>Ga0209958_1000324_pt1 | contig 109482 bp, 98 predicted proteins | sample ThiBio_inoc_plan_FD_183942 | JGI IMG/M metagenome (GOLD analysis project Ga0209958, IMG submission 183942) | Wastewater bioreactor microbial communities from Cape Town, South Africa - Thiocy_inoc_plan (SPAdes) | ecosystem: Engineered > Bioremediation > Thiocyanate > Unclassified | place: South...
TCTAAAAACCCCGAAATTGCAGTCCACTGGGGATCGGTCAGCCTATTATACTGTTTAATCAATTCTTTAAAGTTTGGTCACTGCAAAGATGGTACGATCCCCTTTCTCCACAATTCCCAAACACGCTCTAAGGCTTTTAACCGCTCCACTTACGAGAAATTTTACCAGACGATAAAGGGGTGGCATGCGGAAACCATTAATCCATTTACAGAGGAAGACGAAAAAGTACATTGGGCAATGTCGTTACTGCTGCTCGACAGGGATGCTTACGGCTTTAGAGGCATCGACTAATTCAAACCGCGTGCTGCTTGCGTCACCATTTGAAAATTAATTCCGTCATTTGAAAATCGGCAGTCGTCATAATTTGGATTGAATGTCAAATCCTTGAAATATTGGTCGTGACTTCCTTAAGAAAAGGCGGTACAAACTGTCGCGACCAAACCAAATGGCCCTTCCGAAATACCAAACTGAGTTACTGAAACTTTCCGAGTACGAGGAATACCTTAAGTTTCTCGATGTAGCCTATGCCTGTAAATTCCAGAGCAGTGGAAAAAGCGGTAATTTTCAGCTCAGAATTTTCATTACCAGACCGAAATACTACACAGAACATTATTACAACCTTGGATTTGGGGCTTGGGATCCCGGAAGTTCTACGGTTGATGACATCATCGAGTTGAGAAACGGCGATTCCGAACAGATTCTAGCTACAATAGTCGACACTGCGCTTGACTTTCTCGAATCGAACCCCTTCGCTTCATTATACGCCGAAGGAAGTACACGAGCCAGAACAAGGTTGTACCAACGTGAAATAGCAAAGCATCTCCATTTTATTCCCGGGAACATACGGATTTACGGCCTGGTTAAGGAAAATGACGTTGGATTTATTGAATTCCGGACCGGCGTTAACTTCGATGCGTTTTTGTTGTCAGTGAAATAATGAATAAATTTGAATTAAACGCTCTCAGTATATGTCATCAACCATAGCAAAGTATTCAGCTAAAAGCGCTTCCAGCCGAGCGAAACGCGGGAAGTCTCAAAGTACTGAACGACATGGGGATCAGATCGTCGTGAAAACGCAGCGTATGGTGGAAGTACTCGAAAAATACCCGAAACCCACCCCCTGACCTGCCCATTGTCCCCAGTCAACCGCCCTACCTTTCCGTATCCGCAATCGTCTTTTCGTTCTCCGTTTGCGGCTTGCCGGTGGCGTTGGGTTTGCCGATGCCGGTGGTGATGAGGTTGTAGAGGCTGTCCTTGATGTAGAAGCTCCATGCATCGCGGCAAATGTTGAAACACTCGTATTCGGGAACCAGCCCCTGGTGGGTCATGCGTAGCTGAGTCTGGCTACCGGCCTTGGTGATCTCGAAAATTACGTGTGTACCGATCCATTCGTTCTTATCTTCTGTAAACTTGAAATAATTATCCAGGATCAGCCACACTACCTTCTGAGCAGGAACCACCTCTACAAGCCGCGCCTGGCAATAATGCACATCTTCGAAGCGGTACTTGAATTCGTCATTAAGCGAGGCCGTACCTCCTTCAATTTCCTCCGACCACCATCCACGGACATTGGTTACAGCTTCGAAAACTTCCTCCGGGTTCTGATCTACCAGGATCGCTGTTGTAAAATCTTGTGCTGTCATCTTCTGTTGATTTTAAGTGTTGACTTTTGATTTTCTATGAACAACACAAAATTACAGCAGCGATCGTAACCAAATACGGTGCGAAACGGACATTATCAGAGGGCTATTTGGACACATTTCATTTAGTAGCGCAGTCGATCCGTAAATCCGCTGACGGGCTGGTGACGACCATTGGTACGAATATTTTAGCCGATCGGTTATAATGTATTAATTTACAACACATTATCACTAAACCTCGAAGTTATGGCAATCGCAATAAGTATTTCATTAGTTATCCTCGCCTGGTACTGTGTGAAAGAACTCAGGAAGAACCCTGAACGCCCCAACTGGAACAAGGCTATCGTAACCACACTTTTCTGGCCGCTGTCGTTACTGATGAAGCGTAACCGCTAAACCAGTCACATTCCGTTCAGAGCGCCTTCTCCATGTAAATCGCATCCGCATGCGGGTTGGGATAATAGGCTGGGATGACTTCGAATCCAAATGATTCGTATAATCTTATCGCACCGGTCATACCTGCAAGGGTATCCAGCCGCAATTTCCGGTATCCCAGATCCCTTGCAACCGAGACAGATCGCTCCAAAAGCAAACGACCGAGCTGACGCCCCCGAAAATCGGGCTGGACATACATTCGTTTTAATTCCGCTATCCCCTCTCCTTTACTGCGCACACCAGCGCAACCCACGGCACGTCTGCCGGCGTACGCGAGCACCAACGCTCCCGAAGGCTGTCCATACTGCTCCCGGACCGCTTCAAGCTCCTCCTCAAACCGCTGAAAAGCCAGGTCGATCGAGAGCGACGCAGCATATTCGCGGAACAAACTTTTCCCTTCTTCGAAATGCACGGGGGTATCGGCGATAATCAGTTGGATGTTATCATTCATATGTCTTACACTTTTTTCCATTATTCAATTATTGACCTCCAACTCCCAATGTAAAATGTTTTTGTAAAGTAACACCAGCTATGGATCCGGCGGCAGGACCCGTTTGCAAGGAATTATTTCCAAAAATTTACACATTCCCGCGCTTTTTGCGTATCGTATAATTGAATTACAATCGTTTATGAAAAAAAAGGCATAGTTGAGTGAATATCGGCCCATTCAAACCAGATGTAACGTATGCTGCAAAGAATACCTCAACGGCTCCTCCCCGGCCACATCTTACTCGCATTGTTTTCCGCAATGCCAATGCCGATCGAAGCGGCACCCAGGTTCGCGGCTTCCGACAGCCTGGATATCCGTCCCGCATTTCTTCAAACAACCCGCATTCTCGGTAAGATCGTCAACGAAGCGTCACGTCCAGTCGCCAATGCGGCCATACTGATCGCCGGGTCGGAGCGCGGCACAGTTACCAATCTTTCAGGCAGTTTTGAAATAGCAGATGCTCCGCTGAATGGGATGCTCGTAGTAAAACACCCGGATTTTGAGACGCGGCAGGTGCCGATCGTGAAATCGGCCAGCGAGTATGTAATTATGCTGAAATCGCGCCCGCAGGCGACCGCCGCCCGCATGAAAAATCCCGCAAGGCCGGCAAAAAAAGATGGTGAGAGTACCCAGGATGGAGAAAGCGGTAGTTCCGTACGTCTTGACCGCTGGCCGCATTTTCAGGGCGGGTACAAAGCGTTGAACAAATTCCTGGCCAATAATCTAAAATATCCCCCACAGGCCTTGGAAGCGGGGGTGAAGGGGCAGGTTCAAGTGTCGTTCCTGCTGGACGAAGAAGGAAATGTCAGCAGCGGCCGGATCATCAAAAGCCCTGGCATGGAGCTTGACGAAGAGGCGCTCCGGCTGGTGAGCCTCATGCCCAAATGGGCTCCCGCGCAAAAGGACGGCAGGCCGGTCGCGGTCTGGTACACTGTAGGGATCCAGTTTGATCCCGAAGTCGATAAGCTGCCATTGAAGATCAAAGAAGAGACGCCAGGCTTTCTGGGTAGGCTCATAAAGCTGAACCCGCTAAAAACACCACTTCCGGTAAAAGCAGAGTTTAAGAGGCTCTTCGGGAACAACACGATCGACCTTTCGGCGCATGAACCACCGCAAACACGCTTGCACACATACGGAGCAGGGTTTGCAACAAGGCCCGCCTACATTCCGCCGAAATTTGACTTCCATGCAGAGCCCTGAAAATCTGCCCGGATAATGTGTTTTTTATAAGTTACCTTCATATATTTATAAAAGTAATCTCCTGCTTGTAAATACGATTGTTCAACCTAACCGAAGATTGAATGAAAACCTTTACAACCATCTTACTTTTATCCATCGCGGCAAGTACGGTCGCGCATGGTCAGCGGACGGATATTCCTGACAATGCTCAGAAAGTCATTCCGCAAAGGTCGCGCGTAGCGGTACGCGTGCTGGACAAGTACACGTTGCGTCCTGTGGAGGCGACGATCATGGTGGTGGGACAGCGACCCGAAGACCTGGTGATTCCACTTTATGAAGACGGTGCCTATCAGTTCAAAATGTCTGCCAGGGACATAGGCGTTATTTCAATCCATGCCAACGGCTACGAAACGCACTCGGAGGTATTGGCTGCGCGCACCCTTCGCCCAACAAAGATTTATTATTTAACACCGGTAAAAAATGCGGATTCTGTTCAGGCGATGGCCGCTCAGGTGTCGGAACTGGATTTGAAGGAAGAGGTGGAAACGGTGCTGCTATTTACGCAAAGTGAGCCGGATTTACTGCCCGAAAGCAATCAGGAACTGGAAATCCTGGCCGATTACCTGGTCCGCAATCCAGCTCCCAGGATCGAACTCTTCGGGCATACCGACGATGTAGGTGATCCGCGGAAAAACCTGCTGCTTTCCTTCGACCGGGTCGACGAGGTTAAAAGGTACCTGGTTTCCAGGCGAATCGAACTCGGACGCATTCGCGGGAAGGCTTTTGGCGGCGAACTCCCGGTGGCGCCGAACGACTGCGAAGCGAACCGCAGGCTCAACCGACGCGTCGAAATACGCATTGTCCCGTAGCATTTCCTTTTCAAATTAACTTCTCAAAAAATCAGTCGAAAGGTGGAAAAATGAGCACTTTTGTAGTGCATATTTGTTGTTTAGGGCGAATGAATCCCCCAACAGCGAAATTTACCAGTATTAAAATCGAATATGAAACAAGTAAAAGCCTCCATTTCAGGCATAGAAGGATATGTACCCGACTATATTCTAACAAACGCCGAATTGGAGACACTGGTTGATACCAGCGACGAATGGATCGTCAGCAGGACTGGCATCAAGGAACGCCGCATACTGAAAGAACCCGGACTCGGAAGCTCACACATGGGTGCCAAAGCCGTCAAAGGCCTCCTCGATAAAACCAATACCGATCCCGCTGAAATAGACCTTCTCATTTGCGCAACAATTACCCCCGATTTCGTCTTTCCAAGTACGGCAAACCTCATCTGCGACCAGCTGGGCATCCGCAACATCGGCAGTTTCGATGTTAACGCGGCCTGCTCAGGCTTTGTTTACGGCCTCGAACTCGGCGCACAGTTTATCGAAACCGGCAAATATAAAAAGGTAGTGGTAGTGGGTACCGATAAAATGTCGGCTGTCATGGACTATACCGACCGCCGTACCTGCATTCTCTTCGGTGATGGTGCCGGCGCGGTGCTGCTCGAACCCAACACGGAGGGTTACGGGGTGATCGACACACTGATCCGTTCGGATGGCGTGGGATATAACAACCTCGTTCAGCGAGGGGGCGGAAGCCGGTTTCCTGCCACCCATGAAACCGTGGACGCACGTATGCATTTCCTGCATCAGGACGGCCAACAGGTATTTAAGTCGGCAGTGCGGAATATGGCGGATGTTTCGGCGGAGATGATGGAGCGCAACCATCTCACGCACGACGACGTGGCGTGGCTGGTACCGCACCAGGCCAACCGGCGCATCATCGAGGCAACAGCCAACCGCATGGGTGTCGGAATGGATAAAGTGATGATGAATATAGCCCATTACGGAAACACCACCGCCGCTACCATCCCGCTGTGCCTTTGGGATTATGAAAAACAGCTCAAAAAAGGCGACAACCTGATATTCTCCGCATTCGGTGCCGGTTTCACGTGGGCTTCGGCTTATGTGAGGTGGGCTTACTAGCTAGGGTATTTTAAAGGAAGAGTTGTTGTATAGCACCTCGAAATGGACAATTTTTGTTTCGTTCGTCCGGTTATCCTTCACTTCCCAGCTGTCGAGCATTGCTGAGATTCCCTGTGCTTCGGTACGGGGAATTTTATCAGACGCCTCTGAGGAATCTTTCGCACCGCGCGCAACCCCCGTCAGTCCTTCCGCCGACATCATGATATATTCGTCACTGACGGAAATCACCTTGTACGGCCTATTGCCGTTGTCCCGGACAGCTCGCATCAGTATTCCAACCAACTTCTGCGTTTTTTCCGCCTTGGGATCTCCGGTCTCCTTGTAGCAATGACTCATTCTGATCAGCAAGCCCAGATTGATCGGATTTTCCATCAACAGCTTTTCACCGGCCTCTATCGCCTTCGCATAGCGTTTGCTGTTCAGATATTTGTCAAACTTATCGACTTCCTTACCATATAGCATCGCCTTGTATTGCGGCGAGAACATGTAGCCGTAATACAGATAAGTACCTTTCTCGCCTGAGTAATAGTCGGGTTCGAGCAGGAATTCATTTAACAGTTTAGGGTAAATGTAGGCGTTGCTGCTGTCCGTCACGGCCGCTTTGATTTTCATAAGATCAGGTTGCTGACCGGCACTGATGTGCGCGATGAAAAGAAAAACCGTGAGCAGTCGAAATTGGGGCATAAAAGACGGGGACAGTTTGATAGCGCAATAAAAAACATCGGCCTGACTTATGAAAATAATTTCCACAAATCAGGCCGGTGCGTAGCGAAAGACAGATAGGTTACGCTGAGAGCGCCATTCTGCCCAGTATCTCGTGGGTTTCACGGATGCGTCTGCGGGCGATCGGGATTACCTTACCACAGCTGAGGTGAATGTAATCCGGCCAGCGCGACGCGATGTGGCGCGCATTGATGCTGTATGATTTGTGGATACGTAAAAAATCGCTGCTGAGCTCGTCCTGAACCTCTTTCAGGCATTTCGAAACCAGGTGCTTTTCATGACGGGTGTATACAAATGTGTAGTTTCCAACACCTTCCAGGCAAGTAATATCGCTGGCTTTCACGGAGATCGCTTTCCCAAACTTGTAAACAGTAATCGTAGGCACGGCTTCGGCCGACGGCATGATGGACAGGTTGTTCATGGGTGAAACGGCTGATTGATTTTTCATGGATTGATCTGGCAATTGGTTATTTATTTTCATGGCTGTTATATGGATTGACTTTATGGCTGGCAGACTGCTTGCTTTTCGAGAGCGGCCCGAACCCTGCTGCGATACAAAAGTGGTGTGTGAACCGTTGGCGGGAAACAGCGACCCGGGTGAATTGTAACTTTTACCTCATGAATAAGCTAAATCGGTTGGTAAACTGAAACAGCCATTTGATCAGTTGAAACGGCCTCCTGACGGTTTAGGCCACGTTGGATGATGTTTTGCGACGATTTGGTTCACAAATACGACGTTTAGCCCTGCCCGGCTTTCGATTGGATTGTCCGGCGTTTATTTTTGTACGAAATGAAAAATGCGCGTAAATGATCCTTGAAAGCTATCTGGCAAAGATCGGCCGAAAGCGGCTCAGTCTCACCAACTCGGCGTGGGTACTGGCGGCAGCGACATTGCTGGCCGGGCTGGGACTTTGGCAGGAGCGCTACTTGTCCGACTATCGCCTGCTGATCGCCGGCAGCCTCATCAATGCAATGCTAATTTGGGCAGCTTACCGGGTAGACGCGGCGCTGTCGGGAAGGGTTACGAGCCTTCTGCCGGAAACAGGTCAATCCATTTATCGCGTGGCAGCGTGGTTTGCAGTGTATGGGATCGTGAACGTGGCGTTTTTCTGGGTTGCATTGCCTTTTTACCATCAAACGGGCATTGACGCGGAGTTTGACTTGTTCCGGGCGCTGCGCATCAGCTTCTTTGTGTTGAGCGGCTCGCTCATCGGCGCCGGGCTCACCGAGCTAGCCTATGCATTCAGGCAATGGAGAATCAGCCAGAATGAGTTGGAACTAATGCAGGAAAAACAGCTGCAACAGGAACTGGAAGCCGTCAAACAGCAGGTTAACCCCCATTTTCTTTTTAATTGTCTGAATTCGCTCTCGGTCCTGATAACCGACGCGCCAGCTGTTGCCGAGAAATTTGTCGATGAAATGTCGAAAGTGTACCGGTATCAGCTGAGTGTAAACGGGCCTGAAAAGGAAGACATTCTGGTGACGCTCGATACGGAGCTGCGTTTCATCAGGTCCTACATTTACCTGCTCGAAACCCGTTTTGAGAACGGTATCCAGATTTCCCTGGACATGAATGAGGTATTTATGGGGGGACAAATGGTGCCGCTGACCTTCCAGATCCTGATCGACCACGCTATTCATTACAATATGGTCTCCCCTGCCCGTCCGCTTCATATCCGCATTCGTAGCAACGAGACGGGCCAGATCGAATTCCGTCATAACCGCCAGCCGAAAACACTTAGCATACCACTTGAAACGCCGGGAATCAACGTGTTGATCAACCGCTATAAATTTCTTTTCAACCGCGCCGGCGCGGTCCAGTTGAAAGAAGATAACCATGAATTTGCGATTATCCTGCCATTGATATTTACATGACCCCAACCCATTTTTACAACGGAATCGGCCGGCAAATATGGCTGAGTCTCTTCGGCAGGTGGATTTTCGCATTGCTGGTTCCCTGGTTTGTGCCTACGATCAGCTATCTGCTTATTGGCGAACCCTACCTGGCCGGCCTCTACAACTTCGTCGGCGGCACGCTGATGATCTTCCTGATGACGATCGTAGCGTTCGTCCCTCACGACTGGGCTGCGCGGTACATTGCCCGCAAATACCCGTCACTCGACTCTTCTCTCAAAAGAAGCGCGCTCTCGGCCGTCGCATTCTGGGTCCTGACGTTTGCATTTGTGACCTGCTACATGCTTTTCATCATGCATTTCAGGCCTTTTGAAGCACAATTAGACGGCCGGATGATGATCAACGTCTATCTCTTTGAATTTGTGGCTGTACTTCTGCTTACAGGCCTTTATGAAATCAACTACTCGCTCGGCAAGTGGAAAACGCTGCAAATCAACAAGGAGGCGCTCAAAAGAGCGGGCATGCAGGGGCAATTGCAAAGTTTGAAGAGCCAGGTGAACCCGCATTTTTTATTCAACAGCCTGAATACGCTCTCGGCGTTGATCGCCGATGAACCCAAACGGGCCGAGCAGTTTGTGGATGAGATGGCCAAGGTATACCGGTACCTGCTGCAAACCAACCAGCACGAGCTGACGACGCTTGCGATGGAACTCCGTTTTATCAGCTCCTATTACCACTTGCTGCGCACACGCTACGATGCCGGTTTCGATCTGGTGATCGAGGTCAATGAGGATGATATGGAAAAAAAGATTCCTCCGCTTACCTTACAGCTCCTGCTCGAAAATGCCGTCAAGCATAATAGCATCCTGGAAGCCAACCCGTTACAAGTTACTATCCGATCGATGGGCGATGACCTGCTCGAAATCAGCAACAATCGGCTGGTGAAATCCACACCGATCCGGTCGACACGCCTGGGGCTGGCCAACATTATGGCCAAATATGAGCTGCTTTCCGACCGGATGCCTGCCATCGACAACGGCGAACGCTCCTTTACCGTCACCCTGCCGCTTATCACCCTGAAAACCGCAAATGCATGAACATATTAATTGTAGAAGATGAAAAACTGGCCGTGCGAAAGCTGACCAAGCTATTGGAAGAGACCGCACCGGAATTTAAAGTACAGGGAATCACGCCCAGCATTGCGGCTACCGTAGACTGGATCATGCAAAATCGGGACGGCGGAAACCCGGAACCGGACATTATTTTTCTGGACATAGAGCTGGCCGACGGGCAGAGTTTCGAGATATTCAACCGGGTCCAGGTAAAAAGCACGGTGATCTTCACCACATCCTATGACGAATATGCCTTGCAGGCCTTCAAGGTGAATAGTATCGATTATTTGCTCAAACCGGTGCAGCAGGAAGACCTCCAACGTGCAGTCCGAAAGTTCTACGACCTCATCGCCCCGGGTAAGGCCGAGCCACAAGCGGCGCAGAAGCTGGACGTGGAAGCGATTCTGAAAAGCCTGTACCTGCAATCGCCCGTGCCCGAATACCGCAAAAGGTTTCTCGTAAAACAAGGTGCACGCCTGTTGTCGGTCGAGACTTCGGAAATTGCCTATTTCTACATTGACAATGGCCTGACGTTCTTCCGAAACCAGCAGGGACAGAAATTCGTGGTGGATTACAAAATGGATGAGCTGGATGCGTTCCTGGACCCGGACCATTTCTTCCGTGTCAACCGCGGACTGATCGTAACGCACCGGTCAGTTGTTCAGATGCAGCCTTACTACAACCACCGGCTGGCGCTCACATTACTCCCCGCACTCGACAAGGAAACGATCGTCAGCCGCGAGCGTGCACACGATTTCAAAGTTTGGATGGGTAAATAGCGGCTGTTTAAAACGACAACATCGCGTACTGGCCGGCCAGATCGGGATAATGGTGGGCGATCACCTCCTGCAACTGCGCGCGTGCACGCGCATACTGAGACCGCACCGTCGCTTCGTTGATTTCCAGCATACCCGCAATTTCTTTATGGCTGTAACCATCCACGGCATACATCAGGAACACGGTTTTATAAATGGGTTTCAGTTTCTGAATGAGTTGCATGATTTCGCCGGCGGTAATTTCTGAAACAGCGTCATCCGTGATGCCAGGCTCGGGAATCTCGTCGAATGCCGTGCGCGCCGCGTAGTGCTTCCTATTCCGTCTAAAATAGCTGATCGCATTGTTGACCATCACGGTCCGCAGCCAGGCCTTGAAGGGCTGCCCGGGATCATACTTTTCCAGATTATTGAACACCTTGAAAAACCCTTCGTTTAACACCTCCTCGGCTTCCTCCGGCGAATAGGTATACCTTAGGCAAATGCTTTTGGCATAGCCAAAATATTTCTTGAACAGGATATGCTGTGCCTGACTGTTACCGGCAATGCATGCGGCAATGACCGAGCGGAAATCGTTCGGGTCAAAAATGATCTTATTCAGGAATTTGAGCATATATTGTTACTTTTCAATGGATCATTCGGTGGGTTTGCTTTGTAATTGGCTACTAGCCGTCCGCTACTAGCCGATACAAAGAGAATGGATGTGAACCGCGAATGAAAGCCGCCCGGACAGATAGCCGGAATGTGTAGCTGAATGGTCCGTTTTACCCGATAAACCACCCGGCAGGAAGTGCGGCCGGGCAGGCAGATCGGCCGGTCGGCAAAGAGTGGCCCTCTAACCCGCGAAAGGCACGATACGTCGAAACACCTGCGCTCCATGCCAGAATACCGGCGTCGGGCTGTTATTTTTACGGTAATGACCAGAGAAAACACAAAAGGCGGCGTAGTGGCCGCGATGCATTTGCTGGCTTGGGCACTGCTCGGCTTTGTACTTGTATTTTACCAACCCTTGTCGTGGGGCGTGAGCCTGCCTGCCGTATTTTGGGTAAAACAATTCCTGAATTTCGGGCTGCTGGTCGCGCTGTTCTATTTCAATTCGCTTTACCTTGTCCCGCAATACCTGCTCAAAAACCGGATTTTCATCTTCATTTTGTGGGTTGTTGCCCTCGTGGTTCTAATGCTGATGGTAAGCAAACTCATTGACCATCAGCTGGAAATCCGGCGGCACATGGAGCAAATTATGCCACGCCCCAGACATCGCGGCGGGCCTAAGCCCCGGCATCTGATCGACGGCATTCTGCTCATGACCACGCTGCTGGTCGTCGGTGTGAGCACGAGCATGGCAGTGATCCAGCGCTGGCAGGCAGATGCACACCTGCGCGACACCGTTGAAAAACAGAACATTACCTCCGAACTCGCATTGCTCAAAGCGCAGATTAACCCGCATTTCTTCTTCAATACACTCAACAATATATACGCACTGTCGTACACGAATGTAGAAGAGTCACGCGAGGCCACGCTTACACTCTCGCGCATGATGCGTTACCTGCTCTATGAAACCCAGCAGGATGTGGCGCCGCTCAGTCGCGAATTCGCGTTTATCGACGACTACATTGAGCTGATGAAGCTCCGCGTGCAGAGCAGCAGCAATGTGCAGTACACCCGTGATGAACCTATTCCCGACTACCCCATCGCCCCGATGCTACTGCTGCCATTCATCGAAAACGCATTCAAACACGGGATCAATGCGTCGCAACAGTCGGAAATTAAAATACACGCCGGTCTGTCGAACAGTGCCTTGACGCTTCACGTAGAAAACCATATTTTTCCGGTACAGAAAGTAGCAGGCGCTGAAAGCGGCGGCATCGGCCTGAGCAATACCCGCAGGCGCCTGGATCTGCTCTATCCGGCGAGGCATCGCCTGGAAATCGATAACAACCAACAAGCCAATTCATTTACCGTTCACCTGACCATCGACCTGACGTAAACCACATCCAGCATGACCCTGAACTGCATTACCGTTGACGACGAACCGCTCGCATTGGGCCTTGTCAGCTCATTTGTGGAACAAACGCCATTTCTGCATCTGCACGGACGGTACATCAATGCCCTGGATGCGCTGCAAGTCATTACCAGGGAAAATATTCATTTGGTGTACCTGGACATTCAGATGCCGGAACTGACGGGTATGGAGCTTGCCAGGGTGCTCAGTCAATCGCCGGAGACAAAAACGCGCATTGTGTTCACAACAGCATACAATCAGTTCGCGGTGCAGGGATATGAAGTCGATGCACTGGGTTACCTGCTCAAACCATTCGGGTATAACCAGTTCCTGGCCACGGCCATGAAGGCTAAAAAGTATTTCGAAAACCTGCGGGAAGGGACCGCTGAACCCGAACTGGATTCGAGCGAGAATTACCTGTTCGTGAAATCCGACTACAAACTGGTCAGGATTGATTTCGACGCCATTCTATTCATCGAGTCATTTAAGGATTATGTTAAAATCCACCAGGTTAATGGCAGCCCGGTGGTTTCGCATAGCAGCCTCAAAGCGATTGAGGAAAAGCTGCCGTCCGGCAAATTCATCCGCATACACCGCTCATTTATCGTGGCGGTAGGAAAAGTGGATTCTATCAGCAAAAGCGCAGTGCACATCGGCAGCGTCGATATCCCGGTGGGGGATTTGTACAAGGACGCGTTTAAGGAGTTGCTGGCGAAGTGGCAGTGAAATTAATTTTGAATGATTGAATGATTGAATGACCGAATAGTATTCAATCATTCAATCATTCGGTCATTCAATCATTCAACATCACGCCCGCTTCCCCTTGGCTACCGCCTCCACCAGCCCCCGCATGTAACCAAAAAAGCAGAAAAAATTTGATGTAATGCAAAACGACCGCCGACGCTCAGGCGTCGGCGGTCGGGTCAAAAGCAACCGCTAAGCCAGTCCTCAGAAGGTAACACCGGCGGTAATCTGGATCATCCTCGCCTTCGGAAACACTGCTTCCTCGCCGAGGCCATCGATGTAAACTTCGTTCTTCTTAATATCCTGGATCGCCCGGATAGTGATCGGAATAGTCACTTTTCCGGCATCAATCTGCACGCCCGCGCTTACCAACGCTCCTAAGCGGGTGACATCCGCATTGCGTATTTTCTCTTCATTATCAATGGGGGTACAGGCCACGCCTTCGGGACAGAACTGCCCAGTCATTTTGTAGGATGCCGACGTGCGAACGACCCAGTTTCCTCCCGCTTCCACAAACGGCCTGATCTTTCCGCCCAGGATGGTGTACCGAACCAGGAATGGTACCATCAGCGAATGTGATTTCGACTTCATTTTCAAATAGTACTCGGTGTTTTCGTCACCCGATTCCTGTTTGCTCCGGAACATGGTAAAGTTCGGCTGCAAGTGCACAGACCAGCCTTTCACAGCATTTTGAAAACGATAGCCTGCATCCAGCCCGGCCAGCAGTCCCTTGGTGGGCTTCGCGTCCGAATCGTTTGGCACTAAAAAACCGAGCTGCGGTCCTGCAATGACACCGAATTGCCACCGTTTGGCATCTTTGTCCGTCTGCCCGAATGAAAATGCCGGTATCAGTATACTCAGGGCGATGATGAGAGAACGTTGCTTCATAGCTACACAGGTTTGCATTGTAACCTATTGACACATAAAAGTAGCTAATTATTGCATGGCACTGGACATAATTATATTTTTTGAACAAAAATTATCACTATACACTTCAACATCGGGCACCATCACACCTGACCGAAGGACCCCTTAACCCAATTCTTCCAATACCTTCTCTAACAGCGCCTTAGTCTGCCTGACACCTTCATCATTGGTGGGCTTTGAGAGGTCTCCGCCCATATCGCGGATCAGCCCTCCCTCGTACTCGATGCCGACTATGCCATTGTTCCAACCGGAATCCTTAATGATTTTAAACATTTTGATGAAATCCGTTTCCGGGTCGTTGCCATTGGCATCGAACTGGTGTGTTTTGGCACTAATTCCCTTGGCATAAGGCATCATTTTGCGTACACCTTCATACTTATCGTGTTCCTTTACGCATTTTGTAGCCATAATACCTTTAATATCCTGCGTTTCAGGCTTGCTTCTTTCCGCGCAGAAGTTACCAAAATCGGGCAGAAGACCTTTATTGGTTGCCTTCAACTGCTTCATCACTCCCACAAGCCAATCGGGGTCGGTTGACACGCCGAAATGGTTTTCTACGATCACATTTATACCTGCTTTACCGGCATATTCCAGCAATTTGCCATAGCCGTCTACCGCCGCGGTGGCCAGTTCTGCGGGCGTCCCCTCTTCTTTTTTACCTGATAGCATGGCCATCGCATCGCCCAGGTTTACGCGGATAGCCGAGCAACCGAGAAATTTGGCCGCATCCACCCATGGGTAATGCGCCTCTACGGCCTTCGCGCGCGCAGCATTGTCCAGGGCCGTCAGGTTTTCGCCATCCACCATAATAAGGTGGTTTTTCATACCCAGGTCGTCGCAGCGCTTTTTGAGCTCATTCAGGTAGGTCTGCTCCTTATGTTTATTATTAAAAAAGCCGGAAACGTATTCGAGTATCGAAATGTCGTAGTCCTTCCTGGCACGGGCGGGAAAATCCATATTGGTCATTTTACCGCTGAAAAGCTCCGAAGCAAACGAAAATTCAGCCAGCGAGATGTCAAAATTGAACTTAGCTGCTGCGGCGGACGGTGCGCTGACGGCAAGCATATCGACCGGACCGAGGCTAAGCCCCGCAGCGGCAAAACCGAGCTGACCTAAAAAGTGACGACGGGAATGGTTCATGAGTAGATTAGTTAGCTATTAATAATCATTTAGAAACAAATGTGACCGAGAACGGCACAAACAAGGCCCCTTTCGCATTGTCATTTCTGAAAACAAAATACAGATCGCGGGCACCGTTTTGAGGAGCGAGGGGTACGTGGAATGGCTTGGGCGGGGTTTTGGAAGTAAATGCGCTGGCGTCGTCGGTTGGGGGGATCCAATCGGTTTTGCCCAGTAATGCACCATCCGGTGAACCGTCATGGACTTCCACAATACCCCCCTGCGCGTTGAGCTGATCCTTCGGGGCCGCCACCACCATATCCATTGCAGTAATGCCCGTCAGGTCGATGTCCCTGAAAATAGCGTGGGCGTTGGGCTGCGTGACGATCAGCAGGTTGTTCTCGCCCATTTTGAAGCGCATGATGTTTTTCGAAGCATCGTCTGCCTGGCCAAAAAGCAATGTCGGGTTCTTCAATGTGAGTGTCTTTTCAGTCGTTTGAGACGGCATTCCGTCGGCGCCCTTGTCGGTATAACCGGCTATGAGCTTATAAATGCCCTTCGCGGCATCTGCGCCTTCGGGTATGCGGGCGTCGACGTGTCCCTCCGGTTGCAGCGCCTTCAACGCCGGTTTTTGGGCGGCCAGACTCAGAATGTACTTCACCATCTGCCCCGCCTCAGGCAAACCGATCGACGGGTGCGCGGACATGGCCGTCTCGCCCCAAACACCCGCGCCACCTTTGATGATCTTGTCCGAGAGGGAGGCTACTGCACTACCGTCTGCCTTGTATTTCGCTGCCACATCCACGAAGGCCGGGCCTATGGATTTCTTATCCGTGAAATGGCATGCCTTGCAGTCGCTCTTCTCGATCAGCAGCTTGCCCGCCGTAAAGGTCACCGGTGTTTCCTGGTGGCCGCCCACGGACGGTGCCTGCTTGTCTTCGACATCTTGGTAAACGGCTGTTATCCTCACTTTCGAGGCTGGTATAGTGTGCTTTTCCAAACTACCATCCTCCTGGTCCGACACGCTTACCTTATAGTGAATGGGTTTGTCGGGAAAGAAAAAGGTTTTGTTGCCCGCTGTCAGTTCCAGCGAAACCTGCGGCGGCTCATTGCCTGCCTGAACGGTAAAGTTTTGCGAATCTTTCAGGCCTTTTGAATCAGTCACCGTGAGCGTAACCTTGTACGTTCCTTTCTTTTTAAAAGTATACGCCGGATTAGGCTCATTGAGCACCACCGGCGCGACGCCCGCGGCGGAAGCTATTTTCCATTGATATCGCAAACTATCCTGATCGAAGTCCACCGTGCCCGCCGATGAAAACTGCGCCCGGAATGGCACTGCCCCGGCTTTCTTGTCCACCGAAGCCGCTACAAGGGGCTTCCGGTTACCGCCATTGTATTCGATCCGCACCAGCTTTGACTCCGGGTTGCCCATAAACCATCCCTGCCCGTATTCGAGTATGTACAAATCACCGCTAGGGCCAAATGCCATATCGATCGGATGTTCAAGTCTGAGGTTTGGCAAAAACCGCTCCATTTTTACATAATCACCCTTGGGGCTCAGGGTTACCGCCATAATCCAGTCGCGCATCCATTCGTAAATAAACAGCTTCCTGTCGTAATATGCGGGAAACGCCCGCTTTGCATCCTTAAACTGATCGGCATCATACACCGGCCCGGCCATGGCGCTCCTCCCACCCGAACCGAGCAACGGAAAACGTTTTGTCTCGGCTGCCGTGTACCAGATCAGCGCTTTCTGCGCAGGCGGCAGCTCGGTAAGGCCGGTATTGTTGGGCGAGTCGTTCACCGGCTTTTCAGGGTCGAATTTTTTGCCCGATTGCCCGGTTTCAAAGTTAAAATCCCAGTATGCCTTGTTGTCGCCCACAAAATAGGGCCAGCCGTAGTTCCCCGCCTTCCGCGCTTGTCCAAACTCGTCTTCCGCAGCTGGTCCCAGCCCGCTTGAATCCCTGCCCGCATCCGGCCCCACATCTCCCCAATACAGATAGCCATTCTTTTTATCCACCGAAATGCGATACGGGTTACGGTGCCCCATAGTGTAGATTTCCGGTCTGGTTTTCGCATCGTATGCTCCTGACGCATTCTTTGGAAACAGGTTACCCTCAGGGATGGTGTAGCTGCCGTCGGCTTCGGGGTGAATGCGAATGATCTTGCCACGCAAGTCGGCCGTATTCGAAGACGATTTCTGCGCATCGAACGGACTGCGGCCCGGCCGTTCGTCAATGGGCGCATAGCCGTCCGAAGCCCTTGGGCTGGTGTTGTCCCCGGTGGAAAGGTAGAGATTACCTTGCGCGTCCCAGTCGATCGAGCCACCCGTATGGCAGCAATTGTCGCGTTGCACGGGAATGCGCAGGATCACCTTCCTGGAACCCAGATCCAGCGTATTGCCTTTCAATTCGTACCGCGCCAGCATGTTTTCGGGCACGCTGCCCGCCGGTGAATAGTAAAAGTAAATCCAGTGATTTTTCACAAAACCGGGATCAATGTTCACACCCAGGAGCCCGTCTTCGGCTTCGGAATTATCATTATACTTCGTGCTGACGGGTATGGAGGCGATTACCGTTGTCTTTTTGGAAACAGGGTTGTACAATTTGACCGTGCCATGCCGCTCGATGAACAATACGCGCTCGTCGGGAAGCACAGTCAGTTCCAGCGGCTCGTTGAGGTTTTCCGAAAGGACAACCTTTCGGAAGCGGTTCTCTTCCAGCACCTGCGCATGCGCAACGGTGGCGCAAAGCAGCAAGGAGAAAAGTGCAGAGATTTTGTACATGAATCAGGTGTCGTTGACTAGGTTTGTTATGCCGGAAATTAACAGATTTCTTTGCTGTCAACCTGAGCGTCCGCTCAGCCGCAGTAGTAACTATTTTCTAAAAAATTGAATTTTACCAATTTAAAATAGAGACACAATGATAAAGAAAATTTTCTTTGTGTAAAATTTACGCATTGAATTTTTTTCTGATTGTCAGCTTATTACCGATGGAGCACAATTTGAAGGAGTTTTTTGACAAGGCATTGAAGGAGGTTTCACTCGACTGTGCGGTGTTCGGCTTTCATGAAGGCGAGCTGAAAGTACTGCTGCTTCGGTGGAAAGGCACCGATGGATGGAGCCTGCCGGGTGGACATATTCTGCTCGACGAATCGGCCAACGATGCCGCCAACCGCATTCTCACCCAGCGAACCGGTCTGAGCGACGTGTACCTGCAACAGTTCTACACGTTCGGAAATGTGAACCGGTACGTGTATCATCCTGAAAAAGAGCTGCTCGAAAAACTGGAAACAACCTTTGGAAAAGGCTTTTTCGACGGGATTATTTTCCGCCGGGTCGTCTCCATCGGCTACTATGCACTTGTGGAATTCGCCCAGGTACAGCCTACCCCCGACTGGTTCACCGACGAATGCCGCTGGTGGTCGCTCGCCGATGTCCCCCACCTGCTGTTCGACCATAACGAAATGATAGAACGCGCGCTGAAAGCCCTGCGACGGCATGCGCGAAACCACCCGATAGGCTACAACCTCCTTCCCGAGAAATTCACGATGCCTGAACTGCAACGCCTGTACGAGACCATCCTCGACCGTTCATTCGACCGCCGCAATTTCCAGAAGCTGCTCATGAGCTACGACATCCTCGAACGCCTGGATGAAAAGCGCATCGGAGCCGCAAACAAGTCGCCCTATCTGTACCGGTTTGTCAAAGAGAAGTACGACAAGGCCGTCGAGGAAGGAATTTCGTTTTCGATGTAGTTTTTTGGTACCCCGTCAGGGATGTAATATTGGTAGCCATGGAAGGCGATTGATTCTTTTCAAGTGCCGTAGGTACGCAACAGCATTACAACAAACCAGTAACATTCCCCCGGCTCTTTCTTTTACCAGCACCAATATCCTAAACCAGCCACCATGACGCCATCTTCCAACCGCCGCGAATTCCTTAAAACTGCCGGACTTACCACGCTCGGGCTGACGGTCTTACCCAACCTGATCACGCGCGCAGCGCCCAGCGACCGCGTGCGTATAGCGCATATCGGCTTGGGTGGGATGGGCAACAACCATATGAAATGGTTTGCCGATCTGCCCGAGGCCGAGATTGTGGCGCTTTGCGATGTAGATGAGCTGCACCTTGGAGAGACGAAACAGCGTCTGGAAACGATGAAGCCGGGCATCAAGGTGGATACCTATGGAGATTTCCGCAGGATTCTCGAAAGGAAAGATATCGACGCGATCACGGTGGCGACACCCGATCACTGGCATGCGCAGATCGCCACGCTGGCATTCCAGGCCGGAAAGGATGTGTACGGCGAGAAGCCACTTTCGTATTGCCTGAAAGAAGGCAAAATGATGCTCAAACAATTGGAAAAGCATGATCGCATCTTTCAAATGGGGAACCAGATCCATGCGGGAGATAACTTTCACCGCGTTGTGGAATTGATCCAGTCGGGATCGATCGGGAAGGTGCACACGGTGCGGCTATGGAAAAAACCGGGTACCAAGGAACTCGGCTCACCCACGGTGCAGCCGGTGCCGAAAACACTGAATTGGGACATGTGGCTGGGTCCGGCGCCGTTTACCGAATACATTCCCGAAAAATGCCACTTTACCTACCGGTACTTCCTCGATTATTCAGGCGGCGAGTTCGCCGATTTCTGGTGCCATATTGCCGATGTCATGTATTCGGCGATACATCCGACGGGTTTGAAGAAAATCAATGCACGGGGTATCCCATACGAAGGTATTGCCGATGCCCCTAAAACACTCGACGTCGATTATGAATTTGATGGATTGAAAGTGTACTGGACATCCAACCCGCCGGACGTACCCGGCGCCGCCGACCGGGGTATTGGCGCTTTCTTCGAAGGTGATAAAGGAACGCTGATATGCGATTACAATACCCGTGAACTGACTATCAACGGTGAAAAAACGGGCGATATCGCTTCGGTGCCGATCACCAATCCGCGATCGCCCGGGCACCAGCAAAATTTCATCGATTGCGTCAAGTCCCGCAAGCAACCGGAGTCTAACCTCGCCTATGCCCGCGAGATGACGACTCCGATGCACCTGGGGCTGATTTCTTACCGGTTGAAGCGGGAGCTTACCTGGAATGCAAAGAAAGAAAAGTTTACCGGCGACAAGGAGGCGAACCACTTGCTGAGCCGTAAACCGCGTAAGGAATGGGATTTGGTGTAATACTAACCCGATCGAAGTAAATGCTGATTTAACTTGCCACGAGGAATTTAATGCTTTTTGTAGGGGTTGTTCAAGATGGGTTGTCATGCTGATTGAGAGCATGTCCAGCCAATCCATACTTCATCCAACAAATGCACAAATTCATCCTGTTATTCATCATCAGCGTTTGCTCGCTGCCTTCGTTAGCACAAACCAAATGGAAGCTCATTGCCGATAAAGAGCAAATCCGGATCTATTCGTCGGCCGTTCCCGAATCCAAAATCAAGGCCATTAAGGTCGATTGTGTGGTGGATGCCTCGCTTTCCCAAATGGTTTCACTGCTGCTGGATGTGGAGGCGGGCACACAATGGGTTTACAAAACCAAGTCGTGTACTGTCGTGAAACGCGTCTCACCTACCGATCTATATTACCACTCGGAAATTGGCCTGCCCTGGCCGCTGGACAACCGCGATTTTGTGGCGCACCTGATCACCAAGCAAGATCCTTTGACAAAAACCGTCACAATCGACGGACCGGTGGTAGCCGGCATGGTGCCTCCCCAAAAGAACGTGGTGCGGGTAAGCGACTCCAAAGGCCGGTGGGTGCTCACGCCGACAGCAGGAAAAGTGCGTATCGAATACACGCTGCATACGGATCCCGGTGGATACCTGCCCGCCTGGGCAGTGAATGCATTTGCGGCGGAGGGGCCTATGGAGACATTTAAAAGTATGAAACAGCAGCTCAAATTGCCAAAATATAGAAATGCCTCCCTTACATTTATAGCCAATTAGAAGGGTTATAGAATGTAAAAGAAAAATAGGATGAAAATCAGAAGCTACGAGCTGTTCCAGGTACCACCCAGATGGTTGTTTTTGAAAATCGAAACCGATGAAGGCATCGTCGGATGGGGCGAGCCGGTGATCGAAGGCAAAGCGGCAACGGTAGCCGCAGCGGTGCACGAAATGATGGAAGCACTGGTCGGTAAAGACCCGCTCGATATTGAAGGCCATTGGAACACGATGTACCGGGGTGGGTTCTACCGCGGCGGACCTATTCTGATGAGCGCCATTGCGGGTATCGACCAGGCGCTTTGGGACATCAAAGGTAAATTCTTCAACGCGCCGGTTTACCAGCTTCTCGGCGGCAAATGCCGTGATAAGATTAAAGTCTATTCCTGGATCGGCGGCGACAGGCCCGATGAAGTGGCCGGCGCAGCAAAAGAATGCTTCGACCGCGGCTTCAAGGCCATCAAAATGAACGCAACCAATGAAGTGCAGTACGTCGACACGTTCGAAAAAATCGACCTCGCTGTCAAAAGGGTCGCGTCGATCCGGGAGGCGCTGGGCTATGGATTGGAAATTGGGGTCGATTTTCATGGACGCCTGCATAAGCCCATGGCCAAAGTGCTCGCCAAAGAATTGGAGGCTTTCCGGCCGATGTTTATCGAGGAACCGGTACTATCGGAAAACAACGAGGCACTGCGCGAAATCGCTGCACATACTTCCATTCCTATCGCGACCGGCGAGCGGATGTTTAGCCGATGGGATTTCAAAAACCTGCTGATGCATGGCTACGCCGACATCATCCAGCCCGACCTATCCCATGCGGGCGGCATCACCGAATGCAAAAAAATACTTTCAATGGCCGAAGCGTTTGACGTGGCCGCCGCCCCGCATTGTCCGCTCGGTCCTATCGCCCTGGCAGCATGCTTGCAGGTGGATGCAACCTGTCATAATGCATTCATCCAGGAGCAAAGCCTCGGAATCCACTACAACCAGGGCAGCGACCTGATGGACTACCTGACCGACAGAACTGTATTTGACTATCATGACGGTTTCGTCAATATCCCTTCCGGTCCCGGGCTGGGAATCGAAATAAACGAAGAGCATGTCCGGAAAATGGCCGCCATTGGCCACAACTGGAAAAACCCGCTATGGACGCACGACGATGGAAGTGCAGCTGAATGGTAATTAGGCGGGCCTCCGGCCGGTCGGTAATGCACCTCTTTTTTACACTACTGACCAGCCGGAAGGCCCGTGATAATTATATACAAATCAGGCGATTTGCATGAAAGGCGCTCCTATTTCAACGCTTGCGAAATAGCGATTTCGACAGGCGCGGTACCCTTAATATCCAAATCCGCAGCTAATAGCAATGGCGGCTGGGCCATAAACTTCGGCTCCTTACCATGGTGCGCTTGCGCGGCGTGGACCAGGAACGGGTGGCAAAGGTAGACGGTACCGGCCTTACCGGTCGCGAAGGCAACTTCCCTGTCGGGGATGGTATCCAGCCTGGCGGCAAGCTCCATAAACGACAGCCCTGCCTCCCCTTCCGCCTGCAATGTACGCGCGACGTCGGCGTGTGAACCTTTCCGGATACGCGTAGGCGCGTCTCGCTCGCCCACGTCCGAGTACAGGAAAAGCATCAGCAACCCGCGTCCCTTCGAGTACATATTGACACGCCATTCCCAAAAGTTAGCAGGATCATCGCCCGGAAAGCCGGCATCGACGTGCCAACCCGTATCCCCGGGATCCTCATGGGACGGGAAACGGACCGGAAATGTGCCCATACTGCGGCAAGGCCGCCATTTGCCCGGGCCAACGAGCTGATCAAATGCCGCATACAAAACCGGCGTGTTGGCAGATGCTACAAATGCCTCCTGCGTGTACATCCCCAGGCGAATCACGGGCCTGGTCCAGGTAGCGGGATTGTTGCGGTCGAGGCCGAGGTCATTCCATAAAATATCCCTGACTTGCGCGGCTATTTCTTCGGAAAACGCATTGTCGATGCGGACGAAGCCCTGATTGATAAATTGATCTATTTGCTGAGCATTCAGTATTCCTTCCATGGATTTCAATAAGTGTATGATTGAAAAATTGGGATAATAAAATCCTGGCCCCGGAAAACCGGGGAGCACGTGCAACGGCGGCACGGGAAGGAGTGTCAGAGTGTTGGTGCGAACCTCATGGTTACAAAAATAGGAATTTGAAAGCTATTTTTCCCGATAACATTCCGAATTCAAATCGAAAAGCACCCAATTCAGTTTTGGTCGGCTGGTTGCGCAATGCGGTCACGTATTTGCTGGAGAACCAAACCAATTTACACATGAAGAACCTGGCACTTATCTTACCACTGTTCATGCCAATCGCCACTTTGGGGCAGCATAATGCTAATGATCTTGTTATTAAAGAAATCCACAACGGCAAGGTGTGCGAATCCTGCGATGTTACAAGGGCCGGCAGCCTTAGCCTGCACGAAAAGCAAATTTCATTTTATACGCCCAATCCCGATAACCAATTTCTCTACCCGGACTCCACATTAAACAATAGCTTTACGACTTTAAAAGTCTCGCGGTACTACATCGCAATGAGCCGCTTCTCCCTTGACTTTTACCCTTACTCATTCATTCGTAATCTTCATAAAGACTATTCGGAAGTTTATTGGGATTTCAATAAGTTCCAATTCAGGACTGCAATTAATGGAAAACTCAATAGCGATTGGAGGGATATAGGATCCCTCAAATCCGACCCTGATTTTTACTTTGCCTATGACACGACAGAAGCGGGAAGTGATCGTGGTAAAAATATCGAAATGATTCCTGCCGAGCACTATCACGCCGGAAAATTCGACTTGCAGATCAATGATTCGCTTACGGTTGAAATCAGGGACAAAAGCACTCTTCAATCTGTCTATAACTTCTCAATTACACGTAAGCGAAGCGTGCCCGATTACTTCAATTTTGTAGAGTTTTCATCGGATAAGAGCTTTGAAGAAATTCTTAATACACAGATCAGCAAGGCACCTGCCAAGCATGGGCCACCAGCTTCCCATTATCAGATAAAAGGTGGCAATTCTGCGCTTCTTAGATTTGCTGACGATGAGCAATATTATTTTTTCGGTCGCATGCCGCAAAACAGCGGAATTGAATATGCATTAAATAAACCCGAAAACTGGAAAAGACTTGGTGGTGAAAAGGGCGTTCAATTTATTAATGGCTATACTTACATTTACCTCGACAAACCTGAGCCAGGTAAAACCGTAAAGGTTTTTCTCCGGTACAGACACCAACCCGAAAGCATCAACGAAGTGACTGTTGAAGTAACGCGTTTGCACGCCGGCTGGATTGATATTGCGCTGCCGGTGCTCGGGGTAATTTCTCTGGCATTGCTAATCTTTTTAATCCAAAAACAGCGTCATAAGCGCCAGCTAACACGCCTCACCCACAAGAAGAACGAAATCGAAAACCAGCTGCAATTGCTCAGCGGCCAATTGAATCCCCATTTTCTTTTCAATTCACTCAATGCGGTGCAGTCGTTGATCCGTCAGGACAAGCCCGATGCAGCTAACCAATACATTACAGAGGTTGCAACATTCATGCGGACAATTATGGATAACGGCAGGAAAGAATTGATTTCATTGTCGGAAGAAATCAGCATCGAAGAAAAATACATTGCATTGGAACAAAAACGAAAATCATTTGCGTACACCTTCCGGAGCGAGTGCGGGAATGACCTCGACTCGATCGATTTCCCGCCACTTCTTTTGCAGCCGATTATCGAAAACAGTGTCCGTCATGGTTTTACCGAGCGTATCCACAACCCGACACTGACCCTCACCGTCCACTGCGATGCTACCGACCTTGTTGTTGTAATCGTCGATAATGGAATCGGGTACGATCCTTCGGTAAAAGCACAAGGACATGGCCTTTCCTTAACCGGCAAGCGCATTGCACTGATCAACGAAAAGCTGCCGTCCATGCAAATTATGCTGCAAACGCAATCCAGCCGGGGCTTGGGGACTACCACGGAAATCAGATTACTAAAATGGCTTTCATGAAACCGATCCGGTGCTTTATACTCGACGACGAGATCCAGGCGGTGCACAACCTGCGCCTCGCATTGGCAACACATTGTCCGCATGTGGAGGTGGCGGGTTACGCACATCAGGTCAGCAACGCATTCGATTTTCTGACCAGCCAGCAAACGGATATTCTTTTCCTGGATATCCGTTTGCAAAACGAAACAGGCTTCGATTTGCTCAAACAGCTCCATCACTATCAGGGCAGCATCATCTTCACAACAGCCTATGACCTTTATGGTATTCAGGCGATCAAGTTTTCGGCAACAGACTACCTGCTCAAACCACTCGACCACCTTGAATTAACCGACGCTGTGAGGAAGGCGGCCGATCGCAAGAAAGAGCGGGATCGCGGCGCGCAGATAGAGATGCTGATCCAGTCATTCGAAAACCTTCCTTCACAACGCCAAAAAAAGATCGCATTAGCCGAAGCCCATGAAATTCATTATGTATTGATAGATGATATTGTTTTTTGTAAATCAGATAATAGTTATACCACTTTCCATTTAACAAATACTAAGAAAATAACGGTTAGCAAGCCCATTTCCGATTATGAAACAATCCTGGAACCATACGGTTTTCTGAGGACTCATCAATCCTATTTGATTAATAAAAATCGCATTGTATCTTTCAAAAAAGAGGATGGCGGATATTTACTAATGGAAGGTAATTATCAAGCCATTATCAGCAAACAACGAAAACACATTTTAAAAGAAATATTTCACTAAAAAAACAGCATCATCAACTATTAGCTATGAAAAGACATTTATATATTTTCCATCTTCTGCTGCTAACCGCTGGCGGCGGTTTCGCGCAAAAGCAGATTACTCACTTTGAAAACAGCATCAATAAACAGGCCCTCAACCCGGTTTATCAGTCACAGCTCGGCAACAAGATGATCTTTTCATTGTTTACACCTGCGAGCGGCAACGAGCTTTGGGTATCGGATGGAACGAAGGCCAATACCAAACTCCTGAAAGATATTGTGCCTGGCTACCAAAGCAGCTACACGTTTGATTTCACCAAAGCCGGCGACTTTCTATATTTTGTTACCAACCAAAATGAAATCTGGAAAACTGACGGCACGCCTGCCGGTACGCAAAAAATGCTGCGCTCAGACAGCACCTTAAACCTGAATGTTGTGGCAGGAAAACTGCTCGTCACCTTTCGCGATGTAAACACACAGCGGTTTGCATTCGCCTGGCTCGGTACCGACGGACATACTGATTTTTTAAATGAAGATGCAACCGCATTCAGGTACTCCGAAGGGAATCTCTACTTTGGCCTACATGATTCGACCTCGAAAACCTGGACGTTAAAAGTGTTTGACACCGAGTCGCGAACCATTGCCAGCCGTCTTGGTCCGGCGTTGAATGAAATCCTGGTAGAAAAGCACAATGGTTACGAATACATTGCCGTCGATGCCGGTTATGTGGAGAAGACACTGATAGTCGCGCCCGGAAACCGTGCTGAGAGTGCCAAAACTTACGAGTGGAACCGGGGTCCCGCGCCTGTTATGATCAGGGACAAAACCGGCGCACTCTTCCTGATCAATGACCGGATCTACGCTGCCAACAACTTGGGCCTGAAAATATTCAAAGTCATTGAAGGGCATAACTGGGAGACGGTCAGCGATCAGGAATCGAGCCTGATGTATGCGAAAACACCTACCGGATCGACCGAAGGCCCGTTTCATACCAATTTTGTCATCGACGGCGACCAGCTCACATTTACTACATTGTTTGGTTATGAGAGCATTTACGCGGCCTATCTGGGTGTTTTCGATTTCAAAAAGAATACCAAACGCATTTCTCCCAAGCTTCCCGCGGAGGTAACCGGTCGCCAGGTACAGGTGGTGCCGCAATCGCGGGATGTATTCGAGATTCGCTACGGCTACACCAAATGCACTTATGACATTGCGGAAAACAAACCGGTCGCTATCGAGCAGCTTCCGTACCGCGTCGAGAAAGTGAAGGTGGCCCACACGGAATTTGAACTTTCCGACAACGTATATGCAGGTAACGGGGCACTTCGGCTGCCATTGGTCAGCACCCGGCCGATTTACGCCGAAAAATATCTTGCTTACAGAACCGTGCTTAACAACAAGCTCCTGTTTTGGACTAACAATGAAATGCAGGGTGCGGGAAAACTTTGGGTCAGCGACGGCAAAACCACTTCCGAGCTAATGGCGTATGACGGCCTGGTGTCGTCATGGAGGATGTCGATGGATTCTGTCCGGATAGGGAACCAGGTTGTGTTTGCAACGACTAGCTCACAAGGGATCAGAATTTATAAAACGGATGGAACCCCAAGCGGCACACGTGAAATTTACAGCCATCCCACCAGCGACTGGCCGTCGCCGGAGCAGGTGGTCGTCAACAACCGGCTGGCGGTGTTCGATTTTATGGTTGCCGGCAAAAGACTGAGCCTGGTGACTGATCTGGAAAAGGTTTGGCAAATAGATAATGAACAATTCGGGCTTCGCGAATTTCGCCTCACTTCCAACGATGTCTTCATGATCCATTCAACCACCAAAAACGGGATGGGTTATGATATGGTTTATCAATTCGAAAACGGCGATCTGAAACCGATAGAGCTTAATAAAGCCGGTGGGGATGCGATGAACCACCAGATTTTCGACAATCGCATTTACTACATGCTGCGGAACAGTAGTGGGCAGCTGAGCGATATTTGTTACAACGACCTTGGCTCCGACCAGATTAACCGCCTTTTCTCCGGGCCGATGAGCTACCTCCTGCGCAGGGGCGACTGCCTGATTGCGGGTACGATGAGTGGACCGGACGTCAGAATTTATAAGGCGAGTACAGCTGAGTTGCTCGGAGCATTCACCGGTATACACCCCGTCGATGCCACCACCGGCAAGGCAGTGGGCCTTTGGAGCGCCCGCGAGGCGGTGATCGTGCATAACGACCGGGTGATCAGCAAGAAGTTCTCCGGGGACATCGAATCTGGAAACGCGATCCCGCAGGGCATTTTGGTCCAGGTCAACGGCACCACGGGCAGTTCCTGGTACGTTTATGACCTTAAACGCGGAAAAATCACCGAGCTTTTTAACGACGAAACGGTTGGATTCTCCATGTCGGGAGCCGGTGACCGGCTAATATTCGCCAAAGGTGTGAACGACCAGCACGCCATTGTGGTGGACATTGCCAAAGAGAAGCGCTCCGATTTCCCGCCGGGACTCTCCGTGATCAGACTGCTTAGCGAAGACCTCGCATTGGTGACCGACCAAACGTACTCGGCGCCGATGAGTGTTTATTCAACAGCGGGCGATGCCCCGGTCAAAATGTACGAGCTACCGGGCTGGTATGACGCGCCCGGTACGCCAGTTTCCAATTACACCTCCTTCAACACCGCTTCCACCGGGTTCGAGCTGGCCCGGTTTGACCGCGACTCGCTGTACCGTTATCGCGAAATCATCAAAGGACCCGAGGGCATTTCGTTACAGGAGGTGTTTCAGTTCAGGGGAAGCGTGTATGCGGTCGCTTTCACCTACTCGAAAGGTATTCAGGTATGGGAAATGGATGAGATGAATCTCACGCCTGACGACGACGATACACTGGTTGTAGTCCAACCCGAAAAGCCCGGCCGTGGCGATTATTTGCCGGATGAAGCGCTACTTAATGCCTATCCAAATCCGGTTGTGAACGAGCTGAATATTGATCTGAAAGAAGGCGGATTGATCAGAATCCTGGATCCCAAGGGTTTTGAGCAACTCAAAACCGTAACGGATAAAAGTAAAAGGCTGGACCTTTCGAAACTCCCTGCGGGCGAATACATCATTATTTATTCGGGCATTAATGGACGTGTTGTCAAGAAAATTGTAAAGCATTAATGCCGTCCTTTTTTCCAGATAAAGCCGTCGATCAGGTAGTGTGTGATTTGCGGGACTGCCAGCAGCGGCACGATCACCGCCAGTGCCGGCCTGCCGATGGTGAGCGGGAATTGATGAAATAAAGAAAAAAGGTTGCGATGCTCCTTCCAGACTGTCCAGTCCCAGAGGCCTTCTTCGAACCAGGCCAGCAGGAAGATCAATCCCAGGAAGAGTACCAGCCCGTATTGTCCGAAAAAAAGTGGCAGCCACCTGCCGGACTCGGGTCTCACAGCTTCCTTTTTCCCAAATATCCAAATGAGCGCCATGTAAGGAACACCATGACTTACCACATTCAGCAGCGTAAAGGCAAGGTCTCCATTGAAATACACAATCCCGAAGTACCACGACGCCAGCGTGCCGGTAATAACTGCGATCCGTGGAATATTCAGACTTTTGCAATGCCGGAAGTAATGCATCTCCTTGTATGCGTAAACTGCCAACATCAAGCAGTACAACGCCATGGCTACATGTAATGCAGGCTGTGAAGCCGACACCAGGAACTCGTTTTCGATAAACCAGTTGAAATTCCGCTGGCCGTGCAAGTGCCAGTAGAGCAGCGGGTAAATGGTGGCATAATAGATGACAAACTGGTCGACAAGCCGGTACCAGCGCGGTGATCGTTCGAAACGGCTGTACAACCTCAGAAACCCGTACTGCTGCCGAACGAAATGGTAGACCGCCAGATAGGCCAAAACGCGCCAGAACCAGATACCGCTCAGCAAGTAGATCCCCGAACCGACCACGAGTGCCAATACCGGTATGCCTATCAATAAAGGTTTATAGCGGTTATATAGCTGTTTGTTCAGGTAGGTGCGGTAAAGCGTGCTGTACACATGCGCGACGTCTATCAGCAACATCAGCACCACCCACCAGGCATCAGGCATTGTTGCGTTGTCGCGGAATAGTCCGGGAAGGCAAACGACCACCAGCAGGCTCACGAACGGCGGAGCCAGGATAAAAACAATGTCCGTCAGTGGCTTACCCAGCCAAGGCTGTTGTTTCTGCATCGTATTCAGGTTTGTTGCAGGATTTTCCTGGCAGCTTTCAGTCCCTGATAAAAACCTTCTTCAAATATGCTCACGCCGGCAAGGTCGGTATGGGCGAAATGGACATGTTCCCCAATGCTCTTCGCCAGGGACGATCTCACATCGCCATGGATCATTCCCGGCAGGGGCTGCACCATGGCATGGCCCCACAGCATGATATCGATCCGCTCGGTTTGACGACGGATATCCGGATGCACACGTTCCAGGTCGGATAGTACTTTTTCCGACCAGAATTCGTGCGATGCCTGGTATGCTTCCTTCCTTGCGGCCTCCGGCGCCACGTGCGTGAGCGGGAGATAGTAAGTAAGGTTGCGCTTTTCCTTTCGCTGCTGAATCTGCTGATGCGTGGCATCCACGTAGCCAAGTGACGGACTTCCGTAAATGACATTGTCCCAACTGCCCGGCTGTCCGGCTCGCTCGCTCAGCTCCCCGACGGTAAGATTGGCGACCATCCATGGCACGTACCGGAAATGCCTGGTTACTGCCTTCCCCCTTTCCGTATCATGCAGCAACCGGGCGGCCACAAACTGAGGCGCAGCGATAATGCAATGCCGGGCTTCAAATCCCCTCAACTGCCTGCTGGCGACGTCCAGATAACTGATTTCCACTCCTGCCGGGCCGGGTTTGACAGATGTGGCCAATGCGCCGGTCATAACCTTGCCATCAAGATGCTTGCGTAGCGCTTCGATCAGAAATCCATTCCCATTTTCCCACGTGAGCACATCGCTGTACGCAGCATTGGCTGCCCGTCCCTTCCGGGAAGCGAAGTAGTGAATACCGGCCCAGGCACTTACCTGCCCGAATGGCGTACCGAAATCGTCGCGGGTGCAGTAGTCGACATACCAGCGGATATATTCATTGGTAAGGTGATGGCTGTCCATCCATTCCTTCATCGTAACGCGGTCGAGTGCCCGCAGCGATTCGTCGCGGCTGGATGTGTCGACAGGAATACTGAACGCATCGAGTCCATCGGCACCTTTCAGCTTTTTGAAATCACCGATCAATTTAAAAAACTGCCTGAACTCGGCTAGTTGGGCCGTATTCAGCCCCAGGTTTGGCACAAGCCCTTCCTGCCACTGTCCGTTGATATATAGTCTTTCCTCCGGGTCGTGGCAGAGATAAAACTCATCATATACGGGCAATCCGGCCTCATCGTAGCCGGTTATCACTTTGGCATCCTGCAAAAAGTCGAGGTACTCGACCAGGTTGTTATTCGGCACGGGCACGTAGTGCGCTCCCCAGGGATATTTTGAAAATGCATTACCGCCCCAAGTCGCATTCCCACCGGGCTGGTTCTCGAGGTCCAGTACCACCACGTCACGAACGCCATGCTGTACCAAATACCTTGCCGCCGACAATCCGCTGACACCTGCGCCGATAATGACTGCTTCCTTGGCCTCGTATTCCGCCGGCGCATTAAATGTGTGGTCGCGCAGCAAATGCCCGGCTGCGGCCGACGCCCCTATGATCTCCCCGGGAACCAATGCCGCAGCACCACCGCTTTTCGGTCCGCACGCATGCAGGAGCGGGGCCGCGACAACCGGCGCGGCGGCAGCCATACCGGCTGTTAGTCTGATGAATTCGCTCCGCCTCATTGTTCCGAGTATTTACCCCACTCCTTTTCGAAGTAGTTAACCAGTGCCTGGTTATTCAACTTATTCACCTCCAGTGGCTCATGCGCCAGCATGTCTTCAGGAAACTGGAGCATTTGCGCCATTACCGCCTGGCTGATGTACTTTTTCTCGATCGCAAACGTATCAGGCAGCTGATAACCGGCAGACTTACTGGCCATTACATAACCCCATTCACCAAACGAAGGCACATAGTTGTGGTAGGGAACGGTATGAAAACCGGATGCTTTGAGTGTTTCGTTCACGCACCAGAAGCTTTTCGGCGCCACATAAGGCGAGGTACTCTGCACCACGGCCACTGCCTGCGGCGTCATTGCGTTTTGCAGAAGGCGGTAAAATGCCGTTGTGTACAATTTCCCTACCGAAAAGCCAGAGGGGTCCGGAAAGTCGATGATAATGCAGTCGAATTGCCTTTTATTTTCCTTTAACCAGATGAAAGCATCCGCATTGGTGACCATCACGCGCGGGTCTTTCAGCGAACTCCTGTTAATCTCCGAAAGGATATCCTGGCCTGTGAACAGCCTGGTCATCACCGGATCGAGGTCCACCAGCTGTATATGCGAAACCGATTTGTATTTCAAAATCTCCCGCGCTGCCAGCCCGTCACCGCCGCCCAGGATAAGCACATGGCGGGGCTGCCCGGCTGCTGTCATGGCCGGGTGCACGAGTGCCTCGTGATACCGGTATTCGTCGGCCGAGCTGAATTGCAGGTTATTGTTCAGGTAAAGCCGGAGATCATGCTTGTTTTTGGTAATCACAATGCGCTGGTAAGGTGTAGAGGTAGAATAGACGACGTGGTCATTGTAGGCGAGCGTTTCGCTGAAACTCATGATCTGTTCAGAGAAAATGAATGCCGCCACTTCTGCAATCAGGATGATCACACCACCGAAACGAATGGCTGCCACGCCCCGCACCTCCCCTGCGAAATAACGGCACAGGTACAGTCCCACACCCACATTGAGCAACCCGAAAAACAAGCTCGTCCGGATCAACCCGAGATATGGCACAAAAATGAGCGGAAAGATCAGCGACGCCAGCAGGGCGCCGATGTAGTCATAGGTAAAAACCCGGCTTACCAGTTCGGCAAACTCCACTTTATCCTTTAAAATGCGAAGCAGAAGCGGAATCTCGATGCCGACAAGAATGCCCGTAACTCCCACCAGGGCATACAAAACAGGCTGAAAACTGAATGCCAGGGGAAAGACCAGGAACAGCAGGATGGCGCTGAACCCTCCCACCAGCCCCACCAGCAGCTCGATGCGGATAAACCATTCGAGCAGATGGTCATTGAAAAAGCGCGACAGGTAGGAACCTATCCCCATTGAAAAAAGGTACACGCCGATAATAATACTGAACTGCGTGACACTGTCGCCCAGAAGATAACTGGCGAGCGTGCCTGCCACCAGCTCGTAAATTAACCCGCAAGTTGCGATGATGAATACCGCCACGAGCAGTACCCATTGCGCACTATTCCTGCCTGCCGTGTTTTTCATTTACCCGTGAATGGCCGAAGCGATAATAATAGCGATCGCGAGCATAAAGAAGCCCGCAAAGATGGCCAGGGCCATATTCTTGTTCTCCATGATCTCGCGACGCAGGTTGTGCTTCGGTGTGAGTATTTCAATAATGGCAAATGTGACCAGCAGGACCAGTATGCCAATGCCCGAATAAACGAGCGAACTGATGATGTACTGTTGCATCGATATATGTTTAGGTTTTGATAACTATTTGTGGTGCATGATCCCGCTGCTGCGGTAACGGCCCCCGCCCCCGGAACCGGATTGTTCCTGATCGCTGAAAGACAAAATGCGGTCACCCGTAAGGTTAGCGTATGCGAGCCAGGCCAGCAACGCCGCTACATACACAAAATACCACTTCATCGGCAGCAGGTCTTTCAATAGTTCTTTCATGCCTGTCTTATTTTTACGATTTGGCAAATTCGCTGTTAGCCCAGCGTGTGGTTTCAATATAATATCGGGCAATGCCCAATGCCAGCGGTCCGAGGAGGATCAGCAACACGATGATCCACACGTTACGGTATGTACCCGCATCGTACACGAGCTTGCCTTTGAACAACTCCACCCGGCTGTAGATGTTCGGATCGCGGCTGGCCGTCATCTGCAAAAAATAAGTACCGGCGGGTATGCGGGTGAAATGAATCGTCTGTTCCCGGTCACCCTCGGTCCACGACTCTCCGCTGTCCGTGCCGGAGTAAAACTCGATGCCCTCCTCTGCGCTATACTCATTGCCGTTCACCGCATTGACCAGCGTTGCATTCAACTCCAACCAGGTGTTGTTGAGCGGCGCGTTGAAATCCAGCTCCAGACTACCGCTTCTTTTCTCGAGATCGAATTTAGAGGAAATGAAAAACTGCGTGTTCAGCGAGTCCGAGAAAACGTATTCCGAATCAAAAATCAGGCGGTTGGTATGCGTGCTGCCTGTCAGTATCTGCACCAGCATCGCCAGCAATAATGCAATGCCGCCCGATTTGGCAATCGTTTCCGTATTGACGCGGACCCATGAGGGTTGTGCGGGCGCAATGCCCACAGTTGGTGGCAGCGCGGTATTGCTCTGCGCGGCAATCACCGCACGCGGCACATATTTTCCACGGAACCAGGTGATCCGTTTTTGATGGTCTCGCTCCACGCTCAGTATTTCGGGCGGGGCAATGTAATCCATCGATTCCGTTTTCTCATGCGTTGCAAACACATTGCCCGGAAATTCGCCCGAAGCATAGAGAATGCGGTAGTGGTATTTGGAATAGCGTCGGAACTCGTGGTTGTCAAATCGAATGCGGTGCAGGCGGGCATCGCCGGGCCTGGGTGTATGGCGTGTCTCTTTCAGGTAGGTCCAATGTCCGTCCGACTCGGTCAGGAATGCAAAACCATGCAGCTTGTCGTATAGCGTATATTCATCCCAGTAGTCGGAACCTGATTCGTTGTCGCATTTACTGGCCAGGCCCACGACCTGGTAATATACATCCTCGAGAATGATGAGCTCCCCGATTGCGAAGCAAAACTCCTGGTCATGTGTGTGCTGAGTGCCATGCGTCGCATACTGCCGGCCGGAGTACGAATGGCGGGTTTCACATTGGCTGCACACCCAGCTCTGGCTATACGGATAGGTGCGTACCGTGTTTTGGGCATGGCAATTGCTGCAAATGAAATGTCTCCCTTGCTGTTCTGTTTCTCGCGTATTAGTTAAAAAGAGCATCTCCGGCACCACGTCGTGGCAGGCAAACACAACCGCCACTACCTCGCTGTAAGCCACCAATTCCACCCGCTCGGCACCTGAGGTCGCCTCGATACTATCGAAGCGATACGGCAGATCCGGCACAAAAACATTTCCCTCTATCTCGATGAAATGGCTGTCGTTCCTTGCGGTGACGGAGAAATCGCGGTCATCGGGAAGCGTCAGCTGCCTGCTGTCGGCCCTGAACTTCCTGGCAATCGTTGCCTCCTTGAACGGGAGCGCCTCGCAGACGGCGTACATTCCGTAACCCTCGGCCAGGTGGCGCGTGATGCCGTCGTTGCATTCAAGCGTCCAGTAGTTGTATGCCAGGTCCTCAAAAAGCACGCGCAGCCTGCCGGTCACGGTAAACGCAACATCCTTCCAATTCCCGGATGTGCCGGGCTGGATGACGTCCGACGCGCCAATGACCGGGCCTATCCGGGCCTCCGTCAGCTCGTCGGACGAGCGGTACCACACTTTCTGACACCCGCAAACAGCGAGGTTGTTGTCCCCCTGGAAGTACACGGGTTTGCCACAGGACGGGCAGAGCGCTAGTTTGCTTGAACCCATACTTATCGGATGATTTGATGTTCAGAAACTACCTTCGCCTCAAAATAGGTGGCAATCCGCTCGAAGATGGCGAGCACGGTGCCATTATTAACCCGCTGGAAATTGCTGAGGTATATATCCACGTTCACAGTGCCGAATTCCGGCCAGGTATGTACCGAGAGATGGCTTTCGCTAAGACAGACCATGCCCGTGAAACCGCCGGGATTAAAATCATGGTAAACTTCACCTAGCTTGCGCAGCCCGTAAGTATCCGTCAACTCGTCGGCCAGGGCCTTAAAGCCTGAATATCCGTCCAATGAGTCTGCTTTATCCGAATGAAGCGTTGCAATAAGATGCAGTCCGGGGGTATAAGTTTCCAATAGTATCAGGTCTTTGATGGCAGGCAATTTTATAAAAAACCCGGCAATGCGCAAGGTGTAACTTATTTAAATGGTTACTTGCATGCAACCAAAGGGCACATGAAGGTACAGGCTGTATAAGCTGGCAGATTTCGGGACATATTAGGCATCTTATCAAAACAAAATGAGGCGGTACCGGGTACCGCCTCATTTCAATAGTAAGGAAAACAAATGCTACTTCGTCCCTAGGTGGCAAGACGGGTCATCCTGCCGTGTTTTTTCCTGTTGAAAAAAGTGTAAATGATCGGGAAAACGAGCAGCGTCAGGATAGTCGCTGTAACCAGGCCGCCGATCACCACGATGGCCAGTGGCTTCTGCGTTTCAGAGCCGATACCGGTGGACATGGCTGCTGGCAGCAGGCCAATGGCCGCCATAAGCGCCGTCATCACCACCGGCCTGATCCGCGATTTCACGCCCTGCCGTACTGCCTCATCCAGCGGCATTCGGGCAGCCAGGTTTTTATTGAAGACAGAGATCAGGATCACCCCATTCTGTACACAAAGCCCAAACAATGCGATGAAGCCTACGCCCGCCGATATGCCGAAATTCATATGCGTGACATGCAGCGCGAGGATACCGCCCACCAGCGCGAAGGGCACGTTGGCGAGCACCAGACCGGCATCCCGGGCATTACCGAACATGATAAACAGCAAAATGAATATCCCTGCAAGGCTTACAGGCACCACTTGCGCCAGTCGGTCGGTGGCACGTACCTGGTTTTCGAACTCGCCCACCCATTCAACGGAATATCCTTTCGGAAGCTCGGTCAGTTTTTCTTTAACACGCTGCTGCGCTTCGGCGATCGTTCCGCCCAGGTCTCTACCACGTACAGAAAATTTAACACCGATAAAACGCTTGTTGTTATCCCTGTAAACAAAAGCCGGGCCGGTGACTTTCCGGATCGTCGCGATCTCCTTCAAGGGGATTTTACTACCTGTCAGCGCCGGTACCATCAGTTGCTGAATGCTCTGCTCGTCGGCACGGTACTCCTCCTTATAGCGCAGCCTGATATCGAATTTCCTTTCACCCTCATACAAAATCGAGGCCGTTTTTCCACCGATCGCCATTTCAATCACGGCTTGCGCGTCGGCGGTGCTCACACCATACTGCGCCATTTTGTGGTCATGGAGTACTACGCTGATCTCGGGTTGACCGATGTTCCGGATCAGGCCCAGGTCTTTAATCCCATCCACATTCCGTACCGCATCCATGGCGATGTTGGCGTATTTTTCCAGCTCCTGCAAGTCCGAACCGAATATCTTGATGCCGTTACTTGCCTTGTAGCCGGCCACTGCTTCGGCCACATTGTCGACGATAGGCTGCGAATAGTTGTACAATACGCCCGGATAGTTACCGAGTAATTTGTTCATTTCGTCGGTGAGCTGCTCGACGTTGATTTTTCGCTTCCATTCCTTCTGCGGCAGCAGATCCACCTGAAACTGGCAGAAATAGAAGCCATTCGGATCGGTCCCGTCATTGGAACGGCCGACCTGGGAGAGCACCTGCTTCACTTCCGGGAAAGTCTTCAGATCGCGGCGGATGTTCTGCGACATCTTCACACTTTCCGGCAGCGACATGCTCATGGGAAGCTCGGCCGTAACCCACAACGCGCCTTCATTCAACTGGGGTAAAAACTCGGTGCCCAGCAACGTGGCCGAAAAAAGGGATAGTCCCAGGAAAGCCGTCGCAGCGACCATGCTGATTTTTTTATGGGTGTAGCACCATTCAAAACCTTTTGAAACAGTTTTATCAAAAAAATTGACGACCGGATTGTTCTTCTCGCGCACATTCTTGTTCAGCAGAAAAGAACACAGCACCGGAACGAGCGTCAGCGTGTAAAACAAGGCGCCCAGCAAAGCAAAACCGAGCGTATAGGCCAGCGGGCTAAACATTTTGCCTTCCACCTTCTGAAAACTAAAAATGGGGATCAGCGCGGTAATAATGATGAGTTTGGAAAAGAAAATGGCTTTGCCAAGCTCCCCGCCAGTCTTCTTGATCAGACCTAGTTTGGACAACCGGTTGAAGCGCTCCATTCCCCGCTTGTGCGCCAGGTGATCCAGCGCGACAAATACCCCTTCCACCATCACCACCGCCCCATCAATAATAATCCCGAAGTCTATCGCCCCCATCGACAGCAGGTTGGCAGACATTCCTTTGAGATACAGACAGGTAAATGCAAAAAGCAATGCGAGCGGGATGATGATTGACACGATGACCGTCGTTCGCCAGTCGGCCATGAACAAAAACACGATAACTGTCACAAAAACAATACCTTCCACCAGGTTATGCTTTACCGTATCGGCGCAAAATTCGATCAGATTGTCGCGGTCGTAGAAAGTGACCATTTTCACATCCGCCGGCAATATTTTCGTGTTCAGTTCGGTGATTTTTTCCTTAATACCCGCCAGAACCTCGCTCGGGTTCTCCCCTTTCCGCTGCACGACAATGCCTTCTACCACATCGTCCAGGCCATCGAGCCCTACCTGACCTACCCTTGGCAGGTCCGACTCCTTCACGTCCGCCACATGCTTCACCAGCACCGGGTAATCTTTCACATACTCGACAATGATATTCTCGATATCTTGCGCAGATTCCAGCAGCCCGATCCCGCGCACAACATAAGCCTGGCCGTTTTTCTCAATCACATCCCCACCGACATTGATATTACTTTTGGTAACTGCCTCGTACACATCCAGCGGCGTGATATTGTACTTTGCCAATGCGGTCGGATTCACCTGTACCTCGTAGATTTTTTCCCGCCCGCCGAATGCCACCACGTCGGCAACGCCTGGAACGCTCCGTAGCTGGCGGTCGATCACCCAGTTCTGCAACGTCAGCAGCTCACGGCTGTCGCGATCCTTGCTTTCAAGGGTATACCTGAAAATTTCCCCCGTCGGACCGTAGGGAGGCTGTACCTCCGGATCCACCCCGTCGGGAAGCGACACGGTGCGAAGCTGGTTGTTTACCTGCTGCCTGGCGAAGAAGTCTTCGACGCCATCATCGAAAATGATTTTGATGACCGAAAGCCCGAACATCGTCACGCTCCTGACGTTCGCTTTCTTCTGCACCGAATTCATGGCGATCTCGACGGGCTGGGTTACAAAGCGTTCGATCTCCTCGGCGCTGCGGCCGTTCCATTGCGAAACGATGATGATCTGCGTATTGGTAATATCGGGAAATGCCTCCAGCGGCGTTGCCCGATAGCTCGCCACACCGGCCACCACCAGCAAACCGGTGAGGAAAAATATGAAAAAGCGGTTCCTGAGCGAAAAGCCCACGATGCCCCTGATGAATTTGTTCATGATTAGGATTTTGAATGATCGAATTTTGAATGGCCGAATGACTGAATGACCGAATATTTTTATTCCGTCATTCAATCATTCATTCATTCAATCATTGATTCAGCGCATTGTAGATAAGCAACTGGTTATGAGACACGACCGTCTCCCCTTCTGCCAGCCCGCTGCTGATGTAGGCGCGCTTGGACAGGTTTCTGAAAACTTCTACCGGTCGCGCTTCAATTTTGCTTTTGCTGGTAAATACTACTACCCAGTTCTTGCTCCTGTCAAAAATCACGGCCTGAGAAGGTATCGACTGCATCCGGGCGTTTTCCTCGAAATGGAGACTTACGGTAGCATGCATTTCAGGTTTAAGCCGGTAGCCTGCATTGGAAAGCTGGATGCGGACTTTCATCGCGCGTGTTTCAGGGTCTAGCACATTGTAGATCTTATCGACTTTCCCTTTAAATACCTCATCCGGGAAGCTGATTGTCTTGATATCGGCAGCCATACCCGGATAAATCTTGGGAATATCGCTCTCGTGGACATTCGCCATCACCCAAACGTCCGAAATCTGCCCGACCGTGAAAAGGCTCTCCGCATTGTCCGAGCGCAGCTGTGTGCCCCGGTTCACATTCTTGTCGACGATAAAGCCGTCTATTGGCGACCGGACCACATAACTGGCTGAGTTGGAAACCCCGTAAATAGTAAAAAGTGCCTTTACCCTGTCCAGTTCAGCCTGCGATTTATCCACCATTTGCCTGGCTGTGATCACCTCCCGCTCGGCGACGAGTTTGCTCTCGAAAAGGTCCTCTGTGGACGAAAGGTTTTTCTGCGCCATCAGCAAATCTGATTTTGCTTCGATCATTTGCCTTTCCAGGTCCGCGACCTCCCCCGAGCGGATCGAGGCTAGTTCCTGTCCCTTGCGTACGTGATCGCCGAGCTCCACCTTCACGTCCTCAACATTCCCTCCTACCAGCGGGAAGACGCGGATCACCCGGTTTTCGTCCGGCACAACTTTGCCGACCAGCGTGAGCTCGTTTCGTACAGTTTCCGTTCGCACCGTATCGAGGGCAATCTGCCGCATCATCGAATCCGACAGCATGAATGCGGTAGACTCCTCCTGCGGGCGGGCCTGGTCCCGACAGGACGTAGTCCACACGGCCACCATTCCGCCCAGAATGGCGATAGCTATTTTTTGCATTGTTTTTAGATGGTTTAAAAGCGGAATAATTCCTCCCCGACAACGAAATTCAGTTCTTCGTACACTTTGATGCGGTCTGCCTGCAGACGGTTAAATTCCCTGATGCTTTCATTATAAGTTTCAATGAAATCGATGAATTCGAGGAGGGTGATGTTTCTCTTCTGAAAATTGTCGTAAATGCCCTTGCTGAGCTGAGAAAACGGTTCGGTGAAACTGCCCTCGACGCTCTTGTAGGTATTTTCGGCCACCGTCACCTTGTTCCAGGCGGCATTCACCTCGTTGAAAATGCTGTTGCGTTTGGCGGATTGCTGCGTTTTGAAGTAACTGATCCCGGTTTTGGCGGCCCGGATGTTCCCCTGGTTACGGTTAAAAAAAGGCAGATCCATCGAGGCTGAAATCCCAAAATAGTTATTCTGGTAGTTGCTCGCCTGGTCATAAACCGCTCCGACCTCGATGTTTGGCTTTGCAAGCGCCCTTTGCAGGTTGTAATTCAGTTCAGCCTGCTTAACAGCCGATTCGGCTATTTTCAGGTCTGTGCGCCGCAACAATGCTAACTCCCTGAGCGCTTCAGGTGTTTGTGTCCCGATGTGGTAGCGTTCCGTTTCCAGGCTGTCGACCACCGGCAGCACATAACTTTCGCTGTTAAAATAAACCCGCAGGTCCCGCTGGTTTTCAGTGATTTCAAAGAGAATGTTGGCATAGTTGTTCCGCAGTTGGAACAAGAGCGCCTTCAAACGCACCACCTCTTTAAGCGACACATTGTTACGCCCATATTCCTTGTCGAATGCCTCCACCGTCGACGCCAATGTGGCGATCTGACCATCCATGAGCTGCAAGGTCTTACCCAGGAAATAGGTTTCAAAAAAAAGCTGCCGCAAGTCAAATTTCAGCGTGCGGGCCAGTTCGAAAAATTCCAGCTCTGTTTTGCGGGTGGCTTCCACATCCAGCGCCACCTGCCTCCGGCGTTTGCCGGCACGGCTAATGACCTGCTGAAGGCTGATGAATTTCTGCCCTTTACCACCGACATCCAGCCAGCCCCGCGACGGGTTGAAAGCACTCAATTCGACGCTCAGATTGGGGTTATCCCAAAGCCTGTCCTGAATTTCAGCTGCCTTGGCAATGTCGATCTGGTAACGCTCGGCGAGCAGGGTCAGGTTGTTTTTTAAAAAGAGACTGTCCGCCTGCCGGACGGTCACACGCAAGGTATCCTGGGCATGAGCAACAATGCTCACACAGGCCAGTAACCCGATCAGGTAAAATCGCATAACTCTTGTTTTTGACAATGCAAAGATTGGGAAACGAGCTGTTTCGCGCATTATCAATGCATTTAGAAAATTCTTAAAAGTAAATTAGAAGAAAATTAAAAAGGCCATTAGGGAGATCCTGAGGCATATTTACTCACTCCGCCATGAGCATATACCCCAGTCCAGGCCGGGTCTGGATCAGCTTCACCTCGAAACCCTTGTCGATCTTCTTCCTGAGATAGTTGATATAAACCTCTACAAAATTCGTCCCGGGGTCGAAGTTCAGATGCCAGATATTTTTCGCCAGGTCCATCTTGGAAATAACCGTTCCCGCATGGAGCAGAAAGTATTCAAGCAGCGCAAACTCTTTGGCCGTCAAGCCGATAAATTGCCCCGCACGTGTTACCACCTTCGTATCCACATTCAATTGCAGGTCCGCGACGGACAACACGCGCTTGCCTGCCCCTGCGTTTCCAAGATCGGAAAGTCGTAGGGCAGCATGGATCCGGGCAACCAGCTCCCTGAAATCAAAGGGCTTGACAATATAGTCGGTTGCACCCTGTTCGAGCCCTTCGACTTTATCCTCCACCTCGCCATACGCGGTGAGCATGATGACAGGCAATACCGGCTTGAACTGCCTGATTTGCCTGCAAACGTCGAATCCATTCATTCCCGGCAGGTTGATGTCCAGCAAAATGAGGTCATAGCGACCTTCCAAAGCCATTTTCTTACCGGTAAGCCCGTCGCGGGCGATCTGCGCATCGAAATCCTCCGATTGTAAAACCCTGTAAATATTTTGCGCAATGCGCAGGTCGTCCTCCACTATGAGTATCGTTTTCTTCATTTCCATACATTTTCCGATCTGGTTTGTGTCAAAAAGAAGAGTCAGGCGTCATGCAAAGATTGCCCGTCCGTATTTGTAACGGGCGCTCCCGGTGATTAGATTTTAATTAAATATCGCTTTACCACAATACATAACACTGATAATCAGCACAATAAAAAAAATTTACAAATCCGGGAAGAAAACACGCACAAATCAACCGTATTACTATATACGTAAAAACAAAAAACATTGGAGACAAAGCTTATTATACGACAAATGCAACCCACCGACGTGCCGTTCGGAATGCAGCTCGTGCAGCAGGCAGGCTGGAACCAGCTCGAAGCCGACTGGCACCGTGCACTGGCGCTCCATCCTCAGGGCTGCTTCCTTGCCGAGCAGTCTGAGGGCGGTTTGGCGTCTGCCGGAGCGCCTGTGGGAACCGTTACGACTTGCATTTTCGATTCAGTGGCGTGGATTGCGATGGTGCTGGTGGACGCATCGGCCAGGAATCAGGGCGTAGGACGGAAATTGATGGAGCACGCCATCGCTCATCTCGACGACCGGGGCGTGGTAACCCAACGACTGGATGCTACCGTTCTCGGCAAAGGATTATACCAGAAATTGGGATTTGAGGAAGAATATGAGGTGATCAGAATGAAAGGCGTCGGGAAATCCATCAACGGCATGGATGCAGAAGCCATGCGGTGGTCCGCCGATACCCGCGATGGTCCCATCCTTGACCTGGATTTCCACATTACCGGTACCCGGCGCGACGCTTTCCTGCATTTACTGGCGGCGGAAAACATTTTCTTCTATGCGCTTTTTGACGACGAGCTTGCCTATGCCGGATCGCGGAAAGGGCGCAACGCCGTGCAGCTCGGTCCGGCCGTGGCGTCTACCCCCGAAGCCGGCATGCAGTTATGTGACGCAATGCTGCACCATTTAAATGGCATGCCTGTGTTCGTCGACATTCCGGCGCCCAACAAAGCGGCATTGCGGTGGGCAAAAGCCAGCGGTTTGGAAGAACAAAGGCGCTTTGTGAGAATGTACCGGGGAGAAAAAATAAAAGATTACCCGGAGTCGATCTGGGCAAGTTCAGGCCCTGAAAAAGGTTGATTAAAACGCTTTTGAAATGGTTCATAATATTCGTTTCCTATTTATTCAAACCGTTTAATAAGATTATATTTATCAAACGGATTTCAGCAAAAATTGCACGGATAATTTATTTATTTTAGGTAAAACCATATTTATTTGCCGCCGTCAAAATCTTTTTAAGTCAGCGTAAATGATAAGACTTATACCCTCCCCTGTCATACAATTTAAATTCTGAGAAAATGATACGCTTTCTCCAATGCAATTTCCGTTGCAGCTGGCTGTTGGTTATCATTTTATGGTTCAGCCAAATGTGCCACGCTCAGTCATTTTATGCCGTACTCGTTGCCGACACCCGGGATGCTTCACTGGGCGCCAGCTGCGAAAAGGACCTGGAAGAAATGTCAGGCACATTACGGAACATTTCGAAAAAAATAAAATACGATTACCAGGAATTGATTTGCAGCCAGGACAAATTCGGAAGAGGCGGAATTCAGGAAGCTATTTCAAAAATACAATGCAAACCCGAAGACATTATCTTCTTTTACTATACCGGCCACGGAATCAATACCCCTGCTGAAAAAAGCAACTTCCCGATTCTTTATTTGAAAGATGAAACGCTGGAACTGGAAACCGTGCACCGGTTGCTGAAAGAAAAAAAGCCGCGCTTCTGCCTTACACTGGGCGACTGCTGTAACAATCTCTTCGCTGGCAGGCGCAGTATGCGCGCTGCAACCCCCGTGCTGAAAGGAATCGGTGTGACACAGGATACCAAAATCCTTCATACCCTCTTCGTGGAAGCTCATGGGGATTTGCTCATCAGCAGCGCCAAAAAGGGTGAACGGGCTACCGCACATCCCAACGACGGCAGTTTTTACAGCAATACCTGGATGCAGGCCGTTGCCTATGCCGAGAAGCATAACAGCCACGTTTCCTGGGAAACGTTACTTGCCGACGCGGAGAACCGGTTGCAGGAAAGCCTGAAAAGCCTGCCCGATTCTTTGAAACATCATTCGCAATGGGTGCGCAGCTTCCCCGAAACAGCCCTGCCCTGCCCCGGAACCAGCTTCGCGGAAATCAACCGGTTCCTGAATGTACTGGCTGATGAAAAACTGGGATTCAATGAGCGCAACAAGCTGCGGACGCTAGGTCAGAAAGGCTTCTTCGGCCCTACGGCACAAGTGAGCATCTATATGAGCGACCCTGAAAAACCAGTCGAAACACAGCCTATCGATCATTTTTTGAAAAGGATTGTGAACACGGCCCCGCTGATCGACGAATTCAACTTTGTAGAGCGGCTGTCGAACCTTGGGCAGGGATGCACCTACGACCTGGTGACACTGCAAGAAATCCGGAAAACGAAGTAACCTACCTGCACCCCTCAAATCATGCTCAAATACACATCTCTCCTCTTTCTAACCATGCTCTGTATCGGGCGGCTGCATGCGCAACCTGAAATGGACCGGAAGAGGCTTGCAGAGTTCGAAAAACTAACCCAGCAGCGGGTCAACGACCTGCAATTGTATATCTCGCTCATCGCCGACAAAAGCTTGTCAACCGAGCAACGCGAACAGGCCGTAGAACTGGCTGTGAGCCTGTTTGAGAAAGACTATATGGTGAATGGAAAGAGGCGTTCGCCGTACGTGCAGATATCTCGCAGAAATGGCACCATCTCCTCCGTGCCTGTGCGGATCTATTTCAAAAACCTCATGCATGTGAAGTTCGACAAGGTGGAAATCACCTACTATGACGCCGCGGTGGTCTCCGAATTCGAAAAAGGGACCGACGGCAACTACCACGCCACCGCAACTTATTACCAGCAGTTTAAGGGCATGGACCAGAAAGGAAACCTGGTTTATGGTAGCCGGGACCGAAAGGATATTCGTGTGACCGCGCAGAGCGCCGCCGTATATGCGGAGGCCGGCAAGGAAGACCTGAAAATTTTCTTTGGCGACATTACCGTGCGTGACACCGTACCGATTCCGGGCTTTTAGCAGCCATGACCATGAACAGACTTTGGCTCCTGGTCCTGTGCATTCCTTTTTCGGAATTGGCCGCGCAACACGCAGGCCCGCAGACCAATATAAAAACCGGCGTCGAAAAGCATCCGCCTGAGCGCTTTATGAACGGGCAGATCAAACATTTGGGAGATTTCATCGACCGCTTCAATGAGGTGGTGAAAGCCGGCACCGAAGGTCAGGCTGCACTCAGGTCACTTTTTAATGAAGACGATTTAAGGTTTCCAGCTCACGGCCGCATGGCCCAACCCTACGCCCGCCAGGTGGATGCGTTTATCGAGTGGGCGATGACCGGAAAAACCCTGATCCCGAAAAGGGGCGTGATGCGTGCCGTGGTGGGAATAAAAGTGAGCTATGAAGAAGTCGTGGATACGTTGAAAGTCCATCTTCGCAAGGACTATACCAGCGACAGCGCCGCTTACTGGCACATTACAAAAGTAGACAACTTGCTGCGTATCAGGGATGAGGTAAAGAAGAATCGCGCAAAAGAAGCTTCCGTGCAGCCGTCCGGGCTTCCGCCCAATGCAAGCGAAGTGAGCTTTCTGCCGCTGCTGCGCGGCCTGGACGATTACCGGAGCCTGGCACCGTTTACGCCTTGCCTCGCATGCCGTGACACAGCCTGGCAAAAAGTGGAAAGTGCATTGCAAGACGGAAAGTTGACGATCGAAAATGTAGTGTCCAACCGGATTTACCTCACAGCCGGATGCTGGGAGATGGAATTGAGCGAGTTCATCAGGGAGAAGGAAAATTCAGGCTGGCTGATCAGTGACCTGTTTGAAAAAAATAACCCGGTTAAATGATAAGGTTCTATGCGAAGCGAGGATCAAGTAGCAAACACCCATCCTCGGGAATCAAAAAAACCTTAAAAAAGAATACGCGAATGAAAAATCTTCGGATCCCAAAACTGATGGTCAAAACTTTGCTTTTAGCGCTGACGGCAGCTGTGTGTACGCTGCCAGTCTCCGGAGGCTCTTTGCTGGATCTTTCGCCCAAAGCGAAAATCGACACGGCACTGGCATTCATCGGCAAACTCCGGCAACGCGTTTCAGACGAAGACTTTATTAGCCTTCGCGACAGAAGCGACTCACTTTTCACCACTAGCGGTTATATAAACCTCGAAACACAGGACGGAAAACAGCTTCGGCTCACCCGTGGCGAGTTCCTCACCCGCGCACGCGGCTCGCAGTCTGCCTACAAATTCAAAAAAGCCACACTCGTACTCAACGATCAGTTCCGCAACGGCCCTAACGACCGATGGTACTGCCGCAGCACCACTTTCCACGAAGTGAACCGCTTCGATGGCGACTACCCGATTCCTGAAAAAGTAACGTCCGTGAAGCGAAAGCCGGTGAAAGGGAAAGCGCCGTCCGGTGCGGAGAGCTACTGGCAGATTATCGAGCTCACATTAATCGAAGAGTAACCTGACTAAATCATATTTCACGCTAATCCAACCATCAGAAATGAGATCCTCCATTCAAATTATCGCCTTATCCATGCTCGCATGGGCTGCCATTGTTCCAACCTCCCTGGCCCAAACGCGCAGGATGGGACTGAAAATGGACGATGCCAAATACCTCCGGCTGCCGGGCAAATCGTCCAACATTAAACTCAAGGGCGCTATGCCCGCCTCTTACAGCATCCGGGAGTTTCTTCCCGAGATCGCGGATCAGGGCCAGGACGGGACCTGTGTGGGTTGGGCGGCCGCGTACTACATGCGCACCGTTATGGAGGCTGGAAAACAGGGAATGGGCGGCCAGCAGGCGAAAATCGCAGCCACGGCATTCTCCCCCAACTGGCTGTACGGGCAGGTGAAGTCGGGGCTCGACAATGGTTGTGCGGAAGGCGTGTTCCTGGAAGATGCACTGGAAGTGATGAAAACAAAAGGTACTGCATTACTGAGCTGCGCCCCCGCAGATTGCAATGCAAAATTTGATCAATGCGACGAACAAGCCGCCGGTTTCAAAATTGCAGACTACGCAACGCTCTTTAACCCCAAAGACAAGGATGCAACCACAGAGCAGCGCGTGAATGCAATTAAGTCTGCGCTCGTGGAAGGCAAGAACGCCGTGCTGATTGGCATGATGGTACCCTTGTCGTTCATTGAAGAGGCCACTGAAAACTGGCAGGCCGCGCCCGGTGAGAGCGTCGACAATACGGCCGGTGGCCATGCCATGGCAGTGGTCGGTTACGACGACGCTATCAACGGCGGCTCTTTTCTGATTGCTAACAGCTGGGGAAAGACCTGGGGAAGCAACGGATACACCTGGGCGAAATATGGCGACCTGGTCCGTTTTACCAGAAACGCTTACCAGATTTTCCCGGAGCCCGTCGCCAAACCGCAGCCGCAGGCAGTGACGCTCAAAGGGAATGTTGATTTCTCCATCGGAAGCGGCGCGATGGCCGTTCATTCCACCTTGTACAAGGGCATTCAGGTGACGCCGGATCAACCCGACAGCAAAACGGAGATGATCACTTACAGTATGAGCCAGCCCTATCCTTCCGGTACCCGGTTCAAGATGGTGATCAGCAATACAAAACAATCGTACGTATACATTCTCGGCTCCGACCAGGAAAATCGCGTGTCGGCCCTATTCCCCTACAACTCCGGAGAGGTAGTGAGCAGCGCAATGGTTCCTGCCAACAGCACGGTATTGATGCCTTCTGCCAACACGTCGTTCACCCTGGATGCGGTGAAAGGAGAAGACTATTTCGTCGTATTCATTTCCCAGAATGAACTGAACCTGGATGAGCTGACCAACAAGGTCAAAAACGCACAAGGTACCATTGTACAAAAGGCCTATGCGGCATTAGGCGAAGAATTTATTTCTCCCAAAGATATTGCTTACGATTCCGGAAAAATCTCCTACGAAGTGAAAGGGGCCCCGAAAGGAAGTGTGGTGCCTATACTCGTCAAAATAATACACCAATAAATAAATCGGATACCGCCGATAGCTCTTGCAAATTGAATTGCCGAAGCTACCGGTTTGGGTTTAATTGAGTATTTTTAAATCAAATTACCACTGCAAATCCCCGCAATTTGGACAAGTCATTCTCTACCAGTCGTAGCACAGGCCAAAAGTTGGTTTCGGGCATAATTACTTTCGCGCCGAAGGTATTTGTCATTTCTGCCTTGGTACTGCTTTTTTGCGTCGTCTTCTCTCCTGCTGCTCATGCGCAGGACAAAATCATTCAAAAAAACGGAAAAGAAATCAAGGCGAAAGTTTTGGGTACCGATTCAGAATATGTCCGGTACAAAAGATACGATAATCCCAGCGGGCCAACCTATTTTCTTTTCCGCTCGGATGTGATGAGAATTGAATATGAAAACGGGAAAATAGAACCGATCCAGGAAGCTCCGAAAGTTACGCAGGACCCTGCAAAAAACCCGCCGGCCAATGTGGATATTCTCGAACGCAAGATTGCCCGCTATCAAAAAAAGAGCACCCTTTTTCTCACCGCAGGAAGCGTAGCTATCGTGGCCGGCGCTCTCACCATGGTGAAATTGACCGGCGACTACAATAAGTACAAGACGGCCGTCCAGGAAACGAATGATGCCTACACGAGCTGGTACCAGACCAACTACAAAACGGCACCCCCTGCCGGCGATCTGCAAAATCAGGAAAGCTTTGCCAAGTTTGCATCCCCGGGCATCTACGCTGGGGCTGCTGCCGTACTCGGCGGCATTGCATTGGACCTGATGGGACTCCGAAGTATGCAACTGGCGCAAAGAGCCCGGACTGAACTGGCCGGAAAACAACAGGCGCTTTCCTTTGAGCCATTTTACGATGTATCGCGCCGGACAACCGGCTTGAAGGTCGCGCTTTCATTTTAAGCCCCTCCCGTAATCACATTTCCAACGTTCATGAAGCACATTTTTACCCTCATCACCATCACATGCTGCTCGCTTTGGCCCGTCGAAAAGGTCGCGGCAAGCAACATAGCCGCCGACACGCTTTTTCTGAGAACACGTGAAAAGAAAGTGGTCGAAATCAGGGAAGTGTATCCCGACCAGGTAAAATACATGTTGGCAGGCGGCAGGAGCCTCGTCGCGGTACCCATCAGGGACATCGCTGAAATCGTATACAACAATGGCATCAGGGATGTTTTTAATCCATTCAACGCAGCCGGTAAGCCGGAAATAAAATGGCTCAGCCAGGTCTCTTACAGTGATAAACCCGAAGTGAGGCTAACCGCTTGCGTGCTGAACGATGCAGATAAAACCCAGATCGAGGTAAATGGCACCCTGACTCCGGTGGTGACGCGCTCGTTTAAAACCGTCAAAGAGGAAGGCTGCCCGAACGGTTCGCAGGTTTCCCACCAGGTCGTGTTGAAAGAAGGAACCAACAGCATACGGCTCATCGCCAGCAACAGTTCGGGAGCCAGCCATTCGGAGACGCTCTCGATCGTGTATGAAAAAGCCAAAAAACGCATTGCGCTGGTGGTAGGCAATTCAAAATACCAGTCGGGAAGCAAGTTGCAGAACCCCGAAAATGATGCCAAATCGATCTCACAAAAGCTTACCGGACTCGGCTTCACCGTGATAGAGCGGATCGATGCGAAACAGGGCGACCTCCGGGCAGCGGTGGCGCAATTCGGCAGCAGCGTGCAAAGCCAGGATTTTGAGGTGGCGCTGTTTTATTATGCGGGCCACGGGATTCAGGTGGCGGGTAAAAACTACCTGATGCCTGTCGATATCAGCCCTCAGTCCGAAATGGAACTGAAAGTGCTCGCCGTCTCGGCCGACGAAATCCTGGACCAGATGGCAGCCGCCGATGAAAACTCGCAGAGGACCAACATCATGATCCTCGACGCTTGCCGTGATAACCCGCTCAGCCGCACGTGGACCCGCAGCTCGGGCGCGAAAGGACTCGCGGGCATGAGCGCGCCCCCGGGCACCCTCATTACTTTTTCAACCAAGCCCGGATCGACCGCATTGGACGGAGACGGCAAAAACAGCCCTTACACTTCGGAGTTGCTGAAAGCGCTCGACGTGCCGGACCTGCGCCTGGAAGACATTTTCCGCACCGTGCGCGTAAAGGTGATGGAATTGACAAACCGGCAGCAAATTCCCATGGAAAACAGCCTGCTTACACGGGAACTGATCCTGAACCGGACCAAATAGAATAACCGTACCCATGATGAAGCGCTTGCTGACGTTCCTGTTCTTCATGATACCCCTGCATAATGCGCTGGGGCAAGAGTTGAGCGCATACTACAAAATGAAAGCGGCCGATCGTGTGAAACAGGTGCTGAAAGATTTTGAATCCGCATTCAGCTTGCTGGCAAACCCCTATATCGTTGATTCCGAAGAGCGTGACGAGGCTGCCTACCGAATGCGCGCCAGCCTGCGCGCAGACGCTCGTTTTGAAAACGACCTTGTCCCGGGCAACAAGGGCACCAGGACCATTGATTTCGATGAATACCAGCGGATCGCATTCATCAGCTACAAAAAGACCGGTCTTACCTACCATATCGACTGGGAAGAAGCCGAGTTCAAGGCCATTCCGGAAGGCTACCTGGTGCTGTTCTATGGCGTAAAATCCCTTTTTGGGAGCTATCAGGGTCAAAAGCGCCTCGAACTCGAAAATGTGCCCTGCCGTGCCGGGGTGTTTGTCAAACTGGCGGATAATCAGGTGACCGAAGCCCGGATCGGCTTTCTGGACACCGATTTGAAAGGCAAGGGCAAAAACACGCTGCCCCTGACCGGCCAGCGTAATCCATTGGAATTTATCACATTACCGGAAGTAATCGATAAGTTGGCAGGGCAGATCGCCCGCGTTATGCCCAAAAACGGGGTGCGCAAACTGGCGATCGAGGAGATCACCTTCCAGGGATTGGGCGTCTCCAATGATTTTTCGAAACAGCTGACCGGCACATTGAAATCGGCCCTTACGCGGACAAACACCGATATCCAGATCGACCTCAGCCCGACGCGGAGCCTGGAAGCGCTGCTGAAACTGAAAGGCGGGTACCAGAAGGCTGGAAACTTCCTGAAAATCGCGGTACAGTTATCCGATGGCTACGATCGGCCTGTCGGCCCGGAATTGCTTGCCGAGATATTGCTGCTTAATATCCCGAACGCCGAAATAGAACCCGCAGAACACCTTGTGCAGGAGGCGCAGCGGATACGCGAGATCACCGGCCGGAAAGAGACACCCGAACCGGCAGAGCTGCTGCTGGAAGTAAGTACGGACAAAGGCTACGGGCCGCAGTCCTACCGCGAGGGCGATATCATGCGATTGAAAGTGCGGGCAAACAAGCCCTGCACGGTACGGATGATCTACCAGGACGCCGCCAAAAACATCGTCAGGCTGCGCAATGACGACTTTCGGATCGCTGCCGACGCAGTTGACAAATGGATTGAAATACCGGAGAAATTCGAATGCGCGCCTCCATTCGGATTTGAAATGCTGATGGCTTATGCCACCGAAGGAAGTTTTAAAGCAATTAAGAAAACAGAGGAGCAAAACGGCATTACATTGATCCTGGATGATCTTAAAAATGTCGTCGACCTGACCGCCGGAACAAACGAAAAGGTAGCGAGGTCCACCATTCCGATCACCACACAGGCCAGGCGAAATGCGCTTTGAACCAAATGAAAAAGAACCAGATAAGTTAATATTGAATTAAATGACGCCCCAAGATTCCTGCAAACGCTACCGTGATTCGGACCTGGTGTTTTATGAAGAATTGCTGCATGAAAAACGTGAGGCGTTTTTGTGTTTATACCAGCAAACCTACCAGCAATGCATTCCCTACGTGCTGAAAAGAGGCAGCGACCGGGACCAGGCCGAGGATCTTTTACAGGAATGCCTGGCCATTTTTGTAAGCAAAGTCAGGGATGGCAGCTATGCATATCAGGAGGGCACGCGGATCACTACTTACTTCCATCGCATTTATATCAATCAATGGAAGAAGAGCCTCGAACAGCTTACGCGGCGCGGCGAAGTACGGCTGGAAGCACGCTCGACCGCAGACAATGACGACGATGACGCTTACAAGACAGCCAGTAGCAGCTCGCTTCATGTAACGGGCACGGACGAGGAAGGCATCGCATTCCGGACTGAACTGCCAGAAAGCGTTTCCCAGCCGTATGATGAGGACGAACGGAACTGGATATTCAGGAAACTCGACCGCGCATTTCAGCTTTTGGCCGAGGACTGCCGGAAAATGCTGCGGTGGTTCTACGTGGAAGACCGCTCCTTACGGGACATTGCAGGCGAGCTGGGTATGACGGAGGCTTCCGCGACGGTGAAGCGGTTCAAATGCGCGAAATATTTGAAGGAGAAATTTCATTTGTGATGATAAGAATCGGCGGAAACGCGTATCAATCTAAAAAAATCCAACCAGCGAATCTCGATTTGAACATATGGAATTGTCGGAAGAAACTTTTCATGAAATTCACCAATACCTGAGCGGCAGCGGTACGCCGGAAGAGCGCCTGGCCTTCGAGCGCAGGATGCATGCGGACCCGGATCTTGCAGACGAGGTGACGTCTCAGCGCCGCATCCGCAACGGGCTGAAAGCGAACGAGTACAAAAAGGTTTTCAGGGACATTCATGCCCAGCTGCAAAGCGAAGGCGCATTGCCCGGTAATGTGCGCGACGACCAGGTAAAAACAGTGCCGCTGGTATCCGGCCGCGCGGCAAATGCAGCCCGGTGGCCTTACCTGGCGGCCGCAGCCAGCGTGCTGATCGCCATCGGTTTAGTTTGGTACTTCAATCAGGGTACCACGGTTGCGCCCGTGGCATCCGATACCCCGTCCATTCCGGCTGCGAAAGACACTGCCGCTCCGGCACAGCACCAGGTTCCTGGCGATACAGCCGGCAACGATGCGCCAGCCGAAAAGCCCCGAAAACAGGAACCGGCGACGATGAATGCCGACGCATTTTTTGCCCGCTATTTCAATCCGGATGCCGTACTGGAAAGTCCCTTTTCGAAAGACAAACTGGGGCTGAGCCCCTCGGCGCTGGCCCAATGGCGCTCAGATACGGCCCACGTACGGCAAGGTATCCGTTACCTCGCTAGTCGCCAGGCACAGCAGGCCTTACAGGCATTCAACCATGCTGAAACGGGCCGTTTCCCGCAGTTGAAGGGCGTCGCAGCCTGGTATCAGGCCCTGGCCTATTTGCAGCAGAACGATCTGAAAAATTGCCGCAGCCAGCTTAAAAAGGTAATAGCCGATCCTGAAAACAGTTATCGCAAGCAGGCGCAAGAACTACTCTCTAAAATCCAATAGTCATACTCACCTCCACCGATTTGCTATGAAGCGATTCTTAATTTATCTACTACTTGCATCGACCGCCGTCAGCTGCCACATCGATATGCCGTCGAAACCGGTAGCCAAGTTCACGTTCACACCCGAAAACGGATGCCAGGCGCCTTGCGAGGTTACATTTACCAGCGAGTCGGAGCATGCGGTGAGTACCCAGTGGGATTTCAACGACGGCTCTCCGCTGGTGACCGGCAGCCCGGTGAAACATACCTTTGCGGCGGGCAAAATCTACGAAGTAAAACTGATTGTGAAAGGGCCCGATGGTGGCAGCAGTGGAGAAACCCGCTCCGTCAAAATCGACGCGGCGGCCGCTTCCGCGCCTGAGGCGGATTTTAAATACACCATTACCAACGACAGCATTGCCCCGGCGACTGCGACCTTCAACAACCAGTCGAAGAATGCAGCGACTTACCAGTGGGACTTTGGCGACACCGGCTCTTCCAACAACACCAGCACAGAACCGAACCCGGTCCACACTTACAACAATCCGGGCAGCTATGTGGTAACGCTTACGGCAAAAAATGACCAGAATGTGACCGATACCCAAACTTATACCGTCGTAGTCAAAGCACAGGTCCCGGTTGTGGACGCCATCGCCATTTCGGGAGGGAGCAACTTTGCCACGGATATCGTGGTTGACAACGCCGGGAATATTTATGTGTGCGGTGAAGCTGCGGGCACGATGCAATTCAGCAAAACCATTCCAAAAACGTCACAATCAGGTTCTACGGATTTCTTTGTGGCCAAATACAATAGTTCCATGCAATGCCAATGGGCAGTGGTAACGGGAAGCACCGGGGAGGACCATGCCAACGGACTCGCGCTGGATGCCAGCGGCAACGTGTACGTAACTGGATTCCTGGGCGGGGCGCTTGCAGGTGGAGGCACTACCGCGAAAGGTGGTTTCGATGGGTTTGTCGCCAAATTCAACGCTACTGGTGAGCGGCAATGGATCAGAACTTTTGGCGGTCCGGGTGAAGACCAGGGGCGCTCGATCGGCTATTTCAATAACAAGATTTACCTGACCGGCCACATCAGCGGCAGTACTCAAAGTTCCAATATCGACCTCGGAGGAAATACTATTTCAGCGAATGGCACAGATGGCTTTTTTGCACAGCTGAACCCATCCAACGGAGATTTCGGCCAGCCGGCGATCCTGGGTGGCGCCGACACACAGCGTCCGGAAGATATGTTCGTGGATGCGGACGGTAATGCCTACATCACGGGAGGATTTGCCGGGTCGATTTCGTTTCCCTCCATCGCTCAGGCATTGACCTCAGCAGGAGGCAGCGACATTTTCGTTGCCAAATGGGCCGTCGGTTCCAGTCAATTCCAGTGGGCAAGACGGGCGGGTTCTACCAGCGACGACTTTTCATACGACGTTGTGGCCGACGCCGCTAAAAATGTGTACGTGACGGGCATGCACGAAGGAAACATCACCGAGCTGGGTTTGGCCTCTTCCTCGTATATGAATGTCTACCTGGGCAAATGGAATGCAAATGGGGATGTGCAAGCGGGCAGAAACGGCTTTAACGAGCTGAAACCCGATTTCCACGGAGGAATTGCGCTGAGTACGAGCGGTAATATTATGATTGCAGGCGCATTTGAAGACAATGGACGCTTTCCGATGACCAGCGGTAATCCGAGAAGCGGCAAAGGCAATACGGACATCCTGATCACCGAAGTAGATCCTCAGCTCAATGCCAGCGGCCGGTTCCTGGTATCCGACGGCGGCTCTGGAAGCGACCGGGCTAATAGAATCTTTGTCGCTTCGGGATACGTTTTTGCAACGGGCTGGTTTGAGGGCAATGCTGCCTTCAACGAAGTTACGCTCAACGGCGTCGCAACCGTCAAAAACACCTTTATCGTCCGCTACAAGCAATGAAATGCCCCCTATTTTGAGGTACCCTAAAAAAGAGCAGACGAAACGCCTGCTCTTTTGTTTTTGGATGTGAAGCCGTTGCTTACACTTGACATCACGTAGACGACTGGCGTCGATCGTTGTTACAGCCGGACCTTCACGCCGTCACTTTTTCTTCCAGCACGCCGTCGATCACCTCGTCGAGCGCTTCATTTAATGCTTTTGGCGATTCGAGCATCGGGTAATGGCAGGTGCCCGCTATTTCTAACAGCGTGTAGCCGTTCACCGCGTTTTTCTCCAATGCGGCCACATTCGTAGGCATATAATTCACGTTGATCAGGTTCATTTTTGGCCGCAACAAAGGCAGCACTTCGCGCTCGATCTGATCCATTACAAAAAATTGAGGCAGGGTTTGCTGGCCCATCGGCTCGTAGGAATGCCGGTAAGCATCCACAATTTTATCGGTAATCCACCGTGGCGTATCCGGCGTGAGAAGCACCATGCGGGCATAATGCTCGTTGGTGTCGGCATAGGCCTTTTTGGAGCTTTCGATGATCTCTTCCACCTGACTTTCATACTCGGCCGGCAGCGGCGTGGCCAGGTTCTTGAAATTATCGATGGCGATAAAGCCGATAACAGGTCCGGGATAAGCCGTTGCAGCCATCAGGATCAGGTTTGCGCCCAGCGAATGACCGATCAGGATCACGTCTTGAAGATTCAGCTCTTTTATGACGTTCACCACATCGTCGGCCATGCCGCGCAGCGTCCATTCTTTCCGGTTCGTGCCCGATTCGCCGTGACCGGCCAGGTCCATTGTCACCACTTTGTATTTCTCCTTGAAAAACGAAACCTGCTCTCTCCAATAAGATTGGTCAATGAAAGAGCCGTGGACGAAAAGTAGTGTGGCCGGGCCACTGCCATACACATTGTAGCTGATAGCCGTACCGTTGCTGATGATTGCTTTCATAGGGTTGTCGTTTGAAATGAATTGGTTTTATTTCAAAGAAACCGTACCGTAATGACAGCCTATTGTCAACAATTATTAAAGCTTGCTATAAAACCTTCATGAATGCCACGAGCGCTTTCTTCTCGGGGCCGGTAAGGTTCAGCTTGTCGAAAGGTAATGTCTGGTTTTCCAAATTGAAGCCCAGCCCATTCCCGCCGCCCTGGTCGTAAAAGTCCACCACCTCTTCCAGCGTTTTGAAAACACCATTGTGCATATAAGGCGCGGTGAGCGCTATGTGGCGTACGGTAGGTGTTTTGAATGCATACCGGTGCGGTTCGCGTTGGGTAAGCGCAAATTTACCGACGTCCGGGTCGACGGACTTACCTTCGGAAGTGGCCGGGGTTCCGAGCACTTCGCTTTCCGTCTCCACGTAAGCGGGCGGCACAGTGCCGTTGAAGAGCGGGAAGAAGTGGCAGGTAGCGCATTTGGCCTTGCCCATAAAAAGGTTAAAACCGGACTTCTCCTCCAAAGTAAGCGCCGCATCCTGGCCGCCAAAGTGGCGGTCGAGGCGTGAATCCAGGGAGGATAATGAGCGGATGTAGCTCGCAATGGCGTTTTTGAGGTTGCTTTCGGTCACGCCGTCGGCATAGGCTGCTTCGAAAAGCTTCTGCGATTCGGGTTGCTTGCGCAGCGCAGCCACCGCGTCGGGCAGCGAGCCGTGCATTTCGTCGGGGTTGCGGATTACGTCGCTAGCCTGGTCTTCCAGGAATGTCACCCGTGAATCGGCAAACTGCACGGCCTGAAACGAAGCATTGATCAAAGTAGGCGCATTCCGGCTGATCCGGCTGCCGTCCAGACCGATGGCAAAGCTTTTAGGTTCTCCATCGGTAAACGCCTTGTCGGGCTGGTGGCAGGTAGCGCATGTCCGGCCCGACGCATTGGACAATATTGGATTGAAAAACAGCATTTTGCCTAACGATATCCGCTGGGCGGTCATAGCCTGTTCTTCAAAGTTGATGAAGTAATTGGCGTTAAATGCCCCGGAGTCGGTAAGCGTCCGGGCCGATGCGGATAAAAGTCTTTCTTCTGTAAAAACCGGGATACCCAGCTGCTTCTGGGCATCCAGTAGTTGGCCGCTAAGCGGGTTGGCGTAGTGTTTGATAAATTCCAGCCGGTCGAATGCATTGAAATCTTCCGATTTACGGACAAATCCGATGGCCGCGTTGAATGAACTGTCCAGCCGCGAAGCCCATGCACGGTCGGTGCTGTAATGCGTGAGCTGCCGCTGCATACTTTCAAGGGCTGCCGCCACCTCGGGTAATGAATGGAATGCTACCGGCGAATCAAAACCGGTAATGCCCATTGAAACGATCCTGAAAACTTCCAGCCGCATGGCGTCGAAGATATGGCTGTCGGTCAAATCGTTGGTCTCCGAAATTTTGCGCAGCCGGTTCACGTTGGCCCGGATCACATTAGCGGCATGAAGCATATCCGGGTAAGCGTCAGCGGCGATTTTGGGAAATACCATTTCTTCCAAAACCTGAAAACCCTGCGGCTCATTCACACGCAGGTCGTCGTCCACTTCGGGAATATTGGGCCCGTTGAGGGCACGGGTGGTCTCGGGACTGTAATAAGCCGAGATAAATTCGATCCGTTTGTAAGCAATGCGCGCCCGTTTGAAAGACTCCTGAATGGCCGCGGGCCGTTTGGCGAGGATGTCGGCCTGCAAGCGGCTTACCGCGCTATCAAGCGATGTAATGTCCTGCATGAACGCGCTTTTCAGGGCTCCGGCCGGTTTGGGTTCAGGCTTGGTCAGCCACCAGATCAGGCATACGATCAATGGAATGATGATGATCAGAAACAGGGAAAAAAGCAGCCTCCTGTGGCGGTAAATGAATGAATTGGGGTTACGTTCGAATTTCAGCATGGTGCAGGAGCGGGTATTGTTCAAAAGAAAACTCCTGGCCCGAAAATCCGGCCAGGAGTCTGAAAACTAAGTAATTAACGAGGCAGGCCTTCAATGAGGATCAGCTGGCTGGCCTGGTTCTCCGACTTACGGATCGAGCCGCCATCCACTCCTTTGTATTTATCACCGCGCCACGTGTGCGCCTGAATGCCGAGCATAAAAGTGTTGGGACGGCCGGTAACATCTGATACGTCGATCATCCCGCTGCTTTCCCAAGAACCGAATGCAGAAGCACCGCCTACATTATATTTGGCCGCATCGGCCTCGCTGCGACGGTGGTCGATTTCGAGTACCGGCGTCAGTTGCTTGGTATTGAGATTGAACTGGTATACATAACCGTCATGCTTTTCGTCGCCGTATCCGTTGGGGTCTTCCATGATGTACACGTAGTCGAAAGTGGCGCAGACGTTGTCCGGATTCTGGAAAGTCTTCGCGATGCCTGTGCGGTCATCGCCGTCCAGCAGTACTTCCAATTTGCCTTTGAGCGGATCGTTGGCATCGAGTGTCACCCGGTAAATACGGCCATATTTTGAACGGGAATAATCTGCATTTACGCCTTTGTCTTCCTGGCCGGTTACGGCAAAAATGACTTCACGGCCCTGCGCAGCACCGCCTTTGCGGTAATCTACGTCTTCCACACGTCCGAACTTGATCGCTTTCAGGTCGTTCACTTTCCCGTTGATCTGTGCGCCGGTCAGTGTTTTGTGGTTGTCGATTTTAACAAATTCCACATCGTAGACCGAACCCGGCTTCATATCCATTTCCCGCTGGTTGTTATCGGCGCGTTTGAGCATATAAAGCGAACCGTTATCCAGATCACCCACCGTATTGGACAAATACATGGCTACCTGGCCGCCATTTACATCCGAATCGTCATCGCCGATCACAATTACGGTTTTGCCGGGATATGCCGTTTTCGGCAGCGGAACTGCGTTTTCTGCGCTCCAACGGCCGAGACCTGCCACTTCGCGCGAGATATTCGCCTGGCTTACATTGGCATCCACATTCAATGCATGGGTGCGCGACTCCTGCCCACTTTCACCGGAAGTCAGGAAAACAGGGCCGAAGCCGTGCTCGGCCGGGGTCACCAACGTCGCTGAGCAAAGGCGCCAGGTACCTCCGTCCGAGTTCAGCACGTACTCCCCTTTCACAGGTTTGAAACCTTTGTCGAGGGTAATGCGCGACACGGAGAAGTTGTCTTCGTTGTTCACCAGGATCGTGTAGTTGCCGTCCGGATTCTGAAAAAGGCCCGCGCCATCGGCCGACCCGCCGAACACGTACGCAGGCGACTGTTCGAGTTGGTCATCGCTGCTCAGTAGTGAATAAAGGTTAACCTGATTGGCCGCAACACGCCCGGAAGTAGCTCCGGGAAGCAATTTGGCCAATACGGGCGTTACGGAGCGGTTTTGCAGGGTAATGTCGGGGCTGCTCGGATCGCGGTGGTCCGTGCAGGCACCCAGTGCAAGCAATCCGGCCAATGCGGAATAAGTAAATAAAGGCTTCATGGTGAACGTAAACTGATTAAGTGAAATAGTATCACAAAGAACAGCCATTCACTTTTCGCGGAGTTTATGCATTTATTATGAGTTTGTTAAGAAGCTGCCAGGGCCGGCCATGCACAACCAACGACTGAATGGGCGGACCTGTCATTTGTAATCATTTATAGTCGGGTGTTGTCTGCTAGTTATGGTCTTTGCTATATCTTTGCCGCCTTACCATCAATCTTATGCCGAACCTTCAAAAAACACTCATAACAAGCCTTATCGCCGGGGCAATGCTCACGCCACTGGCATCCATAGCACAAAGCAAAACCTGGAAACCACCGTTTGTACAGGGCGAATGGTCGAAAGACTACCGCCCGTTCCGCATTGCCGGAAACCTGTATTATGTGGGCACCTACGACCTGGCCTGTTACCTGATAGCCACTCCGAAAGGCCACATATTGATCAACACGGGACTCGAAGCGTCGGTACCGCTTATACGCAAGCATGTGCAGGCACTGGGATTCAAATTCGAAGACATCAAAATCCTTCTCGCCACGCACGCGCATTACGACCACGTTGCGGGAATGGCGGCCATTAAAAAAGCCACGGGGGCCAGGCTGATGATACAGGAAAAAGACGCCAAAGCGATGACCGACGGCGGAGCTTCGGATTTCGCACTAGGCAGTCACGGCGCCAGTTTTGAGCCGGTGCAGCCCGATCAAGTGTTGAAAAACGGTGAAATCATAAAGCTGGGAACCATGCAGGTAAAGCTGCTGCATCACCCCGGCCACACGCCGGGCGCAAGCAGTTTCTCTTTCACAGTGAGAGATGAAAAAAGGCCTTACAAGGTATTGATCGCGAACATGCCCAGCATCCTGGATGAAACCAAATTGTCGGGAATGCCGGGGTATCCGGAAGTAGGTAAAGATTATGCAAAAACGCTGGCTTCCATGAAAAACGAGCAGTTCGATATCTGGCTTTCCTCGCATGCAAGCCAGTTTGACCTGCATGAAAAACACAAACCTGCCGACCCTTACCGACCGGAAGCGTTTTTTGACCGTGCGGGGTATGACCAATCGCTTGCCGAACTCAAAAAAAGGTACGACGATAAAATGCGCAGCCCGCGCTAACCGATCACCGCCCTGTTCACACCGGAGAGAGTGAATCTACATGCTCTCCGGGCAGGAAAATGTAGAAGGTAGTGCCGCTTCCCTCCTCTGTTTTGAGCCAGAGCTTCCCGCCATGGGCCTCCACGATTTGTTTTGAGATATATAAACCCAGACCAAATGCCTGCTCGCCGGCGGTACCCGGGCGCTTGGAAGTGGTAAAGGGATCGAAAAGTTTGGGGATGGCATCTTTGGGAATGCCCAGACCGTGATCCTCCACGGAAATGGTAATGCCCTTTTCCGACGGCTCCATGCCGACGCGGATTGTTTCGCCTTCGGGACTGAACTTGATCGCGTTTACGATCAGGTTGTTCAAAACCCGCAGCAACTTGTCGGGGTCTGCATTCACTACACCCCCGGTGGAAGCATCGAGCACCAGCCGCTGCCGCTTCTCTGCGGCCCTGAATGTCAGCAGGGTCACGGCATGGTCGAGAAAAGTGGGTAGATCCACTGCCGTTTTATGCAGTTCGGTTTCCTTAAAATCAAAATCGGTTTGAAGTAAATCGCTGATCATGTGCAGGCACGTCGTACTTGACTCACGGATGAGCTCTACGTACTGGCGTGCTTCCTCGGCAGTGGTGTCCTCATCTTGCAGCAGCGAGCACAACGCATTGATGCCACCGATCGGGTTGCGGAGGTCATGAGCCACGATCTTGATCAGCCGGGCGTAGTTCTGGTTGCTCCGCTCCAGAGCATCGGTCGTCGATTCGAGCTGCCGGAACTGCATCGTCAGCACCCGGTTGGTTTTCTTGCTAAGCTTCCAGTTCCGCCACAGCACCACAATGCTCAGCAAGGTAAGCACGCATACTGCTACGGCCAGCGTGAGCATCTGCCCATGGTAGCGGGATTGCACCTGAGCGGAAATAAGCTGCTGGTCTTTTACCGCATACTCAATATAATCGATCCCTGAAACACGGTCGATTTCGGCCTGTTCTTCAAATAATTTCAGCAGTTTCCGACTATAAACGAACGCATTGGCATTGTCCCTCCGGCTTTCATAGTGGTCGTAGAGCTTCCTGCACACGTCTCGCGCGTACATCCGGTAGTTCTTTTGCTCGGCCAGTTCCAGCGCTTTGTTGTAAAACCGGATCGCCTTTTCATGGTCTTCCGGAAGGTAATAATCGCCCAGGTCGAGCAGCAAATCCATGCTGAGATAGTTCAGTTCCAGGGCCAGGGCTTTTTCAAGGGTCGCTTCCAACAGCGTTACCCCGTCCTCACGTCGCCCGGTCATAATAAGTTCTGTGGCCCTAAGCTGGTCGATCGCCAGCTCGAGGCGGACATCGCGATACTTTTTTGCTATTCCGTACGCCCTGTCAATGAGTGCTGTCCTGCGCTCGCCGCTGAACTTCTCAGGATACAGCAGCATATAGTTATAGATCACCAATGCCGTAATGGAATCGTGCTCGATTCTATCGCCAAGCGCCATGGCACGGTCGTAATTGGCCTGAGCTTTATCGTTGTGGCCGCTTACATTATACACCGAACCGATGTTCATCAGCGTCTGCACGATGTTGGACGAATCGCCGAGCGTGACATACTGGTTATAGGCATCGTTGTAATAGCGTAATGCGAGCTGGATGTTGCCTTTGATATCGAAAACCACGCCCAGATTGTTGGTAGCGTCGGCCAGACCCTGCTCATAGTGATTGCGATAGGCTATCTGCCGCGCTTGCTGCGCGTAAAACAGGGTACTGTCCGCATTTTGTTCGTAGAACAGCAGGGAGATCCGGTTGACCATATCAACATAATTCGAACTATCCCGGATAGTGGGAAGGCTTTGTTGCAGCTCCCTGATTTTGTTGACCTGCCCCAAAACCCGATGGTACGACCCCAGGCATATCACCAGGCAGATGGAAATGCACCTTATGTAACCCAATCGCATCATTTTATGTCTCGAATCACTCCGAATAAATATTACAAACTTTCGATATATATCCAAGAAAAATAAAAAATGCGCCCTTGTGAGGCGCATCCACCGTCGCAGGGGCGCAGGACTTACCCCGCCGCCCCGTTCTGACAGTGTTCAGTCATCGGTTTTAGTTAATATTTTAGTATCCCGGGTTTTGTTTAAGCTGCGGCGACGAATTCAGTACTGTCTGCCCGATCGGGAATATTTCAGTATGGTTGTCGGCGTCCGGGGTCTTATCCCACCAGGCGCCTTTATTGAACACACCCCAGCGGATCATATCGGTTCGGCGGCGGCCTTCCACGAGAAATTCCCTACCCCATTCGTCGAGCATTTCCTGGTCGGTTAGCTGGCTGCCGTCGGCCTTGTAAAGACTAGGAGAATTGGCCGGATAATTACGTTTGCGCACCGCATTCAGCAATGCCACAGCGCCAGCCTTGTCGCCTGAGCGGTATTTGCACTCGGCCAGGGAGTAGTAAACCTCCGCAAAACGGATCTCCGCGTAGGCCGAGGAAATCTTATTGGCATCGTCGCTCGGATAGAATGGGTATTTTACAGGAAAAATGCCCGAGTTATTGTCTGCATTGTTCATGTTGGAAGTCTTGTCGGCAATCGGCGTGCCGGGTTTGGCATCAAGGAACTTGCCCACCTGATCACGGAAATACAACGCGTACGGACCTTTGAATCCGCGGACCGTATCCGGCTTGCCGGCAGAGTTGGTGTAGGTCAGGTAGCCATGCAGGAACATTCCCTCTCTTTTGCTGTTACCCAGGTTCTTGTATTTTTTCAGGCGGACATCGTCCGGATACTTCTGGAACTTCACAAACGGCTTACCCAATGCAAACGGGTATTCCTTGCCATCGATGTCCAGACCCGGCTGCATGGCATATTTAGGATTTGCATTGCCAAAATCCGTGAATCCGAAATAGCTCGGCGCCAGGTTAGGCAACATCCAGAAATACATTCCGCCATCATACTGCCAGTGCGTAAGCCCGAAACTTCCCGGAAAACCGAAAACCGTCTCTTTGGAAGTCGCATTGTTGTAGTCAAATGGCGCATCCCAGCGTGATTCCAGGGCATAGGTGCCATATTTGCCGTCGATCATCTCCTGGCAAAGCTTGGCGCAGTCGGCAAAACGGTCGGTGCCGGTGTACACTTTTGCGTTGAGGTACAACCGCACCAGCAACGAGGCCGCACCTCCCTGCGTCCAGCGGCCCACCGAATTGGCGCCCAGGCTTTGGACGGTCGGCAGTTTGGGGAGCGACTCTTTCAGTTCGTTTTCGATGAAAGCGAATGCTTCCTGGGGCGTCACCTGCGGTCCGCCCGAAGTTTCACCTTTCACCTTGGTGACAATTACAATATTGCGGTAGAAATCGAGCAGGCGCAGGTTCAGCCACGCGCGGAGTATGCGCAACTCGGCGATCATGCCATCCAGTTCGGCCTGCGTCATATCGAATTTCGACGGGTCTTTGATACCCTGCAAATCTTCCAGCGAGTTGGTGGCAAGGGTCACTCCGCCGTACAATGCGTTCCAAGGATCAGACGTAAAGCCGTCGTTGGGCGTCCAGGTATGGTAATGCACGCGCTGAAACTGCCCGCCGTCGAACCAGTCGCCCTGGCGGTTCGGGGTCATGATCTCATCGGAGCTGTTTTCCTGCAACATAAACGTATTGCCGCCCTGGATGCTCCAATAGCTGTGCTCGAACGCGCGCAAAAAGTCGCGTGTAACGTCTTCACGCGTTTGGAGGAAGTTGTCGGAGGTGATCCGGTCGAAAAGTTGCTCGTCGAGATTGGTACAGCCTACCGTCGTCAGCAGCAGCATTCCCGCTCCTATCCTGGACCATCCGGCCCGAGCCGTGTTCTTGAATATATTGATGCTTTTCATTGTGTTTCAAAAATTAGAAGGTGAGCTGAACGCCTAGCAGCAACTGGGTAGTCGACGGGTAATAATTGAGCGTACCGTTGTTATCGCCGTTTTTGTTCACACCCGGATAAAGTCCATTTACGTTGATCAGGTCAGGATCCCCGCCGGTAAACTTCGTGAAAGTAGCCAGGTTGCGGGTCGTCGCATAAATACGTACCGATTGCATGAATTTCGTCTGAACAGGCTGGGTATAGCTCAATGTCACGTTATCCACTTTCAAAAATCCGCCCTGTTCTAGGAAATAATCCGATAGTGTCGAATACGTGGTAGGGCTGGTCAACTTCGAATATTTGCCTCCGTCGTAAGCCGATTTGAGCACATTCGCATTTTCCTGCGTCGCCGGTGTTCCCAGGTAGAAGGCATAGGTATTGAACAGCTTGTAGCCGAATGCGCCGCGCAGGAACACGCCCAGGTCCCACTTTTTGTATTTGAAATTGTTGGAAAGGCCCATGGTAAATTTCGGAAGGCCGTTTCCTACAAATTGCTTGTCGTCGTTCGTCGCCTGGTTACCCGGAATCACCTCCCCTTTCTTATTATACACCAGCAATGCACCCTGCTCATTCACGCCTGCCGATTTAAGCGCGTAGAAGCTACCGATGCGCGTGTCTTCCTGCAAACGCTGCAACGTACCCGGGCTACCCGGAGCAGGCATGCCCACCACATCGACGTACTTCTGGCCTTTGAAAAGCGCGTTGGAAAAAGAGACGAATTTGTTGTTGTTGTAGGCGCCCGTGAAACCGAGGTCATAGGTAAAATCGCCCTTCCGGAGTACCGCGGCATTCAATTGCAATTCGAAACCGGTATTACGCATGGTACCTACGTTGGCGAACGTCTGGCCCTGGATGTTCGGCGGGTTGGATACATTGTAGTTTCCCAACAAGTCGCGGTTGGTACGTATGTAGTAGTTCAGACTACCGGAAACTCTGCTTCCGAAAAGCTCGAAATCCAGACCCGCGTTGAAGTTGGCTGCTTTTTCCCAGCGCAGATCGTAGTTGGTGTTCTGGCTGGGGCCCCACACCTGGTAATTGATGCCGTTATACAGATAGTAACCGTAGCCACCGTAAGTATCCAGCGAAAGATAGTTACCAAAATCCTGGTTACCGGTCTCACCGTAATCTGCCCGTACTTTCAGTTCGTTCAGCCAGGAAATATCTTTCAGGAAACCTTCCTGCGTAGCACGCCATGCTACCGAAGCTGCCGGGAAGTAGCCCCATTTGTTGGAATAACCGAATTTGGACGACCCTTCACGGCGCAAGCTGGCCGACAGGTAATATTTCTGGTCAAAATCGTAGTTCAGACGACCGAAGAATGCGATCAGCTTGGACGAGTTCCTGTAAGAACCCACGTTGTTAATGCCCTGCTGGAGGTTCCAGAGACCGCTCCCGAGGTTATTGTAAGTCAATACATTGGAAGGAAAGTTCTCGTTTTTCGCATTGAAACCCGACGAGGTGAAATACTGGAACGAGTAGCCACCTAAGAGTTTAACAGAATGCTTGTTCAGATCCAGGTAATAGTTACCGATCCACTCGAAGCTTTTCTGGTCGTTTTCTTCCAGAATCTGCTCGCCGGTGTTGCGTTTACTTCCATTGATGACCGTCGTCAGCGTCGATGGGGTGAACAAATACCTTCTCATGGAAGAATTCACTTCACCGATCGTCACGATGGTATTCAGGTTTTCGAGGATATTGATTTTTGCGGAACCATTCATATCCAGCAGCTTGTATTCACGGTCGGACTTGACGCCCTTCGCGACTTCAACCGGGTTATTAGCAAAAAATCCGGAAGTCAGATAGGCATATTTGCCGGTTGAGTCGCGTACGTCGAGCGTCGGGTTCAGGGTCAGTGCGTAGTTAAAGCCGCTGTAATCGGCGTCGCTGGTTTTGGTGTAGCGCGGCGCGGCGGTGAAAGCCAGTTCGACGATGTTGTTGGCCGTCTTATGGTTGATGTTGATCCTTCCGCCATACTCGCGTTTGGCTGAACGGAGGTCGATCCCATTCGCATCGCGGTAATCGAGGGAGGTGAAATAGTTGGTCTTGCCGTTGCCACCGGAAAATTGAAGGGTATGCTTGTGCGAGAACGACGGGTTGCGCTTGACAGCATTCATCCAGTTAGTATTGCCGCCAAAATCGACGCCGCGCTTGCGGGCAAGGAAATCATCTTTCGAAAGCACTTCCAGCTGGTTGGTAGCCCAGTCGAAAGTCGTGTAACCGTCATAGAATATACGCGAAGTTTCGGAGCCTTTCTTGGTGGTAATCACAATCACCCCGTTGCTGCCGCGTGTACCGTAAATGGCCGATGCGGCACCGCCTTTCAATACGTCTATCGACTCGATCTCGTTCTGGTTGATGTTGTCGATGTTTCCACCGGGCACCCCGTTGATGACAAACAATGGCCCCAGCCCGGCGCTCCGCGACGACGCCCCGCGCAACTGGATGCTGGGCGAAGAGTTCGGATCGGCAGCCGCGGTGTTGGTCACCGACAAGCCAGCCACTTTGCCTTGTATCGCCATCAGGGGATTATTGCCGCCCACGCGAAGCAGGTCCTTACCCGAAAGGTGCGTAATGGCGCTGGAAACTTCCTTTTTGTTCAGCGAGCCGTAGCCTATCACCACTACTTCGTTCAGCTGCTTCTGATCTTCGGCCAGGTTCACATCAATGGATGTCCTTCCTGCGAGCGCTATTTCCTGGCTAATGTAACCCACATTGGAAACCACCAGCGTGGCGTTGGCATTGCTTACTTCCAGTTTGAAGGTGCCATCCACTTGCGAGACAGTACCATTATTGGTGCCTTTTTCCAGAATGGCCACCCCCGGCAGAACATCTTTGGAATCCCGGATTTTACCGGAAATCTGAACGGTATTTTGTGCGCTGGCTTGCCACGCCGAAAGCATCAGCAGCAGACAGCCCAGCCATGCGGTTGCCCGCGCAAAGGAATGTCCAACCGGCAACAGATATCTGACCCGGTCGGTCGATTTGTATAATTTCATTTTCATGAAGGATTGTTAGGTGAAATGCTCCGCAGCGTTGTTACTTTTTAATTATAATATTGGATTAAAAAAGACTGCTGCGAAGTTCCGGGTTTAGCAGATAACGGGATGATCGTTTTGTCTCAATTTTGAATCAAAATGTCTCACCGTAAAATCTTATGATTTAACTAAGATTTTAGTGGATATCTTTGCATACCGGTTGTGTCAGGTTGTGTGTTTTATATGTAGTTTAAATTGGTGAGGACAATTGTTTCCATCCTGCTTGCCCTATTGATTGCCCCGCAAATCCTTGCGCAGGATAGTCCATTCTATTTCAGGAATTACCAGGTTTCCGACGGGCTTTCGGGCAATGCCGTGGGCGAGATGGTGCAGGATAAAAAAGGATTTATGTGGTTTGCAAGCCGCAATGGCCTCAACCGGTTCGACGGCCACAATTTCAAGGTTTTCCAGAGTGTGGCCGGCGACTCGCTGAGCATTGGCAGCAACTCTATTTTTGCATTATATGAAGACGCCTCCGAGAAGCTATGGGTCGGCACCCACAAGGGCGTGTACCGCTACGACCCCGTCGCCGACCGCTTCGAAGCATTCCGGCTGATACCCGCTGGCGAAGTGCTCGAAATCCGAGGCGACCGTTCAGGTAATATCTGGATCATTTCGGATCTGCAACTCTACCGCTATCATGTACGAACAGGACGTGCGGCACGAATTGACCTTGGCGGCGGCCAGCCCGTTTCCCTGCATATCTCAGCGTCGGGGGTCGTTTGGGTGGCGTGCAACAACGGTGTGGTCCGGCATTATGATCAGCAAACCGGCCGTTTTGAATCCTTCAACGTCGGAGAGCTATCCGGCATCCGGGATATTTACGGTTCAACAACGGTGCATACAGTAGGCGATTCGGCACTACTGATCGGCACGATGAAGAAGGTACTACTCCTGAATTTTGCCCGCAAGCAGGTAAGAAACCTGACGGCCGCCGGCCTGCCCGGTGAGGACATCCAGGTGCACACCATTTTTCAGAAAAGCGACCGGGAATTCTGGCTTGGTACCGAATCGGGGCTTTACATTCTTGACCTGGTCTCGGGCCGGTCCCAGCACATTGTCCGCGAACAATTCAACCGCTACTCCATCACCGACAATATCGTCAACTCGATCCTGCGCGACCGCGAAGGCGGTATCTGGATCACCACCCAGTTTGGGGGTATCAACTACTACTCTACCCAGTTCAACAATTTCCGCAAGTTCTTTCCAAAACCCGGTAACAGCATCAGCGGCAGCATTGTACACGAAATTACCGGCGACAGGAATGGCTATTTGTGGGTAGGTACCGAAGACGCGGGCCTCAACCGGATGGATACCCGGACCGGCCATTTCAAAGCTTTTTTGCCCGACGGCCGTCCTGGCAGCATTTCCTACCGCAATCTGCACGGCATGGTGGCCGACGGCAACGAGCTGTGGGTGGGCACCTACGAGCATGGGCTCGACGTGATCGATCTTCGGACCGAACGGGTAATCCGTCACTACAATGCCTCCTCCGACCCGCGCTCACTGAGCAGCAACTTCATTGTGACGATGTACAAAACCCGCGGGGGCGACATTCTGGCCGGCACCTGGATAGGCCTGTGCAAATACAACCGCGCCACCGACGATTTTACAAGGCTGCCGTTTTTCAACAGTCAGGTACAAAGCATCCATGAAGATGCCGAGGGAACACTCTGGGTGGCCAGCTATGGCCGGGGGGTTTCCTATTTTAATCCCAAAACCGGAAAGAAAGGCTACCTGAGGTACAGCGCCGACCGGCCGGCAGGGCTCGTGGACAACTACGTCAACAGCATTTACCAAAGCATCGATAAAAGCATCTGGCTCTGCACCGAGCACGGGCTTTCGCGCTATAATCCCGGAAACGGCCAGTTCCGGAACTATCGCAAGACAGACGGCCTGCCCGATAACCAGGTATTCCGCTTGCTGGAAGACGAGGCGGGCAATTTCTGGATCACGACCTCGCGCGGGCTTGCCAGGCTCGATGGCCGCACCGACCGGTTCACCAATTTCCACATGGGCAACGGCCTGCCGACCGATCAATTCAATTACAATTCGTCTTTCAAGGATTCAGATGGCACCCTGTATTTCGGCACAGTGGCAGGGATGGTCGGCTTCAAGCCGGCAGCATTGCTGCGGAATGCATTTGTGCCGCCGGTTTACATTACCCGCTTGCAGGTTAATAACCGCGATGTCGATATCCGCCAGCAGGATGCGCCGCTGAAACAGTCTGTTGTGTACGCCAGCGACCTTACCCTTCCCTACCACAGTTCAAGCCTGAGCTTCGATGTAGCGGTACTGAGCTATGTCATTCCTGAACAGAACAGCTACCAGTACCAGATGCAGGGCTTGTCCCACGAGTGGGTGCCTATTCACGGCGACAGCCGGCGCATCCATTTTGCCAAACTGCCGCCGGGTGATTATACCCTGAAAATTCGCGGGGCTAACAACGACGGCATTTGGAACAACCGTGAAACCAGGCTTCGAATCACCATTTTACCGCCTTTCTGGGCAACCGGCTGGGCCTATCTTTTTTATGTGGTGCTGGTCGTGAGTATTATTGTCGTAATTTTTCGTTACTATTTTCTCGCCCTCCACGAGAAAAACCGTCGGCAGATCGAGACGATCGAGATGGGGAAAGAGCGGGAAATTTATAATGCCAAGATCGACTTTTTTACCAATGTAGCCCACGAAATCCGCACGCCGCTGACGCTGATCAAGATGCCGCTCGACAAGCTGCTCGTCAATAGAAAGTCGGATCCCGAAATGATTGAGAGTTTGAACATGATTGATAAAAACACCTCCCGCCTGATCGACCTTACCAACCAGCTCCTCGATTTCCGAAAGGCCGAGGCCAACAATTACAGCCTCAATTTTACCAAAACCGACATCAACGATCTGCTAAGCGATGTTTTCGGCACATTCCGCCCGGCTGCCGAGCAAAAGCAACTGCAATACAAACTCGAACTGCCGCGCATTACCTTACAGGCCTTTGTGGATGAAGAGGCTTGCAAGAAAATTGTCAGCAACCTGGTCAATAATGCGATAAAATATGCGGAGAGCAGTGTCAGGGTAAAGCTTTCGCCATTTAACAGCGATGACCTTTTGTTCCATATCGAATTCACGAACGACGGCCCGCTGATAGGCTACGACGAACGTGACCGGATTTTCGAGCCTTTCTACCGGGCCGAGGGTAGCAGCAAAGAACCGGGAACAGGTATAGGCCTGCCTCTGGCGCGATCGCTGGCGGAGCTGCACAAGGGAACGCTTGAACTGAAACGCTCCGAGCTGGATCAGAATACTTTCCTGCTGTCTATACCAATCCACCAGGACTACGAACTGGACCTGAACAGGGAAGACGAAAGCCATTACCATACCGCGGACGGACACCAGGCAGCCCACAACGCCGCCAGCCCCAACAAACCAAACGTGCTGCTGGTGGAAGACAACGCCGAAATCCTGGGATACCTGGGCCGCGAGCTAAGCTTGGAATACAACATTTTCAGGGCGGGCGACGGCAGGCAGGCGATCTTGCTTTTACAGGAAGAAAACGTCCACCTGGTCATCAGCGACATTATGATGCCCGTGATGGATGGCATCGCATTGTGCCGGGAAATGAAAAACGACGTGCGTTTCAGCCACATTCCGATCATTTTGCTGACCGCTAAAAACTCCATCAGCTCAAAAATCGAGGGGCTGGAAGTGGGTGCCGACGCATATATCGAGAAACCGTTTTCACTCGACCATTTGTCGGCCCAGATCAGTAACCTGCTGCAGAACCGTGACATTATCAAGGATTATTTCGCACGCTCTCCGCTGACACACATTAAGGGCATTGCATTTTCACGGGCAGACAAGGATTTTCTTGAACAGCTGAATGCAATTATCAGCGAACACATCGCCGATAGCGACCTGGACGTGGACATGCTTTCCTCTAAAATGAATATGAGCCGCCCGACGCTTTACCGGAAGATCAAAGGCATCTCCGATATGACGCCCAATGAGTTGATCAACCTTTCCCGCCTCAAAAAAGCGGCTGAGCTGCTTGCCGAAAAGAATTACAAGATTAACGAGGTGGCCGATATGGTGGGGTACAGCGTTCCGACCAACTTTTCACGCGATTTTCAGAAGCAATTCGGCGTAAGCCCTTCGGGGTACGTGAATGCATTGTAGGGCCTTTCCCGCCGCGTCTCAGATAACCTCTGAATCGTACACATTGAACCGGATGCTATCGAACTGGATGGGAGCCTTGCTCACAATGTAAATATCCTGCAATCCGGAGCTGATTTGACGGTAACGGGTATACCTTTCTTTCGTCAGCCCCAGGGCGGAAAAACACTGGGTCAGGTAATGTTCGCTTACGAACGTGGTACCGTAGACGCTGGCATTCTTGATGCTATCTTCGACGACGCTGTCGCTGTCTTCACTTTGTGTTGAAAAAATAAAATCCTGGCTTGAATACCTCAACGAGGTGTCGTGAACCGTGAATGCGAGCACACCGTCGGGGACAAGGCAGTTCCACAGCTGTTTCAGCCATCGTTTGAAGAGGTCTTCCGGTAGATGGCTGAACAGCGAGGCCACAAAAATAAACCGGAAGCTCATGGCTGGACGGAACTCTTCCGGCACGAACGACGAGTGAATGCCATTGACCCCGAATTTTTCGGTCTGGAAATCGACACCATGCTTTTTCACATCGGCGGTGTAGATCTGCCGCGCAGGCATCACATGTACCAGATGCCGTTCCAGTGTGCCGTAGCCTGAGGCAAAATCAAGAAACGGGCCGGCGTGGTGCTCCCAATGCTTTCCCCAGCGCTTCTCACCGATTTTACTGACCATGTCGAGCAGGCTCACCCCTCTGACAAGGTAGGCGCGCACGGCCGCCTCAACACTGAAACCATTATTGATGAAATGCAGGAGCATCATATCATTTTTAGAGATCTCCGTGTTGAGCCCGTCCGGCAAGCCGAGTACTTTCTTAACCCTTTCCACTTCCTGCAAAATTCCCTCGTTCAGGCGCCATTCGTCGGGATAAATGTCGTGGACCCGCTGTTCAAGCGCGTGGAGCTTCTGATTGGTCTCCTTATGAAGCGCCATTTGGGATATAATGTATTTGACCGGCGGCCCAAATACCAGCATGACCATTTTCTTGAGTATTACTTTCATAACCAGCAACTGTTAAAGGTGGAACACTTGAATCGTAATCTTTGAAAAAAGGCGGATGGCCATCCATAAGCAGAAGACAACAAAGAAGTTACGAGTGTTGCGAGTCGTTAAAGTTTTTGGGAGATTTTGTAGTTATCGGGTAACATTGAGGGTTACCGGAGAAGCCTACAATGGCTCAATACGCCCACAAAAAAAGCGCACTTTCGGGCGCTTCTGTATTGTTGGTGAAGATAAAATACGTAAAGCCGGTCGGGTATGCTTTTACCGGTTCGTGTAATGCAGGGTAACGACCCCCGAACCGAGTGTCTTTGAATCCAGTAATTTCAACTTGCTCATCGGGGTGCTGGCGTCGAAAAGACTAATCCCCTCCCCTAATAGTACGGGATGGAGGGTGAGCTTGTATTCGTCTATCAGCCCCAGGTGCATGAAACTCCTGGCGAGTCCGGGGCTGCCGAAAATCACAAGGTCTTTGCCTGGCTGCTGTTTCAGTTTATTCACTTCCTCCACGATGTTGTCCTTAATCAAAGTGGTGTTGTTCCAGTCCGCGCTGGGCAATGTCGTGGAGAAAACTATTTTCGGAATTTCCTGAACCCATCGCGCATGGGCCAGCGAATGGCTGTCTTCGTCGGGGTTGTTCAGCACGGAAGGCCAGTATCCCGCCATCAAATGATAAGTGTTCCGTCCATACACCGGAGCACCCACCGTTTTGATCAGTTCTTCCGCGTATTGTTGAAGCTCTTCATTATAGGACAAAAAGCCAAGGCCGCCGTTCTTGTCACCGGCAAAACCATCAAGGGACATATGTGCAAATAAAACCAGCTTTCTCATCTGAAACGCATTTTGTTTGTTGTTGAAAGGTTAACGCCAGCCCAGTCCGGGCGCCACATGCTCTAAAATGGAAGACAACACATGCACATTGTAATCGACTCCCAGCGTGTTGGGTATGGTCAAAAGAATGGTATCTGCTTCCTGTATCGCCTCGTCCTGTGCCAGCTCTTTGATAAGCTGATCGGGCTCGGCGGCATAACTCCTACCAAAGATCGCGCGCTTTTCCGGCTCAATTAATCCGATTTTATCCCGCCGGTTGGTTTCCTGGCCAAACAAGTAGCGATCCTGATCATTTACCAATGCGAAAATAGAACGGCTTACCGAAACCCTTGGCTCGCGCTGATGCCCTGCCTTTTTCCATGCTTCCTTGTACAGGCGGATCTGTTCGGCTTGCTGAACATGGAAAGGCTGACCGCCCTCATCAAATTTCAGGGTTGAACTTTGAAGGTACATTCCGTTTTCGGCGGCCCAGACAGCGGTCGCATTGGAACCGGCACCCCACCAGATACGCTCCCGCAGTCCTTCCGAATAGGGCTCCAAGCGCAGCAAACCCGGCGGGTTGGGAAACATCGGGTAGGGATTCGGCTGCGCAAATCCTTTTCCATCCAGTCTTTCTAGGAATTCCAGCGCCTTTCTTCGTCCCATATCCGCGTCGGTTTCGCCCGCGTCAGGCTCGTATCCAAAGTACCGCCACCCATCGATCACCTGTTCCGGTGATCCCCGGCTGATTCCTAGCTGTAACCGCCCCTCCGAAATCAGGTCGGCAGCACCCGCGTCCTCTACCATGTACAACGGATTTTCATACCGCATATCGATCACTCCCGTCCCAATCTCGATTTTACTCGTTTTGGCGCCAATCGCCGAAAGTAAAGGAAATGGCGATGCCAGCTGAGACGCAAAATGGTGGACGCGAAAATAGGCCCCGTCCAAACCGATTTCCTCCGCTGCAACGGCCAGGTCAATGGATTGCAGCAAAGTGTCACCCGCCGTCCGCGTCCTGTAAGCCGGATGCTCTGCCCAATGCCCGAACGACAAGAATCCAATTTTCTTCATATCTCTTTTTTCAGGTTCTTATTTCAGAGCCGTTAAATTAGAGAGATTCCGGAGAATAACATGCCGCAATTCAATTGATTTAAGGTTATAATTTCAAAGATTGAACCCGAAATGCAGGCCCGGCTGAAAGAAGAAGAAACGCGGCCATCGATCGTCGACCTGTTTAAACGATTCAGGCATTGTGGATTGATAGGGACGATGGGTGATTGCAATCGAGGGTTGAAAAAAAAGCCTGTCCCTGAAAAGTTTAATGTGATAACCAATGGAGTACGTATTAAAGATTTGAAAGCCATGGTCAATCTTCCTACCGCTGTCATTGACAAATGTTTGAAAAGCAGGCATCACATCCACCTGTGCGAAAAGACCTTTCCATAAAAAGCGCTGATAATTGAGGGAAACACCGTGTTCACGAATGTAACCTGGAAACCCCTCGCCTTCCGCTTCATAGGATTTGCCGAAAGGGATTCCAATCGGCCAGGCATATTTCCAGGTTTTGAACTCGAGCGATACGGCGTCCCTACCCGTAATGCGGTAACCCAAATTCAAATAAACCATTTGCGGCGGGTTGTTATCGGGTACCAAATTGGCCAGCATAAAAAGGGTGCTGCCTATAAAATACTTTCGGTAGGTGCTGTCCTCTTTGGCATACTGAGCTTTGCCTTGCAGCGTGCTTACCATCATTAGAATCGAGGCGAACTGTAAAATTCTCTTTTGCATGTATTTTCAAGTTGAATGATACTGCAAAACTAGATTGGCGGGCAGCTTGAAAACGTTCACCAAAGTTAAGAAATGGCCCCTACACCTTATTTTTCTCCAAAATCCTCGCCCTTAACCTGCTTAATGACTGTGGCTTGATACCCAGGTAGCTGGCCAGCTGGTGCTGGGGCACGCGCTGAATCAGATCGGGTCTTTTTTGCAGCAGGTTCAAATACCGCTGTTCCGGCGAGGAAGTCTTGAATTCATCAAAATTGATCTGCTGCTTAATCAGTACCTCTTCCGCCAATACTCTGCACATACTTTCAAACCTTGGAAACTTGCTGAATATTTCAGCCTCCGTATCCGGGTTTGAAAGCAATACAATCGTGTCCGTTACACAAGATATGTAGTATTCTGAGGGAGATTGATTGACCGCAGCATGCGGTGTCAATGCTTCCATTTCCGTATAGAAAGCAGTTGTTTTTTCTTCCCCGTCGATGATATAATAGATCCGGATACAACCTTTCAGCACAAAGTAGGCATCATTAGACCTTTCTCCCGGCCTGAGCAAAATGGCTCCCTTTTTTAGCGAACGAAACATGGCCAAAGAAACGATTGCTTCCTTTTCGTCCTCTGTCAGTGAAATGTATTTTGATATAAAGTCGAATAATAAATCGTGCATTGCTTATGATGTTACTGTGGTCTGTTACCCTTGTCGTCAACTTCTAAATATACGAAGCTTTGGGCTTGCAAGGCAACGTTCCCGGCTGTCGTCAGTTGACTTCGTTTTGGATGCAAAAATATGTTGGTACGGTTTTTGCGCAAATTCCACTGATTTTCAACGAAAGCAATAAGGCATGAATAAGGATGGTATCATTGTAATAATTGAGGATGACGAAGATGATCGATTCGTTCTGGAAGAAGTGTTCAATGAACTGGGATATCCGAATGAACGGATGTACTTTCCCGATGGACCTTCCGCACTAGATTATCTCTATCAAACAGAAGATCGTCCATTCATCATACTCTCTGACATTAATCTGCCTCGACTGGACGGACTCGAACTGCGAAGAAAACTTCATTCAGACGCACAGCTCAGCCTAAAATGCATACCATACATCTACTTCACAACCGCCCTCAATCAGCGTGCTGTAATAGATGCTTACAGTACGTCTGCCCAAGGTTTCTTTGTCAAGCCCAGCAATTTTGAAGATATCAAAGATACTATTTTTGCCATCGTGGAATACTGGAAGAAGTGTGCTGCACCAAACAACTTCGCCTGACCGCAGAAGAAAAGCGGTTGCCTTTCTATCGGTCATACCCGATTTGTCTCCTACGAAACTCGGTTATTGAATTTAGGCTGAAACAGTTGCCCCCAGGCCCAGTAAGATACAGCCGCGGCGGCAAGGATTAACAGGGTAACGCCCCACTTTTCAGGGCCGCCGTGGGTGGCCATCAAAGTACCTACATTTGATTACCGAAAGTTACCAGTTACCCGTAGGTAATCAGTTACCTTTTGGTAATCAAATACGTCAGCTATGCCTAATTACACGGATTGTTTATCGACGCTTATGCCGATCAGAGATGCTTTGGAAGTAGTAAATGGAAAATGGAAACTGCTGATTCTGGTTTCCATCGGGGTCAGAAACGCCGGAAACTCTACTTTCAACCGTCTGAAAACCTGGGAGGGGCTCAAATAGGAGCTTGTCCGAGTTGATTGTTGGCGGTCATGGTGGGATGTTTTGCGAAAGGGGCCCAGAGGTACTACAATCATTTAACCAAGCAAATCCTGTGTGCTAATAAATCATTATTGAAACGCGGCTCGTAACTCTTTTTAAAGAACTCTACTTTAAAACTCGCACAATAAAGGAATGGAAAAATTAGGCTGCCGAGAATACCCAGTTTGCCAATCATTTCTTAATTGCAATCACAGCCCATTTCTTATTCTATCACTAAGATGTAATGCAATTGATTGTTAGCTCGTAAAAGCTGATATGCGACCGTTCCTAAATTATACTCTGCTGCTATGAAACGCATTGGTAGAGGGTGACCATTAATGCAACTAAACAGACGATGGTCGTGAATATTAAATGGACTCTAAATACGGTTTGGTTTGGCTCGGCGTCGCCGCAATGTGGGCAAAATTCAGCTGTGCGCGAAACCGGCTGATTACAGGCACCTCTGTCAAGCACGCGGAGATTTATACGAAAGTGTTGAACACAGAGCTGGACGAGCCCTGAGATATTTCATGAAGAGAAAATTTCTGGAGCAAATATAAACAATGGCTGAGCCGGCGCTTTACCTTTACCCGAACAGGAAGGAGCCTGCAAGTGTTTGTCTTGCAGGCTCCTTCCTGTTAATCCCGTGATTCCGCTGAGCCTCGAACCGCGTGTGCGAAGAATTGAACCCATTAGTGGGCCCAGTTACAGACGAATAAAAAGGCCTATTATCTCTGTTCTTTAGCAATGCAGTCGGCGCAAAATACAATACACGATCTATCCAATTAGTGCGAATATTCTATTGAGCTCCCTTATTTCATAGTTATGGGGCAATTCGGAGCCATTAATCAGAATAATAGGCGTCGCCTGAATATTAGCCATTTCGGCCCACCTATTGTTTGCCTCAATCTGAGCATCCGAATTCATGTCCTTGGAAACAGCGAACTTTGCCTGCCAGCCAGGAGCGTCAAACCTGCCTTCTCTGAACCAGTTGTCAATTGCATTAGCTCTGTCCTCAATACGCAAGGACAATACAATCCTGACTACGTTCATAGCCAATTGATCCGACCTATTTGGAACGATTAGTAACATTCGACATTTAACTTTACCTCTTTCTGTAACATTACGCACTTCATTATGTACCTGTGCGCACGCCGGACAAGTAGGGTTTGTAATTAATAAAATCTCATGATCTGATTCCGGCTTCCCAGCATCAATCAAAGTAAGGTCGCTAAAAAAAGGAACGCGATAGCCCGAAGTCGAAAACAATGCGCGTAAATAGTTTCGATTGAACCGCATCTTGTTGAATTCTCGTCGCAGCCATTGAACCTCTCCGGACCTTTTTAGATATGGTGCAACAATTGCCCACACTACCGGCAAGAAGGAATAACACACAAATAATATTGAAGCATCTCTTGTGCCGATCTTAATTGATGCATGGTCCAGAATTTGAGTTGTAAGAGCTATCTGAAGCGTAAAGCATAGCAACGTGGCCAAACATAATCTGCACCACACTCTTATACGAAAGCCCTGAAAGTACAAGGAGTAGAATATAAACGGAGTCGTAAGAAATGATAACGCAGATGTCAACACAAATAAGCTATTCATCTGAAAAACCAGAGACGCGATGCATGACAAGATTCCACCAAAAAAATAAAATAGTCCCAATTCAGCCCAAGAGAATATACCCAAAAATTTGGAACCCTCTGATGACGTCAATGCCATACAGGTATTTTGGCCATTAAACGAGCAGAGCTTTCTTAGATAGCTATGACCAGTTCCTAGCGTTGAAGCTATGACTGCTCCGGACATCAGTGATCCGATGATATTAAGTATAATATAGGCATAAACATGGATCTCCTTCGGGCCATCAAAAGTATGGACTGTATTAAATACAATCAATAGTAAATAACATGATATTATGAGCCCGGAAAATGGGTAACGGAGCACATTTAGTACTTCATCACGTTTGTTATTTTTGTAATTGACTTCAATTGACTTTGCAGAAGGTTTAGTAATCAGTGTTACGCCTGGCCAAATCTGCAGAAACTCCGGAACGCTAGTTTCCTGCCATCCTTTCTCAGTGCTCAGCCACCTAACAGTGTCATCCGACACTCTTTCGATCGGAGCGAACAAACCGCCCTGAATATCAAGGAATACCATGCAAGGGACCGAAATAGTACTCAACTTTTCAATCGATAGCCTGCTGGCAATATGATCAACCTGATACTCGTCGAGAATTTCGCTAACCGCTGCAAGGCTCGTGGGTTCTTGATGTTCCATCAGCCTCCTCCTCAGATGGCTCCTAGTAAACTTCACCTTATTCTTGTAAAGAAGGTATTCTAAACTATTAAATACATTAACTTCCGACGCGTTCATTCTTTTCGAGGATTACCTTATCAATGATACTATCAATACTACTTTGCGATTCCGTGCTAAGTGAAAACTCTTGCACATTGGTGAAATATCGTTTGTCACTTAATACTTTGATTATCTTTTCGCGTAACTGAATTGAGGATTCCGTTTCCAAAACACCACGCTCACCCAAGCCATGATGAGTTACTTTTAAACCATTGCCATTCTGGTCATATCGCAAATCGAGCGGATAAACCAACATTGGTACATGATAGTATATGCTTTCCTTGACGGAGCCTAACCCTCCATGAGTAATAAATAAATCCATATGCCGCAAAACAGCCAATTGTGGAACTCTTTCAAAACAGGTGACATTTGCCGGCACAACTATCTGATAATCGACTGTCTCCATAATCAGCTTATTAATTGACAAGACCAACTCAATATGATCCAAGGTCCTAACTGCTTCAATGAGTACCTGAACAAAACGCAATAGTCGAGAAAATGACCCATCATAAAATGTTCCGAAGCTACAGTAAACCAGCGATTTACCCAAATTATCTTTTCTAGAAACGACGTCTTCAAACTTTTGATGGAAATTTGAATCTATGCTCTGCTCTTCTCTCGCTACGTCAACGCAAAGCCCAAGATAGAACTGCCTTTTATTAACAATTTGGGTAGTTAGTTCAAATTTTTCCGGCGCTAAAATAATCTCATCAATGTCGTCATACAGTATGGTGTGCAACGTATCGCGAACTTGCCTTAGTCCCAAGCTATTCAACAGCGCCCGATTGTAAAAATATTTTACTTTTTCCTCTATAAAATTTGTCAAAATAAATCCGTTATTCGATTGCTTTGAAATTTCCAGGCTTGAATGTTTAACGTCTTTGTCCCAAAATCCTTCGGAGACAGAAGGGTAACCCGGTACTACGTAGGTTGACATCATGGGATTAATGTAGATACACCTGGTTTTTGACGAACACAGCTTTATCGGTAACACCGAATAACTCATAAAAACATCAATTAAGATGACTTCTGCAGGGTATTCAAGTAAAATATTTTCAATGATCGACACTTGCTTTTTCAAAAATGAACGCTTAATTAGTCTCGAAATTCTATAGATAAATGATTTGGTCCTCTTGCTAAAAATTTCTGACGATTGATCCCCGGAGTTCATAAATCCAGGACTGTATATATATTCAAATCCATTGTTAGAGACTAAGCTTTCTAATGAACTTTCATTTATAAGATAGCGAACGTTGCATCCCTTAATAAGTTTTCTTGACAGGTAGAATGATGGAATTAGATGGCTCTTTATTGGAGCACAAATAATCAACACGTTTGTTTTTTTTGCCATTTTTATAATTGATGATAGCTGAGATGGTATTTTTCAAATACTGATTCAAATATTTGTATTTCCATATTTGGATTTCCCAAAATCATCGAATCTAGTTGAGGTGGTCATCAAGCCTAGACTAACAAGTTGGCTGGAATTTCTATACCTTATCGAGTTTTCTGAAAAAAAAGATAGTTGCTTTCTATCTCTAATGGTTTTCTGGAAAATCTTGTACATTATAGCATCGCCATAATGCACTTCACGCTGCACTTCCTCGTCAACTTCATCTATGAAATCTGACAGAAACTTAGTATGAAAGGTAATTCCGGATATATCCGGGAAATCTCCCCCGTTCAAGGCATGCATCCCAGGTGTGAGATAAACTTTACCATTATTTTTGAAAAGCGATATCTTCGATAAATGGCATGGTAAGTTTTTTCCGAAGATGCGTTCCCGGACTCCCCCAACATATGTTTCCTGTCTGAAATGCTTCCAATTAGATTTATCAAAAAAATTGTAAACTGTCTTCTTAATATCGTGATCGAAATGGGTGAGTATGGAGAAAGGATTATGCTCGGAGCGCAGTATACCACTTTCTAAGGGCCCGCTGGGATATAGGTCAAGTAAGACCGATCTTAAAGCGTTTGCGCCGAAGGTATCCAAATAGCAACATACATCTTTTAGCTTTAATTGCTCAACATTAGGATATGCTAGTAGCTCATCGATATCAACGACCACACACCAGTGATTGCGACCATATTTGCTAACGAGATGCTCAATCCAATACCAATGACTTTTATAGGATAGACTCGTTGAATAAAGGTGTAAGTTTTCGATAGACAAAGCTATATCACGGGAGTCATCGCTCGAGTTATTGTCAATTAGAAAGAACCGATTTACCCCAAGATCGTTATAATATTTAAAAAAGTATGGCAGTCGTAGCGATTCGTTCCTCATTACCGCAAACAGCCTAATCTCACCATCCCCAGACGGAATTTTCCTTTTATCAATTCTTTTTATACCTCGAATAGCGACGTTTCTAGAAAAAAAATAACGCATTCTTTTCCCGCACTCCACCAATCTCATTGAGCTGCCTCGGACGAATGTCATAATTTCGTACTTCAACATGAACTGATAGAAAAATTAAATGAATACACCTGAATTTTCTTGTACAATTAATTGCTTTGCCTAAGCCCACGTGGCCGTGAGTGGATCATACTGGCAATGGAGGGGCTTCGCGTGTAGATTCTCCGAGTCCGTGGTAAATGCTCGACAATCCAAACAGATATAGCGAAATTCGCAAACCTTGCAAATATCGATCATATCTTTTGTAATTTCCCATGCAGCCCTAAACTTATCGTTCTCGATTATCGATGCAAAGTTGTGTGTCATTATATTTCCAAAAGATGTGCTGAAAGATGGACAGTTCTTCATTTCACCATCATGATCGATGCAGATCTTTCTGTTTAAGCAGCTGTTGAAATGCTGTGCTTCAAAAAAGGATTGAATTTCAATGTTGAAGTAACGCTTTGAGACGAAGCCGCAATGCGTTGCATCGTTGATGGGCTCTCTAGCCTGGATAAGACTTAGGCCCTTTTGGTCGAAACTCAATAACTTGTCGTGTGGAGCTCCGTGGATGATAATTTGAGCAACACGCAGGTGCTCTTTAAAAAGGTCTGGGATAGTATCTACGTCAACCTTGTCAGAGTGTTTTACTACGAGTACAATTTCTTTAATCCTGCTTGCTCGAAACAAATTTAAAATCTTAAAAATTACTTCGTTTGTCAAATCATACGCAAAGAATCGCAACATAACTGCTACGCATCCCAGCATGCTTAGCTCGCGTATGGCCCGGTCGTAATTTGCTATATTGATCTTAGGTATTGTTTGTTCTGAAAAATCGAGAATAGCATTTTCCACCCTCGAGGGCGATACATAATCGTTGGCTATGGGAGGGAAATTATCCAATGCGTCTAAATCACAATAAAATCCCCACGAATCGCTGATTAGGAAGTCGATATAGGAGTTTATTACCGCTTCGTTGGACTGTCCATATTTCTCGCGGAGGAAAGTAATATCCAGATACCCATATGTCTGTATGATGTCAAAAAGGTCATTTGGGATAAATTTATATCTACCTAGTTGGAGGTCACATATGATCGATCGCCTGTACCCCCTAACAGGTATGCAATTACTAAACAGTTTGACAACTTCCATGAATCTCCTGGTTTAAAGTATCGTTCATATTGGAGAAATCAGCAATTAGAATTTTGGCTATTTTCTGATCTAGGTGGTAATTGCAAGGGTATGATGTCATTCCATATTGTCCGACTGGATTGACCTCCAAGAAGAAATACTGCCGATTGTGATCAACAAGTAGATCTATCGACCCAGTATCTAATTGTAAGGAGTTCATCAAAAGCGTTACACTTGTGCGTAACTCTTTGGGAAGTGAATAGGGGACGGTTCTATTGGGACGGGAATGGTCATAGTTCCTAAAGTCGTTTTTGGTCTTCTCATTGCCTTGGCTAAATATGGCCATAGCATACACTTCACCCTTCAAGTAAAAAACACGAACTTCATATTTCTTTACAATATTCTGCTGAATGAGCGATGGAAATCTTCTATTTTCGCGGGATAGGAAACTGCCATTTGGATGTGTCGTATAATTCATAATGAATCCATGTTGTGGTACCACAATATGAATCGCCTCAGATATCGCTTTTGTAATGTTATCTGATTCCAATGAAGCTTCAAGTTCGTAGTCACTAGATAAAATATGTGTCTCCGGAACTCTAAATCCACATTTCAACGCCTTAGTTAATACATTTAGCTTATTCATCGACCTTTGGAAGTAACTACCTAGTCCGGGAAAGGTTTCTATCCAACTATGTAGAAAATCTTTGAGTGTATCCCTTTCCCTTTCCATGTTTCTTTGGAAGATTGAGGAGAAATCGCTTTCGTCTGTCTCCATGTAACAGGGGAGGTTGATCTCCCCTCGACGATACCAGTACGATTGCACGTATTCGAGATTAATTTTCATTTCGTTAAGTAATATGCAAACCCTAACCTCGCCATCGCTCATAGTGATTCGTTCTAAACGTATCATGTCGGATTCATTGATACGGACAAAATTCCGGTCGTAGAAATAGAGCCAATCGATCACATCACAGGTAGATTGATCAAATTCATTGCTAATTACCAGTATCATTCTTAATATGTTGGTGTATAAGAATTATCTAAAATCGCTTCGAAAACCAGAAATGAGTCTATTCGCAAGTGACCTATCCTGCGTAACTACTTCACCCTGACCAGTCAAACCTTGTTTGAAGGTGATTTGGTGACCGAACTGTGTAGTAAGATTTACTGGCAGGGAAACGTAGCCCCAGTATAGACTATCACGACCGGGTACCGCGGCAATCCTGGAAAGTTTGCCAACTAGCATTCCATATTCTCTATATGGATACCCGTCCATTTTTATCAGAACGGTTTGACCTTTCCGGATTTTTCCTAAATTTTTCTGGGCAAGCCGTATTAATCCAGTCTGCAAATGATTCAGCGGTTGAACCAGAAGTATCTCCTGGCCATTCACTACATAATCTAGCTGCTGAACTGGAACTCGAAATGAGATTATTCCATCAACGGGAGAATACAGCAGATACTTTTGCTTCCAGGATTTGATACTGTTGGCAAGAGCTTCAACAGATTGTTTGTACGCATATTTACTTTCATAGAGAGCATATTCCAATTCGACTAACTCTCGATTTTTAGCAAGCCTGGTTGATTGGTTCTGAATAATCTGCGTCTCTGTGGTTCGTTGTGGAGTAGATTTTGCAATGAATTTCGCCTGCTCACGTTTGAAATCAAGCTTAGAAATTACGTTCTCTTTAAACAGTCTTTCCTGCATTAAAAACTCTTCTTCTGCGATAACAAATTCTTTTGTTTGGGACGCATGCTGCTCCTTTAATAAATTTTCAAAATTTTCGAGATTTGTGACATCTTTTGACAACAGATCTTTCCGTATTTTATAGAAATCTTCGGCGACTAGTGCGTTTATTTTCGTAAATTCCTTGTCAAAGATCTGATAGTCTTCCTGCAATTCACCAAGGGTTGTGCTTTGATTAAGAGCAAAACTTCTCGGCGTACTCCAAATATGCTTTCCTATGTCCTCGCTGATTCGTTTGAGTTCGTTCTCTAGGCGTAAAATTGTCTCATAATCTGCATTACTCTCGATCATTCCCACGATCGCTCCCTTCTTCACAGGCTGGCCGTCCTCAACCATAAGACGCGTAAGTCTGCCATCAATTTTTGCTTTCAGCGCATATGGTCGGATATCGCCATTTAAAATAAACGGAGCGCTGACAATGTCTGGATATTTTATAAAGTTCGTGCAGGCAAGAATCGTCCCAAAAACGATAGCCAATAGAGAAATTCCCGATGTCAGCACCCAATGCGGCTTTCGCCCCATTATTTCCTCTACGTCAACACTTTGGATTTCTTGAAATATTTCAACTGTACTCGATAGTCGTTTCATCGAAAAGTCCATTTTTGATTGCAAACTAGAGATGCATGGTTTCCAGCTGATTATTTACTAATTCAAAGTACCTTCCTCTCATACTTATTAGCTCTGCATGCTTGCCAACTTCGACAATATTTCCTTTCTCGAGAACAACAATTTGATCAGCATTTTTTACAGTACTTAATCTATGCGCCGCAATAACTACCGTCCTGCCCGTAAAAAAAATCTCCAAGTTTTTCAATATAGTCGATTCATTATTTGCGTCGAGCGAATTTGTTGCTTCATCAAAAAGAATAAGATTCGGATCTTTGTAGACGGACCTTGCAATTAAGATTCTCTGACGTTGACCTTGGCTAATACCTACCCCTTCAGATCCAATTTTAGTATGATAGCCGAGAGGCAAAGAATCAATAAACGTATGTATGTTCGCCACTTTAGCGGCTTCGATTAATCTATCGGAATCAATGTATTCATCACCAACAGCAATGTTACGGGCTATGGTCTCAGAAAAAATGAAGCTTTCCTGCATTACTACGCCACATTCCTGCCTCCACAACCGATGTGAAATGCTTGAAAGTTTTGTTACTGCACCATCTTGCATCCAGGGCGGTATTCCGTCTCGGGAACTGTCATCAGAACTTTTGGTGAGATAAATCTGACCCTCCTGGGGTTCATAATACCTTAGTATGAGTTTCAGTAGTGTTGTCTTGCCGCTGCCACTTGTACCAACAATTGCTGTAACCTTACCTCGCTTTATTAGTAGGTTTATGTCCTTCAACACAGGTTCATTGCCCGCGCCCGAATAGGTAAAGGATACATTGCTTAGTTGAATGTCCTGAGATCTATCCCAGCTTTGACGAAGTAGCGTGGAGCTAGGCTCTTCGTCCTGCAAGTTGTGAACCTCGTTGAGCCGAGCAATACTTAGGCGTGCATCTTGCCAGGACTGAAGAAAACCTACAAACTGCTCGACAGGGCTATTGAACTGTCCCAATATGTATTGAATTGACATCATCTGACCCAAAGAAAGCTCGCCGTTCATTACGCCACGTACAGTTAAAAACGTGACAATGATATTCTTTCCTTGATTTATAAATAAAGCTCCGCCCTGTTGTATCTGAGACAATGACAAACTCTGTGCGTTGAGCTTGAACAATTTAATTTGTATCTTCTCCCAATTCCATCTGTACCTAGTTTCTGCCCCGCTCAGCTTAATGTCTTGCATGCCTTGTAAAAGTTGTACAAGAAGGCTTTGGTTTCGTGAAGAGACATCAAATCTTTTAACATCAATCTTCTTTCGCCCACGAAGAAAGATCAAGACCCAAGCCATGTAGACTATTGAACTCAAACTGGCAACAAAAAAAATAGTCTTATCGTAGAGGGCTAGAGCAATTGCAAAAAGGAAGAGATTAAAAATAGAAAATAATATCGTTATTGTCTGACTGGTTAGAAACGTCTCAATTCGACTATGGTCCCCAATGCGCTGCATAATGTCACCAAAGTGCTTCACATCAAAAAAAGACACTGGCAGCCTCATTAATTTTGCTAAAAACTCCGAAAGTATCGAAAGGTTAAGGCGGGTGCTAATAAACAGTAGTATCCAGCTTCTAAGGAAATCAACTGCGGTCGAACTGACCAGGAGTACCACTTGGGCAACGAGTATCAAGTAGACAAAAGAATAGTTACTGGTCGCGATTCCTACGTCAACAATTGCTTGGGTTAAGAAAGGAAATATTAACTGTATTCCACTTCCAAACAGCATTCCCAGCCCTAACTGCAGCAACATTCTTTTATACTTCAACAGATAGCTTAGTAGCCCAAAAATGCCAATGCTGTCATGTTCTTCGCCTTCTTCCTCAAAAAACTTAGCGGTAGGTTCAAGTAAGAGGACGACTCCATGCTCCTCTTCTCCATTTGTATTAGATATCCACTGAGACTTGAATTCCTTATTTTCATAGATGACTCGCCCCCTTCCCGGATCGGCAATGTGGAATCTAACTCCTTGCCCGCTCCTGATAGGCCAACCTTTGCCGTTTTTCCTAAAAATACGCGTTTCTGACTGCAAAACATTTTGTAGTCCAGCAAATACACGTGAAAATAAATTCGATCTACGTCGCCTGGCTGCTCCTTCAATTTTGTGTAAGACAACGAAGTGATTCTGTTCCCAATGCAAGATGCATGGCAAAGGCGCCTCGGCAACTAGCTTCTCGATGGATATTTGAGTTCCGATTGATCGGAGCCCAATCGACTCCGCAGCTTGCGCAATTCCTAAAAGCGTTACGCCCTCCCGATTCTGCTGTGATTTCTCGCGGAGCGTTTGAGATGTATAATGACGACCGTAATACTTTGCGATCATTCGCAAGCATGTCGGGCCACAGTCCATCTGATCTAGTTGATAGTAGTGGGGAAAAGAGTCAAGCATTTTGTAATTAAATGGACTAGCCTCAAGGAAACCTTAAACTTCCGATCGGGTGATATCACATGTGTCTACATACCTTTCAAAATCCGTCGAAATATGGATGAGATTTAAATCTCTTAATTGGGCAAGATCTTCGAATTTAACTGAATTGATGTCAAACAGAATCAAACTCGGGTCAAGTTCGATTTTCTTACGATAAATTTTATAGTATTGTGCATTGTCGAAATGTTGTTCTCTTCGACACTCCTCGTAAACTCGATTCTCAAAATCATTCAAAAACTTAGTGTGAAATACAACCCCGACGTCACTACTAAATTTGGCACCGTTTATCGCATGCATTCCTTGAACCAGGTACGTATTTGGCAAATATTTGAATAAAGGGACTTTCGAAAGAAAATGTGGGACAGGAGAATACCCAAACACGCGATCTCGCATCCCCCCGGTAAGGACGACTGAGGTGAAATTCGCATTACGTTTCCAGTCTTTGAAGCTAACAGATATTTTGCGAAAGGATGCATCAAAGAACCTAAGAACAGACAGGGGATTTTGTCCCGAATCGCAAATAGTTTCTGATATAGTTAAATCTGAATACATATCCAAAAGAAAGCATTTAAGAGCAGTATTGTTGCTTTCTTCTAAGTAGCTACATAAGTGTTTTAGTCTAATTCTCTCAATACATGGAAATGCAAACAATTCGTCAATATCTACAACAAGGCACCAGTAATTCAATCCGTAACGATCCAACATATATGTCATCCAATGCCAATGTGCGTGGTACGGCTCGTCCGTTGAGAATACATGAATTTCTGAATACTGGAGCGCGATATCTCTGCTGAGATCTGATGAATTATTGTCAATTATAAAAAATCGGTCAACCCCAAGACGTTTATAGTATTCAATGAAGTAAGGAAGACGAAGAGCTTCGTTACGCATAACCGCGAATAGTCGCAGTTCACCTAAGTCCGTGGTGATCGTATTGTTGTCCAACCTGTGCAAAGAAAAAGACATTTTCGACCGCGTGATTTGCGCCTTCACCCTATTACGCAGTGAATCGATCTGATTTTGTATCTTTGAAGCAAGAGAGACACAACGGTAGTAAAAGGAAAGCCACATCTTTTCTTTATCGGAGAAAAATGGATTGAAAATTCATAGGTTTATGATGCATAGAGATGCAGGCTCACTATGAAAGTTCCAATACGCGACAAATATGTTTTCGGTATCTGCCGACAATTTCATATTTTCCCGTTGAGTAGTCATCTACGGATATAACCTTATGGGTTGGCAATTGAGATTGGTCTACCTGAGTTAAGTTGAAAAATGACAAAGGAAATATTCCTCTGTTCATATCAAGTATTTGTTGAAGTTCCTTCATTATTTAAAGTTTGAAAATGTTCTGTGAACAGCCGTCTATATACTACGTCTGTTCACAGTTAAGAGCTAGTTAGTTTTTGAGAAACCTCAATAATAAGGTTTTTTAGGCGTATTGCCGTTACAGTCTCCACTCCAGGATGTTGATGTCTGCGGAGGGTTACACTGTTTTACTGTACCGTTTGATGCGATATCGCAGCTACTTGTACAATCACCGTTGACTCCAACATAAGTACTGTGTGGATTTGATGTCCATTGTCCACCTCTGATACCTCTCATTTCATCAAGGGAAAGTTCATTTTCCTTAAAATTTTCAAAACCCTCTAACAAAACATTTTCCATGAAATTAGGATTTATAGTTAAACATAATTTAAAAAAAATTCAATTGAGAAATACAGCGGACTAATTTTCACTTAGTTTAGTCTTCAACGTTGTATAGTGTGCCTTACTTACGTGACCTTTATTGTAAGCGTGTTCCACTAGGTTGAAGTAACGTTTCTTGTAGTCGCGACTCGCATGCCACAAGACTAGCCAAGCTGCATCGCTAGCTCCTTCGCCAAGCTGATGATCAGCAGGCCAACCATATCGAGCAATTATCTTCGAGAGAAGTGCTTGATTTGTTTTATCATTCCCAATAATTAGTCTATTGAAATAGTAGACCTCCTCCTGCTTCAATGTTTTCGTCATCAAGCTGTCTCGATATCGTTGGTCAGCTACTAACATTTTCTGCAGTATACGTCCAACTTCTGCAGTTTTGAGTTTCGGAATGACAATATTTGAGTCAAGATCTGACTTAGGGTCAAACGTAGTTTTCAAATAAAAGGGTGAATATTTCTCTTTGCTTGAGTTTTCACTGCTAGCTTGCCCAAGGGTTAAAATTGGCGATATAATACTTCCCAAAAAAAAGAAAATTCTTGAATATCCCATTAGATCTATCAGCTTTGCAAATAAGCTTTTTTTTATTAAGTTTATCAAGATGTCCGCAAAAAAAGTTCCACTAAATATTTGTCAAATCGTCGCATTGATGATTGCTTTGCTCGGCAGTCGCGAACTACACTTCATTCAAATCAATACTTTGGCTAGTGTGTGATAATTTAATTAACTAATGACCAAGATAATTTTATACGGCTCCAAGGAATGCAATAGTAACGATCTTTTAGTATTCTTAGTGATATTGTGTCTATTATTGTTGCTGCATTTTCGATGAATGATATGTTATTGTCGACAAATGACGCAAATGCTAATGACGAATGAAATCACCTTATTAATTGTACCAAGAACATGTCCTGCCCCTGAGGGTGCATTTAGACTTTCCCAACTATTTTAACGGAAAAACCAAATAGGGGTTGGTGTTTTGACCGGCCGCTATGAGAACTTGTTCTTCTTCAATCCATTATTCAAGTATTATTCTGATTTTATCAATCTTTTGATCTGAGTCCTTTTGTGGTACCACATGCAGGTAGTAACTGCCGCGTGGCAGCTCCTTTACGGACAGTTCGATGGTATTCCCATTTTTAAACGTCCCGTTTTCAAAGATGTCTTTTACCTGTACCGCCTTTACCGGCGCTGTGGATTTCGCTGTGGATCACCGGTATTTGCCGATAAGATTCTTCCTCCTTTTTATGGCATCGTGGTCATTGATAATCTCGCAATGGAAGGTCTTCAATGCAATTTTACAGCCCGGATCATCGGCCACCATCCCCACAAACTTCCGGATGAAAGCCAGGCGATTTTGGAAGCAGGTACGGCAGCTTCTAATTTGCAACGATTTGCTGACGGATGTATCCATTCTGTTGATCGACAGGCTCTGCCGTCCTGCATAATCTTCCCGAACCGTTCTGACAATTGTTTGGCCGTGTCGCCGGTAACTTGCCCGGAAATGATGTTGCCGATAATATTGACAATGAGCTCTGCCTGCTCCCTCCCGTAATCTTTACGCAATTGGCTAAAGTCGTGGATGCCCAGGCATGTCGCCACCTTGTTGCTGCGTGCGGTAGCAATGAGGCTGTCCATATTGCCGAGATAAACAGTTGAGAATTCGTCGAAGACCAGGCTGCTTTTCAGCTTCCCTTTCTGGTTGACAAGTTTAATCATCCGGTTTACAAAGAGCGACAGTACAGCGCCATAGAAAGCAGCTCGAAATAAAATCTTTCCGGCAGTTGGTAAGAGATGCGGGTCAATGGAAGGAGTCGGAGATAGTTCGGGATTACATTAATTACAAAGAGCGCCAGGTCCGTGCCGAAGAAGGTATGACGGATGAACTATCAGCTGGATTGAATGGGCGAGAAAGAAAGTTGATTGGTATGACCCTATGGTGAGCGCGCATGATGAATGGCTCTACAATTCAAAACCTAGTACAATCATGAGAACAGAAGATTCAACGAAAAATGTAAACTCTTATTCAACTAACAGGGTAGCACGGGATCAAGCGATGATAGCTGGCCACTGAAGGCGTGGTATGTAAAAAGTTAGAATACAGAAGTCCCCGCCACATAATCAGGCTTTCTGCCTAGTTGCGTTAGCAATAAATTATTTGGTTACATAAGTTAAAAGCCTCCGCAAGTTGATCGTAAAGGAACTTTTTGTTTTTTCTCGACGATGGATGAAAGAAATTAACCACTTGGGTTTCTTTCCACATTCCATAGCCAAATGCTCCGTGAGACGGCCTCTGAAGTGTAATGTTGAGCAGTTGCTCGGCAAGGCGGTCACTGCGGAAACATGTCACAATATGAGTGGGGTCAATTTCAAGGATTTGCCGAAGCAGTAAATCCCTAGTTTGCTCAATGTATTCAGAAATTACATCCATATCCGAAATGGATGATCCGCCTGATTTTTTGACATTTATGAATGCTATCGATTTTAAAGCCTCATGCTTTAGCTGATAATCAAGCGTATGCGAAAATGAAGGAAAGCCATTTTGAATTCCAAAGGCCCATTCGGCAATTCGATGAGAGAATTGCAGATGTACATGCTCATTCCACCATTCCACGTAACCATCATCGGGACGCTCTTGATATTGGCCCTTCGGTATAATATTATGCTCCTTTGCAACGAAAAGAACTCTCTTTTTCTGGTGACGGTACAGTGGTTCGTTAATAATTCCATCTCGCACAAAATAGTTTGTGCTGCCTACCAGCTTGCTTTCTGAATAGAATTTTTTGATTTCGTCAAGTATGGGAGAGTAAGCCATCCGGTTTATTTATAACAGGGCGATCCCCAATTTAAGGGATAATTTTTGTCCCGTGCAAGTGACCTGTACTTTGTTAGAATTTATCTTAGTTTCTGGCTATGACCTAGACGTTCCGTTAGTGCGGCTGGGTTTGTAGGCCCAACCGCACAAGAACGCACCTAACGGTTACGAGGCTTGCCGGAGCTTACCTGACCTGGTAAATAACTTGTTCCTCACTAGGGCAACATTAGCGCTAATTCTAGACTTCCTCACTCGGCAGTAGCGCATCGTTGTTCGAATACTTCGGTGGCCCAACATTTTGCTGACATCTTCCAAGGGAACGCCATTGTTGAGCATCATATCTGCGAAGAAATGCCGTGCATCGTGTGTATCGAGCCTTCTGATTCCTCCACTAACATCCCGTATTTCGCAGAGCTGGGCAATGTCCTTTAAATACACGTTGTATCGGTAGTTGCTATTCACCGGGATTAACTTGCGATTGGCAAGGCAGTAAGGATGGGCTTGGTATTTGGATATCAGTTGGTCGACTATCGGCAGAATTGGTACCATTTCACCAACCTCCGTCTTTCCTCTGTGCTTAACAAGCCAGCGCTCTTTTCTAGGCCCGACTAGAACGATATTTTCCGGACTGAGGTCATAAATGTCCTGATAGGCAAAGCCGGTGAAGCATTGAAAAATGAATGCATCCCTAACCTCAGAAATCCGGTCGACGCTAAATTGCTTTTGCTGGATTTTCTCGACCTGCCAAAATTCTAGCGGGATTACCTCTACATCGCCGCCAGAACACTTAAAACCTTCCATGGGGTTGGAAGCGATGTACTTCTTTTTGACGCCGATTTTGACGATCTGACGCACCCATTTCACTTCTTTTCGGGCTGTTACCTCAGCCAACGGTTTGGCAACATGTAGCGTCAAATAATCATAGAGGTCGTCTGCAAAGGTGTCCGGAAGGGAGGAAAAGTGGATGTCCTGGCGATCGAAGTGATATTTGATGAAACCGGCCACCTTCTTTTTGGTGCTGCGCCAGTGCTTCAAGGTCTCATACGAGGCATTTTCCCGTTCTACCCGTTTCTCAAATTTTGCGATGAACTCATCGAAGACTTCCAGCACGGTTTGCTCGTTCTTGGCAGCGGGCTTAGCTACCTTAGGTTGCTCGACCGCAGGTTTGCCCAGGTAAACGTTCTTAACCATCGCAGGGGTCACCTCAGGGAACTGAGTCTGAAGGCCGTTGAAAATCCGTTCGACGTCTGTTTGCAACTGAGCCAGTTTCTGGTTGGCCAGTTTTACTTCCAGGCCCGAGCCAGTGACCTGTTTAGCATCTAAGTCCCAGGATGCCGGGTTTACTTTCTTGCCTGTTGAAATTTCGGTGTACTTACCGTCGATCGTGATTCTGGCATAAATAGGAGCTTTGCCGTCTGCTTTTGCTTTTTGTCTGTAAAGCCAGAAGAGTACAGTCAGGTTTTGTTTGAAATTCATCATCCTCACAGTTTAAGGTTAGAAAAACATTGATGTTTGAGAAACCCTGGTCAAAATCGCCTCTGTCAAACATGTCCATTCGGTAACCTAATTTAGTAAGCAAAGCAGGTTACCGAATAGGTTACCGAATGCTTTGATCTGGATTGAATCAGAATGATATGCTTATCTTCGAAAACAGTGAAAAAATGACGTTTTTAAACGAAAAAAGCGCCCTTTGAGGCGCTTTCAGTGATCCCGCTGGGATTCGAACCCAGGACCCATACATTAAAAGTGTATTGCTCTACCAGCTGAGCTACGGAATCATTATTCTGGTTTTACCACCTCGCGAACCCAGGACCCATACATTAAAAGCGGTCCGCCGCGCGGTGTATTGCTCTACCAGCTGAGCTACGGAATCATTATTCTACTTGCTGATCCAGCTTTCGAAGATTTGCAGTCTTGGATTAGCCGTGGCGTTTTCCGTAATTGCGATGCAAAAGTAGAATTCTTTAAAGTATAATGCAAGTACCCTACAAGAAAAACCTCGTTTTTCCGTTTTTATTCCTGGCCTTTTTGACGCCGGACATAGCGTTTTGTGCCAATCGAAAAGAGCTAAAAACGGCTGATTCTCTGTTTGCTATCGCCAGGTATACAGAAGCCCAGACACTCTACAAAAAAAATTTCAGCCGGACTGAAAAAAACAGCCAGGCGCTGCTCCTGAAGCTTGCATTTCTGTCCGAGAAAACCAACAACTATACCGACTGCCTTTTTTTCCTTAGTAAATTGGCCCTCACACAGCCTTCCAGACACCTTTTTGAGAAAATGGATAAGCTCGCAAAAGAGCAGAATCTAACTGGCTATGAATTCGACGATTACAACTATTTCATAATATTTTATCGAAAGTATGGTGACTACATTCCGATATTGCTACTAACTTTGGGCACCTATATTGTTGTCATAATGGTTACAAAGACGCGTAGGAAAGAGCCGATTTTGCAGATTCATAAGGTTTCTATCATTGTTTATCTGCTTGCGTTGCTGGGTATATTAAATGTACCCTCCCTTTACCAAACGTGTATCATTGTGAATGAAAACACCTTCCTGCGGGATGAACCGTCATCGGCAGCGGGCGTTGTCGAACGGGTGGGAAAAGGGCACAAGCTGACGATCATCGGCTCTGTCGACCACTGGGATAGGGTAATCTGGAATAACCGGATCGTTTATATCCGAAAAAGTGACCTTTGGAATATATGACAGCAAACTGGTATCGTTTTTGCAGGATTTAAGTTTGTATGTATATTTAGGAATCAAATTTTTAATTTAACGCTGTATGAAAAAGCCAATGAAACGTTTTTTACTATTAATCGCAGGAGTTTTGATGTTAGGATTTGTAACCTCCTGTAAAGAGGAAGGGCCTCACAAAGATGACATTGTGAAGTTCTCGGCTGTAATCAATAGTAGCCCAACCGTTCCAAAGGCTACATCTTCGGCGCAAGGCACCGGGGTATTTGAGTACAACAAGAATACGATGGAGCTCAAATACAATATCAACTTTCAAAACATCACCCCTACTTCCGTGACGCTAAACGCGGCAAACCCTGCATGGGAACGCGGAGGGATCATCAAGGAGCTGGCAGATAAGCCTACGGGCCAGGTGAGCGGGACTTATAAATTGCCTAACTTGGAGCAGCAAACGCAATTGATTTTGGGTATGATGTATATCAACGTTCCTACCGAGCTTTACCCATACGGGGAAATCCGCGGACAGATCATTGCCGACAAAATCGAAGAATAGAGATCATCTCATAATATAAAAAAAGCTTTCGGATTGATTCCGAAAGCTTTTTTTATGCCTTTATTTTTTCCCTCTCTTCTTTTTCTGCCTCGACTGGAATTCTTCCACTTCCCGCATCAGCATCGTCAGGTCGTTGGGTGCGTCGGTCGTGAATTCCAGAGTCTGGGCGTAGTCATCGGCGGTCAGTTTCACTACCGCAACAGGTTTGTCGAGATATTGTTGTATCTGATCGAGTATCGGCTTTTCTTCCTCGCTGCAAAAAGACACGGCAATCCCTTTCTGCATTCCGCGACCTGTCCGGCCCACGCGATGGACGTAACTTTCGGGCTGCTCAGGTAAATCGTAATTGATCACGTAGTCCACGTTCGGAATGTCTATGCCCCGCGCGCTGACATCAGTTGCGATGAGCACTTTCACCGTCCCCTTCTTGAACTCGTTCATGGCAGTGAGCCGATCGGCTTGCTCTTTGTCGCCGTGAATGGTCAGACTGTTGATCTCCATACGCTGGAGTGCATTATACACACGTTCCGCGCGAACCTTTGTGCGTACGAATACAAGGATCTTCTTGTCGGCATTCTGCCGAATTACGCGTTCGAGGAAGAACCGCTTATCGTCCATCGCCACGAAGGCAACAGAGTGATCGATATTCTTTGCCACCGGATTCTTGGGAGAAATCTGAATGCGTATGGCATTCCTCACCAGCGAGTAGGCCAACTTCTTGATCTTCTCATCAATCGTAGCCGAGAAGAAAAGCGTTTGTCTTCTCTTAGGTAAATGCCGTATCAGGTCCTGAATGTCCTTGATAAACCCCAGGTCGAGCATATGATCCGCTTCGTCGAGAATTAGGGTGTCGACGCGGTCGAGCTTGATGTAGCCCTGGCTCACAAGATCAAACATGCGACCGGGTGTGGAGACGAGAATATCGATACCCTTTTCGAGCCTTGCGATCTGAGGCCCCTGCTCTACCCCGCCGAACACACTGAATGTCTTCACTTTGGTGTACTTCGAGATATGAGTAAAAACCTCGGCGATCTGGATGGCCAGTTCCCTGGTAGGAACCATCACCACGCATTTGATCCCTTCGGAACGGCTCGACGACTTCTGTTTATGCAGCTTGTCCACCACCGGAATCGCGAATGCGGCTGTTTTGCCGGTGCCAGTCTGCGCGATCGCGAGTACATCCTCCCCTTTCATTACCGCAGGAATGGCTTTAAACTGGATATCAGTAGGCTTTTTGAAGCCCGCCGCTTCCAGGCTCCGTTTGATTTCCTCGGCAATAGGGTAATCTTCAAATTTCATAGGCAAATAATGGGGCAGACCGGATCCGGCCTGCCCTTTGTTTTAATGGGAGTGCAAAGATAGCCGGTTATCCGGCATTGCATGAGGTATTACAGGCCCGGCTCATAAAACCGTAGCCGGTTACGCAGCACTGCCACCTCACGGTCCAGGTGTTCGATCCTGTTTAACAAACCCTGAATGGCCTCAATACCTTCCAGATTAATGTCCAGCTCATGATGCAACCGTATGATGCGTTCTATTTGGGTCAGCTGTGGGATTTGCAAAAAGCGGGTGTTGTCCAGCACCACGGTCTCAATCAGGTCGTGCTCCTGCAATGACTCAACAAACGCGTATTCTACATTATAACTCGTGCAGAATACCTCGATGGCAATTAATTGATCATTTTCCATATCGTTTTCAGGACTTAGACAATTCTGTAAACAATTCTTTTTGCCGGTCTGTCAGGTTCGTAGGAATCTTTACATCGAAAGTCACATAAAGATCTCCGAACTGGCCTTCCTGCTTGTACACCGGAAAACCCTTACCTTTTAACCTGACCACGCTCCCGTTCTGCGTTTCGGGTTTGACAGGAAGTTTCACTTTTCCGCTCAGCGTTTCTACCACAAGCTCGCCCCCGAGCACAGCAGTGTAAAGATCCAGGTCGGCTTTCAAATGCAGGTCATTGCCCGACCTCCTGAATTTTTCATCAGTACTCACTGAAAAAGTAATGTATAAATCGCCGTTCGGACCACCATTACTGCCGGGACCACCGTGGCCAGGAATTTTGATGGTCTGCCCGTTCTCGACACCGGCTGGTACAGTAATCCGGATGTTTTTGCCGTTCACAGTCAAGGTCTGCTTATGCGTTTCATAAGCGTCCCGCAAGCCCAGGTGAATTTCGGCCTGGTAATCCTGTCCCCGAAACCGGGCCTGACGACCGCCCCCAAAGCCTGAGCCGAACATCGATTCGAAGAAGTCGGAGAAGCCCTCATTACCCCCGCCGAACCATTGTCCCTCCTGGCCCCCTGCTGCCTGGCTGCGTGCCTGTCGTGCGCGTTCGAACTCTTCGCTGTGCTGCCAGTCCTTTCCGTATTTATCGTATTTCTTACGCTTCTCAGGATCGCTCAGCACCTCATTGGCCTCATTGAGCTCCTGAAACTTTTTTTGCGCCTCTTTGTCGTTCGGATTCAGATCCGGGTGATACTTTCTTGCCAGTTTCCTGTAAGCATTCTTAATGGCCTTATCGTCAGCGTTTTTGTCCAGTCCAAGTATCTGATAATAATCTACAAAAGCCATAAATATTCAATCTGTTGAAGTGAATAAAAGGTTTACAAAGCGGTATCTACCTTCGTTCCAGCATTTGAAGATACAAATCTTCCACTTTCTTACGTGCCCAGGGTGTTTTCCTCAAAAATTTGAGGCTCGACTTCACGCTAGGATCGTTCTGAAAGCTGTTGATATTTACATAATAACCCATTTGTTCCCAGCCATAATACGCTACCAGTTCATTCAGAATGGCTTCCAGCGTCTTACCGTGAAGCGGGTTATTCGGTTGTGGTTCCATGCGCACCTTTGAAAATGTTGCCGTATGTTTTAAAGTAGATTTCTGTTCATAAATAATTATTATGCTGGTTGATTAGTTCAAAACCCAAAAACCAGTTCGATGGATCAGATCAAATGGGGCATTATCGGTTGCGGAAATGTAACCGAGGTCAAAAGCGGCCCCGCATTCAATAAAGTACCCAACTCTTCACTGGTAGCCGTCATGCGCCGTGACGGTGCGCTTGCCAGAGACTACGCCGAACGGCACAATGTCCCCAAGTGGTACGACAATGCCGAAGCGCTCATTAACGACCCAGAAATTAATGCAATTTACATAGCGACGCCGCCGGATGCACACGAGAGTCTAGCTTTTAAGGCAATGCAGGCAGGTAAGCCCGTGTATATTGAAAAGCCCATGGCCCGCAACGCAGCTGAATGCGACCGGATAAACGCTGAGAGCAAGCGAACCGGCGTGCCAGTTTTCGTGGCTTACTACCGCCGCGCGCTGGATTACTTCTTGAAAGTCAAGGAATTGATCGATAGCAACGTGATCGGCGATATCCGTTTCGTCGACATCTGTCTTCAATGGCAACCTTATGATGAAGAAGTGGGGCCGGATGCGAAGCCTCGCTGGCGTGTAAAGCCCGAAATCTCAGGCGGGGGCCACTTCCACGACCTGGCATCCCACCAGTTCGACCTGCTCGAATTCATCTTCGGCCCCATAAAACATGCCTCAGGCATCGCACGCAACCAGGCGCATCTGTATGAGGCCGATGATATTGTGATGGCCAATTTTGAATTTGAATCCGGAATATTAGGTAAGGGAAGCTGGTGCTTCACCATAGACAAAGAGCAGCGGCAGGACGAAGCGCAGGTTATCGGTTCCAAGGGGCGCATCACTTTTTCATTTTTTGAGAAGTTCGACATTTATGTCGAAACATCCGAAGGTATCGAGGTATTTCACATACCTTACCCGCAGCACGTTCAGCAGCAGCTCATCGAATCGATCGTCCGCGAGTTACGCGGTGAGGGCAAATGCCCGAGTAGCGGCGACACCGGAGCACGGGCAAACCTGATCATGGACCGCATTACCCAAAAGCAATAATTTTAGCCTTACAAATACAAATACGCGGGTTATTGCTGTTATTTAAAAGATTTACACTACTCTAAATTCACAGTCATGGCCAAAGGAAAAAACCTGGACAAAGGGAGCACCAAAAAGGAGGCAACTAAATCCCTGAAAGAAAAAAGAGCCGATAAAAAGGCGAAAAAGGATGGTAAAAAGGAATACTAAACTTCCAGAAACCACCCTCGAATGGCTCCCGCAAATGCGTTGCAGGAGCCATTTCACTTTTTCAGGCATTCAATAGATCTCCCGGTTTGTTTTATACTTCGCGAGCCGCTTGCGAGAACGTACAATTTTCGAATGTATCTTGTTCTTTTCATCGGGAGTGAGAATGTCGTCGGCCATCGCTTTGTCGATCGTCAGTTCGATCACGCTCCGCTCCTTTTTCAGTTTGGCATATTCGTTAGCGGTCAGTTTACCACTTTTGTAGGCGGCCTCGATCTGCCCGTTCAATTTCCGGAGGTCGGCTTTGAAATTTTGTGAATAAGCGCCCTGGGTTGCTAGCAAGCTTATAATGGTGACAAGAAGGAATTTCATGATTGTATGGAAAGCGTTGTTGAGATTCAAAACCGATGCGAATATAAAACCGCATACACAACCAGTGCCAGAGCGGCTTAGTGACTGGTGCAAATACTGCGCAAGTTTCGGGTTGGCTGTCCGCCGGGCGCAGGCCAAATTTGTGTCAACAAATTTAAGAATCCTATGGACCAGCAAGCTTATCAATACGACAAAATCGCAAAAGCCATCGAGTATATTGTGGCCAATGCCAAAAACCAACCGACACTCCATGATGTGGCCGAAGAAGTCAGCATCAGTCAGTTTCACTTCCAGCGCATGTTTTCCGAATGGGCCGGCGTGAGCCCCAAACGCTTTCTGCAATACATTACGGCCGGCTATCTCAAAGACAGGATCAGAGAATCAAGTAACCTTTCCGAACTCGCCGAATCAGCGGGCTTGTCGAGCCAGAGCCGGGTATACGACCACTTTATCTCCATAGAGGGCGTAACGCCGCAGGAGTTTAAAAGCGCAGGCAAAGGATTGGTGATCAGCTATGGATTTCATGAAACACCGTTCGGTGACAGTTTCATTGCAGCCACCGACCGAGGCATTTGCGCAATGGCATTTGTAGACGATGCCACCCGGGACGTCCAGCTCATTGAACTCGCCCGCAAATGGCATTCCGCAGCCATCCGCCCCGATCAGCAGCTGACAGCCGGTTACGTAAAACGAATTTTCAGCCCCGGACAGCAGTCCCTTGAAAAGCTACCGCTGCTTGTACAAGGCACCAACTTTCAGCTGAAAGTGTGGGAAGCATTGCTGAGCATTCCACAGGGGGCAGTGACGACCTATCAGCAAATTGCTGAACAGATCGGTCACCCGAAAGCAGTTCGTGCGGTGGGTTCTGCGGTTGGAGATAACCCTGTCGCCTATATCATCCCATGCCACCGGGTGATTCGTAAGGAAGGCATCTTAGGCGAATACAGATGGGGTAGCCTACGCAAAAAGGCGTTGATCGGCTGGGAGGCTGCACGTCAGGATGAGGAATATTTTGCACAGAAACAGACGCTGGTCAAATAGTACAATAAAATGAATTGTCACTATAATAGATTGTATGACAATTTCATAGCGCCGGAGCAATGCAATTTTTCCATGTTGGACTGATTATGGATGCATAGTTTCCAAACTATTAACCAAAATCAAAAACATCAACATGAAGAAGAAACTAATCCTGTCGCTGGCAGTATTTGCCCTGATCGTAACTGCAACTTCGGCCAGCTTTGCACAGTTCTCACTGGGATTGCAAGGCGGCATTGCCAAGTCCAACGTAGAAGATTCCAAAACAGTAGCTGGTGGTGGGGTGAACCTTCGCGTATTTGCATCGCCGCAGTTTGCAATCGGTGTGGCTGGAAAAATTTACGCCGACGGTAGTGACTACCGCGTAGCCGGGCAAACGCTGAGCAGCACCGGAACCCTGATGCCTGTGACCGGTACACTTGATTATTTCTTTACTGATGGAGTTATCCGCCCGTATATTGGTGGAGACGCAGGGGTGTATTTCTCGAAATACAAAGCGAAATGGAACGGTGAGACCGTGCTCGAATCGTCCACACGCAGCAACTTCGGTACAGCACCAAGAGCGGGTATCGTGTTTGCATTCGGCAACTTTGGGATCCAGGTAGAGGGTATTTACCACTTCGTTTTCGGCAACAAAAACCACGAATCTCAGACCGGCTCACCTAACAATATCGACTTCGAATCCACTTCCAAATTTGGTGGCGTGAATGTAGGTATCATTTTCGGGCTGGGCGGGAAGTAATTTCCTGATCAGCACTAAAAGCCAGAACGCGCCATACCGGCGCGTTTTTTTGTTGTCAGCAAATCCCGCATTAACTTACCCGTTCATTTATCTGCTACTAATTGACAAAATCGTCGGCATTTACTGAAGAACTTTGCAACTGGCTGAAAACCTTGCCATTTGCTAGCGCTCCTATTTATCAACCGGATTTTGCATTGCCGTTGCTGGAAGTAGCCACTACGGACGGGGTAATTCTGAAAATCATACCGGTAGCGCTCAGCGGCTGGGAAACGTCAGAATCGGAGCTGTTGCTAAAGAAGTTAACCAAACACCTGCAATCCATTCGTAATGAAGGTTGTATGGCCGTGGCACTCTGGGAAGACTATTGGCTGGGCAGAAAATCCATTGTCCAGTCGAGGCTGGCTGCCATGTTGGGCATTTCGGCCAAAATTCCCGGGCGGCTGACGCAGGTACGCAGGATCAGCAACGTGATCACCGAAGAATTCCTCGAAGCCAACCACCTGAACGGCAACGTCACCTCCAAATTTCGCTATGGTTTGTTCCTGCCGGCACGTTACTTCCGTGTGCTGCCCGAAGGATTCGCGTTTGACGCATCGGCGGAGGAAATACTCGTCGCGGTTGCCACATTCAGCAACGCCCGAATTTTTAACCAAGATAATGCCCCTTTCCGATCACACGAACTGATCCGGTTTGCCAGCCTTGCCGGTACCAATGTAGTAGGAGCTTTGGACAAATTGCTCCATGCATTCATACGGGAAAAGTCGCCGGATGATATTATGACTTACGCAGACCTGGAATGGTCCGACGGCCGCAGCTACCGTACGCTCGGGTTCGAACAAAGAGGGTTTCTGCCTCCACTCGAAGTAACCGTGTCCGTTGAGGATATGCGCCGGGTGCGCGTAAAAGCGCCTCAGTCCGCCACCCAAACGCCAGTTGAATATCTAACACTTTACAATCTGGGCAGTATCAAGTATGTCAGAACCGTTAAATCCGTAGAATTCCATGCATAATGCTGCCCCGCTGCTGATCATTTTAGGGCCTACGGCGTCCGGGAAGACGCACCTGGCTACGCGTGTTGCCCACGAGACAGGCGGTGAGGTCATCAGCGCGGATTCCCGTCAGGTATACCGGCAAATGGACATTGGTACGGGGAAGGACCTGGACGAGTATCTGGTCGACGGGGCCAGCATTCCGTATCACCTGATCAACATCCGGGATGCCGGCGACAAATACAATGTAAACGATTTCCAGCACGATTTTTCCGACTCATACCGCAAAATAATTGCTGCAAAACACATTCCCGTAGTGTGTGGTGGAACGGGCTTCTATATATATGCGCTCTTGAAAGGCCACGCAAACGACACCGTGCCTGTCAATGAAGCCTTGCGGGCGGAACTGGAAATGGCCTCCAATGAAGAGCTCCTGTACAGATTCCAAAATTCCGATTCCCGATACCACGCATTGGCCGATATTTCGACGCGCAAAAGGTTGATTCGCGCATTGGAAATAGCCACATTTCTAAATGCTCATCCTGATCATCCAGTCGATTTTGGAACCAAATCCACAGCCTACCCCGCCGTTATGTTCGGGCTGAATCCGCCGGTGGAAACCCGGCGCGAGCGAATCAGCGGGCGACTCAGCCAGAGGTTAAAGCAAGGTTTAATAGAAGAGGTACAAAACCTTTTGAATCAAGGGATTAGTCACGAGTCTCTGATTTACTATGGTTTGGAATACAAATACGTTACCAATTACCTGACCGGCGAATTGAACTATGAAGAAATGCGTTCCCAACTCGAAACGGAGATCCATCGCTTCGCTAAGCGGCAGATGACTTTTTTTAGAAAAATGGAAAAGGACGGCCTGAAAATCAACTGGATAGCCGACCATTGGCATGAAAGTGAGAAAATCCGGTTCATTATTGAGCGTTATCAGGAATTTAAACGTGACAATGGAGGTATTATGTAGGTGTAGCCTAATCAAAAAAACGTCCCTCAATTAAATGAATCGAAAATGGAGCAGCCTATTGTTGCTGCTGGTACTAAGTGTTACGGATGCATACCTGCTCGCGCATCCGAATCTAATCGGAAAAATCGGGGTGCTGGTGTACAAGCATCACTATATCCGCAATTTTCCGAGGGCGCTGCTCACGGTAGTGATCGTTGTAGGGTTATCCCTGGCTATTTGTGAGCTGATTTACAGGTTCACACAAAAGAAGACAGCGCTGTTCAGCTATTTGGTATTGACAGGTATCTCGGTATTTTGGTTTATGTACGTTTTTGTAACATTTTCGTCATTTTCATACCGGATAACAGGTAAGGCTTTCATCTACGGCGCACATTTATTGCCGGTCATCCTGGCGGGAGTTAACCTGAGGTATCTCTTCAAGCGCATCCCGATTAAAGAGCCGGTCGGCGACATGCCAATAGGCGAAAAAAACGGGTCTGAGGCGGTTTAGAGGGTAGTTGGAAAGGCATTTTGTTGCGTAAAGGCGATCTCGCAATAGAATATTCTCATAAATCCTTCAAATTGTGTAATATTATTATTCGCGTCTTGAATTTTCACAAATAAACCACGGATAATAATAGAAAGTACGCGGTTTTTTAGGATATTGCGGCTTGTGTCGGACCGGGAAATGGTTAAACCCGAAGCCATTTAACACAAAATTAACTTGTTGGGTAAGTAAATCGCTGTTAACGAAAAACTTTGGCTTGAATTAACCGATTAGCCTGCCTTGTTCATTAACCCTTTTAATTTTATTCTTATTTCTATGTCCCAAATAGCTGAATTGACCCTTGAAGGTAAAAAGTACGAGTTCCCCGTAATTGAAGGAAGTGAGCAGGAGAAGGCGATAGATATTTCCAAGTTGCGTGACCAGACAGGGTATATTACGATTGATCCAGGTTACAAGAATACCGGTGCCACTAAAAGTGCCATCACATTTCTGGACGGCGAGGAAGGCGTTCTGAATTATAGAGGTTACTCGATCGAGGACCTGGCGGAAAAATCATCTTTCCTTGAAGTTGCATATCTGCTCATCTACGGAGAGCTTCCTACTGAAAAACAATTCGCTGAATTTGAGCATGAAATCCGTACGCATACGCTCGTTAACGAGGATATGCGCAAGATTTTCGAAGGTTTCCCGGTGAACGCGCACCCGATGGGTGTACTGTCTTCGCTGGTGAGCGCGATGAGCGCCTTCTACCCGGACGCTAACGCGCAGAACTCGGAAGAAGCTACTCAGCTGCACATTATCCGCCTGCTTGCTAAGTTGCCTACGATCGCGACGTGGTCTTACAAAAAATCACAAGGCCACCCGGTAAACTATCCGCAAAACGAGCTTGACTATTGCTCGAACTTCCTGAACATGATGTTCTCGCTGCCCGTAGCGAAATACAATGTAGATCCGGTTGTTTCCGCAGCATTAAATAAACTGCTCATCCTGCATGCCGACCACGAGCAAAACTGCTCTACTTCGACGGTGCGTTTGGTTGGATCTTCCCATGCCAATATTTTTTCATCCATTTCCTCGGGCATCAGCGCGTTGTGGGGGCCCCTTCACGGCGGAGCCAACCAGGAAGTGATTGAAATGCTGGAAGCGATCAAGGCCGACGGCGGCGATACGCAGAAGTACATTAATATGGCCAAAGACAAGAGCAGCGGATTCCGCTTGTTCGGGTTCGGTCACCGTGTTTACAAAAACTTCGACCCACGCGCCCGTATCATCAAAAAAGCTGCGGACGACGTGCTGAACAAACTGGGCATCAACGACCCGGTTCTTGAAATTGCTCAGAAATTGGAAAAAGCGGCTTTGGAAGACGAGTACTTCGTTCAGCGCAAGCTATACCCGAACGTGGACTTCTATTCAGGCATCATCTACCGTGCGTTGGGTATTCCTACGAATATGTTCACGGTTATGTTTGCAATTGGTCGTCTTCCGGGATGGATCGCACAATGGAAAGAAATGCGCGTGAACAAAGAGCCGATCGGCCGCCCGCGCCAGATTTACACCGGAGCACCGAAGCGGGAGTTTGTACCGATGAGCGAGAGGAAATAGTAATGATTGAATGACCGAATGATTGAATGACTGAATAGGTGGTTTACAGAAAACGTACCATTCAGTCATTCAATCATTCAAAATTATCACGGCGAAAGCCGCTCAATCTTCCACCCGCCATCGACCTTCGTATACGCTAACCGGTCATGCAGGCGGCTGGGCCTTCCCTGCCAGAATTCAATGTAGTCCGGCACCACGCGGTACCCACCCCAATGCGGCGGTCGCGGTACGGGCTGGCCTTCAAAACGGGCTTCCAATTCCTTCGTCTTTTCTTCCAGGAACTTCCGGTCGGGTATGACATCGCTCTGAGCCGAAGCCCAGGCACCGATCTGGCTCCCGCGCGGGCGCACAGCAAAGTATTCAGCCGATTCCTCCTCGGAAACCTTCTCGATTTTGCCTTCGATACGAACCTGCCTTTCAAGCTCTTTCCAGAAAAAAGTCAACGCTACCTGCGGGCTCGCTTCGATTTCCCGGCCCTTCTTGCTGTCATAATTAGTGAAGAACGAAAAGCCGCGGTCGTCGAGGTCTTTCAGGAGCACTATCCGCCCCGTCGGGCGCCCGTCTTTTACCGTGCTTAGCAGCATCGCATTGGCCTCGGAAATGTCCGCCTCCCGCACGTCTTCAAACCATAACCTGAACTGTTTCAGCGGATCAGGATCGAGATCTTCTTCCAGCAGTCCTTTGAGCTGGTAATCGTAACGGATATTTGCAATGTTATGATCCATTGGATACTAATATGTTCAATGTTGGGATGCCAAAAGTAGCCATTTCAGAGGAAAGATTATTAGATTTGTAATCTATAAGAGACCGTACGTACGAAACAAGCATCACGATGGCACAAGAACAACAAGAAGGGGTCAAAAGCGAAGAGCAGGACGACCTGGCACCCAAAACGATTGATACCCTTGAAATTGATCTTAACAATGAGTTGACGGAAGAGCACGAGGAGGAAACGCCTGATGTGGATTACAGCCAATTATCTAAGGAACAACTGGTTAACTTGTTAGAAAATGAACTGACATCCGTTCGTGGAGAAGGTGTCGCCGCCGCTCAACTGAAAAAGGCGGAGGCGGTCGCAAAGGGTGTTCGTACGGTCGTGGATCAGATCAAACAAAAAGACCGTGAGGCAGCGTTCAAAACGTTTGTAGAGGAAACAGGAGGAGAAGACGGTTTCGAATACAAGTACGACGCTGAAACGCAGAAAATCGACGCTCTTAGCCGGGAAATTCGTGGTCTTAAAAATGCCTTTTATCAAAGCCAGGAAAAGGAAAAAGAAAAGAACTTTAATGTAAAAACGGCGCTGCTGGGCCGCCTGCGCGCACTCGTGGACGAGGAAGGGACGCGTGAAACAGACGCTACGGGACTGAAATCGAGCTGGGAAGAATTTAAGAAGATCCAGGAAGAATGGAAAGCCGCAGGGAACGTCGCATCACCTCACAACGGTACCCTTTGGGCCACTTATAATGCGTTGATCGACCGCTATTTCAGCAACCGAAATATCTACTTCGAACTCAAAGAGCTTGACCGCCGTCGCAACGCAGAACTGAAAGCTGAGTTGTGCGAGAAAGTGGAAGAACTTGGAAAATCGCTGGAAAGCCGCCCGATGACGCGCGACATTCTGAACGAAGCCAATCACATTTTCGAAGAGTACAAACACCTGGGTCCTGCCCCGAAAGAGGATCAGGAAAAGCTGTGGCAACGTTTCAAAGAGGCGCTCGACGTACTGTACGATGCACAGCGCGGCCAGTTTGCCGAACAGAAGAAATCGATGCAGGAGAACTACGATCAGAAGCTGAAAATCTATGAAGCGATCGTCCCGTTCACCGCATACAACTCGGGGAGCATTAAGGAATGGAATGCCAAAACCAAAGACATTATGGCGTTCCAGGACCAATGGGTGGCCCTGAAAGGCATTATGCCACGTGAGGAAGGCAAAGAACTGAGCAAGAAGTTCTGGGCTGCACTGAAAACGTTTTTCAACAACAAAGGTGAATTCTTCCGCCAATTGGAGGCCAAGCGCGAGCAAAACCTGGATCTGAAAAATCAGCTTTGCGAGGAGGCCGAAGCGGTACTATCCACTGGCGAGGACAATCCAGCCACGACCCAGAAGGTGATCGAGCTGCAAAAACGCTGGAAAGGCATCGGCCAGGTTCCCGAAAAATTCAAGGACACCATTTACGACCGCTTCAAAAAGGCTTGTGACTCCTATTTCGATCAGAAGCGTGCGAAAAATCGTGAAGTGGAAGAAGAATTCGAAAACAACCTGAAACTGAAAACCGACCTCATCGAACGTATCGAGGCAGCGGCAAAAGACAAGGACGAATCTTCGCTTAATTTGTTGAGCGCATTTAAGTCGGAATGGTCCTCAATCGGATTTGTCCCCAAAAAGGACATGCAGGCCATCCAGAAACGGTATATTGCAGCGATCAACACCTACGTGAGCGCAATCGGCCAGCTTTCGACCAAAGAGAAGGAACAAGCCGTACTCGAAAGCGAGGTGGAATTGGTACGCGACGGCGAAAGCAACCGCAATCTTTACCGCAAAGAAAATGACATTCGCCGCAAGATCACCCAACTCGAAAACGACATCTCGCTTTGGCAGAATAACATCGAATTCTTCGCCAAATCGAAAACTTCCGATCGCCTGAAAGCAGAATTTGAAAGGAAAATTAACAACGCATTAAGTCAGTTGGACGAGCTCAAACATCAACTCACTATTATTCAGGAAGCTATCTAAAACCTGAAAAAAAAGTTGAAAAAATTACTTTGAAAAGGTTGCATTGTATATCCCGCTCGACTACTTTTGCACCATGATAACGGAATAACAAACGGTATCGCAAAGAAAAAGGCCTCCATAGCTCAGCTGGTAGAGCAACTGACTTGTAATCAGTAGGTCGTTGGTTCGATCCCGACTGGGGGCTCTTAAAAGAAAACACTTAGCAAATTTGCTAAGTGTTTTTTGCTTTTAAAGGTTTCTTTGATTCGCCTCACCGGCTCCGCCCAGCCAGCTCCGACGATAGTAGCATTGCTTCATCTACAATCGGATCAAATCAAAAACTTGTGGAGCGGATAGGATTTTCCTAGGTTTGTACTTTTTACGGATCAAATCAAAAACTTGTGGAGCGGATAGGATTTTCCTAGGTTTGTACTTTTTACTCAAACCATTTTGTTTTGGAGAGTTTCCTGCCCATTATCCAGTTTCTGCTACCAGGGTTCATCCTCGAAAATTTTGAATTAACATCCATCGACCGCCAGGACGGTGTCTTCCAGGTCCA
>Ga0209958_1000328_pt1 | contig 108888 bp, 90 predicted proteins | sample ThiBio_inoc_plan_FD_183942 | JGI IMG/M metagenome (GOLD analysis project Ga0209958, IMG submission 183942) | Wastewater bioreactor microbial communities from Cape Town, South Africa - Thiocy_inoc_plan (SPAdes) | ecosystem: Engineered > Bioremediation > Thiocyanate > Unclassified | place: South...
ACCCGACTCCTGTTTCTTTAAGGCAGAAACAATCTGAGTTTCTGTAAATCGCTTTCTCATGTATTAAAATTTAAAGTTAACAAATCAAACCCTTGTTAACTCTAACTTCATTGGCCGAACTTTGGGGGAGCCTACAGGGTCATTAAAAACACTCAGCACATATCGGAATACATAAGCCACCCTCTCCTCCATGAGATCCGGGTCATCTCAGCATCTCGCTTACTTCCCCTCTCCTTATTAACGATGTGTGATTCAACGCATGAATATTGATCATCGCTTAGCTTTAAAATCAAAAAAAATCGGGAATCTCAACCCTACAGTCTGCAAGTTTCTCTTTTAATAAAAAAGGGCAATGGCTAGCGAAGAACAATTATCCTGACTAAGGCTCACTTTAATGTGAAACTGCTCCTCATAATTTTTTTAACCGACTGCTATATTGATATTAACTTGTTTCATTTCCATCTTAAATGATAACGCCAAATCAATCTCACTATTCAATCCTGATAAATGATTATTTCAGCACTATTATTTGAAGCTAACCGATCATTTACCATCAGGTTTCTGTTACTTTTACAATCATACCCTATCATTATAATCCCAACTCCTTTACGTGCTCCCGCACTGAGGCCTCCATTGACCTTCCTTTTGACAAAGACACAAAATCATCGACCACATTTTTTAATCGCTCATCTTTGTCCAATTTAAGGAGCGTAGTCAAAAAAACAAATCGCTGAAACTCAGTAATCCCTCCCGAAACACTATCCATCCATTTATTTTTCAAACTTTCATCAGATACAGACCTTTTTAACTCCGGCAACAATACTGCTTCCAAAGCTGCAATTATTTCTGTGGCCAGGTTTTCTATAGGCTGTCCTTCAACGACAATCCACCAATGATCCTGCTTTTGAGGGAGCAAATATCCAGCACGTATTCGCCAATGACAATCTTCTATAGCAGGTTTCCCTTTAATACCGTATGGTAGCGCTTCCGATAATTTACTCGAAAAAACTCCCAGGTTAATAGTAAATTTCGCCCCCCCCCTTCTATCATGTCTCTGCTTCTTTGAAAGTTGATCACCCCCAAATTCCCATCCTTTGCCAGGTAATAGGTGTTTCCTTTCTTTGTTAATCCTTCTTGTTTCAGGAAGATTTCAACGGCTTTTAATAAATCTTTATACTCTTTCATGCTTATAACCAGTTCGGGCGCCCAGATACATTAGCAAATATTCGTTTTATTCTCATTACATTAATACTCCGGAATGTCATCGAAATTAAATTTTCGAATACTATCGGAAATGCGTGAGTTAATCTCATTAATAGTCAGGCTTCTGTTGTCATTAATCCATTTTTCGGTTCCCAAACTGCATGTCTCCAGTATCGCAGAAGGAACTTTTTGCCTCGCAAGTTCTACTGCCTTATCAAAATATTCTTCCCTTTTATGTTCTTCATTCAGTAAACGAGACAGCTGCATAACAGCATCACATGACCAAAAGCAATTACCATACATATCGTTTTCAACAAATGAAAGAATCCCCTTAATAATATTCTCCACGGTCACTTTACCAAAAAGAGTAACCTGGGATTTTTTATTCAACAATTCACAGGACCTAAGATAGGTGTCTGAGTGTTTTGCATATTCGACCGTAGCATCCAACCCTCTCTCATCTTTTATTACCTGATCAATAATTGTTATAAGGGTATTACTCCTGCTGTTAATCAGATTATAAAGAACAAACCTGGGCCTATATTCATAAGAAAGAAATTTCTCCAATTCAACACCAATAACAACAGGTCCTATTCTCTTCAAAAGCTTCTGTCCCGATTTATATCTCTTTAACTCAAAAAAATATACTTGCCAATCTGCAATAACTTTTGTCAATGTTGCAGCGATAGGTTTTCTTTTATTGAAAGCATCTATAATATCCTTTGATAGCTTTCGTTTTTTATCATCGTCCATATCTATCCATAGATTAGAGGAAATATGATCATCTATATGCACTATATGGTTACTACCAGCAATTGGTTTGCTGCTAACACTTTTCTTTCGGCCAATAATTTTCACCGGCCAGCACCCAGTCGTTACGTGAACCCTCTTCAGCTGTACAGCTCCGGTCAGAGATCAGGGCCGTACTCCGACCTGATTTTGAGTCAAAAAAACTACAAATATCCTGACAACCCGATCTATATTCATTGTAGTTCTCCAGCGAGTTGAATAGCAATTTACGCCATAATTCATCAATGCTGTCCAAAACATGCAGCTTTTTCACTCCACAAACCGGCAACTGAGTATCATAAACAATTGGATATTTTCCCCTTAACTTCCCGATATAATCCAGCGTGACCTCGGTGTGGCTGACCGCCAAATTATAATTGCCGTGGGATTCTCATTATACTTGCCGCTCAAGCCATCTCACATACTCTTCTATCTGCGATACGAGACAATACGGAAGATTCAACAAATGGTACGTTTTCTTTCCAGGGGTAGTAATTTTTGAGAGGCTGACCTTACCTTCATAAAACCGAACGGCCATATTATGAGGCGAGAGGTCCATAAACAGATGTAATGATCGTAACTTGCCCTCCGCTCCTGATTTAACCTCCACTGGTACCAGTTTCCCATTATACGGATAGAGGTAATCAACCTCTGCTGTTGCTGTTGTTTTTTCCCGTACCCAGAAGTTAAGCCCATGGAGGGAGCTATACTGGCGCGCGAGCAGTTCCTGCCCGACTATATGCTCGATCATTGTCCCCGCGTACACGGCACCCAGATCTGCTGTACCGATAATTTCTTTTTGAATACCTGTATAATAATTCAACATACCGGTATCCAACACATGCAGTCTGGGTGATTTTTTATGATCAGGCTGAAGCGGGAACACCGGACTTGTTTGAGGAAATACCAGATGAAGTAACAGTGCCTTTTCAAGTGTCCGGAGAGCCTCCCCCATTTCGCGCGATTTGTAGACTGAATTTCCAAACCCCTGAAATTTGATACGACGTCCTGCTTCGGCAAAGCTGCTGCGAATGGCGTGACGGATATAATTTGCCTGTGCATTGCTGGCGGCATATTTTTCTACATCATCCATATACGATACCAGCAATGATTCATAAATCCGGCTCAGTGCAGTAATATCGCGATGTGCTGCATAGTGTGCCACCACCTCCGGCATTCCCCCAATCAGGCAATAAGTTCGAAACAGCTGCATGAGTTTATCATGAGCAAATTCAGGCATCGGTATTTTCTGCAGTTGCTCAAGTGCAGCCGTTTCACCTATAGCCCCCAAAAATTCTGGAAAAGAAACCGGGTAGATCGCCAGGTATTCTACCCTGCCCACGGGTACACTAATATCGGGATTGAATAAACTCTCCAGTAGAGAGCCGGCCGCAATCACAGGAATATCCGGCGCTTCTTCAAAAAAATAACGAAGCTGTTGCAGGGCAGCAGGCACCTCCTGTATCTCATCTATAAAAATGAGTGTATCCTTTCTGCTTTCCAGCGATTGATTTTTCAGAAAGAAAAGCGACTGAAGCAGGATATCAAAATTGGTAAAATCCTCAAAAGGTTTTCTGTCATCCGGCAATTCCAGGTTGAGATATATAAACTGGGTAAATTCCCGGCCAAAGTCACGAATCACAGTGGTTTTGCCGACCTGCCGTGCACCTCTGATTATCAAAGGTTTACGATCTCTCCTTTGCCTCCATTTATTCAACTCTCCTATTATGCCTCTCTTATACATGTCATAAAATTAGGGCATTTCTTGGCGATAAACGTTACGTTTACAGGGCATTTTACTAAAAAAAATGTATCAAAAACAGACCAATTAATCAATTGAGATGACTATCAACTACTTGTAAAATAACATCTTCATCAATACCTGTTTACCCCATCTTCCCTTTTCTCACTCCACAAACCGGCTACTGGCATGCGTATCATAATCAATCCCATGTTCCTTCTTCAGCTCCTGAATATAATCCAGCGTGGCTTCGGTATGCGGACTGGCTACAGAATCGCCCAACTTCTCGAATGTATGCAGAAAGGTTTCTTCCATTACCCCGGTAAGATCCGTCCCCTTGTGAACAACCATATCCTGACGCAACGCTGCTAATCGCTTTTCGAGTCGCACCTGCACCTCTACTCTTTCTATTTTCACGGCAGGTCCCTGGTTGTAGATATAATGTCCGAAACCGATCAGGTTGCCATCGGGATCTTCGACCTGGTAATCACGCAAGCCATATTCGCGGTCATCAATTGGCACAACTATCCTGACGCTATTTGACAGGTGAACCTGATACAATTTGTTAGCATCGTTCACCACAAAATTGACGACCGACCTGTTTCGAACCTCATTTACCAGTGCAAGATGAATCGTTGTCTTGTCGGGCACAACACCGGCAAACACAACTGGCTCGCCCCAGACAAACTGTTGGGCAAAGCCCAGTTTCTGTACATAGAACTCCATTGCGGCATAAATATCAGACACCTGCAATGTGGGAAAAACCTGCTGTCACCGAATGTGGGGAAAGGCGGACATACACATTTCTTTATTATTACTAATGAATAACGGTTATGGTGAATTTAACCATTCCGCTCAAAAATGTTTCCCCTTTTGATAACCGGAAGCAAACCCTTTACAGACTGCCATCAGTCTGGGATCCGAATGTCCGGATCAACCCATTGATTGTCGTAATCGCACCGGATATTACAAAATCCAATCAATAGTTTTGTAGTGCAGCTATCAATTTCTCACAATCCCCAGCACCATGCGTCAACACATTAAACCTGCATTGAGAATGAAACCGGCAGAATATATTACCCTGTCTGCCAGCACCATGATGCTGACAGCACTGGGAATCGACATTATGCTGCCGGCCCTGGGTGAGTTGCGCCGGCACTTTGGTCTCGATCCCAATTCAACCGTCACTTCCAATATTATCGTCTTCTTTTTTATGGGTCAGGTAGCCCAGCTCATTTTCGGCATCTTCTCTGACCGGTTTGGCCGTCTCGCGATATTGAGAATTGGTTTCCCGCTTTATATTATTGGCGGGCTGGTAGCCACCTGTGCAAACAGTCTTGGGGTGATGTGTGCAGCACGTTTCGTTGCCGGCATGGGAGCATCGGCTGTTTTCACTACTACCATAGCAGGAGTACGCGACCGGTTCGCAGGCGATCAGATGGCACGCACCATGTCGCTTATTCTGACCATCTTTCTTTTTACACCCATCTTTGCGCCATTCCTGGGCATGCTGATTCTCTCTATAAGCTCCTGGAAAGTGGTGTTTCTGACTCCTCCTGTATTTGGTCTGCTGATCTTTATCTGGTCATTCCGTTTAGAAGAATCACTACCACCGGCACTACGAGCCAGATTAAACTGGAAATCGCTCAAAAATTCCATTGGCCAGGTCACAGGCAACCGAACCTTTTTGCGTTATACGGCTATTACCACGCTCCTTTTTTCTGCACTTAGCTCTTATGTCTCCAGTTCGGAACGACTGGTGGGCGAAGTCTATCGGCAACCTGCTCTCTTTCCCTGGATATTTGCTGCCATTGGTCTCGGCATGTCGGTATGCACGCTTATAAATTCACGTTTGTCTATGCGCTGGGGAGCCAAACGTGCAATTCGTACACTGTTGCTGATCTATACAGGTATAGCCGGCATACTGGTACTGATTGCCGTGCTGAGCAACTACCAGCCAGGGATTGCAGTCTTCTTCGGCGGCACTGGTCTCTTACTGGCTATTAACCTGGCTATAGAGCCAAACAGCAGCGCGCTGGCACTGGAACCGTTGGGAGAAATGGCAGGGCTGGCTGCTTCCATATATGGAACCATTTTCTTTTTTACCGGATCATTGCTGGGTACTTTGATCAGTCAGCTGATGCAGCATAGTGTGATGCCGCTGGTAATCAGTTTTTTTCTAATCGGATGCGCCGGCCTGATGCTGATGAAAAGACAATAATTGCGATTTCGTTTTTTTTGCTCTTTAACATCCTATCAGCCCATTACCTCAAAAGACTGCACTCACAATATTGGCTCTCAAAATAATCACACAGCGTCTCTTTTAAGAGCGTCAACAGCTCAATCTACAATTCATTACTTTTCAAATAATTGTCCATAGACATTTCGCCAGGTCCTTTTATCAGAAAATAGCAAAGTGCACCCAGTACCAATACGGACAAAACAAACTCACCATTAAGCCTCAAAGCATGTTCGCCCGGATTGATAAATAACACAGCACCTATGAGCATGGGTATCTGAATCGATAAAGCAATCCGCGTAAAGAGGCCAATGATGAGAAAAATTCCGCAAAGCAGGTTGGCAAACGTGATATAATATACCCAGAAAGGCCCTGCAAAATGGTGCAACAGGCTGCTGCTGAGCAATGACTCGAGATAGTTATAATTACTAAGAAAAAAAATTCCTTTAAGCGTTATGATAATACCGAGTACGACACGCAAAATCAAAATAACTATTTTGTGATGCAGGTACTCCCATCGGCGTATTTGATGAAGCATGTTCATAAAATAAAATTTCAATATTTTTAATGAATATCATTTTCCTGACATTGATTGACGCATAACCTCTACTCAGCGTTTCCTGAAAATACAGGCCAGAATGCTGATATAAACTTACACTCCTGTGACAGGCAGCTAATTCAGTAATCGCTGAATGGGCAGATGCTATCGCTAAATAAGATGCACAGGATCATGCCACTGCCGGCTTATCAATAATTAATCTTTTCGGGCAACAAATCAGCGCTAAGGCGCGCGTTTTAAGACTGGGCGGAAGGCACCACCTGTTTTACATTACCGGTCCTTTTCAGTATGCCCCATCCCTGGCTATCGCCTTTTATGGCTTTGCGTATGGCCCTGAATAAAATAACATACATCAGTTGCCGGTATACAAACCGTTGTGGAATTAGCCAGACCAGCTTCCTGAAATCCTCTTTTTCGAAAAGAAAAGCGATCATACTTACCAGCAAATCAACCAGCATAAAGACCAAATAGTAAAAGCCTATTTTATGCAGACTGGCCGGATTGTGCCTGTTCCAGAACAGGCCAAGTATAAGTGCCAGATCTGCCAGAGGAGCCAGCAGTGGTAGCAATAGCTGGAAGATCAGAATATTGGGGAGCGATACAAGCCCCAGTCCTTTGTATTTGGGTTTAAAACAGGCATCCCTGTTTTTCCAGAAACTCTGCATGACTCCATAGCTCCAGCGAAAGCGTTGTTTCATAAACTGCCTTACTGTTTCAGGCGCTTCCGTAATCGCAACGGCTTCTGTACAGTTTACTACACGATATCCATTTTTCAATATCCGTATGGTGAGATCGCAGTCTTCCGCCAGTGTATCGGTTGTAAAACCACCAGCCTTTTCGATAGCTTCTTTTCTGAATGCGCCAATGGCCCCAGGCACCACGGTAATACCGTTTATAAGATCAAAGGCTCTACGGTCAAAATTCTGCGCAGTAGCGTATTCTATACTCTGCCACTTGGTAAGAATGGTTCTCTCGTTGCCCACTTTCACATTACCTGCCACAGCCCCTACCTCTCCTTTTTCCAAAGCAGTTGAGAACTTCTTCATTAATTGTGTTACGGCATCGGGCTTCAACTGTGTATCAGCATCAATACAAATCACAAATTGGTTCTCCGTTTTGCTGATACCAAAATTCAGAGCAGAAGCCTTCCCGCCATTCAGTTTTGTAAACACCTTCACCCGGCGCTGTGTACAAAATGCGTTCATTACTTTTTCATAAGTACTATCCTTTGAACCGTCGTCTACAAAAATGATATCAAACCGGGGGTAATCCTGCTGCAGCAGGTTTTGAATGGTTTTAACAGCATTGACTTCTTCGTTATATGCAGGAACAATAATACTCACCTCCGGAAGATCAGCTACAGCCAGCCCGGAAAGGCTGGCAGCACCAGCAGATTTTATCTTTTGCATCGTGGCCATGACAGCCATTAAAACTATCCGCAAAAGCCCCAGCACAATAGCAATCCAGAAGGCCGCCGTTATAAAATGCTCCGCCCAGTAACCCAGGCCAAAAATCTGTCCATTCAGCTGAACCAGGCTGCTATGAACAGGAGGCATCACTACATCTTTGGTAGTATGCAGCAATTTAGAAACTGTTGTGAATGCTATTCCCCTGCTTTTGAAATAATGAATAAGCCTCGGCAGCACATCTACAGTAGCCTGACGGTCACCACCCGCATCATGCAAGAGAATAATTCCCTTTTCCGGGTTGGCCTCATACTGGCTGATCACTCTGTTATAGATGCTATCTGCAGAGATATTTTCTTCCCAGTCAGTGGGATCAATACTTTCCCCAACTGTATAGTAGTTTTTCTCTTTGCTGAGGGCAATAGGTTTCAGTTCTGCTTCTGTAGAGGGTTCCGCATCGGCATTGTACGGCGCCCGGAACAATGACGTACTATGTCCCGTAACAGCTTCAATCAGCAATCTGGTAGCTTCCATTTCAATACCTGCCCGTTCATTGCTCACCGCGGCAATATTGGGGTGAGTAAACGTATGATTGCCGATCTCATGTCCCTCCTTATAGATTCTTTTCAAAAGGGGTAAATTGTTTTCCGCTTCCATACCGACGATAAAAAATGTAGCCGGCACTTTTTCCTTTTTCAGAATATCCAGCACCTGAGGCGTATACAGTGGGTCTGGCCCATCATCGAATGTGAGAATGACCTGGTTATGCACATTGCCATATTTCTTTATGACATACTTTGTTGGCAGCTGAATATATCGTTCTTCAGAAATAAATTCCTCCTTACTATTCGTTTCCAGCTCAATAATACCTGGCCGGGGAGTTGTCACCACATTCAATATCTCACCATCTCCGATATAATCCGGTTTTTCGACCGGTGTATTGACTAACTTTAATATATTAAAATCGAAAGGTTGCTGTTGCAGGCTGCGATCATCGAGACTGCGATTGTAAAACAACCACAGGCGTTCATCTTCACTCCCCAGTCGCCATAACGCCGTTCCGGCTGTACCATATTCATCAGCAAACCGGATGATGTTGAAATTGGTGGCTGCATCAGTAAAACACACACTATGTTTTACCCGGGCTGCATCTGTATAAGTATAGTAGTTATTATAATCATCGTTGTTAAAATCAATAGGCGCTGCAAACTCCTGTGCATTGGCCATTGCTTCCTGGTAGGTGACGGTGGAGGCTTCGGTGCCGGCTGGCCAATCGTATCCATACCCGGCAAAACACAGGATTATTTTACCGGAGGGTATCTCACCGGCCGCTTTATCGAGCACCTTTTCTACCCATTTCTGACTACTGATGGCGCCGGGTACACTTGTACTGTAATGCTCATCATATGCCATCAGAAATATATAATCATTATACTTCGACAGCTCCTTTACATTAAAATCTTCGTTGGCCGGCATAATATCCTGGGTAACCAGCAAACCAAGCGGGTGCAATTTTTCATACAATTCTTTCTGGAATGCGATTATAGGCTCATCACTTCTTTCGCTGAACTCTTCAAAATCAATATTGATGCCCTGCAACTGATATTTCCTGACAAATTTCACCAGGTCATCTATGAGACGTTGTCTTTTAAGGGGATTGTGAAGAATGCGGTGAATAATGGTTCCATCAAATTCACCTTCCCCTTTATCTTCATTAATGTTATTAATAAGCGGTACGATCTGTACATGATTACTTTTCATCAGCTGCAAAGCCGTCAGATCAACATCAGGCCGCAATGTATCCGCGTGGGGATCAATAAACAACCATTCCGGTATTACCATATTCAGCTTGCCGATATTCTTCTGGAGTGAATAAAATGACTGGGGGTCCCAGTCAACATAGAATGCGGCTCTTATTTCCCGGATATTCACCGGTTCTTTTCTGTTTTCCAGTCTTTTAATTTTTCCACGGGCGGTCAAATACGCGTCAAAACCTCTGTACTTCTGCATATCCCGTTTGTTTAATCCCGCGGGAACGGCCGGACTGGCCAGATGCTGCATTGTATAATTATCGCCTGCAATCAGGGGAAGTCCGGGCCTGGCAGCTCTGTTCATAGTGATGATCACCACGGGAATCATAAGGACGATGGTAATGAGAATAAATCTTCCTGCCCACAGAAAGACTCTCCATCTCCATTTTGAATTGGTCTGAAATATTTGTTTTGTACTGTGCATAAGGAGTGTTGAGCGGGTTGTTGCTGCCTGGCCTGTACTCATTAAATGATGAGTTATGCCCTGCACACTATACAACCTGAGCCCAAACCTACCCAATACATGCCATCGTGGCCTGACCAGCTCGCCGATCAGGCAAAACCTGTCGGTGAAGCGAGATGGGGCCTGCCCCGATTAGCCCCCCGTCAAGGGAGGTACCCGCAACGAGATTATCCATCGTTGGCAAAAGCATCGCCGTTCAGTCGGGTATAATAATATTCATATTACTATTCAGGGTCACCCTTTTAACCGGCTTAATATTACTGGAAACAGAAAAACCGTATGTTTTTTATATGATAAAGTACATACAGTATTTGTGAGGGGCGGTTTTTATCCCAATATTGTACAGGAAGCCTACGAATGGCAAACTATCGTGAGCCTGGTTGAGGCTAACCTGGGAGTCTCAATCTGTCCGGCTTCCTTTCAAAAATTATTGATCGGAAAAGTACAGTACCGGCCATTTTAGGTTGTAAAAACGCTGACATCAATCAGCATCTGCTATGCAAACGCCAATGAATCAAAGCTAATCGAACCTTTTCTGAAAGTAGTAAACGAAACCGTGGTTGATCTGTAAGAACGTTAGCGGTTTCCTTTATTTAGCCATTTTGTACAAAAAGCCTGTGCTTCTTTATTGTAGATTTGGTCAAAACAGAAAAATGACGGTCTCTGGTGCGCTGCCGGACAAAGCCTGTTCCGTATCCATATCCGATGAAACCGCTTTATAAAACAGCTAAACCAAACGGGAAAGTATCTTGAAAAAGGGAGATATCGGCAATGCATCGGCACTTTATGTATGGAATGGCTTCAGTGTATTCTGGGGCATGTCGTTTAATACAAGCCCTCATTACCACGACACCCTGCAACTGGTGTTCGACCTTGACCGCACCTTTAAATTAAAGGATAAAGACAGCGACTGGCAGGAGTACTCCGCAGCTATCATTAAAGACAGGCATATCCATCAGCTCGACAGTAACAATAGCATACAGTTGTTTCTTTATCTCGACAAAGACAGTAATTATGCCCGGCAGCTTAGCCACAAATTCCTGGCTACCCAGGGCATCAACGACCTGTCAAAATCTGATATCAGGAAACTAAGCCACAATTTTTTTAAGAAACTACTGGTCGAAAGCGATTGCGAAAGTCTTTTCCGCGGATATATGCTGATACTCCGGCATCTTATAAACCCCGACACCACCGTACTCAAAGATGAACGTGTGGAGAAAGCCATTGCCATTATAGCACAATCACGCGAGCGGCAACTAACGGTGAAAGAAGTAGCGGCACAGGTACACCTGTCTGAGAGCCGTATACGCCATTTATTCAAAGAGCAGGTGGGGCAACCGATACAGAATTTCATGCTCTGGATGAAAATCGTGGATTCGCTGAACCTGATCGTAAAAGGCAGTAAGGTCGAAGACACCGCCTATGCCACAGGTTTCTGGGATGCATCACATATGAATCGCTCTTATAAAACACTGCTGGGAGTAACGCCCGGCGCTATTCAGCAACTGGACGGAAAAGTCAGAATAATAACATGCAGCAATAAAAATCTGTACAGTATCAAAACAACCATATTAAAAGACTGGAACGGAGATAACCCTTCGGCTATTATAGAAATCTGATGCTGCCTCATCATTAAACCTAAATATTATATATGAACAAACTCACCCATTTTGCCATCTACACCGATGACATAGATCGTGCTGCCCAATTTTATCAGTCCGTCTTTAACTGGCAAACAAATGGATACGGACAACCGGGTTTTATGCAAATCAAACATACAGACGATCCACAGCGGCCTATTGGGTCTTTGCAAAGCAGAACCTATACTCCTGTGGCTGACAGGATCAATGGCTTTGAATGCTCTATTGAGGTAGCCGACATAAATGAAACGGCAAAAAGTGTTGAGCGGGCAGGTGGAAAAATTGTGATGCCCGTTACAGAAATACCGTACGTGGGTAAACTGTTTAAATTCCTCGATACGGAAGGCAACCTGCTTTGTGCAATACAATACACGCACCGTCCCTGAAACGAAACTTTGCCAGATCAGATGCTCCCGCTTTTGGTTTGCAGAATAGCTCAAAGAATTTATCTATGAAAAAACTGGCTGAAATCACCTCCTGCAACCGGATATAAAAAAGCCGTCATAAAACTGACGGCTTTTTAGTAATACATTAAAACGATACCAGGTTCTAGCGAACCAGTACTCTCTCTGATTGTGTACCCGTTTTCAACATATACACTCCGCTTTGCAGTGCACTGATATCAATGCTATGTGTACCGCCAGTCAGTTGCCGGGTCCAAAGCAATCTGCCATCAGCGGTATAAAAAGATACCTGCTGAAGGGTTGATGTATTGACCTGTATCTGCAACAGACCGTTTACAACAGGATTATTCAGAATTTTTACAGCTTTCACACTCTCCTTCATATCCACCGAACGGATAGCTGAGTAGGTAGTGGCATTATTGAAATCAGATTGCCTTATCCTATAATAATTTTTTCCGGAAAGCGGAGTTGTATGCCTGAATGTATAGTTTTTAACCGCATTACTGTTACCGGCTCCCTCTACGCTGCCCAGGTCTGTCCAGCTAATGCCATCGGCGCTATGCTGAACAACAAATTCTTTGCTATTCTGCTCCTGCGCCGTACTCCATTGCAACAATACGCCAGGCGATTGCGCGCGTGCGGCAAAGGAAAGCCAGTTTACCGGAAGCGTAATTAATCCATTAGACTGCTGACGGAAGTTGGATGCACTACCGGTCATTACAAAATTAGACAGCGTGGCATTCTTATTCCCGGTCATATCTATCACAGTAGTTAATCCGGTATTGTCGCCATCGGCTACACCTTGATTGAATGTATAATAGCCGACGAGCCCCGGCGTAGCCGGATCAATTTCTGCGGCCATACCAGCCTGAATCTCTGCTTGCGTACGTGCCACATTCCAAATCCTCACCTCATCTACCATACCATCATAAGGCTGCCCCTGCCCCGGGTTACCCCCAATTACAAATGAACCCGTCGGTGTAGTGGGTATAATACTGTTGGTGTAAACCTGCACTCCATTGCGGTAAAGAGTACATCCCGTAGTACTGATGACTAGGGCGAAATGGCACCACTGATTGGTCGGAACACTCACTCCGGTGTTATAAACGCCCTTACCCCCCAAAAGGAGTACCATCACCCGCCCAGCGTTAATAAAAAAAGAATAACCACTGGTATTTACACCTCCATTACTCATCAGCATATGGTCTGTATTCGTACCTCCATTGTGGTAAACCCAGGCTTCCATGGTCACATTGGTAGTTGCAGTCGTAATAATGGGAGCAGTCAGCAGATTTGTACTCAATGCGCACTGCAATGCATTCTTACCATATTGAACCGGACTTGATACCCAGGTTGGTCCGTTCGTCAGCGTTCCGCTTATGCCCCAGGTATTGGTACTGGAACTGGCAGCAGTTGTACCACTCCCTTCATTGAACCGGTAACGGGCCTGCAATCCGGTGGAATTATCGGGGAGATTTTTTGCAAACATGCCTTCCTTGATCTGTGCCTGGGTGCGTGCAACCGTCCAGATACGCAAATCCTCGATTTGACCATTAAAAAAGTCGGTACTGGCTGCTCGTATACGTACCCCCGCATTCACCGCAGTAGGAGTCCAGGCAGCAGGAGCAGTAAAACTGGCATCGTCGGTCAACTGCCCATTCACATACACCCGCATGGTTGTAGCAGAAGTTCTTACTACAGCCACATGCACCCACTTATTGCTGGCAACAACACCTACAGCAGGCTGCAGGAGCAGGCCGGTATAGGCATTGTCCCGAAATGTCAGCTCAATACCACCACCATCGCCCGACCGGGGAATAATGCTGAACATGGGCGCATTGTCACCTACCTGGGTCTCGGAATAAATGCATCCGTTGCCGGTGCCACTCCATTTAACCCATGCCTCTACTGTAAAATTGTTTAGCTGACTTACAGCGATCGAACCGGGCAATGAAACATAGTCATTTGTCCCATCAAGACTGACCGCATAATTTGATTGTGCATGAATCCAGGTGCTGGAAAGAAAGCCAAAAAGTAAAAGAACCAGTCTCATAAATAGTTTTGTTGTAGGATATAAAAATTATTATCGCAATATTATTATATTAATGAAATACTACTACTATTAATTACATAGATTTAATAAAATTTGTAATAGAAATTACGCTATTGCCGATTCATTTAAGAGTAATCACTTACTACATAGTTTATGTCGTTTCAATTGCGAAATAATAAAGACCTTTTGCCACTGGTGTAGCAGAAATTAAAGATGATAACTCGTCTTTCGGGAAACTACCACCAGTCTTTGTAGTTGAAAAAAAACAGGATGGAAGTTCTGATCAGAAAAACGATAAAGACTATATGGCTGTCCCATTCTGGTATATGCTGCAGCAAAAAATCAATCCGTCAACATTCCTGTGTTGCCGGCAAATAATAGAGTCAACACAACAGCAGATTCCGTCAAAGCTGTTATCTCTCTTGAATCAGCTAATTTTCGCTTAACCAGCAATTATTTATTAACTTCCTCTTTCGGGCTAAGCCTGGACCTGCCAGGTCGGTAAATCCCCTGATTGTACTTTTACGTTACTACTATTACTATATGAAAAAACTGATCTTTTGTCTGCTGGTTTTGGGTCAATGTGTATTCTCCGGTCATACCCAATCCGAAACCCGCTTACTGGTCGATGGCATAACCCCTTCCAATGTCATAAGCCGGCATATCTACGGTCATTTTTCGGAGCACCTGGGCCGGTGCATTTACGATGGATTCTGGGTAAGTGATACACTGCAGGTAGAAAAGAAAGGACGCATCCGTATGGATATAGTGGAAGCCTTAAAAAGAATTAAAGTACCGAACCTGCGCTGGCCCGGCGGCTGCTTTGCCGATGAGTACCACTGGCGAGATGGCATAGGACCAGCCCATCAACGCCCTTACATGGTCAACACCAACTGGGGAGGCGTATCGGAAGACAACAGTTTTGGTACACATGAATTTCTTGAACTTTGCTCGCTCATCGGCTGCGAACCCTATATAGCCGGCAATGCCGGCAGCGGCACTATCGAAGAAATGTCGAAATGGGTGGAATATATCAACTCAGATGCGCGCAGCACCATGACCGATCTGCGTAAACAAAACGGTCGTCCCCAACCCTGGAATGTAACCTATTGGGGCGTAGGTAATGAAACCTGGGGTTGCGGAGGCAATATGACACCCGACTACTACGCAGACCTGTACAAACAATTTGCCTCTTTTCTTAAGAATTATAAGGGACAACAGCTACGCAAAATTGCCAGTGGCGCCAATGCTGATGATTATAACTGGACCGAAACATTGATGAAGAAAGTGAGGAATGGTGATATGTGGGGCATGACACTGCATTATTATACCATACCTACAGGCAACTGGGCCAAAAAAGGATCTGCTACCAGTTTCGATGAAAAAGAATATTTCAATACCATGAAGAATACGCTGTACATGGAAGAACTGGTGACCCGCCACAGCGATATCATGAATAAATATGATCCGCAGAAAAGAGTGGCCCTCGTGGTGGATGAATGGGGCATCTGGACCGATGTGGAACCCGGCACCAATCCAGCTTTCCTCTATCAGCAAAACAGTCTTCGCGATGCACTTATTGCGGGTATCAACCTGAATATCTTCAACAATCACAGTGACCGGGTAAAAATGGCCAACCTGGCACAAACCGTCAATGTGCTGCAGGCCCTGGTATTAACCAAAGGAGAACAAATGCTGCTCACGCCTACCTATTATGTGTTTGACCTCTATAAAGTACACCAGGATGCCCGTAAGCTCAACCTGTCATTCACATCTCCCGACTACGTAGTAGATGGCCGGAAGATACCGGCACTGAGTATATCTGCTTCCATCGACAGCAGTGGCGTCACGCATATCACACTGGTGAATCTGCATCCAACCCAGGCAATTATACTACGCAGCACCCTGCCTGGTATCAAATGGAATGCAGTAACCGGACAGATACTGACTTCCGAAAAACTCACTGATATCAATAGTTTTAATAAACCGGAAGCTATTAAGCCAGCAGTATTCTCCGGAGCCCGCAAAGACGGATCGGATCTGGTGGTTCAGTTGCCTGCAAAATCGATTGTGCAGCTGGAACTCAGGTAAGCAGATCATCAGTAAGTATATCAGTTACAACTTGATATGTCAGCGTTGGATTTACCTGTTTATATTTTATCCATTATTTCCCAGAAACTGTTAAACAGGACTTTTGAAAAAATAGCGCGAAAAACAAATTAAACTTTTTCAGTATTTTTATAAGGAGCACTTCCATAACCGGAGTGACTGAAGCTAACGATTCTGCTTATGAAGAAATGAGCATAGACCATCTGCGCGTTTTATCTGGCTATATATTGATCCGATTGCCATTTCCATAGATCTCAATCGTTGTGCTTTGCCGGGGATTTATAAAAAATTCTTATGCAAATGAATGAACGCAGCGGATTTGCTTTACCGGATCCAGCAGGTAGCAACAATGGCTATGTAACACGTATATCACTAACTGCTGCCCTCGCCGGTTTCATCTTTGGCTTCGACACGGTGGTTATTTCAGGCGCCAATCTGCCTATCAGAGAGCTATGGCATACTTCTCCATGGTTTCATGGCTTTTTTATCATGTCGATGGCGCTTTGGGGCACGGTGCTGGGTGCATTATTCGGCGGTATTCCCACCGAGCGATACGGCCGAAAAAAAGTGCTGATATGGATCGGTATCCTTTTTACACTTTCTGCATTTGGTACAGCACTGGCTCCTGAACCGTATAGTTTCTCTTTCTTCCGGTTTATCGGCGGCATTGGCATTGGCGTATCATCTGTGGCCGCCCCCACTTATATTTCTGAAATCACTACTGCCAACAGGAGGGGACGAATGGTAGCTTTATACCAGTTTAATATCGTTTTCGGTATACTCATAGCCTTTATATCTAATTATTTGCTGCAGGGTGTAGGCGGTGCCAACGACTGGCGGTGGATGCTGGGCATACTGGCTGTACCATCGCTGATCTATTCACTACTGGTAATGGGTGTACCCGAAAGTCCACGCTGGCTGCTCACAAGAAAAAACGATGAAGGCGGCGCTAAAAAAATTCTCTCCAGATTGGGCATAACAGACACCGGTGCAGCCGTGTCTGCAATCGTCAGCAGCCATCAGCAGGAAAAACAGGATAGCAGCAATACCGGCTTTTTTAGCGGACGTTACAAAAAAGTCATCTGGCTTGCATTCATGATAGCGTTCTTTAATCAATGGTCGGGCATTAATTTCATTTTATACTATGCCCCCGAAATCCTGGAAAGAGCCGGGCTGGCTGCAAAGGAATCCCTCTTTAATTCCATTGCCATAGGAGGCACCAACCTCCTTTTTACCTTTGTTGGTTTATATTTTATTGACCGCATCGGAAGAAAAAAGCTGATGATCCTGGGTTCACTGGGTTATATCATTAGCCTTGCCATGGTAGCCTGGTGCTTCTATACACATGCCAACCCCATACTCCTGCTGAGTTTCCTGCTGCTTTTTATTGCAGCCCATGCCATAGGCCAGGGAGCCGTAATATGGGTATTTATTTCAGAGATATTTCCCAATAAGGTACGCGCACTAGGCCAGTCATTTGGTGCCAGCACGCATTGGATATTCGCCGCTTTCATCACATTGATTACACCCGTTTTCCTGGATAAAGACAACGGAATTTTCAGAGACAATCCCTGGCCCATTTTTGCCTTCTTTGCATGCATGATGGCATTACAACTGGTATGGGTGCTCGGCAAGATGCCCGAAACAAAAGGCATATCACTGGAAGATATCGAACAGGAACTTATATCCGGCAAAAAGAAGGAATGAGACGGCTGTTGTAAACTCAAAAAGCAAACAATGAAACTTCTCCCTTTCATCTTAGCCAGTTGCAGCTGTGCTTTTGTCAGCGCACAGAGCAACCAGCCAGCCGATAGTATACGGCAAATCAAGATTCTCAAAGGTCAAACCTATCTCAATATCCCTGTCACCGAAACCAACCGGCTGATAAATGCAAAGATTTCGCTGGATGGCAGGATGCTCGATGTATTTACCGTAAAACTGGCAACAGCCAATCCTGACTACTGGGTATTCTTTGATGTAGCGCCTTACCAGGGCAAAACGATTACGATGAGCATCTCCACCGCCAATGCACGCGATGGAGAAGCTTTTACCAATATCACCCGGCAAAACAACCTCACAAAAAAAGAACCGGTAGAAGATCCTGTCAAAGGACTAAAAATGGTATTTGCAGATTCAAAATTTCCGGGACAGGACAGTCTGTATAAAGAACAGTTGCGGCCACAGGTACATTTTTCCTCGCAACGGGGATGGATCAATGATCCCAACGGACTTATCTATTATGGCGGTCAGTATCATTTGTACTATCAGCATAACCCTTATGGCTGGGCCTGGGGCAATATGCACTGGGGCCATGCAGTAAGTACGGATCTGCTTCACTGGAAAGAATTGCCCGAGGCCATTTATCCTTTCCAGGAAGGAGATGCCGCCTTTTCCGGCAGCGCTGTCTATGACCCACAAAACACGGCAGGCTTCCGCAAAAATGGTATTGATCCGCTGGTGGCTATTTATACGAGTACCGGCCGGGGCGAATGCATTAAGATGAGCTACGATAATGGAAAAACATTTGAAGATTACCCGGGCAACCCTGTTCTTAAACACAATGGACGAGACCCAAGGGTATTTTGGTACAAACCCGGCAACCACTGGGTGATGATCGTATGGGACGAGGGAAGAACAAAAAAAATGTCAGACGGCAATACTGCTATTATTAACCAACATCTCATTTACACTTCCCCTGATTTAAAAAACTGGACTTACCAATCGGGAGTTGCGGGATTTTATGAATGCCCCGAACTCTTCCCACTGCCGGTAGAAGGAAGGGCAAACGAAATCAAATGGGTGATGTATGATGCCACAGGCCGTTATATAATCGGTGATTTTGATGGCAAAAATTTCACGATCAGTCAGCACCTGAAAAAATATGATTATGGCGGAGGCTACTTTTATGCCGCTCAGACTTACAACAATGAGCCAGGCAATCGACGCATCCAGGTTGGATGGGGCCGCGGCATTACCGCACTGGGCGCACCATTTAACCAGGCCATGTTCATACCGACTGAATTAAAGTTGAAAAATACTTTCGACGGATTAAGGCTCTGCCCTACCCCCATTCCGGAAATAGCATCCTTGCATTACAATCCACAGCTTGTTGAAAATAAGTCTATCAATGTCAATACGCCATTAAGAATTCCTGTGGCGGATGAGCCACTGCATATAATTGCTGAAATAGAGAAAGGAGATGCGAACCAGTTTGGCCTCAGCATACTTGGCTATGAAATACTGTACGACGATCTGCTGGGTATCTTTTCTACCAGTGAAACACCGGGTTCAGGATTTGAGTATGTAAAACCCGGTACAGAAATATTCAAAATTGAAGCTATTGTCGACAAAAACATCCTGGAGATTTTTATCAACGACGGCGAAATATATTATGTAGCGCCATTCAACAAAAAAAAGACGGGACGTATTGAGACCTTCGTAAGAAACTCCGGTCCCGACCGGAAAAGCCTCGTTAAGAAACTGGAGATATTTCAGTTGAAGTCTATCTGGAGTGATAAATAAGCGCTGTTACTCTTCTTACTCAAAGAAGTCTAACCAGGGCACCTATTCAAGTCATAACCAAAGCACTGCATATCAAGTAGGCAATTATTAAAATGTCAAATTTTATATAGATAGTGTAAAATAATCCAATTATTCATCTAAATTTTGACAAATATTTGCTACTTTTACAATAGATAATGTAAAACAATCCAATTATCTACCCAAAAAATGACAATCGTGTCGATTGAGCAGTCTTTACTAAAATATGATGGGCAGCCTATTACACAGAGCATTCTGAAGGATCTGCTCAGGGATTATTTGCGTCCGCATAATAAAGTGAGGGAACTGGAAAAGAAAAACATACTGACGCCGGTAAAACGGGGACTATACATAATCGGTCCTTCATTAAGCAATCGCAGGCCTTCCGTTTATGTACTTGCCAACCATATCTATGGCCCAAGCTATGTCTCACTCGAAGCAGCGCTTTCTTACTGGGGACTGATACCGGAGCAGGTTACCACTATAGCTTCAATGACCACTGGATCTTCCAAAATTTTCCGTACTACGGTTGGACTTTTTGAGTATACGCACCAGCGTCTGCCCTATTACAGTTTTGGCATCAGGATGGTGGAATCAGCCACCGATCAGACTATTCTGATAGCCAGCCCCGAAAAGGCATTGTGCGACATCATTGCAACCAAGAGTGGTTTGCTCCTGCGTAGCGTCAGCCAAACCAGGGATTTCCTGACAGAGGATCTCCGTATAGAGCGGGAAGCGCTGACTCAACTGGATCTTTCCCTGATTCAAAGTTGGTTAGCCGATGCACCCAAGAAAAGCAGTTTAGTCATGTTATTAAAAACACTGGAGGGGTTATGATTAAGGAATGGCTGGAAACCTATCGTCCTCAAAATAATGATGAAGCCCAACAGGCTTTACGGGAGATCATGCAGGAAATTGCGCTTGCCGGACTACAGCGGAGCCGATTTTTTGAATCAGCAGCCTTCTATGGCGGTACAGCATTAAGAATCTTTCATGGCCTTGACCGGTTTTCGGAAGACCTGGATTTTTCTTTATTAAAAAGTCAACCCGACTTTTCACTACAACCCTATCTCGATGGCATGACCAGGGAACTGGCCGCTCTTGGTATTGAAGTGCGCATAGAAAAAAAACAAAAAACAAAGATCAGCCAGGTTGAATCCGCATTCCTGAAATCAGATACCGCCTGGCAGGAAATTATTCTGAAAGGAATTATTCCACAGGAAAAACTGGATAAAATAACACCTACTATTAAAATCAAACTGGAAGTTGACAAGAACCCGCCACCTGGATTCCTGACCGAAGAAAAACTGCTACTAAAACCGTTTTCATTTTACACGAAATGTTATCAGTTGCCAGATCTCTTTGCCGGCAAAATGCATGCTTTCCTTTTTCGCAAATGGGGCAACCGTGTAAAGGGAAGAGACTGGTACGACATGGAATGGTATATACAAAAGGGGGTTCCGTTGCATCTCCGGCACCTGGCGATACGTGCGCATGATAGTGGTGACTGGCCCTCACAAAAAATGAGCCGGGAAGAGTTTTTCCAACTGACCGATAACAGAATAAAATCTGTTTCGATTAATCGGGTTAAAGAAGATGTTTTACCATTTATAAAAAACTATAAAAAACTGGACATCTGGTCACCCCAGTATTTTCAGGATATATCGAAAATGATCCGGTTTATGGACTGAAAGCTGAAAGGCAGGCACATGATAGTATATTGAAGAAAATGGGAAAAACACGAGCGTCGCTCTGCCTGGTTAGCCTATCTTTATCAAGTGCTGGATAAGTAATCCCAACACGCATCTTACTCTACAATGACAGACACGAATAATATACCTGATTTCTCCGGCGATGATTTCGCCAATGACAAAGAGATTCTGGAACACAGAGCCGCCATTAAAGCTTATGAAAAAATGATCGATGACTCCTTATCCATTATCGGACAGGAGTTAAAATTGGCCACCGCCAGTCATATTAATTTAAAGGGCTTTCACATGTTCAAAAGCCTGAGCGCGATAATTACAAGCTCTATGAAATCAGTTGACCAGAGTTATGAACTGAGAGCTTCGCTGGCAGAATACACTTCCTCTTATCCAGTCCCCAGAAATCCCAATACCGGTACGGATCTGTATTTATTTGGACACCTGGTGCTTAAAAAAAATTATCCTAAAACCTATATCCATAAAGAAACAATAAAAGAAAAGATAGAAGATCTCTTTCTCAAAAGAGACCTTGACTTCCCGCATAGCAGAAAATTTTCCCGGAAATTTCAGGTAATGACCGAGGACAAAGAAGGCCTTCATCAGCTTTTGCAGTTTAAAAATTTAGATCCGCTGACGGCATTTCCCGATATGGAGATGGAACTTTCCGGCAATACCGCTTTATTCAGAAATTCACGGAGCGCAATCTCAATTGAAGAGGCAACTGATTTTTGCAAGCTGTCGAAAGCTTTGTTAACTATTTTTAATTAATTCGCCATTGCCGTCAGTAACTACTTGTTACATCGTTAGCATTCTCTGAGATGAAAAATCCAATTCGATTTATACAATTCAAAAAAGAATTCGAAACCCTGAGAGATGCTATTACTCAGATCGAAGAAACTGATTTCAGGGTTTTATGGATAGACGATTATTATGACGGAATGCTTATGGGTATGCTCGAATACCAGGGCAAAAAGTACAGATTTGAGATTATCAGCGACTATACTGATAACCTCCACCCCAGATTTTTTGCAGTAATCGAATTAACACCAGAACAAATTGCCACAGAATCATACTGGAACAACCTGTTCAAAGAATATGTGGGCACTCATAACAATTATGATTCAAACGATAAGCCCAAAATGCAGCCTCAGGCAATGCATCCTTTATTTTATGACCGATACAAAAAAAGGCATGAACCAAATTACGACCTGAATCCCGTGCATGCCTGGTTTGTGCAGTAACGACTCTACCCGGCAAAAATGCAGTGCCTTCATTGTAAATCTGCCCCCACAACTTCAGAGCATCTCCAACTCCCTCCCAATATTTTCCCGCGCAGCCACTTCATACCACTGAAAAAAATATTCCGTTTTAAAAATCCGGGGAAGATCCAGAAAATGCCGCAGCACTTTTCTGCGGCCTGGCTTATACAGGAAATCGGGATAGACGCGGTATTCTTTCCGGATGGCTGACAGATAGTTCAGGTAAGTGGCTTCATCCTGCCCCAGTATGGCAAGGTCGGCATCTGTAAAGAAATTAGTATCGGGGTCGGCAGATAGCTGATGCCCTTTTGTCGCCATGATGTGGCGGTAGCAACGGCTGGCCCGTTCCTGACCGAAACCGGCTTCCATCATTTTACTGACTGCTTTTCCGGCACTTTTTCCCTCGTTATCGCTGTGGCGGGCATCATAGAAAAAATCGTGATATGCGATTGCACATACCACAACCAGCCAGTCCTGGATTTGATTTTTTACTGGCAGCAATTCTTTCCAGACCGATTCGAGATGATGCAGGGAGTGATAGTGGCGGGATTTGTGCGCATACTGATGAACGATTTCGCTCCAGCAGCTACCGGCAGCCGCCGTGTCCAGTTGGCCGGATTGAAGCGATTGAAGGAAATCAGTTTCTAACACTGGCGCAACTTAATCATTTTCCCGTTGAGGCGGCGGTTGCCAGCCCATTCAGGCTCCAGCCCTGGCAGACGCAAGTTCCCGCCTTATACCGCGTCTAACCCCTATATTGCACAATCATCTTCCAAAAGCTCTGCTAAATTTCATTATGTCAAAACATTTAATTGCACTGGCCGCCCTGTCGGCCACGCTGACCGCTACCGCTCAGCGCACAGACTCTCTGAGTCGCAAAGACTATGAACATGCTGCCAGCTTCCTGGGCTTCGGCACCGAATCTCTGGTTTACCGGACCAACCTCCGCGCCAACTGGATGGACGGCGATAAGTTCTGGTACGGCATCAACACCGAAAAGGGTACTGAGTTCTTCCTGGTCGATCCGGCCAAAAAATCAAAAGCCCCGGCTTTTGATCAAAACAAACTGGCTGCCGCCCTGTCTACTTCGCTGGGCCGCAACGTGGATCCCTACAAACTGCCCTTCCAGCAATTTACCTATGCATCCGATATGCAGTCTGTTTCCTTCTCTGCCGACAGCAAGCGTTGGAAATATGTGCTGAAGAGTGGGGTGCTGACGCAGGAAACGGGTACCGCACCGGCCGAAACTGCACCTGCGCAACCTATGGGCCGCCGCGGTGGCGGAAGCGATGTAGTTTCTCCCGATGGAAAGAAAGCCGCATTTATAAAAGACTATAACCTCTGGGTGCGTGATGTAGCAACCAAAAAGGAAACACAGCTCACCACCGATGGCATCAAAGATTTTGGGTACGCTACCGATAATGCCGGCTGGAGTTCCAGCGACCGCCCCATCCTGCGCTGGTCGCCCGATTCCAAAAAAATCGCCACCTTCCAGCAGGATCAGCGCAAAGTGGGTGACATGTACCTGGTGACCACCAATGTAGGTCACCCAACCCTCCGCGCCTGGAAATATCCACTGCCGGGTGATAAAGATATCGCCATGATTCACCGCGTGATCATCAATGTAGATGAACCCAAAGTAATTCGCCTGCAGGTAGCGCCCGATCCGCATCGTGCCTCGCTGAGCGACGACATCTCCAGCAGCGGCACTTTTGATGATGTAGACTGGAAAGCAGATGGCACCGAACTCGCCTTCCTCTCCACCTCTCGCGATCATAAGATCGAAAAGATGCGCATTGCCGATGCCAGCACCGGAGCAGTACGTGAAGTATTTGAAGAACGTGTTGCCACACAATACGAATCCGGTCAGGGCGCTATCAACTGGCGTTATCTTGCCGCCACCAACGAATTTATCTGGTATTCTGAACGCGACGACTGGGGACACCTGTACCTCTACGATGCGAAAACAGGCCAGTTGAAAAACCAAATCACCAAAGGAAGTTTTGTAGTAACCCGCATGCTCGAGGTTGATGAAAAGAAAAGAGAGATCACCTTTATAGGCCTGGGCAACGATCCTGTAAATCCCTACTTTGGCCGCGTCTACCGGGTGAGCTTTGATGGAAAGAAAATGACCGACCTCACTCCTGCCACCGGCAATCACATGGCCGTATTCTCTCCTTCAAAAAAATACCTGATCGATACCTACTCACAGCCCGATGTACCATCTACCATGGTATTGCGCGATGCAGCAACAGGCAAGCAGCTTGTTGAGCTCGAAAAAACGGATGTATCGAAACTGCAGGAGGCCAAAGGCTGGAAAGCCCCTGCCGTAGTAAAAGTAAAGGCGCATGATAACAAAACGGATATCTATGGCCTGGTATTCACTCCCACTAAAATGGAAGCAGGCAAAAAATATCCGGTAGTTGATTATATCTATCCCGGTCCGCAGGGCGGCAGCGTGGGCAGCTGGTCATTCTCCGCATCGCGTGGCGACCACCAGGCACTGGCCGAGTTGGGTTTTATCGTTGTACTGATAGAAGGTACCAGCAACCCCGACCGCTCCAAGAGCTTTCATGATATGAGCTACGGCAACATGGCAGAAAACACTCTGCCCGACCAGATAGCTGCGATCCGTCAGCTTTCGCAAACCTACCCGATGGATACAACAAAAGTGGGTATCTGGGGACACTCCGGTGGTGGCTTCGCAACCGCCGCTGCTATGTTCCGCTATCCCGATTTCTTTAAAGTGGGTATTTCCGAATCGGGCAACCACGACAACCGCAACTATGAAGATGACTGGGGTGAGCGCTACAATGGTCTGGTCGAAAACTCCAACTATGAAGCACAGGCCAACCAGAATTACGCACAAAACCTGAAAGGCAAACTGATGCTGGCACATGGTATGATGGACAACAACGTACCGCCTTACAACACCCTGCTGGTTGTGGAAGCACTCGAGAAAGCGAATAAGGATTACGACCTCGTGATCTTCCCCAACAGTGCACACGGTTTTGGCCAGTACTCTTATTATATGATGAGAAGAAGATGGGATTACTTCGTAAAAAACCTGCGAGGTATTGAGCCACCAAAGGAATTTGAGTTGAAAGCTCCGGCTCCAACGAGAAGATAAAAAATAAGAGAGGCTGCAGTATTGCAGCCTCTCTTATTTTACCGCATGTCTACTTCTGTTATCCCTGCACATAAGGTGTCTTTGGACGGGCTTTTACTGAAAAGGTTTATAAGACAGGCTCAGTTGAATATTCGCTCCGCCCTTATCAATTTTTTGCATAGGGTCAGCTTTCTGCCGAAGTGGTATTGTGATAAGGGTCCAGGAGCCGGAAGATACATCCTCATACAGCCTGAAACTCTGCCTGAAATTCCAGCCGGCACCCAACTTTATCTGCCAGTGACGTGCAGCCGCACACACTACGCTGAATAAGCCTGTCCATTGATTGACCTGAAGAAACTGATTGGCCCGGTCATTTTCCGACAATCGAAAGCTGGCTGCTTCCCCACTAAGTTCTATACCTGTACTTATTCGCTTATTAATATGGTAAAAAAGTTGGGGCTTGACAGGAAACTGGCCAGACAGCGTCCACTTCTGACCGGGAGAATAGTCTATATCAATGAATGGAATAATCTGGTTGCCGAAAAACTGCCTGGCATAGGCCAGTCCCCAACCAGTCGATAACCTGTCCGAATGCCTGAACCGATAGCGAAACCCGGCACCATAGCGAAAATCTTTTTTACTAATATCCTTCATATCGGAAAATAATCCGGCCTGCACAAATACGGTAAGGCTCCTTCGCTGAGTAAATTTATACAGCCAGGCTGCCTGTCCCTGAATACCATGAAGTGGAGAGCTGTATTCATCGGGGAAATGATGCAGGCGCAGATTCCTGTATCCTACCGTGCCGCTAAATGCACTTTTGCCTTTCAGATAAAGTGGTAATCTTAATTTAATATCTGTCAGCTGCGAATTGGCCGCTGTGTCATTATATGACAGGCGCGATAAGCCATAACTGACAGACACCAGTTCACGCTCCTGTGCCAACAGATTATACTGAAGTGTCAAAAAGGATAACAATACAATAACCCGTTGCATAATTAGTATTTTGTCAAAGTCTTAACTGGCAACGCAACATATAGCCGAAGGTTACGTCGCCCCATCACTTCTACAATTGCCAGATTTTCTCTGAAGCCGACCACTTTTCCGGTTCGCTGAATACCCCGCGCGGTAACGAAACGAACCTTGTCGCCCACAGCAATAACTGGCACAGCCGGGCTGACTACAGATGGAGGGATCGGCCGTGTACGCACGTTGCTGTCTGCCAGTCCCCAGATGTCGCCGGTAATTTTTATCTTCTTTTTTTTCAGGTAGCTGATCTCTGCATTCTGAATAAACAGCCCGCCCGGAGCCTGTTTCACTACTGCAGCTACTGCTTCCTGTATGGTAGCACCTGTACCGGTGCGTGCCAACGCTTTTAATTCATAATGAGCGCTGGCGTTAATCTGCCGTTCGCTTAACAATGAAACCCTACTTATATTTTTCGGGCTGCCACAAGACATCGCGCCGGCCAACATGACCAGCATCAGTCCGAGCTTCCTCCTGAAATATTTTTTCATGATTTATTGTTGATTGAGAATTTTACCATCCATCATCTCGATAATCCGGTCGCTTTTTGAAGCAAAATCAATATCATGGGTTACTGTGATAATGGTTTTATTATATTCTTCGGCCAGTTGCCGGAAAATATCAAATACAACAGCGGTATTGCGGCTGTCGAGATTACCGGTTGGTTCATCGCCCATTATTATGGAAGGTTCGTTAATGAGTGCGCGTGCAATAGCCACTCTTTGCTGCTGCCCTCCCGAGATGCGAGAAGCAGGTTTCAATGCCTGTTCCGCCACTCCCAGTTTTTGAAGCTTCTCATATGCATTTTGTTCAATCTCCTTCCGCGGCAATTTCCCGAGTCGCAGCGCTGGTATCATTACATTTTTTAGGCAGCTGAAGTCAGGGAGCAGATAATGAAACTGAAAAACAAAACCGAGATGCCTGTTTCTGAAAGCCGCCAGTTCATTCTGGCTGCACCCGGTCACATGCTGTCCTTTGAGCGTAAGGCTGCCTACGTAATCAGTATCCATCGTGGAGAGGATATACAACATGGTAGATTTACCACAACCTGATTTGCCGATCACAGATACAAATTCACCCTCTTTCACCTCGAAGCTTACATTGTTTAGTGCCTGGAATTTATCTGGCGTATAAAAGTATTTATTCACGCCCTCGGCTTTTAAAGCAATACTCATAATTATCCTCTTATAATTTGAACAGGATCTACTTTTGATGCCCTTACTGCAGGAATATAGCCAGCAAAAAAGGCGGTGATAACACCAAAGAACGCTCCCTGGAGATAATGCCTGGTATGAAATGCTATAGGCAGGTATTCCACATTACCCAGGCCCAGGTACATGCTGGAAACGAAATAGGAAATTGCCCAGCCAGCCAATAGTCCGGCCAGTGCTCCCAAAACCCCGATATACAATGCCTGCCTGATAAAGATGCTGATCACATGTTTTCCCTGAAAGCCTGTTGCCTTCAGGATGGCTATCTCCTTTATTTTCTCATAAATCACCATATTCAGAATATTATAGATTCCAAATCCGGCTACTATCAGAATAGTAATTACCACAGCATTGGCTATTATATCGCGGATCTTTTTACCTGCCAGAGATTGTTCGTTGGAACTCTGCCAGGTCTCCGTTGTATAGCCTGTATGTGCGTTAATACGGGCCGAAACATCCGCCGTCTTATTATGATCTTTTATATTTATGTAGATATCTGTAATATAACTGCGATCTTTATGCAGCAATTGCTGCACCACAGGAATATTTACATAACTCCGGGCATTGTCGACCCCTTTGATCGTTGTCCTGAACACTCCGGCTATCTCAAGTCTTTTCTGTGCACCATTTGCTGTGGTCAGTGTCATATAATCACCTTTGCCAAGATTCAGTTTTTCCGACAGGCCGCTACCTATGATCACTCCATTGGGATTAGCTGCCAGTTCTTCAATCGTTCCACTAACCATAGTAGAAGCGATATCAAACATCTTGTCCTGCTCATCAATATTCACACCCAGGACTGTCCCATTTTCCTGTACGTTGCCATTTGCATAAATCACACTTGTGCTTACCTGTTTACTCATAGCCACAATCTCAGGCTGCTGCTGCAATTGTTTTATAATTGCATCGGGGTTTGCAATGCTGTTTCCACTACTCAACAATTGTGGATTACTGATCAGGTTGATGCGGCCGGCTCCGGCATACTTATCAAGCATCCGGGTATCACACAATTTATTCTCATTATACAGCCGGATATGTGGCGTACTACTCAGCATAACCTGCTCACTCCATTCGTTGGTACCGGCTATCAGTGAGTTCATAAAGATGTACATACTGATCCCAAAAGTGACCCCAAGCGCAGATACAATTGTCTGCTTACGGCGACTGGTCATGTACGTCAGTGCTATTTCCGTATTTATTCCAATTGCCATATCAAAATTGTTTAATTACCTTATCTGTCTGCTTCAGCCCGGCTATTATTTCTACCCATTCTGTAGAGATAATACCTGTTATCACAGTCGCCGTATCTGTTATACCTGATCGCCGTATCCATACCTTTCCGTCGGCACCCAGGCAATTGCGGGGTATCAATGTAACCTGTTCTTTTTTTGCTACTATGATATTTGATTGCAGCAAAGTTCCATTGATAAGACCTGGCACTGTATTGTCAAACACAGCCTCTACTATGTACGCCTGTGCAGCAACATCAAATACCGGATATATTTTTGAAACGGAACCTGTATGGGTGATTTCCTTTTCTGTATTCAGTCCTACAAGTACCTGCTGCCCAACTCTGATTTTAGTGATGCTGGTTTCATCAACAGATAAAACCATTTTCATTGATCCGGATTTGCCGAGTACAGCGACCGCTTCTCCCTTTCGCACCAGTTCACCTTTCTTTTTTAATAGAGAGTATACAGTGTAGTTGCCGGGCGATTTTATAGTATAATATCCGTTATTGATAGCGGCCGTTTCTTGTTGCCCGCGACTATTTATCACCGACTGCTGAAGGGTGAGCCGCGTAGCGGCTATGTTTTGCTGAATCACCTTCGTATTACCAAGCGAATTGCTGTAAGCCAAACGCGCATTATCAACATCAATCCCCGCAACCGAACTGGTAAGATAGAGCCGTTCCATGACATCCAGTTGTTTCCGGTCGTTTTCAAGCTTTGCGTTAGCAGCATCAAGCTGCGCATACAACTGCTGTAAAATGGCCGAACCCGCTGAGGCCTGCGTTTCAGCTATCTCCAGATTTTCTGCAGCCGTTTTCTGCTGAACCGCCGCAGTGGCATTATCCTGTACAAGAAGTAGCTGCCCGCTTTTGACGGTATCGCCTTCGCTCACAAGAATATCCCGGACATACCCGTCACTCATAGCAGTAAGCGTAAACTGCTCATCGGCTTCAATATGGCCTGGCGCAAATACAGCTTCTGTAATGGAGGAAACAACCGGGCTTACCAATACCTCCTTTTTCTTTTTACAGGAAAAAAACAGAATTGCCAGGAAAAACAAGATCAATGTGCGGATCATTTTAAAAAATTGATTTGTCGGATTTTTAATCGATACTGGTTCACCATATAGTCACTCAGATTTTGCAGGTATTCGTTTTGACTGCTGAGCAGGTCCGAATACACTCTAAGTCTTTCATCGAGCGAAATGACTCCTTCAATAAACTTACGTGCGGCGTGAGTATCATTACTTTTATAGAGAGCAAGTATATCTTTTGATCGCGTAAACGCATTACGAGAGCTGTAATAAGCTATTAAAAGTGTAGAATCATTGAGAGCTGATTGTATTCTGGCCTGCTCCCACTCTCTTCCTGACTGATCAAGGCTCATTTTCGCTTTTTGCACCTGATACCGCTTGCTGTTGCCTGCAAAAATCGGGATCGAGAGCCGCAGCCCCCAGTATTGTTGTGGCAGACTGTTGGTATTGTTAAACGTCAAAAACTGATCGCCTGCCAACTGTGTGTTGTACTGATATACGGCGCTTAATACCGGAGCGTACGCAGCTTTTGTCGATTGCCATTTGCTTTTAGCAAGTGCCTGCTGACGATCTGCCAGCAACAACGCCGGGTCTGTCGAAAAAGGATCGCCAGCAGCAACAACATCCGGTACTTCAAAAGTTTCTTCGATCTGAATACTATCCGTTGTATTTAACAATAACCGGAGCGAATTAAGTTGCAAACGCTTATTTGCCCTGGCCAGTTCAAGGTTTTTCTCCGCCTTTAACTGATTGGCCGAAGCGAGATTGACAGTAACTTCACTGATCTGCCGCTCTTTAAAAAGATTGCGGGCCATATCTGCTGAAATGCTGGCAATATCGGCATTGGCAATCCATAACCGTTCCGCTTCTGTCAGCAATAAATAAGAATACCAGGCATTAGCCAGCTCCGTATACACACCGGCAGTTGCATTAGCAATACTGAGCGCAGCAATCTCCTGATTTAATCTGGCCGTCTTTATCGCAAACCAATCCTGTATATCGATTATGCCCATCTGTGCCACAAGACTGGCATTATAAATATATCGGCGGCCAAAGACGGCTTCGGTATATGTATCTGGCGGTGCCGACGGATTGAAAAGACTCGCAGGAATCAGTGTAGGCTGAATAGTCATATTGTCTGTAAAAGCTCCATTGGCTGTAATACCTGGCAACAATGCCCCATACGCTTCGTTTACACCTATGCGAGCCTGCAATGCAGATACACGGGTAGCCTGCACCCGAACACTATGTTGTTCTGCATAGGTCCATAGTTGCTGAAGATTCTGAAAACGGAGTTGAGCCCTGGCAGAAACGGTCACACTGAAAATGCACACCATCAGCATCTTAAACCTCATATTATTCATTATTTGTACGGTCAGCTGTTGCCAGATTATCATTAATTGACTTTTTTCCATAATTGGGATTTACTCATTATGCCTGCTTTGGCAGTCAGCTCAAGTAACCCATCGGCTTTTACTTTCAAAGAGCAGTTATAGCTCTTCCCTTTTTTAGGCAGATGTACCTGTCCTTTATAACCCGCTCCGTCATACTCCAGACCTGTCAATTGTTTTACACCAATCAGACTCTTATCGGGTGCTTCTTTAATAATCGCTTCATAACCGCTGCCGGCTTTTACAAATTCAATAACACGGGTTTTATCTTCGTTGGTCCATTTACCTAAAATAGCATCGCCGGAGGTCTGTGCGCTGAGCCCTGTAATCATTCCCGAAATCGAAATCAGCATTAATACGACCGCTTTAATTGTTTTTTTCATATCTGTTGTTTTAGAATACAAAATTGACCAGTCAGCAGCAGCAGCGGAAGGCAAAACCATCTAAACCGGGCATTTCACCACTTAATGCAGGCAGATAAGCCGGAAACCGGCATCAGTGATACCAGCAGCTATACCAGCCATAACAGCAGTAACAATAGTAATCGACCTTGTCATTTAGCGATGGATGGCTGTAGTAATAATAATGACAGCCACAGTCGCAACCAGCGGTCGAAAAGGCATACATTATCAGCAGAAATGAAATAATCATAATAGTTATAATTCCTGCTTTCCCGGAATAAGATATTTTTTTTTGTTCCTGCATTATACCTGCAAACTGATCATTCCGGCAAAACTGCCAGAACCGGCGCATTGAAAAAACAAGCTTGCTGCTCAGCCGGGCAAATCAGGCTATGGAACGGACATTTCGGGCCAATGATTTTGGTATTAATTCCGATACAATTATTATTTTGTTGTTCCATTCTGCAAGTAATAAAAGGCCAGATGAGCAGACGAGCCAAAAAACGGTTAATTATTATCGGTGCGATCCTCTCACTTATTTTGGTGGGAGCTTATATTGCGCACCGGATGTATTATTCGATCCCTAAAACAAGAATCAGCCTCACGGCTATGTATCCTGAAATGAAGGCTGACAGTTTTCATCATTATCTCAATCTGCCAGTCGACCACAACCAGCCAGACGCTGACCATTTCAGGGGATTTTATATTTTAAGCCCCTCGTTTTACACCGACACCAATGTCACCTTTCTGCTTACCGATGGTCAGATGGAGTTGGTCACAGTCAACACGGATATATCTTTCTTCGAAAACATCCTCGGCGGTACTGCCTATGTGCTCATAGGCGTACGCGGACATGACCCCACTTATTTTCCTGAAGTGTACAAACAAGGTAAAGTAGATTATGCACGGGCAATTGATTTGTTTAACTCTGACCAGCAGGTTGAAGACATTGAGATGGTCAGGCTCGACCTGATAAAAAAAGGCTTACTCTCTCCGGGCGCACGTATCAATGTATTCGGTGCTTCAGGTGCAGGCATCCTTGCCCAGCAATACATTTCCAAATATGGCGATCATGTAAAACGAGCTATCCTGGAGTCTACAGGCGCACCGGATCTTGCACAAGAGGCACACCTGCCTTATTCTCCTGATTTTAAAGATTTCAATGCTGCTGCTGACAGTATACTCCGGCTATTGCTGCAACAAAAAGAAATACATAAAGCAGCAATCTGCAATATCCTTTATCAGCTCGGGCGTACAGAAAAAGATCCCCGTGGCGCTCAGCTAAAACTTGTTAACAAACTAAAGGAAGGCAGTTGGCTGCTCTCCTACAGGCTTAAACCGTCTATGAATCTTTCAGTACTCCGTTACATCATAAGTGCGCCACGCGAAGTAGCTGCAAGAGTAAGATGGTATGAGCTTACAGGCAATGATCTTCTGAGGTATGATCCGCAAAAAGGGATCAACCTGCTCTGTGAAATATCCAAAGCCACCCTTGCAGATTTTATTGAATATTCGAATAATTCAGGGCATCAACCCCGGCAATTCCGTATCACCCGCAATTTTCCAGGTCAGGTATTGATATTAAAAGGCACACGCGATGTAGTATTTGGAGATGAGATCAACCGCAAGTTGCAGCAGTCCTATCCACAGGCACAGCTCCTCTTTTTTGATGATGGCCACCGTATGCAACTTGATCCGGTAAAATACCGAAAGTTACGGGTGAACTTCTTAAAAGGAGGTTTTACCAGTTTATAAAAATTTCCGCAGAAGCTTTTACCATTGAAAAATACCGGGAATGCATCCTTTAAGCTACATTTTCACCCACTAATCAAAAACAGTTAACAATGGCATATGATACAGATTTAGTGAAACGGATCAGAGAATATCTCAGTCGTTTTCCTGAACTGACAATCGAGGAAAAGGAAATGTTTCGGGGACTTACCTTTATGGTCAATGGAAAAATGTGTGTAAGCGTCAGCGGCGAGGAAATGATGGTACGCTTCGACCCTGCCCACCATGACAGGTTTGCAGAAAAGAACGGTTTCCGGACAATGCGTATCAAAAACAGGGAGTACAGGGGGTATGGTTATATCAGCCCTGATTCTATTCGCAACAATAAAGACTTCGGATTTTGGATACAACAATGTCTTGATTTCAATCCCCGTGCCAAATCAAGCAAAAATAATATTGTTCAGTAATACCAATCAGTGCATGTAATCTAAACGTTCGCACTTCTAATGAGTTCGTTGTTGCTGTTACTGTCGTTTAGGCACCGGAAGATTAGCATAAATACGCTTATTCCTCTGGGCAAAAATATCAGGGCAGAGCAATATTCTAAGAACGGTATTCATCAGTTCTGTTTTTGATGGCCTGAAGAAAGCCTTTTAGGTTTAAAAACAAAAACTGTCGCCATACCCCAACAGGTAATCAGTACCCCCAGATAGCTCTTTATATGCTGATCGGTAAAATCTGCAAGGAAAGCAATATCAACGGTAGCATGAAAAATGGCGCATACCAGCAGGCTGGCTCGTGAAGAATTGTAAAACCAAGTGAGTAAGACTCCTCCTGTAAGTAAACTGAATAACCAACCGATGGCACCTGCAATTCCCATACCGGCAAGGCCCGGTCTGTACAGGAAAAGCGGCCAGTGCCAGATTGCCCAAAAGAAAGTAAGAATGATAGTGGCCGTCATTGCCGTATACTTCTTCTGCAGCCTGGGCAGGGCAAAACCCCGCCAGCCCGTTTCTTCTCCAAATCCGAAGAATAAAAGATTATAAAAGAAAAAACCAGCAAAGCCAATCCCGGAGATGTCGCCGGAAACAAGCAGGGCGGATAGATGAACAGGCTCCCCGTTTAATATATAACTGATGAGCACTGCCAGTATGGCCAGCATGAAGGGACTAAAAAGAGCTAGCGCAACATATAGCAATGGCCGGAACCTGACCATACTTTTAATTAATTCATACATTCCCTGCTTTCCATTAAATATCCACGTACAGATCAACGATGCAACCAGTGGCCCAAGTCCACCAATGCCATGATGAAACGGCAATACAGGCAATCCGGTGAAGCCCAAAGCCGGACTATAAAGCGGAAACCAGATCGCCCAGCTTATTAGATATGCCAGGATAAAATATGTTGGAAGCGGATAAAGGCCTCTCAGACCTGTGATCATACATACTTAATTAAAAAATCAAACACCCTCGAGCCATTGCAAAAAACCGGATGCCCTTGCTTTACTGACTACAATAATCTCGGGCGTTCTTACAGACAGCTTTATGATAAGTTTGCGGGCAAAATACCGCTCGGCATTTACAATAGCTGATTTATTGACCAAAAACTGCCGGTTTGCCCGAAAAAAAATGGACGGGTCCAGCATGTTCTCGATTTCCTCAAGAGCCGCGGAAAGATAATACTGCTGACCATCTGTCGTAAGCATCCTGACCATTGTTTTATCGAGATAAAAAAAAGCAATATCTCTGACCTGCACCGGAACAATCTTTTCCTGCTGATGTACCAGCAGGGCACTTTTGTAAGGATATTTCAGTTGGTGCAGCACTCCGGCCAGCCGCTTTTTTTCCTGTTGCTGAGTAAATACCGTTTTCAGATTATGAAACTTATCCAGTGCTTTCTCTACCTTTTCGCGGGTAATCGGTTTTAACAGGTAACTGACAGCATTGGCTTCAAAAGCCTTCATCAGGTATTCATCAAATGCTGTACAAAAGATAACCGGACTTTGAATATCCAGTTGAGTATAAATTTCAAAACATAACCCATCTGCCAGCTGGATGTCAGAAAAAATTAACTGCGGGGGCGGGTTATGGGCCATCCATTTCATCGTCTGCTCAACAGAATCGAGTGTAGCTACAATCTGAATGCTTTCATCTATGTGCAATAACATTTTAGCCAGTTCCCGTGCAGCCTTGGACTCATCTTCGAGTATCAAAACAGTGGTCATACCAGGGGAAGTTTTACGGTGAATCTGTCTGTTGTCTGCTCGATCATTATCTCCCGACCAAACAACAAGCGGTAACGTTGCATCACATTATGCAGACCAATACCTGGACTATGCTGAACAGAGGTTTTAGGCTGAAGATTATTACTGACTTCTATCACTCCGGCTGTACTCCTGATTATAATACGTAGCTGCTTTGAAGAAGATGCGATATTATGTTTAATAGCGTTTTCTACCAGCATTTGTAATGTGAGGGGTGGCAGGCTTTTACTGCTAAGGTTTTTGTCATCCACCTCAATGCAGATATCAAAAGCGTCTTCCAGTCTTGTTTTAATAATGTATAAATAAGAAGATATAAAGGTCAGTTCCTGTTCTAAAGTAACTGTATCGTGACCGCTGTATTGCAGCACATACCTGTATACATCTGCCAGCTCAGACACATAGTCTTTAACTGCCTTCTCCTGGGTAAGTGTACTAAGTGTATTGAGCGTATTGAACAAAAAGTGGGGACTCAGTTGTTCTTTTAATGAGGACAAATTAGCCGCTAGCTGTGCCTGTTTGAGTCGCTCGATCTCCAGGATGTTCTTTTGTTTTTCGGCCAGCATATACATGTAATAAGCAATAAAATAAAAAAGAGAACTAAAGACAACTCCTCTTAACAGCAATATCATAGATCGTTTGCCACTGGAAACATCAGGAAAAAGCAATGGGATATTACTCAAAAAGAAAAAAACACGATCGAAGAAAAAAGAAAGGGTGCTCACCAGGGCGATTGAAACAATAGCCCGCGTAATCCGGTTTGCGCGATACGACTTTGTTTGTTGCATCAGAAACTGATGCGATAACCAGCAGGAAAAAGAAAAAATAAAATTGTAGGCTATACCCGACAGGATAAGGGTCAGGTCGATCTTTTCCATGCGAATCATTCGTGGCAGGGCTGCAATGATTGCGATACCCAGCGAAATGATAAGCCCTGGTAGCCAGTTCTGTCTTTTCACAAGGCAAAGGTAGAAAAACGCCCCTGTTTTCTGGAGTTATTACTGCGAGACGGGCATTTTTTCACCCGAAACGGGCAGTTGAGAAAATGCTTCTTCCTCTTTTTTGCCAGAGCTTATCCCCCTTGGCTGGCAAATATTACCTTCCAATCAGGTAATTGCTCCTGCTGTATTTTCAATAGCCTTTATTCTAACAGAGAAGGAAAATGAAATAAATTTATCAACCACCAGGCATTGTATATACAACAGATGAATCCGGACTGTACCCCACCCCCCGGAAATAAAAGCCAGGAGAGGTTGTATCAAAAATAATCGCAGATCCTGAGAAACGTTTAAGTGACTACGAGTCTCTGCCAGGACCCAGTTAAAAGATGAGACAGCCTCTTTTAATTTATGCCGGTCATTGCCTTAGCACCAGAGACAGGCAGCCCCTATCAGTGCGGCCGACTCACCCAGTACAGAAACCGAATGAGCGGGCACTTCCATTTTGGGACGCAGACTGTCCTGAAATGCAGTTATAAAATGAGAACAGGCCAGGGAAATATTACCTCCCAAAATAACATACTGAGGCCCTCTGCCTTCAAAACGCAGATACAGTATTTCGGCGATGGAGCGACCAAATTCTTCAAACAGTTCGCAGGCTATTTCCTCTTCCGATGCAGCCTGATCGCTGATCTCTTTTACACCCGCTACTTCCCTGCCGGTTCGTTGCCGGTATTGTTGTGTAAGCCATCTGGCCGATACATAATCTTCTGCCACTCCATCGCGAAACGGGAATTTATACAGATCACCTTCAATCAGCTGACCATTGATGCTCCAGGCAGACCCCAGTCCGGTACCGAGCGTCACCCCCAGGATCATCCCCGACTTAGCAGTTGTTAGCTGCTGCTGCTCACCCAGCAAAAATGCGGTGGCATCGTTGATCATCCGGATATCCGTTGACGGTACACCCAGCTTATCGGCCAGCATCTCCTTTACATTAAGACCATAGAGCCGGTCATACTTGTTGAGATCGGCCATATACGAGATCCCATTTTCGTAATCGAAAGGGCCGGGCATGGCAATACCTATCTGTCCTGCTTGCTGTTTGCTGTTTTGTAAAGACTCCTGTATGACCGAAGCCCATAGCGCCACGATAGTATCTGCATCGGCCGAGCTATCGAGATGCCGGCGGGCCATGCTGCCTTCCCTACATTTTCCTTCATTGACAGCTACCTGGCAGGCGGTAATATGTGAGCCGCCAATATCCACTCCCGTCACCAGTGATTCCTGCTGCTTATCAGCCATAACCAATTATTCGTGTGGTTTTACTATTTACCTTTTTCAAAAACCGGTGGAAGCGCTTCTATACCCCATTGCTTATTGGGCTGATCGCCCATCCACAATTCGAGTACGCCGCCTTTCCGGAATGTGTCGTGCGAAAACCAGAATTTATTCCAGTCCGCCCCATTCAGTTTAGCACGTTGAATGTACGTATTTGCCGACTTATTCTGATAGGTACGTATTACAAACTTCTCACCGGTATAATAACGCCTGTCGAGTTGAATAGTAACCTCATCAAAAATGGGCGAAGTAATTTCATACACAGGCTGCTGCGCCTGGTTGCCCATTACATCAAAAAGACCAATCGCCATCAATACGCTTACACCACCCATTTGTCCCTGGTCTTCATCATGGCCGCCATAACCCAGATCGGGAGTCACCCCTCCATAAGCCTGCTCTTTTACGCGGCGCACCCAGTATTGTGTAAGCCATGGTTTGCCGGCATAGCTAAACACGTGTGCATTGCTGCATCCGGGTTGATTAGCGTAGCTAACATAGCCATTGGTATAGCCGTATACAAAATCATCAGCTGCCGATTGACGGAATGCAAAATCTACTTTCTGACAAAAACTATCCGGGCCACCCATCCGGGTAATCAACTCAGGCAGCGCGTGTGAGAGTCCGGTAGTGGCCTGCCAGGCATTGGCTTCGACCCATCCGGCCCCACTCAGGGGATCTCTGTGCAGCCATTTCCCATTGTGATCTTTGGGAAAGATCAGCTTCAGCGAGTCATCAAACAAATGTTGCCAGCCGGCAGATCGTTTACTGAAATAGGTGTAATCTTTTTTCAACCCCAGTTTGGCCGCCATCTGGGCTGTGCCCCAATCCTGAAAGGCTGCTTCGATGGTAATGCCGGCATTACCTGGCCACAATCCATGTTTGATATAAAACTCCACATCGGGTTTGTCGCCCAGCATACCGCCCGGCATCTGGTTACGGCGAATGGTATTGTAGGCATGACGTGCATCGGCCTTCGTAAGCAGTCCTTTCATATAGGTGCTCACAATAAGATTAGCAGCCGGATCACCCGTCATGATATAGGAATAACCTCCGCCACTGGGACCACGTGGCAGCAGTCCTCCATTATTTGCATATTCAATCATCGATGCCGACATTTCATCCTGTACCTCAGGCCAGGCCAGTCCCCATAAAATATTCAGGTTCCATTGCGTAAGCCAGAATGCATCTGAGCTGTACATATTGAACCGCGGCCTGCCCTGTGCATCTTTGGGAACGGTTTTGATTTTAAACACGGCATCTGTAAAGGTGCCCTCCCGCTTTCCTTCCGTGCGATCAGGATAATCGCCGTTTACATCATTGATTTTCTGCCGCCCCAGCAGCACATGCCACAAATCTGTATAAAATTTTATTTTCTGATCGGTGGTTCCTCCTTTTACACTCATGCGTCCCAGCCATTCATTCCATATCTGCTGTGCATTATTTCTAACCTGATCAAAACTCCAGCCTGCACATTCTGTCTGAAGATTGTTCCGTGCATTCTCTATAGTTGTATACGACAGCCCGATTTTCATTTGCAGCTGCTCCCCTTTCTTCATGGCATAAGCGGCTGAAAGAATCAGACTGTCGCCCGAAAAATCTGCTGCATTGACTGTTTGCTGTTTCCCCTTCCAGCCATCGAGCGACTGAAAAGGTTTGTCGAACCGGATCACAAAGAAAACCTTCACATCCTTCGGTCCGCCCCAGTAACGCTTAATGGAACTAAAAGAACCTTCTATTTCCGTATCACTTACCCGATGCACCTTTGCATTGGCCATTGTACTGTTAGACACATGTCCGCCGAGGTTAATTACCACGCGTGCATTGGAGGCCTCTGTATAACGGAACCGGTAAAAATTTACCCGCTCTGTAGCAGTCTGCTCCACCCATATTTTATGATCCTGCAGCATCACCCGGTGGTAGGCCGGTTGCACTATTTCGTCATCATGATTAAAGGTCGATTTCCAGCTATGCTGCCCGTTGGCCAGGTTTACTTTATCGGTGGTGGGCATTATCTCCACGCCAGACATCATCCAGGCATGTATCTGTTCAAAACCGAGAATTTCCTTTTCATTATAATTATACCCGCCTCCATATTGATTTTTATTTCGTGTCATGGGTGCAGAGCTCGCGAATCCGAAAGGCAAACTGCCTGTGATAAAGAAAATATAACGTCCGCGGTTGGTTTCTATATAGGGATCTACCCACGAAATATAATCGGTAGCCTGCTCGGGCGAAGGGAATACTTCTATTTCCGAAAAACCCAGTTCACGACCTGTACCGTCATGCGTCACAAATCGTATCCATTCGGTTTTCTTTGCCGGAAACTGAATAGCCTTTCCTGTACCATCTGCCGGTATCTGGTTGACCCAGATTACCGTACCATCGCTGAACATTAATTTACCGCCAGCAATATTATGACGCATGCTCGGCCGATCATACAACACCACCTTATTCACCCATTGCGGCTGATCCCAGGTAAGCTGAATCCAGGGCAGCCGGATATATCCCCAGTCTGTGGTATCTCCCTGGCAGGCCCACTCACCCATGCCATCCACGCCAATGATTCCGTCTGCAATATTTTCTCCCCGAAATGCTTCGTTATGCGCTGTGGATACAGTTATTTTCGCCTTCGGCGCAATATTTCCCGTTCCCGCATTTGCTGCTGTTAACAACAAGAAGCTACTAATGATCAAAAAAAACTTTTTCATTTAACCGCTATTTAATCTTAAGTGAATCGTTTTATTGTCCGCTTAACCGAAGCCCCGCTATCTCCATTTTTATTTTTGAAATATGCCAGCGACCGAGATTGGCGATATAAAGTTCTTTCCTGTTTTCTCCTCCGAAAGCAATGTTTGTAGGATTACAGATGGTATGCGACTCCCAGTCATCAATTACCGTCAGCAGATTGCCTTCCGGTGTGAAACAATAAATAGCATTGGGTGCATAGCAGGAAATAAAAATATTGCCTGCCTCATCCAGTGCGATCCCATCGGGACAGGTGCGTGGTATTTGTACCAGGGTCTGTCTTTTTCCGGCATCTCCGTTTTCTTTAATCTCAATCGCCTCTACACCGGGCAGCCAGGTACTGACTACATACAATGTTTGCTGACTCGCCGAGAGTGCCATACCATTGCAGAAACGAAAGGGCCCTTCGTGCCAGCAGGTCGTGTTCCCCTTTGGATCGACGCGAAATATGCACCCATTATCTTTTCTAAACTGTCCGCTATCGGATACATACAGATTTCCTGCGTTATCAAAAACAGGAAAGTTGGGTGTATGAAAACTCCGTTCGGCAGTACCTGTTGACCATACTGATAATGCATGGCTAACCAGGTCATATCTCCAGACACATTTGTTTTTCAGGTCACAGATTGCGAGCCAGCCCTGTGGCGAGAAAGCTATACCAAGCGTAAAACCCCCGGTATTTACGACTGTCTCTGCCATACCGTTTTTACCGATGCGATAGATTTGTCCCGCCTCTCCGCCCGCCCACAGTGAGCCGTCGGGATGCAGGGCCACACATTCCGGATGATCCAGCCCTTCCGCCACAATCGTTATATCTGAAATAGTATATTGTTTCATATTCCTGGTTTTGCCCAGCGACCGTTGTCGCCGGCGATACTGTACCATCCTTCACGGGCCGGATCTCTGTCATAGGGATAACCACCGGTTTGTATGAAGTACTCCTGGTACTGTTTTAATTTATCCTCATCCAGTTCCACACCCAGGCCTGGTCCCGAAGGAACGGCGATCTTACCATTGCGGTAGGTCATCTTTCCTCCTTTGATAATATCATCGCTGAGGTGATGATAATGCGCATCTGCGGCAAAGGAAAGATTGGGCAGTGCTGCACCGAGGTGCAGCATGGTAGCAAGTTGAATACCCAACTCACCCGAACTGTGCACTGCAATACCGAGTCCCATTTTCTGGCAACAGATGCCAGCCATCCATGCCTGGCGCAGGCCTCCCCAGAATGTTGTATCCAGCAAAATCACATCAATTGCTTCCTGACGGAAACAGGCCGCCAGTTGTTCAAAATTCACAACAACTGTATTGGTAGCAGTGGGTATACGTACGCGGCTCTTCACCCGTCGCATGGCTTCGAGACCAAAGCAGGGATCTTCGAAATAATCATTGGGCAGGTGTTCGATTGCCTGGCCAATACGAATAGATTCTTCCACCGACCATACGGCATTGGGATCAATACGTAACCTATGGCCGGGAAGCGCGGTTGCCAGCGCTTTAAATATCTCTACTTCATGATCGGGATGAAATACACCCGCCTTCAGTTTATGACTGGTAAAGCCATAGCGGCGATGCAGCTCCAGGGCATGCGCTACCATCGCCTCGGCCGTTTCTTCACCGCCTGCCCCCGTAGCCTGGTTCCTGTAACGAAAAAAAAGATAAGAGGCAAATGGCACTTCTTCACGCAATGCACCGCCCAGCCAGTCGCAGGCCCGCATACCGGTCTTTTTACCGATAATATCCAAACACGCAAATTCGATCGCTGCATGCAGTTGCAGCCGGTTGTTGTACAGCGAGGCAGTGGGATTACATATCTTCCAGTACAACTGCTCCAGTTGCATCGGGTCATGTCCCAGCAGATATGGCTTTAGTCCGCGAAATGCCGCTTCGGCAGATTCACCTCCGCCACCCATTTCACCCAATCCCACAATACCTTCATCGGTATATACCTGTACGATGGTGCGTACAAAACGTCCCCAGTGGCAGCCATTGGCATGCCGGATAGGCGCCTCCAGAGGCACGGCCACTGTTGTAGCTTTTATGTCGGTAATTTTCATATCACTCTTTTATGGTTCCCTGTATCATGAGTCCAAGTCCGCCATCGATCCGGATGGCCTGCCCGGTAATAAAAGCGGCCTTATCATCCAGAAGGTAATGAATCAAAGAAGCAATTTCTTCTGGATCGGCTATGCGTGCCACGGGATGCATTTGTTCACATTCCCTCAGTACGGCTGCGGGGTCTGCAGAGAGTGCCAGCGCATCGCGCAGCATTTCGGTATCAACGGTACCCGGACATACAGCCACACAACGAACAAAAGGTGCATAGTCAACAGCGATACTTCGTGTAAGACCGAGTATGGCCGTTTTGGAAGTAGTATAGGCCGCCACTTTTTGCTGACTGTGAAAAGCCTGCACACTCGATACATTGATGATCACTCCTTTCTTCTGCGTAACCATGGCCGGCAAAACAGCCCTTGCGCACAGAAACATACTTTTCAGATTCACGTTCATTACCTCATCCCATAACTCCGCACTGGTATCGGTGACCGTTCCATAACGCTGAATACCCGCGTTGTTGATCAATGCATCTATGCGCCCCCATTGTGCCAGGATCTTGTCAACACTTTGCTGAACCGCCTGCTCACTGGTCACATCACATTCCAGAAACAGCGGCTCCCTTTTCCAATACATTCCCTCCACTTTATCAAGCACAGCTACACGCCATCCCTGCTCCATCAGCAGGTTTACCGTAGCCGCTCCTATACCCCGGCTGCCACCCGTTACAACAGCTATTGAATCGTTTTTCATATTAGCCTCCTCGTTTAGTGAATGGGCAAACTATATATTATTTCTTCTCCTTCCGGATGCACATACACAGACTGCTGGTCGTAGTTAAGTTGTTTTATGCCCGCTATGGCATTGTCAAGATGTGTCAACAGTCCATAATACTGAAAAGTAGCCGTTGCGCCGCCATTCAGGAATCGGCAGGTGGGTTGTTGCTGCCAGCAAAACTCATTATCCGCCTGTACAGAGAAAGGCTGATGCATGGCCGCAGTACCAAATTCGAGCCCACGGTAGATGACCTGATCATCTTCTGCATGTATCCAGTGATGAATAAACGGATAATCCTGCGCCGGCCATACGTAACCGAGCAGCAAACTGCTGTGTGGGTCATAGGCCGAGAGCCAGCCCGTTTCTGCATCGCCGGTGGCAAATGAATACACTCCGCCATCTGCCGGGGTTGCCATGCGCATATCGACGTCATGTCCCTGTTGATTTATTACAGCAGGCCAGGCCCCCGCCCTTGAGGGCAGATTACCGATGCCGTTATCACGCCAGCCCGCTGCACCATTACAGTCCACACGGGTAGTGGCGTGCAAAAAAGGTGCAGCAATAGTAGGGTGCTGTACCAAATTATAAGCACGTGTGGCACTGCTGCAGTTAATCAATTTTTCCTGAACATAAAAAACCGATGATTGTGCAGCAAGCCGCATTGTTCTTTTTACCATCCACTGTTCAGCTTCGCTGTATGCCTGCATAGTGAGCATGGTAGCTGATTGCGTCTCTATCTGCCACTCCAGGCTACGGAAATCGCCATGTTTTACCAGACCTTTTTCCTGCTCTGCGGGCGACACATCGCCCCAGCGCGGCGTGCAGATAAAATGTCCGCAAAAAGACCGGCGTTGCAAACCGGGTTCTTTGTAATAAAAGTTGAGTGGATTGGTGGCTGTGCCACGATGCTGCAGATTCACGATAGCTCCGCCCGAAGGAGAAACAGCAATCGTGAGCTGCTCATTTCGCAGGATAATATCTTCGTATCCGTTATAGCTCATTTTATTAAAAAGAAGAACGGAACGGCACTGCCGGAAATCCTTCCTTGTTACATAAATTGGTAACGGGATAATTGGTAAAAGCGTACCGCACAGCCACTGGTTTTTTAACCTGGCGGCTATACACCCAGACCTTATTATCTTTTATGACCGCTTCGGCCGGATAGAACTTTTTATCGGAGCCGGCCACGAAAAAATGCCGGGGAGCCTGTCCATCGTTGGTAGCAAGCCCTGAGCCGGTCGTCTCCATTTTGAAAGAAACAACAAGAGTGTCTTTTACGACATCAACAGCCTGATATTCCGGACCTGTCGACACCAGTCCCTTTACCCCATATGTATTAGCCAGTGCTAACCTTGCCAGGCGATAGGCCACATCCTGTTTGTTGCGGGGATGAATATCATTCGGATCGGCAATATCCATCGTCACCGCCATGCCGGTGGCCGGAAGCTGGCTACGCAGGCTGGCCTGTGCTTCCCGCAAGCGGGCATACTCAAATGCTTCGGGATTATTCTCCATCCAGTTATAGGGCGCTACCTGTACGTAATAGAAAGGGAGGTCGCCCTGGTTAAACAGATTACGCCAGTTGCGAACCATCGCTGTCAGCAATCGCGTATAAGTATCGCCCTCCTGCCGGTTTGATTCTCCCTGGTACCAGAGTATACCTGAAAGACTAATATGTCTAAGCGGATAAATCATGGCATTATAGAGCAAGGTGGGCCTGGCTACTTTATCAAATGTAACGGTCGCATCCAGCACTTCTTTTGACCGGGCACTCGTATCGTAGGGGTACAGGTACTTCTGCTGCAGCATACGGTCGCCTGCCAGCGTATCGCGCGAGGTCCAGGCCTGACAGGTAGAAGCACCAATGCTGCTCACGACCAATCCTACTGGTATTCTTCGTTGCAGAAAAATATCCCGTGCAAAAAAGTAAGCTACAGCACTGTAGTCAGGTACTGTCAGTGGCGAACAGACAGACCAGTTACCTTCTCCATCGCGGGCCGGTGCAGCGGCAAAATTGGTTTGCAGATCAAATAAACGTATCTGCGGATATTGTGCATTCGCGATCTCCTGCTCATAGTGCATCACACCCAGCAGCCAGGGCAAAAATGGTTTCAGCTGCATATCCATATTTGACTGCCCGCTGCAAAGCCACACATCACCAATCAGGATATTGCTTAACAATTTTTCCTGCTTACCATCGGAAACAGTTATGTTATGGGGAGTATAATCGCCGGGTATCGCAGCGGGGACCGGCAGTTCGGTCAGCCAGTCGCCATCCATACCCGTTGTATCGCTGTATGCTGCAGCCAGCCAGTCGGCTTTAATGGTTATCACCGATCCAGGTGCCGCATCGCCCCATACTTTCAGCGGTTTGTTTTGCTGTACCACCATGTTGGATTGAAGGGTGGTTGCCAGGCGAAACTGCTGTGCCTGTATGCTACTGCCGGTTAAGACAGTTGCCAGCAAGAGAATAGTTAGGCCTTTATAGTTTATTATCCGTTTACTGCACATCCGTTTTATATTTCAGTTTGATAAAACGCGGACGATAGAGATGAGGAAAACGACCGATCTCATCAAAGAATTTAAAAGAATTAATGTTATAGCTGATCAACAATTCACCCGGCTCAGATAATACGGGATGAGCCTTGGCATTATAGGGGAAAAAGTTGGGTGAGTCTTTCAAGTCGTTGCTTACATCGTATATATCAATGATGGGACCGAATGGTCCGTAAGGACTGGCGCCAAGGCGTATGGCTACTTTGCTGCCCACACCCTGACGTTGAAACACCATGATATACCTGCCATCGCCGAGCGGAGATACACTCATTTCATTGGATGCCTGATCTACCACAGGTACTGCATCATCGGCTTTATCGCTCCAGGCTGTACCGTTCCAGAAACGCCATTGATCAAACGATTCGATATCTCCGGGAAGCACCCTGGCCACGAGCACTTTTTTGGCAGCACCACGTACCCCATAGATATAAATATAGCCATCGGGGTTCGGTGTCCCTGCCTCTTTTGTATTTACAAATACGGCTGCCCCAAACGATCCTACTGAATCTACCGGCCTGTTGAGCCAGAAAGGAATATCCACCTGGCGTTTGCCGGGAAAAGGCGGCTTCTCTCCTGCCGGGATTACAATGAGCGTATTGCCCATTTCCTTAAATCCAAAAATGGGTTGATTGGGAATATTTTTAATCCGGTAGCCAAAAATATAAATATTGTTGTTGCGGGCATGATTCACAAATCCATCACCCAGCCAGTAATACTCTTCGGGACCTGTGGCTGGTGTATTAGGTATAAATATGGAGGCAGGTTTGCCCTGAGCATTCTGATCCCATAAGAACCGAATGGCAGCGCTATCGGGTTTTCCGCCTTCGAGTACGCCTACAGAGTTATTGATCATCACATAGCCCGGTTGCAGCGAGTCACCGATGATATCGCCCAACATTGTATCGCTAAACCAGATAAGCGCATCTTCCGATTTGGCAGCGCCATTCGTCTCTTTCCCGCTCGGCACCAGCGAAAAGATGCCATCTCCGCCAAACCAGCCATGATTTCGTTTCAGCAGATTTGTCCAGTCTGTTGCCGCTTCTGTAGTAAAATTCAACTGCTCCAGATTGGCACTGGCGACCGGTTCTTTCACTTTGCCATTGTTGCACGAAACAACCAGACTGAGCAGTCCGGAATATATCATCAGGCGATACATGGTTGACAGTTTTTAAAAGTTAAGGGAGCGGCTCGTAGGTACTTACAAATACTTCTTTATCAGACAGACCAAATACCGACAGATCGATTAGCTGCTCCAGTACAATACGGTCGCGATTGAGTGTCTTCACCGTATAAGTTTCACGCGTACGGTTAGACGGATCAAATACGGAATAGTATTCCTGAGTGAGCGTTTTTTCATCTTCGCTTAACACCCATCTGTCAAATACATTGAAGCCATCGAAGGTACAGGCACTGGTGCCGAAGTTGACGGTATAGGTGCTGTCTGCGCGCCAGATAAAAATATCATCTTTCTCACAATCCTTCATATCCTCTACGGCAGGAGTAACCGAGGTCCACATCCGTGATAAAAGTTTCCAGCGGCGGCTGTACATGATCTGTTGACCAGACGTGGTCGTATTGACGGTCAGATCTTTTTCAGCAGCGAGCCCCTTGCTGTCTTCGAACCGAAAATTAATGCCTACCAGCTTATCCACTTCTGTACCTTCCAGCTGATAAGAAAATACATATTCATATTTGTTGTCGCCCAGGCTTACCGGATCTGCTTCGAGAATACCGGCATTGCCGAAACTGTTGTCGCGCTGCAGATTGATGGTTTTATACATTTTCACCTTACCTGCTCCGTTGGGCGCATAGATTGATAAGGTAGCCTCGATTGTTCTGCCCGATTTGCCGGTAACATTATCCGGTGAAAGGGTAAGAACAGGTGCATTGGGATCTGCCTTGTCTTTTTTACAACCAGCCATAGTAAAGAGGCTGAGCAAAGCAATCATGGTAAATAAAATAGATGGCCGCATAATCGTTGTTTTAAGATGTTGAATTAGCAATCATTTTTTATTAAGTGTGCAGGCCCTCAGGCTTTCCACATTTTTTGAATTTCTTCGAGCGATTTTCCTTTTGTTTCGGGTACGCTACGCCAGATAAACAGGAATGCCAGTACAGACATCACCATATATATCCAGAAGGTATAGGCTGTACCGATTGCATCCAGCAGCATGGGAAAAGTTTGGGATACTATATAAACCGATAACCAGAGGAAAAAGATAGCTACTCCCATGGCCCTGCCCCTTATCTGGTTGGGGAAGATTTCGGCAACCACTACAAACGTGAGCGGTCCGAGCGAAATGGCAAAGAACGAGATATACAGCAGGATGCCTGCCAGTACCCAGTAGCCTGTCGTTGCCTGCTGATAAAAGGCCAGCCCGACCAGGGCCAGACATATAGCCATACCCGCCGCACCAATAAGCAATAGTTTTTTCCGCCCCAGTTTATCTACGTATTTGATCGCCACCAATGTCATGAGCGTATTAATACCGCCAACCCATACCGTCTGAGTGAGTGCGGAAGACGACCCATCGCCGGTAGCTTTAAAAATCTCCGGTGCATAGTACATGATCACATTGATACCGGTAACCTGGCTGAATACAGACAGAAAAATACCGATGATCAATGCGGTTCTTAATCCCGGTCGCAGGAGTTCGCCAAAAGAGGCCTGTTTTTCATTGAGCGAAACGCGTATAGCTTCCATCTCCTCACGTGCCTTTATGTCGCCATTTATTTTCCGCAGTATATCCTCGGCGCCTGTCCAGTTGTTTTGTGCAGCCAGCCAGCGCGGGCTTTCCGGGGCACGGAGCAGCAATACTATAAATACAATCGAAGGAAGTAACCCTGAGCCAAACATCCAGCGCCAGCCACTCTCCACATTCCAGTTATGGTCGTGCAGGCCGGCAATTGCAGCATTTACAAAATAGATCAGCAGGATGCCGATTACAATGCCCAGTTGATAAATAGAAATGAGTCTGCCCCGGATGCTGGCCGGAGCTATTTCAGAAATATACATGGGCGAAAGAATAGACGCTATACCTATGCCAATGCCACCAATCATACGAAAGACGATAAAAGAAGTAAGCCCCATGGGTGCCATTATACCTACCGATGAAATAGCAAAGGCCCATGCCGATATCATCAGCACCTTCCGGCGGCCCAGTTTATCGCTAAGCCCGCCGGCTACCATAGCTCCGATCATACAACCGATCAGCGCACAGGAAGCGGCCCAGCCCGTCATGGCGGCACTCAGCTGATATTTTTCCTGTATAAATCCGATGGCGCCGGCAACAACTGCTGTGTCGTAGCCAAATAGCAAGCCGCCAATTGCAGCCACCAGGGTACACTGATAAATAAATTTCATTTGATTCGTCATACCTTAATTTATACGGTAATCATTCAGGTTTTCTTTTCTTACCAGGGCCTTCATGGTAGCACAGGTTTGACCTTCTGCCTCACCATAGGGGCGAATCGTATAGCTCCCTACTGAAGCCGGCACTATAAAGGTTTCGGCATAATGAATCACGAATGGTTCAAATGCGCCGGTGGGACTTTCCACAATTGCCTCACGCCCTTCCACGAGGTTCAAGACATTCACTACGCCTTCGGTAGAATGTTCCACCTTTTCAGTAAACCAGTGCCGCCTCGTTTCAATAAATGAAGTTTCATCCAGGCCGGTACGCTCTTCACGCCATCCCTCTCCGGCAGCCACCTCTTTAAACTGATTGACGAGATTATTCTTTGTCCAGCTGGTGGTTCGGTCCCATTGTATTACCTGCTCACCATGTGCCAGAGAAATGGGCCTTGGTTTTCCATCGAGTCCCATTCGGCCCCAGTCCCACAACTTGAACGTAAAAATGTATGGGGTGGCGCTGATCTCCAGTACTACACTATCGGCACCTGAGCAGTGTACAGTACCTGCTGGTATCAGTACATGATCGTGTTTACGGACAGGCCATTTCTCTACATATTTATCCGCATCAAATCCTGCACCTTTATTTTGCGCATCTTCCAGTGCCTGGATCATAGCCGGTGCATCCACATTTTCTTTCAGTCCGAGATACACGAAAGCATTATCCTGTGCTTCCAGAAAATAGTAGCTTTCGTCCTGCGTATAGGCCATTCCGAATTTTTCGCGAATGTATTGTTTCAATGGATGCACCTGCAGGCTCAGATTTCCTCCCTGCATGGTATCGAGAAAATCGAAGCGGATAGGAAACTCTGCTCCAAATGCGTCATAGACCTTTTGCCCCAGCAGGGCTGCCGGCTGATAAAAGACGAGGTTGATCGATGGCGTTTCAAACAACAGATTATCAAAACGGATCAGCAGACTGTTTTCTTCGGGCACACAGTCAAAGCCCCAGGCAAAGTTTTTCTCTTTTCTATCCAGATCGCACACCTCTTTGAGCCATTGTCCGCCCCAGGGTCCCGGATCAAAAAACGGCGTTACCCGGAAAGGACGTTGTACAATTGCCTGCAGTGCCTGGGCAAGTACATGACCCGTCACCATTTTAGGTTCGGCAGGACGGGTTGTATCCAGTACATAATCTGCCTTATGTAAAAGAAGCTGTTTTTGTTTATCGCATACCCGCCAGTCTACAAAGAAGGCCCGTTTATACTGATAAGCAAAAGCGGCCGTTGCATTGCTGATGCCGATATTACCTACTTCATTTCTCCGAAAACGCAACTGTATTTCCCAACGCGGCATATCCGCATAGATTAACAGGTCATGTGGCACGGGTACCAATGAAGCGCCGATACCGTAAATGAAAATGATATTGCCTGAATCGTTTGTTACGGCATCCGCAATCTGCTGTAAGCCTGCGGCATCAAACAGATCAACGAGTGTAAGCGAGGTCATATAACCAAATACCGGATCGTCTGTAACATAAGGAAATACCAACGGCTCCAGTTTTTCTGCCGGCAGCAGTGCTTCCTCCGCTGCATAAAAGGATGCCTGCGGAAAAGCTTTTTTCAACTGATCAATCACAGGAGCGGCTATCACGCCATGGTAGCATTCCAGCAACACTACCTGCTTATTGCTTCCTGCCTGTCCGATACGCGATATCCATTCTTTTATAATTTCATCCCAGCCACCGGAGCCGCTAAGACCCTGCACTGATACTTCGGGAAATTTATCGTAATTCGACTTCTTCAACACATCTCTGTTTTTATATCCAACAATAAATTGACTTCAACTATTTATCAGTATCCCTCATTTTGTCCGAGTTTCGGATTGAGGTCTACCTCACGCTGAGGCAGGGGGAACAGGTTATTGCGCGTTGCCGGTACAACACCGGGTTTGGCAAGCGGCACCAGTTGCTGCAGTTTACCTGTACGTACCAGATCAAACCAACGCTGACCTTCAAAAACAAATTCCATCATGCGCTCTTTAAGTACGGCATCTCTGAACTGATCTTTGGAAAGACCCGAATAATCGGCTACTGCATTGGCATAGGTTGTTCCATTGAACCGCGCACGTTTACGCACCATATTGATATAAGTATGAGCGGGGCCTGACTGATCGAGTTCATTCAATGCTTCCGCATACATCAGCAATACATCTGCATAGCGTATGACCGGGAAATCATTGGAAGAGCTGTTGCCTGTTGGCTCTGCTACACGATCCCAGTATTTCTTTACATAAGGACGAATTGTATAGGCTCCTGCAGGATCATTGATCTCAGTCAGAAAAGTCACTGCTCTTCTGCGGTCATCTACTTCAAACTGGTTATAGATATACTGTGTGGGGAATTGCCAACCCTGCGCATTCTGCACACCTTCAACGCTGAGCGCCGTTGGCAGCAGACGTACATTAAACTGACCTACTTCCCAGAAAATAATTGCACCACCTGCATCGCCAAATCCAACGGAGAAAATAGCTTCTTTTCCACCGCGGCTCGACAATTTGAATACATCGGCAAAATCATCCCAAAGTGAATACTCCTGCGAATCGATCACTTTTTTAGCAAACACAGCGGCCTGCTCCCAGTTCTTTTGGGTGAGGTATACTTTGGCCAGGATGGCGTTGGCAGCACCACTGGTAGCACGTCCGCGACCATTGCCTGCCGGATAGCTGGCAGGCAGATCTGCCGCCGCATCTTTCAGATCCTGGATTATTTGAGTGTAAACCGCATCCACGTCTGATTTTTCAGGCAACAGTGGGTTATTCTCTTCAAGGAGCAACGGCACTTTACCATACATTCTCACCAGGTTGAAATACATCAACCCCCGGAGAAATTTGGCTTCACCTACCAATCTGTCGCGCAATGTCTCATTCATACTGATACCCGGTATGCGGGCAATGGCGATATTGGCCAGTGAGATAGTTTTATAATGCATGCCCCAGATCTCTTCGAAAGAGGGGTTCATGGACGTATAGGAGAAAGATGACAACTGGTCGAAGTTGGCTGCACCCAGCTGATTATTGAGCATCTCATCAGATGCCAGGCCCATTGCCACCCAAAAAGTACTGTGATATACGCCAGCTGTATTTCCTCCCGACGCAAAATTATCTACAGAGTTGAGGTAGGCGTAGATGGAGTTGACTGCAGCGATAGCGTCTGCTTCAGTTTTATAAAAATTCTGGATGGTCACCAGGTTTTTAGGATCTTCTTCCAGAAACTTTTTACAGGAAGACAGCATAGCCAGGCAGCCGGCCAGCAGCAACATGGATATTTTGAAATGATTCTTTTTCATATCTAACAAGCTTTTGAAATTTTAGAATGTAGCGCTTAATCCTACCTGGTATACTCTTGCCTGCGGATATCCTCCCAGATCAAGCCCCAGCAATGTGGTACTTTGACCGAATGTGTTGGCCTCAGGATCGTAACCGGAGTATTTGGTAATGGTGAACAGGTTGGTACCGCTGACATATAACCGAAGATTGCTCATACCTGCTTTGCGAATGATACGACCCGGCAGGTTGTAGCCCAGCGTTACGTTGCGCAAACGGATATAAGAAGCATCTTCTACAATTGCTGAAGAAACCAGTCCTACGTCCAGGCTGCCGGCTGATAAAGCACGGGGGTATTTATTGCTGGGGTTAGTGGGTGTCCACCTGTCCAGTCCGGCTTCTGCCAGTACGTTTTGCTGTCCGTTGAAATTGAGCAGATCGAGGTTATTGAGGTTAGCCATTTTATTGCCCTGCGATCCCTGGAAGAAAAATGACAGTTCAAGGTTTTTATAGGAGAGCGTATTCCCAAAACCCCAGGTAAACTTAGGTTGTGCCGAACCCAGGATCGTGCGGTCATTTGCATCGATTTTGCCGTCTTTATTAATATCGCGGTAACGGCGGTCGCCGGCCTTTGCACGTGAGGCGGGATTAGGCGCACCTGCTTCCTGGCCCACCAGTACGGGGCTGCTGGCCGCTTCTGCGTCTGACTGGAAAATACCATCAAACTGATATCCGTAGAATGTACCAATCGATACTCCTTCGCGCAGCAGGATGCTGTTTTGCAGAATCACATCTGTTTCGCTGTTAAGATTCAGAATCTTGTTGCGGTTGAGTGAGAAATTAACAGATGATGTCCACTCGAGCTGGCCTTTGAGGTTGATGGTACGCAGATCGAGGTCTACACCCCAGTTGTTGATATTACCGATATTGAGCAATGTATAGTTAAACCCTGTGGTAAGTGGAATGGGGCTGGCCAGCAACAGATCGTTGGTGCGTTTATTATAATAATCGGCAGTAAACGTGATGCGGTTGCGGAGCATTGACAGGTCTATACCCAGATCAAGCTGGCGGGTAGTTTCCCACTTCAGGTTACGGTTGACATAGCTAAGCGGCTCACGACCCGTAAACACTTCGTAGCTATTGCCGGCATTGAATACCCCTTCGCCAAACGGTCCTACCAGGGCAAGCGACTGATAAGGAGGTATGGCCTGGTTGCCGATGATACCATAGCTGGCGCGCAGCTTCAGGTCATTGATAGCTTCCAGGTTTTCCATAAAGCGCTCTTTCGACACACGCCATGCAAAAGCACCGGAGGGGAAGAAACCGTATTTGTTGCCTTCCGCAAATTTGGATGATCCGTCTACACGACCCGTGAGGGTAAAGAGATATTTATCATCGAGCGTATAGTTGGCACGACCGAGATAAGAGACCATGCTCCACTCCGACTCGCTGTTGGAAGGTTTCTGCGGATTCAATGCAGAGCCGATATTGTGGTACCCCGTACGGTTGTCCGGAAAATCGAATGCGTATACAAACATCTGCTCGTTCTGGAATTGCTGAAGAGTGTATCCCAATACAGCATTTACCTGGTGGCGGCCACCAAAATTATTATTATAGGAAAGGGTGTTTTCGTTGAGCCATGTACTTCCTATAGATCTGCCCAGCGATGCTTCGCCATTGCTGGCCTGAGTACGTTTCAGGAAATTGGGACCGAAACTATTTTCGCTGTTGGTATAGGCATCGAGACCAAAAGTGGTTTTGAATATCCAGTTTTTATTGAATGAATACTGTGCAAAAGCATTACCCAGGAAGCGTGACAAAACTGTGTTGGATGTATATTCTTTTGCTTCTGCAATGGGATTACCCAGTATTTTACCCCTATCGTTTTCGAATGTATAACCACCATTTACACTGGAGTTATAGACCGGCAATACCGGGTTAAACAGCAGTGCCGAAGTAACCACACCCGGAACGATCTGGCCACCGTTGGTCAGTACGCCTTTACTTGCCAGACGGGAATAGGAAAGTGTGGCACCTACCGTGAGCTTATCATTTACTTTCTGCTCGAGGTTGGAGCGGAAAGAATAACGTTTAAAGTTGCTGCTCTCGATAATTCCTTTCTGGTCAAAAAGCGAACCGGAGATATTGTATTTGGTACGATCGGTACCGCCGGAGAAAGACAGCTGATAGTTGGCCATGGGTGCTGTGCGAAACAACTCGTCCTGCCAGTCTGTTCCCTTACCCAGGTTGGGTGGATTTACATAAACAGGGATTTGTCCGGCATTTAAGCGGCCTTCATTTACAAAATCGGCATACTGTGCAGCGTTGAGTACTTTCAGTTTATTAGCCACGGTCTGCCATCCCTGGAAGGTTTCGAAGTTGATCGTGCCTTTTCCGGCTTTTCCTCTTTTGGTAGTAATCAGTACTACGCCATTGGCGCCGCGTGCGCCGTAGATAGCGGTAGCAGAGGCATCCTTAAGGATTTCAATAGACTCCACATCGCTGGGGTTGATAGAGGATAAGGGGCTGATGCGGGGACCGCGGGTACCGCCTGCGCTCATATCTGCGCCATCACTATTGACCAGCATTCCGTCGATCACATAGAGCGGTTCATTGCCGGCATTGATGGAGCTGGTACCGCGGATACGAATGGAGGTTTCAGCTCCGGGTTTGCCGGATATCTGGGTTACCTGTACACCCGCTGCGCGGCCCTGCAATTGCTGATCGAGGCTGGTGGCAGGAATTACTTTCAACTCATCTGCCTTGATCGACACCACAGAACCGGTGAGGTCACTTTTACGGGTGGTACCATAACCAATTACCACTACGTTGCTGAGTTCGGCCGGGTTTTCGCTCAGCCTGATCTCCATCGGAGCGTTCTCTACCGTTACTTCGCGGGTGATGTAACCTACATAAGAGATGACCAGTGTTGTTTTTCCCGACACAGCCGGGATGCTAAACTTACCATCGGCTCCTGTGGTCACCGTATTTTTATCGTCTTTCAGTGCAACAGTAGCGCCAGACAGCGGGGCACCATCAGCGTTGCGAACCGTACCTGTGATGGTACGTGCGGGGTCTTGTGCTAACACACCGGCTGCCAGGAACAGAGCCAGTCCTGGCAATACCAGCCGCAAAAGGAGTGCAAACTTTCTCATTGAGCAAGCATTAATCGTTAATAAAATCGTTTTTTTATGTCCGAATGTACATACATATTATCCGACAGGATTGTGCGCAAAATGCAGCACAGCAGTCCTATCGGGCAATATCTATGGTATATGTAAACCGGTCGGCCCGGTAATACCCCAGGTTATATTCAAATGGTCTGTCTCCCGGGTCAAATACCACCCGTTTTCTGAACAGGATAGCATCGCCCACTTTTACATTCAGCAGTTTGCTGATCCGGGCATCGGCCAGTATAGCACTGATGCCTTCGCGTGAAACTGCCGCTACGATATGATGTTTTTTCTCCAGTGTTTCGTACAATGGTTTGGAAAAATCGTCATCGGCGGTCAATCCGGTGCGGGGATGGAAATAAGAAATAAAGTGTACAACGGGACCTGAGTCTGGCCCTTTCACCCGTTCCATCCGCAGCACTTTTACACCTTCTTTTATATGAAACAGCTGCTGAATCTCTTTATCCGGCACTACCATACTCACTTTAATACTATAGTTCTTAAAGACCATCCCCTTTTCATCCATTTCATGGGTAAAGCTGGTCCATTTGTTAAGCCGGGTGATAATATTGTTTTTTACCACCTTGGTCCCCACCCCTTTCTTACGTACCAATAGCCTTTCATACACCAACTTATTGGTCGCCTGTCTGACCGTACTTCGCGATATCCCCAGGCGTTGAGCCATGTGAACCTCATTGGGTAATAGTTTACCATTCTGATACTCCGGCTGATCGATCAGCTTTCTCAGAATGTCCTCTACCTGCACGTGCAGGGGCAGGGCGCTGGTATGGTCTATTTCAAAATCGTTCATGTATGTCTATATGTACGTACATATCAAATGTATTGAGATTTTGCAGACGAGCAAATTTTTTTTGGAAATACCCTTAAAAATGGGGGCTGCCGGAGATGACCGAGGAAGGTCCGGCACTCAGTTTGACGGGTTCATGTCGCACCCCCTGGAAAAGCATTGCCAGAAGATTCGGAGCAGGAACGCCTTGCCCGGTTTGCATACCAAAGCAAGTGAAGGTGTTTACCAGGGGAACGGTATAGGTCATTTATCTATAACACTAATTCCCGGCACTTACTTAATTGATGTTTGCACCAACCAGGTTGAAATATCCTCGATTCTGGTGTATTAAAACAATTTACAAACAGGAATAAAAACAACATCCGGACTAGATATGTACGGTTCCATTATTGAGGCCGCCACATCCGATCGCTTGCCCGCTATACCATAATAGCGATGTCCTGCGAAACATCCCTTTTTGCCGGTAAAAATCAACTTCTTATGAGAAAACTATAAATTCACCACGTATTACTAATTCAGACAATATAATTAGTGTATCTTGCATTATTAAACAAAACATGCCACTATGTTGAAATCCTCAATCGCCGCCCTATTACTTTTTTTCGTATTTACAGCCTGTACAAAAGACAATGATGAACCCAGTTCCAAAACAGACATCCTTACTTCAAAAACGTGGGTATACGACCTTTACATTACACGATTCAATACGACGAATTCCATCTATCAGTATAAGAAAGGTAAACCCTATAATGCACTCAATCTAACCAATGATTGGATCAAGTTTGATAAGGATGGTACATATACCCGGAAAGATTACCAGGGGTTAAACAAAGCTGGTACCTGGAAGTTTGTAAACGACGAAACAGGAGTAGCCACTACCGAAGATGGAGTAACGCACACCAATACTATAAGATTATTAACAAAAGATCGTTATACATGGTATGATCCCGCGGATGATGCCTATGGTGAAATGATACCCCAATAAGCATATCTCTTAAGATGATAAAAAGGCCGGTTATTGCGCTGAACAATAGCCGGTCTTTTTTATGCAAAATGCCGACCATAAAAATCATTAATTGTGCTATTGATTGAGACTATTTCAGATTGATGAAAATTGTGCTCATGATCGCAAATTTGCAGAACTCTTGCTGGCTTTTAAGACGGAAAGGGCTGTAGACTCTTTTCCAGCAATATCTTTGAATGAGAGTAATATGTCAACTATTACTGAATTGATTGATCAGAATAATTTTACGAAACCTAAGTATGAACTATACAGCAGGGACGAATACCATTATCTGACAACCTTTTCCAGGTCTGGAGGTGATTTTCGCAATCCCCCCTAACACAAAGGCGCGACGACGGATATTTGTAAGACCAATGCCGTCATTACGCAATGAGGAATCAAACCCCTGGCCATCATCCCTGACTAAGAGCGTAAACCCTTTTTTATTTATCTCTACCCGAATAGAAACATTGCGGGCTTTTGCATACTTCGATATATTATTCAATTGTTCCTGAACTATCCGGTAAAATGCAGTTCTTACCTCCGTGGGCATATTGTTTGCCTGATCTGTTACATGTATTTCCGTTTTTAAGCCATCGTCCGTGTTCATCGTAGCAACAAGGTACTCTATCTGATCACGAAACGAATCCTTTACATCTGTCGCAGGCGCCAGCCGATGCGACAACCTTCTCAACTCATCAATTGCCTGTATTGTATATTTTTTCAGGTTATCAAGTGCTTCGGTGACGGTCCTTGTATCTGATAGGTTCCCCCGTACAAAATCTACGGTTAGCAAAGAGGCCGCCATAATCTGTTTTACGTTGTCGTGTAGTTCCATCCCAATCTGCATACGTTCTTTCTCCTGGGCTTCATTAACCGCCCGGCCGATCCTGATTTCCTCCTCTATCCGGCTGGTAATATCAAGCAAAGTACCGATCCATGCCGGCCTTCCTTCGTAGATGATTTCTGACGTTACTATTTCAAGGTATACAAATCTTCCGTCTTTCCGGAGCGCCCTCAGCACATACTGATTTTGATGACCGGCCGTATCGCTGCCGGGTTGATGGTAGGCTCTGAAATGCGGGATATCCGCCTCATGTACGAGCGATTCTATGTTTTCCATCGACTTTAGCTCCTGCAAACTATACCCCATGATTCTCTGATGGGCCGGATTGATATAAACAACTTTTCCCTCTTGCAGGATATAAACTCCAGCCAGACTTTTCTCAACCAGATTTCTAAATTTTTCTTCGCTTTCCTTTAATTTATTCTGTGTTCTTTTTCTTTCAGAAATATCCCGCAGGAAGGCGGTAAACGTTGTCTCATTCTGGCGGGTCACGGGAATGATAGTCAGCTCAACAGGAAATTCCTCCCCCATTTTATTGATGGCCGATACTTCGATCAGGCGCTGAAGAATTGGTCCATCGCCCGTTTTCAGGTAATGCTCCATTCCTTTCCGGTGTTTTTCCCTGTATTGTACGGGTATAATTTTATCTGCCAGCAATTGTCCCAATACCTCCTGTTCGCTCCAGCCAAAAACTATCTCCGCCTGCGGGTTCCATGCTACAATCACCCCCCGCTCATCCATGCCGATGATAGCATCCAAAGCTGCATCCATGATCATTCGCCGCTTTTCCTCGCTATCCCTGATCATGTACTCTGCCGTTTTTCGTTCAGTTATATCCATCAGTGTACACATCAAAGCCGGCCGTCCTTCATAGGTCGCTACTGTTCCATATACCTCTAAAAAGATCTGTTGTCCATCCTTTTTTTCTCCGATCGCCTCCACCTGCATAAAATGTGCATCGTCTGTAGTTGAATTGCTCTGCGGGTAGCTGAATATATAACGACTCTCATCAGCCAAAACTTTCGCTGCAGGAGTACAGGAAGCCATCTCTTGCTGACTATATCCAAAAATTTCAGCAAACTGCGGATTCACATAAGCAAACCTGTCGCCCTGAATAATACAAACACCTACCGGAGATCGCTCAACCAGGTTACGGAATTTAATTTCCGCCTCTTTCAATCTCGTAATAACCTCCGTGAACAGTATAATGCCCCCAATATCGCCATTGTAATGCCGCCAGGGATGAACCTCCCATCTCAACCAGATGGTTTTCCCATTTTCATCCACATAGAAATCTTCTTCACTTTTTGCAGTTTCGCCATTCATGCAACGGCGGTGAATGTCGCGCCAACGCTGCGGATTATCCGGAAACAACTCGTAGTGTATCCGACCAATTACCTGCTTTCCCTCCAGACCATAGTCGCTTAGCCATCTTTTGCTGGCCATCAGATAGCGCATGTCTTTATCAAACATAGCCAGTGCAGCAGGACTGTATTCAATAAACAAACGCAGTTGCTGTTCCCTGACCTGCAATAGCTCAGCAATTTTCTTTTTTTCTGTTATGTCTTCCGTCTGCGTAACAAAATAGAGGAGACGTCCGTTGCCGTCTCTTACGGCCGATACGTTGAGATTCACCCATATTACCGCGCCTCCTTTACAGATATACCTTTTTTCGGTCCTATAATTGCCTGCATCTTTTTGCAGTGCGTCTGTCATGAATTGAATCCCTTCCTGCTGATCCTGGGGGTGAGTAATATCTTTAAAACTCATTGCCGCCATTTCTTCCGGCAGATACCCCAACATTTGGCATAACGCCTTATTAACCTTCAACCATTTGCCTTCGGAGCTCACCAGGGCCATACCTATGGCAGAATGTTCAAATGCCCCCCGCAGTGTGGATTCGCTTATTGCCACCTGTTTCTGGGCTTCCCTTAAACCGGTCAGATCACGACCAATCGCCAGATGGTGATCACCATCTATTTTTTTTACACTGAGTTCAATCTCTACGAAACCTCCATCCTTCCTTGCCAATCGAATTTCCTGCAACAGTTCTTTCCCCTGCTGTTGAAAATTCAGATAGAACGGGTCGGCGGCTACCTGAAGAGGGTCGACCAGTGCAGAAAAATTTCTGCCAACCAATTCCTCCCGGGAAAATTGCAATAGCTTGCACACACTGTTATTCACCTCTGCTATAACCCCAGCAGCATTAATAACAATAATAGCATCGGATGCTTTCTCGAAGAAAGAGAAATACCGTTCTTCGCTGGCCTTTAGTTGCCTTGTTTTTTCACTTACCAGTTGTTGCAGCCGGTAAGGTTGTCCAGCACCATACCAGGCAAAAAGCCCCCCGAAAACCGAAAACAGTAAGCCCAGTATCATAAAGGGAAGCAGTGCCACCGCTGTCCGGTTATTAACGAACCGTGCATATATCTTCCAGTCACCTTCTGCCATGGCGACCGACTCCCAGTCGCTTTCGCCCCAGGCTCCATCATGCGGTAAGAAAAACTGTTCCTCGCCAGTATTGGGGTTAACTTTGGATAACTGGAAAATATAATCCTTATTACTCCCGCTATCCAACTGAGCTGCCCTGATCAATGTAGACAGTTTCACTATTGCGGCCGAAAAACCCCAAAATTTGTCGTTAATAAAAAGAGGCAACCGGCCTACGATCCCAACATAGCCTTGTTTCAATGGCAGTGGGCCGGCATAGAATAGTTTCTTTTCCCTGATTGCACGTTCCGCCTCTTTATTCACCAGTGAATCTCTTAATATATCATATCCGATTGCGGCAGCATTTTCTGCCAATGGGTACACATTGGTTATAGTGCCCCCCTGTACCAGTTCCAGCGCATCTACATACTTATAACTATCAAGCAATTTTCTGGCTACGGTGTCAAAATTCGTCTTACCTCCTTCCTGTATCACCATAAACCCCAGGGTTCGGGTGGCAACAGAACTGAAATCAAGTACATTTTTTAATTTGTCTCTTGCATTAAGCGCTGCATTTGCCAGTACACTCTTCCTCGCTTCCTTAAAAAGTAAGTAGCGCTGATAAGACAAAAGTATCACCGTCACAAAAAGAAGAAGAAATACCACCCACCCGATGACAGATGGCCGCTTAAATACAGTTGATTTACGGTAATGAGCAACGAGCATTACATACAGCGCCTTTTAAGATCTATGAGTATAGCCGTTTAAAGCTCTATAAGATACGATATATTACTTATTTTTCTCATTTTTTTATAGAACCAGAATTATCAAATCGAAATACAGCTTTCAATGCACCCGCTATATGTTAGCGTAATCAGTCTAATCGCCATTTGAATTTTATCCACCACAGACCGGCACACGTTTGACTTTCCCCACCTTATCACGGCAAAAACTACTTCTCTAAGTCAATGGTTATCTAAGAAGCCTGTATGCGAATAGTTTTCGAACCATTTGGAAAACAATACCAAAATATTGTCGGGCATTTCCGGCTAATATAACGGCAGCTATCGATGATGCAGCGTCATCTAAGCAGATAGCCGAAAAATCGCCAGGGCTATACAAAGGACCGTACTATCAATTATCGCATCCGAATAATCAACAGCAGAAAAAAAATAGGTTTACCTGATAAATTCAGGGATACTCACTGTAACCAGACGCCGGCTTAATTCAGTTGAGTAAGTCATCAATAGAAATACACGCCAGATAGGGAGCGAGATGATCTGTACTATGGAATACCCGATATTCAAGAACCTCCTTACTCACACAGCAGCAAAAAGTTTCTACATAATATTCGTGCATCTGGAAAAGAAAGACCAACCGGTCATGAAGCTGTCTTTTACCAACAGCAACCCCTTCAGTCATAACAATTGATCTTTTGTGATCCTCGGGCAAAGCGATAAATTCTGATAGTTTCATAAATGCTGTTTTTAATGGACTCAAAAAGGCAATTACTAAAACGCGTAGTTGATACGGACGGGGAAAAGGCCAACTACGATAATCAATGAACTTACGAGGCAGAGGCAGAAAAAGGAATCCTGCGGCAGTTTTTTAACCGGTCCGCATGGACAGACAACAAAGATAGAAAAGAGTTTTCAATCAGTTTTTAATTTATTCGGATTTTACAGGCAAAGATTTAGAAAAAATCGGAAACTCCTGGTCGGCATACACACGGTAGAACTAAAAGCTCCATTGTTTATTCATTCAGTTTCTTCAGTAATGCATCTGCTGAAATCATTGAAAGCGGAATTTTGGCTTCTGCAATAGTAACCTGGTGCTTTTCCAGCTTTTCAATTTTGGAGAGTGCAACTATAAACGACTTATGAACACGCAAAAATTGCCCGTCGGGCAATCTGCTTTGAAGCTCAGTTAGAGTCATCCGGGTTAAAATGGATTTCTCCTTCATAACCAATCTGGCATAATTATCTTCACCTCGGATATAAAGCAATTCATTTAATTGGACGGCCACCCAATCAAAACCATCTTTCACAAATAATATCTCGGCTTTAGGGCTCTGGGGAGTTCCTGTAAGTTTTCTTGATTCCGCTAATTGACACGCTTTTAAGAAACGACTGTAATTAATCGGTTTCAACAGGTAATCCGTTGCAGCCAGCTCGAAACCTTTCAGGGCGTGTTCCGGATAGGCGGTCACAAAAACAATCTGCGCGATGTTCTTTACCATTTCGGATAATTCCAGGCCAGACAGTCCGGGCATGGAAATATCCATAAAAATAAGGTCTACCGGATTCGTTTTAATGTAATGAAAAGCCTCCGTTGAACTTAAAAACGTAGCTACCAAATCAACGAATGGAATCTTTTCGCAATGACTTCTAATAACATCAAGCGCTACAGGTTCATCGTCAACAGCTATGGCTCTTATCATTTTGAAAATATTTCTTCCAGTTTTTTACGTAATTCGGTGGGTGTTAATCCTATTGCAATGATAACACCATTTGGATCAATTAAGAAATTCTCGGGTATTGCATGAACGCCATATAATTTAGATACACTGTTATCCCAATGCTTTAGGTCGGAGACCTGTGTCCAGGTTAACTGGTCATCTTTAATCGCTTTAATCCAGTCCTTTTTACTATTCTGATTATCGAGCGAGACTCCTAAAATCGTAAACCCCATATCTTTAAAATCATTAAAGATATTTACGAGGTCAGCATTACCTCTACGGCATGGGGCACACCATGACGCCCAAAAGTCAAGCAACACATACCTGCCTTTAAATTCCGAAAGCCTGACTGGTTTGTTCCACTGATCGTTCTGTATAAAATCAGGTGCAACAGTACAGGGGGTGACATTCTTTTTGCCAAGCAAAAATTGATGAAATGCTTTGCCGTCGAAGGTGTTTCTGACAGATGGGGAAAGCCGATAAAACATAGGTTCAATGATCTCCAGATCAGGAAATGCACCAGCAAGAACCACCATATTTTTCAGGGAAATATAACTATCGGGATTAGCGTCAATAAACGCTTTAATAATTGGAAGTTTTGCAGACGCCAGGCTATCTATTGCTTTCAACCATCCGCTAAGTTCTAATGAATCTTGTACTGACAATCGTTTTCCCGAAGCGTCTTTACCAACAAACCCTCCTGCTCTCAGTAAGTTACTGATCCGCATTTCCTCCTCTATAATAGGTTTCAATTTTGACTTAAGGCGTACATTATCTGCATTTATAACTGATCCTGAAAAGACGGCTTTACTGATTAAACTATCTGTCTTGATTTTAATCGAACCAGGATGGATAAAAAACTGCAATGCATCAATACCGACGCCTTTTTTCGCCTTTCTCATCAGTTGCCCGGAGCCCAGGTTTTCAAAATCCGTAAGTAGTGTGGCATCTAATGGCCGATCTATCTGGCCAGATAATACGAACAACCCATTCTTTCTTTTTGCAGAGTCTATCATTGTCTTTCCTTCAGATTGCCAAAGCAGATATACGCTTGTTTTATCATCCGCAGCCTTTATATCAACATAAACTGTGAATCTTTCTTCATTAGTTTGGGCAATAGAAATCAGCGGCAGCAGAAATACCGCTACCAGGCTTTTTATTTTGTTCATCATGTTTTGGGTTATGGGTTAAGTGCTATTTGCAAAGTCATTCGATACGTATTGCCATCATTAGTTTGTCTTAGATTGTAATTATGGCCGTAAAGCAAATTCAATCGTTTAATGGTATTTTTAATCCCTGTGTTATTGCCCTTAATTTTGATAGGCTCCTGAACGATACTATTGCTGATGTCAATTAAAAGTTTATTGCCTTCCTCTTCAATTAAAATGTTTATAAAACACTGCTCATCTGTGCTGATTCCGTACTTAAATGCGTTTTCAATAAAAGGCAAAATAATCATTGGAGCAATCAGGGCATCCGGTAAAGCGGAAGGCATCTGAATATTTATCCTAATATTATCTGTAGCTGGTAGCCGAGCCTGTTGCAGTGTCAGGTAATCATCAACAAATTTGAGTTCTTCTTGTAGTGACACGAAATTCTCCTGTATTCCAGCTATAGTGTATCTCATCATACCCGAAAGTCTATCTATGCCATCGGCTGTAACCGCTGCCTTTTCCTTAAGCGCAGTGCCATACAAGTAATTTAAACTATTAAATAAGAAATGTGGATTTAATTGTGCTTTCAGGGCGTCCAGTTCATTTTTAGATTGTTGCAGTTTTAAGCTTTTCTCATATATAGTCTGATACAAATAATTACGGATAATCGAATAGAGCCACGTATAGATCGTAATGATTACGGTTTGGCTGAGGTATAAAAGTATATTCTCATGGGTATTAGGTTGCAGAATTATGAAGGTTGCAGATCCTACTATTCCAACAACCACGCAGGAGACGGTAAACAGGAAAAGGTTAAGTTTTTTAAAGAAATACTGATAATTAATTTCGATATACAAAAGACATATCAATAAAATCAATGTATCACTATCCTGAAATAAATGATACACAAAAAACTCCCAGGGTGCGCGGCCTTTGTAAAGCGTGTCAGTAATATACTCATAAATATGAGACAGGTTTATTACCAGCATTACTCCAGCGAAGTGCGCTAACCAGCCAGTTATTATACTTTTTAACTTTACTTTCATCTTTCAGCATTGATGGATCAAAGAAAAGAAAGAATAGAACAAGTCTATAATCGATGTGGTGTAGTCCGAAAACGGTGTGGTGATCGCCGATAGAGCTATGGTGTAGAGGATTGTTTCAAAATCAGGTATCAGGGCTTATTTTTCGTATCCGCACAATTTACCGCTCTACCAGGCAGTATTCCCTGCCACAGCAGGCAGTTGCTGGAATCCGGGTAACGGTTTTCAATGGCCCTTTGAAAATCATTGAATGATCGCTGCAGGCTATCCCGGTATGATTACCCAGCTGAACATCCGTTTCCAAAAACACTTGCATTTTCCACTGTTTTTTACTAGTCTTGCGAATTGTTTAACTATATCCATATGAAATACCTTTTCTTTTTAGCCCTCATCATCACTGCCAGCAGTATCACGGCCTGCAACAATGCAGCCGAAGCTGACCCTGCTGAAACCAATTTGCCTCCACTTGAAGTTACTGCCGTCAAACTACTGGCAGATTATGAAGCCGATGAAAATGCTGCCGGAAACTTATATGGCGGTCGAAACCTGGTTATAACAGGGGCTGTAATGAGCATTGATAAAAAACCGGATGGTTCAGCAATTATTCTATTAAACTCCGACCAATCCAGCATAGGCAGTGTCCGTTGTCATTTCTCAGCTGAAAAAGCAGCGGCACTGGCAGCTGTGGAAAGAAAAGATTCGATCATTGTCAAAGGTGTTTGTTCAAATATGGATTCGCATGTGCAAGTGGTAGTGACTGACTGCAGTATTACCTCCGCCGCACAGGAAGTGGCAAACTTCAGTGGCAAGCCCAAAGATCATCCGAATAACCAAAAAGCGACAGAAGAGATTCGTAGCGATCTTTTTATTCTTGATAATTTCATTTCGGATTCCGGTATCTTATACGTGAGCGTCTCAAAAGATACGGAGAACCTGAACACTAAAATCAAAGAAATCCGGAAGATCCTGGAAAAACACCAGTCTACAATCAGATGGATCAAGATGATTGAGTTCGGAACAGCTAATCCCAGCAACCCTGATAATGCTTTTGGTGTTTTACTTGCTGAAGAACGATGGTAATGTAGCTCAGGTCTATACTTGCAGATCGGAGAGGTTGTAAAATGCTGAGTATCTACATTTATTCCATTTTCAAAAAACTTTAAGCCGCAATCCGCTATTGCCAATAGAATGTGATGTGCCATATCTCAGATTGTCATAAGTACCAAAAAGCTCTGCCATTAATGTTATTGTAAATATGAATGTTGTCAGGTCTGTATACAATAATTAAAATTTTATCCCAATTAATGCCTGCCCCCCTTAATTGCGGCCCTTTGTCAGACACCTTTTAGTTTACTTCGGACAAAATCCCGAAAAATCTTTTCTTCAGTTTTATCAGAAAAATATCGCTTAGGGATTAGTATCGCCATCATTGTATCCAGATATAAATAAAAGCTTTTCCCATCCTCTTCCATTGATTTGACAGCCTGATACTGAAAACGGCCCTCGGAATCTTTATCACTGTAAGAGAAAAATTCCTCGGAAAAATCATACACTTTCTTTCCGAGAAATGAACCATTGTCTTTCGGGATTGATTTTGATCTGGACAGGATAAAATATATAAGCGCTGCAAAAATTAAGATGTAAAGAATTGATGAAATCATCACTGTAGAGATGCTCACATTTTCTTTATCCTTATTAATTGAGTATTGAAGAATTAACAGGCCGACCAATCCTATTGCCGAAGTCCGAACGAGACTTTTTGTACGGAAATGACATCTATTAAAATCCATAAAGTCCTGTCGCGTAATTTCAATTTCGATCTTCATATTGCTTTTTATGCTACCTTTTAGTCACCATTTTGCATTTGGAAAACGCCGACCGCGAAACTATAGCCGATTAAAGATACTAAATAAATTCCGGCAGGTTCCGCTCTTAAATAAATGGGATATGTAGCCGTCAGGAGTACTACCGCCATGAACCCTTATATCAGTTTTATAGTCTTTTTGAATTCATTAAATTCGTTATCTGCCCACTGACTTTGAGATTTAGACTGATGACAATTAAAGTCATAGTAATAGCCGTTATGTTCTGCCTTTAAGGCTTTCAATTCAACTTTAAGAGGGTTATCTATTTCAACATGCTCAAACATATATTCGGCGTCAAACTCATAGAATTTGCAATTACTTATATAACCTGGAGTGTAACTCTTTGTCAGCCTGAAGTCTTTCAAAATTCGAGATACTCCGTAATGCGACATGTCTATTATCTCTTCCAAAGATTTATTACCTAACTCTCCAAGCTCACTTTTGGGCGTGATATTAAGAGTTATGGTTGGCGAAAAGATCCCCTTGTATTCAGGTTTCTCCTGATAATATTTTGTTGCCACACAAATCGGATCACCTAATTCCTGCCAAATTTCGTCGGTAGTTTCATCCAGTCCTTCTCCGATAATCTGCTCAGATTTTAGTCTTCCAAATTCTTTTACTGCAATAAAACCCCAGCCCTTTGGTTTATTAAATAAGATGCCCAACTTTTTATTTATGTAAGTGTCGTCATTAATAGCGACTGCATTCAATGGATCCACTGAAAGCCCTGCTAATGCCAGTCCCATCAATCTTAAAAATTCTCCTCTCCCGATACCCATTTGCTTTGCCATTTTTAAATTTCTCTATCGTGTAAATATATGCTCTTAAGGCAGCTTACAAGTAAAAAAAATGATCTTCAGTTTTTTAAAATTTATACCGTTTATAACAATCAGCTTCGACACACATTGTATGGGTTTTATAAATTTAATTAGATACGAAATATCTAAAAAAATCAATTGAATCTTACGATTAGCGAAGACCAGGCAGTGCATTTTCCGACAAGTTGCTGCTTTCGTTAAGATTTCACTCGACCATGATTCATTTCTACGGGATGACGCCGAACCGTTTGATTTATGCTGACGACTTGACAGATAATGTCTTTCAAAGCATCAAACCCATCTGCTGAAAGTCAATTTCTCCAGATCATGGTATGATCCGGCAGACGATGCTTATGGAGAAATGCTGCCTCAGTAAGAATATTTGTTTAAATAATGTAGACGGTTATTGTTTAGAGCAATAGCCGGCCTTTTTTACATTGGATATTTTAAATCACAACTTGATAGCCGCGGCACCTATATTATACCCATAGAGCTTTCAGCTCTACCTTTTATCCAAATAAAAGCCGCCACAACTGTAGCGACTTTCTCCGAGGGCCTGGTTACTTCGAAACGCTGTACGCCCTACAGTTTGCGGGGCTGCCTGACTACCCGATCAATACCACCATTAATTTACATTGCCTCCTGCCTTTCACCCTCTACCTTCCACCCTTCACCTCACATAAAAAAGCCGCCACAACTGCAGCGACTTTCTCTGTGTATTAAATAAACTAGCGTCCATTCATGCTTAATGCCATTTATGCTCGTAAGAAATCTGCAGGCCTTCACCTGCAGATTCTCTTTGATTGCCTTATCACTTACGATTTAGCAAACTTTTCCAACTCAGTATTAAACTTTTCCATTTCCTCTACAAACAAGGCATGGCCGCTGTTTTCAAATTTCACTATATATGAGTTTTTGATCCCCTTGTGTAATTGTTCGGCGAATACAAAATCACACAGTTTATCTTTCGTGCCATGGAAAATCGCAACTGGTATATTGATCTTGCCGAGTACGGGACGAAGGTCGAGGTCACGAAGCGCGGTGATAGCCTGCGTGGTAGCATAAGGCGATGCATCTAAATTGATGCTGGCCAACCAGGCCGAAGTGGCGGGAGAAAGGCTGGTTTCTGTTGCGCCGAACCCTTTACCAAAATCCTCAATCAGTTGCTGCCGATTGGTTTTTGTTGTATAAATCAGGCCTGCTGCGGCTTCGTCAGTGGCTCCGAAAGGAAAATCTGCACGCTGCTTCCATGACGGCGCTGCGGCTCCAAACAGGGCCAGTTTACTCACGTGTGCGCTATTATACTTCGTGATGTAATGAATCACTACGGCCCCACCCATCGAAAAACCACCCAGCACTGCATTTTCGATCTTTAGTTTATCCAACACTACTTTGATATCGTCAGAAAATACATCGAAGTTATATTTCCCATAAGGCCTGTCAGACTTTCCAAAACCTCTCAGTGAAATCCCGATCACGCGAAATCCTTTTTCGACGAAGTACTGGTATTGATATTCATACATCGCATCGTTCAGCGGCCAGCCGTGGATCAATACGATGGGTTGCCCATCCCCAAGATCAGTAACATGTAGTTTCACATTTTTCTCTACTTCAATGTATTCCGCTCTGCCAGCTGATGCCGCCACTCTTTGGGCCTGTGCATTTGAAGTTGAAGTAAAACTTACGGTAGCTGCGAGAACAGTTGAACAGATAAGTGCTTTCATGATTGTCAGTTTTTATTTTTGTGTTGTTGTTTACTTGCGATTGACAACACAAAGATGACTCACAACAAAGCCTGGAAGAATGGACAAATGGCAGGATGTCTTGCAGATTTTTCCCGTGCGGGCCGGATGAGTAGAATTTAACGATAAAACCGATGCAAAAGCCGGAACCGTCTTCTGACAAAGCGGGACTTCATAGGTTCAAAAGCAGAAATTTCCTTTCCATGTACACTAATGATGATGCGAAAAGGTTGCCCGTACTTTTGCGTGAGATGATACAGGGTTATCAGTTCCGCCAGGTCTTCGTGCCAACTGGCTGTACTGTAAAATGAAGCGAAGGGCGTGCGGATCAGTGCTTTGTAAACACCGGCAGCTTCGGCTTTCCGAAACTGCCGCCCTTTACTTCGAAACCTGTTCTTTACCACAAATGAATCCGTAAAATGCCACTCGTGTGTGGAGATATCTTTCCATATTCCTTTTGAAAAATTCGTTGCAAAGCTATTCATGCCCGGCTTTCCCACCACTGTATCCATGGCGAGCAGATGGAGCGAACCATCTACCACATGTGTGCCCTCATGCAGCAATATATAGGTCATCGCGTTTAGCAATCCAGCCTGTATTGATATAGTAATGGCTGAATCATCCTCAACAAACAGATTACTTTCTTTTTGAGTCATCCATTCTGAAACTGTTTGATGCAACAATCCGGCACGAAAGGTAATATGATAAAGCTTAACAGCTTCATCGCCGGTAACCGGAGAAGTAAGGGCTGTATTGGGCATATTATCGAGGAAGCTGAAACTTTTCAAGTGCTGCTGCAGCACCCGTTGATGTAAAGGAGGCAGCACGGCGATGGCGGATTCAACTGTACTGATTTCTTCACTCGTAAGCATATGTTCGGTGGGTGAGATACCTGCTTCCTTAAACATTTCAAGTACGTCATCAGGGGTTTTGCTCACCCGTTTCAGCAAAGGTGTGGCAGGGTCTAGTCCATATTTTGCCTGTACGGCTTGTAAAGTTTTATTGCCTCCATTATTTCCGGAAACCTGCGCAAATCCCTGTTTCACGGTAGGGGCGAGTAGCAGCAATAATATCCAGCTATAAAATGGGCGGCCCTGTTTTATACTTATCGATAATTGAAATTTCATGACAAAACAGTATTGGAAGGAGTAACCACGGCCTCACCCTTTGCTAGATACTTTGCCCTAAATGCAGAAGGCGATTCACCTGACTTGATTTGGAAGAGGCGACTGAAATACGCCGGATCTTCATAGCCCAGTTCATAGGCAATCTCCTTTGCGCTCATTGCCGTATGCACAAGCAAGCGTTTCGCTTCAAGCATAATACGGTTTTTGATGATCTCGCCCGGTTGTGGCAGATTCATTCGTTTGAATTTATTAGTGAGCGTTTTGGGAGCAACCAGCAACAGGTCTGCATAATCGGCAACCGTATGCTTTTGTTTATAATGTGCGTCTACGAGTTGCGTAAATCTCCGAAACATGTCGGGGTCGTTGTCCTTATTGGTAAGCACCCCATCCAGGTGCTGCTGTTTCCACAGGCGTGTCGACTTGATCAGTAACTGTTTCAGGTATGTGCGCAACATTTCCTCATGCGAAGATTCCTTTAAACGGAACTCGTCCTGTAGCTGACTAAACAGATAATCAATAAAACCGGCTTCTGAAGGTGGCACAACCGTCATCGGCATATTATGGATGTTATTAAAGAGCAGTCCATCACATGCCACTTCATCGTCATGAAGCTGGATACAGTAAAAATCCTGGTTATAAAAAATAAAAAAACCGGGAAGCTCGCCTACACGTTCAATGCTCAGGCGTTGGTTGGGTGCAACGAAAAACAGCGCTGCATCCTTCGTTTCATAAAACTCAAAATCCACCTTAACCCTACATCCTTTCGGCAGGTAAAGTACCTTAATGTATGAAGTATATGCAGACGAATTGATCCTTCCAAGCGACTCGCCATTAATATGCAGCAGACCAATTGTTTTAAGGCTCACATCAAAAATATTGTCGATCATGTTTCCCCGCGATTTAGACTCGCTATACGTACAAATATATCAATCGCATAATATTACTACTTACCTGCGAATGAAAGCTTGTAAACTATATTAATTTCCATGTTCAAGCGGCTTTCAGGATTATTTTAGAGGTTGCGCAATGGTAACGGTGCATCCGGCTGATACCAGCATTTATTTAGATCGAAACCCGGCCAATACCATCATTCTCCTTACCTTTCACCCCTACCTCCTACAATTTAATTTGACGGCCACCGCTGATGCTTCCACAATACAAGTGTTCTCATTCAATACGTTTCTGATTGTGTCAAGAATATCCACGTTGAGATTCTTTTTACTAACGATAGGCAATACAACAAAAGAGAAAAGAAATAGGAAAGGTCTACCTACAAAAACCCTATGACAAGTGCAACGTTCAAGTATAGTCATCAACACGCAATAATGCAAATATCCCACTTCTTTCATTAGATTATTTTTATCGCGTTACCAGGCCTTGATAGGAGTTGAAGGGGGGGGGGGATTTTGGCACTATAGAATTTAGCTATTTTTTACCTTTATCAAAAGCCCAGGCTATGCATGATTACACAAGGCTACCTGAAACACCGGATGATCTCACCGAATTCTATACCAGGCATTTGAATTTAGTGAGTGCTATTTCACAACAGCTATCCTCGGTCCAAAAAATTGTGGAGGCTAACGCCCCCGAGAAAGATACATTGGCCATGAGACTACTCATCCGTCATTTGCATATCACCGGATTAATCGTCGGCGGAATGCTTGACTGTATTACGATCTCTAAAGGTCTTGGCCGTTCCGAACTCTTCTGGGATAAGCTATATTATTTCAGAAAGATATATCTTACGATTTACGAAACCATACGTACATTCGATAAGCTTAACCCTACCATTCGCGAGATTGTCAACCGACGAGAAGAGGATGCCAAGGCGCTTTATCAAAATGTCACAAAGAGCCTAAAAAAATTTAAAAAAGAATATCAATTTGAGGGCCGAATGAGCAAGATCAGGAATACAATTGGTGGTCATATCCATTACAATTTCATCGAATACTTCGATCAGCTTAGCCGCTTTGATATGGAGGAAGCACGAAAGGCGGTGCTAGATTTCGCTGAAATTCAAAAATCCCTGCTACTTCTGCTTTTGGGTATTCTTTCAGCGCCAGAACTTAATTCTATCGAACAGCAGATCCTGACGAGTAATCTTCCCCTTGAAGCTTTGCAACAGTTAAAGACTGTATTGGACAAGATATAAAAACAGAATGTTAAGATACGAATCAATGAAACAAATACTACGGGATATGTTTGTGATATTAATTGGAAATCCCTTTTATGCCAAGTTCTCGTGTTCTAATATTAGTGGTAATGCCGGCTATTTACCTATCTATTCCTGAAGCAGAAAATACACGACGGGAACGCAATACTGCTGACGGTATGTGAAGGCCGAAAAAGCTTGGGCGATGGCCTGCCAGAGAAGCCCCGCCAACTTCGAACCGCTCTGTACGCCCCGCAGTTTGCGGGGCTGCCTGGCCACCGGCTTATTTCTTCGAAAATCCTTTAACCCTCTACGTCCTACCTTCCACCCCAAATAAAAAAGCCGCCACAGCTGTAGCGACTTTCTCCGAGGTCCCTAGCGGATTCGAACCGCTGTACGCCCCGCAGTTTGCGGGGATGCCTGGCCACCCGGCTCATATCTTCGAAAATCCTTTAACCCTCTACCTCCTACCTTCCACCCCAAATAAAAAAGCCGCCACAAGGGTAGCGACTTTCTCCGAGGTCCCTAGCGACTTCGAACCGCTGTACGCCCCGCAGTTTGCGGGGCTGCCTGGCCACCCGGCTCATATCTTCGAAAATCCTTTAACCCTCTACCTCCTACCTTCCACCCCAAATAAAAAAGCCGCCACAACTGTAGCGACTTTCTCCGAGGTCCCTAGCGGATTCGAACCGCTGTACGCCCCGCAGTTTGCGGGGATGCCTGGCCACCCGGCCAATACCACAATTCCCCTTCCTTTAACCCTTTACCCCAAATTAAAAAGCCGCCACAACTGTAGCGACTTTCTCCGAGGTCCCCGCCGACTTCGAACCGCTGTACGCCCCGCAGTTTGCGGGGCTGCCTGGCCACCCGGCCAATACCACCATTCTCCCTTTACCTTTCACCCTTTACCTCAAATAAAAAAGCCGCCACAACTGTAGCGACTTTCTCCGAGGTCCCTAGCGGATTCGAACCGCTGTACGAGCTTTTGCAGAGCTCTGCCTAGCCACTCGGCCAAAGGACCTGATACTTTAAAAGGATGGCAAAAATAGGGTATTTTCGTTGAATACTTTTATTATAAACCGCTGAAAATATTCGTCATGAGCCGTATTGCCGAATCTGAGCTGATCATCAACCCGCGCGGGGCCGTCTACCACCTCGACCTCCGGCCCGAAGAAATTGCCGACACCGTCATCACCGTAGGCGATCCAGACCGGGTACGCGAAGTGAGCAAATACTTCGATAGCATCGAAGTGCAGGCGCAGCACCGGGAGTTTATCACCCATACCGGCCGGATAGGCAATAAACGGCTGACCGTACTCTCCTCCGGCATCGGTCCCGATAATATCGATATCGTGCTCAATGAGCTGGATGCACTGGCAAATATCGATTTTGAGACAAGGCTGATCAAGCCAAAGCTGAAAGCCCTCAACATCATCCGCCTGGGCACTTCGGGCTCGCTGCAGGCCGACATTCCGGTAGACAGTTTTGTAGCCTCTACCCATGGCCTGGGTGTCGACAACCTGCTGCATTTTTACCGGCTCGAGCAGAATGAGGAGGAAAACCTGCTGTTGCAGTCTTTTGTAACCCATACCCAGCTGCATGGGCAGGGCATCTCACCTTATATCAGCGGCTCGGCCCCCTCGCTGCTCAAACATTTTGTGACGGGTTTTCACCAGGGCATCACGGTTACCTGTCCGGGTTTTTATGGTCCGCAGGGACGTATTCTGCGCCTGGGTGTCCGCAATCCGGATCTGATAAGCCGGCTCACCGACTTCCGTTTTGGTCCGCACCGGATCAGCAATTTTGAAATGGAGACCTCGGCTATCTATGGCCTGGGACGCTTGCTGGGGCACAACTGCCTGGCACTGAATGCCATTGTAGCCAACCGGGTGCAGCAAACCTTTTCGAAAGACGGAAAAGCGGCGGTAGAGAACCTGATTAAAAAGTTTATTCAGACCTTTGCAGACTCCTTTTAACAGAAGGATCCGATAACAATAAGGTCATTAACGCTGCTTGCCCCGTTTACACTATTTTTGCACGCTGCAAAAGCAATTGCTGAGCAGTATCACTTTCCGAGGAATTAACCCATGACACTCCGTTTTTTCAAGTACCAGGGCACCGGCAACGATTTTATCATTGCAGACAATCGCAGCGGCGAATACAGCCAGCTTACTACCGATCAGATCAGGCGACTCTGTGATCGCCGTTTTGGCATTGGCGCCGATGGATTCATGCTGCTCAATGACAAACCCGGTTATGATTTTGAAATGAAATATTATAATGCCGATGGCCGCGAAGGAAGTATGTGCGGCAATGGCGGCCGCTGCATCGTAAAGTTTGCCTACCACCTGGGCATTCACCGCAGCGAATACAAATTCATGGCGGTGGATGGTGAGCATGAAGCGGAAATCGATACCGATGGCACTGTGTCGCTGAAGATGAAAGATGTGGATCGTGTCACCAAGCTGCGCGGCGACTTTGAACTCAATACGGGATCGCCCCACTACATCAAGCTGGTAAACGATGTCATGAATATCGACGTATATAAAAAAGGACGTGATATCCGCTACAGCAAAGACTATGAAGCCGAAGGCATCAACGTAAACTTTGTGGAGCAGGTAGGCGACCACGAAATCATTGTGCGTACCTATGAGCGCGGGGTGGAAGATGAGACCTACTCCTGCGGCACAGGAGTTACAGCCGCCGCCCTGGTATCGTACCACAATGAAAATGGATTCAACGATGTGCAGGTAAAAACACTGGGCGGCAGCCTGGTGGTGGAGTTTGACCGCACAGACGACGACCACTACCACAACATCTGGCTTTGCGGCCCCGCCGAAAAGGTATATGAAGGAAGTGTAGAACTGAAATAAATACAGTCACCGGTACCAACCAAAATCAGGAGTCATCATGGTACAGTTTTTTAAAAACATCAACCACCGTACTGTCGAAATCGACAAACCCGAAAATGGCGCCTGGATCAATGTTCTCCCTCCCCTGCGGCAGGAAGAATTTACGGAGCTGGCCGAAGAACTGGAAATCCCCCTCGACTTTCTGACCGACTCGCTGGATATTGACGAACGCAGCCGTTTTGAAAAAGAAGACAACGTAAAACTCATTGTCATCAAAACGCCAACGGAAAACAATTCATTCAACGAGAGCGATGCCTACTATATCACCATCCCGATCTGTATCATTCTCACCCATACACAGATCGTAACCGTCAACTCTTTCGAAAACACGGCTATCAAAAAATTCCTGAACACCTTTCAAAACCGGCATGAAGACAAGAAAAACATGATGGTGCTGAAGATCTTCGAAAAGGTGGTACAGAATTTCATGGAACACCTCAAAGAAATCAACCAGCGGCGCAACGTATTTGAGCAAAAACTCTACGATGCCAGCCGCAACGAACACCTGCTTGAGCTGATGCGGATCCAGAAAAGCCTGGTTTACTTTGTAACGGCCCTGCGATCCAATGAACTGCTGCTGATGAAACTGGAACGCAGCAATTTCCTGGGGCTGAATGAAGAGGAAAAAGAATTCCTGGGCGACCTGATCGTAGACAATTCACAGGCCCTTGAAATGGCCAATATCTATACCAATATCCTGAGCAGTACGCTCGATGCCTTTGCCAGCATCATTGCCAACAACCAAAACCAGGTATTGAAACGCCTGTCGGTGATCACCATCGTACTCACATTTCCGGTACTGATCGCCAGCGTATTTGGCATGAACGTACGAAATGGATTCGAAGACTCTCCTTATGCCTTTTACATTGTCGTATTCCTGTCGCTTGTGATTTCACTCACGGTAGGCTGGTTATTCCTTCGTAAAAAAATTATCTGATTTTACATGCAACAGTTTTCTATCCGCGTATACGGGCTGCTTATCAATGAACAAAAACAGGTGCTCGTAAGCGATGAGTTCATTCGCGGCAACTATTACACGAAGTTTCCGGGTGGCGGCCTCGAGTTTGGCGAAGGCACCCGTGACTGCCTGAAGCGTGAGTTCAAAGAAGAAATGGATCTGGAAGTACAGGTAGGTGACCATCTTTACACAACTGACTTTTTCCAGATAAGTGCTTTCAATAATGCCTACCAGATCCTGAGCATCTACTATTTTGCCCATGCCCTTGAACCCATTAAAGTGCCGCTGCGCACCCGCCCTTTTGATTTCGATGCCGCCCAACTGGCTGTTTACGAACAGAAAAAAGAAACAGAAACCTTTCGCTTTGTAGACTGGAATGATTTTTCGGCTGAGAGTGTGACACTGCCGATCGATAAGGTGGTGGCACAGCTGGTGAAAGAAACGATGTAATACAATGTGCTGATGTGCTAATGTGCTGATGTGCTGATACACCTCGGTTTTCAAATTGTATACTACTTTAAAACCTCTGCTCATTGTAAAGCGATCTCATAAGTAATGACTGCTGTATCATCAGCACATTAGCACATCAGCACATTAGCAAATCTTCAAATCATTCCCTCATCGCTCCTTTCTTCATTTCCGCTGCCAGCTCATGTCCCAGGTACTTCTCTATCCAGCCATGTATGAGGTAAATAACCGGTGTGAGCAGTATAGCTACGAGGAATTTGTAGATGTAGTTGACAATACCAACGGCCAGGAAGAGCTTGAAGGGCCATACGAGATCATTGCCGGTATTGTTGACGCGCGAGCCGATATAAAAAGCGATAAACAACACCACAAAGCTGTCGATAAACTGTGAAATAAGTGTGGAACCGGTAGCCCGCAGCCAGATGCGTTTTTCGCCCGTCACTTTTTTGATCCGGTGAAACACAAATACATCGATCAGCTGACTCAGAATAAACGCCGCCAACGAGCCGACAATGATAAAACTCCCCTGTCCCAGTACACTGTTATAAGCTTTACTCATATCCGGCACACCACTGCCCTGTTTGCTGGTAATAAAGAAATCGGCGGAAGTGAGCTTCATGGCGCCGAAAAACATGATAAAGGCAAAAGCGATCAACCCGGCAGTGAGCCAGGACAGGAACCGTACGCCTTTCATGCCATAGTACTCATTGATAATATCTGTCATGATGAACACGACCGGCCACAGCAGTACGCCGGCCGTAAGGTTAAATGACAGGTCATTGCCCAGGATGTGAAGATTGAGCGGCGGGACACCCAATGTCTTTTCGAGGGAAAATATCTTTACGCCAATGAACTCGGCAATGAGTGCATTGGCAATAAAAAAACCACCCAGGATAATAAACAGGCGGGTTGGCTTATGCCTGATGATTGTATTGACCATTCTGATAAAGAAAATAAAGTATCAACAAACATAAGAATAATATGTTGGCTGTGACGAGCCAGGCCGGCACGTAGGGCCTTAACTGCCTTTTGACCAGTAAAACCCCGAGGTAAGAAAGATTCACCAGCGGTAACACTACCACGCCCAGTACCTGCCCTATTATCACAATGGTAGATACGATAGCCTGGTCTTCGGTCCAGTCACGTATCAGTAAACTGATGGAAACCAGTAAAAAGAGGCCGCAGATAAAAGCCAGTCGCGACAAAAATAATAGCCAGCGCATCCGTATTTTTCGTGTAAAATAGCATTATTTTGGCAGCCTGAAAATGAATCGGGACGGGAGTTTTTTCCTGCTATTCACTAAAACTTTATAATGAAAAACGAATTGGTAAAAAAGGCCCTGCCCCATGTGGTGGCGGTTTTGATTTTCCTGCTGGTTTCGGTACTGTTTTGTAAGCCGGCACTCGAAGGCAATGTACTGGATCAGCACGATATTGTGGGTTGGAAAGGCATGGCCCAGGACGCTTTTGATTATAAAGAAAAGAATGGCCACTTCCCGCTGTGGAATACTCATCTGTTTAGTGGTATGCCCAATTACCTGATTGCCATGGAAGGCAAATCTGTGTTACCTGATCTCAGCAAGGTACTGGCACTGGGATTGCCTCAGCCCATGAATTTCTTTTTCCTGGCCAGCCTATGTTTTTATCTTCTCTGTCTCGCACTGGGTGCCAGGCCAGTAGTTGCCATCTTTGGCGCCCTGGCTTATGCATTTGCCACGTATAATCCCATCATCATTGCAGCAGGCCACGTGACCAAGATGTTTGCCATTGCCTATATGCCCCTGCTGCTGGCTGGCCTCCTGCTTACGTACAACAAAAAGTACTGGCTGGGTCTGGCAGTGTCTACACTAGGCGCTTATCTGCTGCTGGGAGCTAACCACCCGCAGATCAGTTATTACTTCTTCCTGGTAGCTGCTGCTGTAACCCTGAGTTATGTGTTTGTATGGATAAAAAATAAGGAATGGAAACACCTGGCCCTTTCTGCCGGTATTGTTGGCATTGCCGCCATCGTCGCCATACTTACCACCTCCTTATCGCTGCTTACCACTACCGAATACAGCAAGGCTACCATGCGGGGTGGTAAAAGTGTGGAAATTGCCGGCGACAGTGTGAAGAATGTAAAAACCACCGGACTCGATACCAGCTATGCCTTCAGCTATAGCCTGGGCAAAGGCGAAGCGCTCACACTGCTTATGCCTAATTCATTTGGCGGCAGCACCCGCCAGGTTTTTGGCGAAAGCTCAGGACTTATTAGTAAAATGACAGCCAAAGGCATCCCGGAAAATGTAGCATCTCAACTGGCCGAAGGATTTCCGCGTTTCTGGGGCGACCCCAGTTCAACAGGTGGCGGCCCGCTGTATGCCGGCGTGATTGTATGTCTGCTGGCATTGATGGGATTTGTATTGTACAAACATCCACTTCGCTGGGGCTTACTGGCTATTTCTGTCATTGCCATCATGATGGCCCTGGGTAAATACCTACCCGGCTTCAATATTTTCCTGTACAATAACCTTCCGCTCTATAGCAAATTCAGAGCGCCTTCCATTACCATGGTGATACCACAGCTGGTAGTTCCCGTAATGGCTGTACTGGGCCTGCAAACGATTCTATTCCGCGAAAATGCACAGGCCGCCCTGCAGGCAGATTTCCGTAAACTATTATACGCTGTTGGCGGACTGCTGGCTCTTTTACTGATCTGTTACCTCATGATGGATTATGGCTCACTCATTGACCAGTCCATTACCGGCAATCTTAAAAATGCCGGTGCAGATGACAACTTCATCCGCAATGCCATCAATGCCATGAAAGAAGAACGCCGCTCTATCTTTGGCATGCAGATACTCCGCACAGTTGGTTTCATGATACTGGTGCTGGGTCTGCTCTGGCTTTACCTGAAAAATATTTTAAAACCGGTTGTAGTGGCCGTGATCTTTACCGCCATTACGTTTATTGACCAATTGATCGTAGATAAAGATTACCTGAACGCAGAGAACTATAAGCCGAAAGATGAAATGGAAAGCCATCTGACCGTGAAAAACAATATCGACAACCAGATACTGGCCGATAAGGAACCACAGTTCCGCGTATATTATGCCGGACAGGATCGCTTCATGGCTACCGACTATCATACCTCTACTTTCCATCGCTCTATTGGAGGTTATCACCCCGCTAAGTTGCGAATCTACCAGGACATCATTGAGCGCTATCTCTATGGTGGCGATGCGCGTCAGGTCCTGAATATGCTCAATGTGAAATACATTATTGCGCCCAATCCGCAAAACGGACAGGAAACACTTATTCCCAACCCTGAGGCTTATGGTCCCTGCTGGCTGGTAAAAAATGTAAAACTGGTGAGCGATGCGGCCACTGAGCTGCAAACCATTGGCCATACCGACCTCAAAGACACGGCTGTAGTACAGGCCGCCAATGCGCCCAACCTGGTACAGCCGCAATGGGACAGCACGGCCAGCATCAGCCTTGTCAAATACGACAACGACGAGATTGAGTATAGCTTCAATGCATCTACGCCCCAGTTTGCCGTATTCAGTGAGGTTTACTACGATATGGGTTGGAATGTATATGTAGATGGACAGAAGTCGAGCTATGTAAAAACAAACTATGCCCTGCGTGGCATGTCGCTGCCCGCGGGTAAACATAGCATCAAGTTTGTATTCGAACCCGAATCAGTAAAAAAAGGAACTTCGCTTTCCTTTATCGGCTCCATACTGGTATTGCTGCTTACACTCGGCGGACTCTTTATGAACTGGCGGCAAAGCCGGCAGACACAGCAAGCATAATTTTTTATAAAAGGGCGGGCCGGTAGCCCGCCCTTTATTTTTAACAGTACTGTACTACCTTGCATTCATTCCTGATAATGTCTCATGACCGAGCAGCTATCCTTACTGATCATTACCTATAACCGTCCGACCGACCTGCTGGAATTACTGCAGAGCCTGGCCGGGCAGGATCGGCTTGACCTGCTCAATGAGGTGCTGGTACTAAATAATGCCTCCACCGTCAGCTACGCCGAAGTGGAAGAATACATCAACGCCCATCCCGAACTGAAAGTAAACTACCAGGTATCCGCAGAAAACCTTGGCGTATCACGGGGGCGCAATCAGCTGATGCAGGCCGCCACATCTCCGCTGCTGCTGGTACTTGATGATGATATTTTGTTTACAGAAAAGAATGATCTGGAGAAAATAGCGGGCACTTTTCAGAAACCTGCATTTCAGCAGGCACGCTGTGGTGTAGTAACCTTCCGGGTTATTTATCATGAAAATAAACAGGTACAGAAAACAGCACTACCCCACAAACAATTTGATACCTACAAAGACAGGCCGATTTTCTTCACCTCTTATTATACGGGATGCGCTCATTTGTTGCGCCGGGAAGTACTGGAAAAAACAGGCTACTACCCGACCGATTTTTTTTATGGCATGGAAGAATACGACCTGGCTTACCGTGTCATCGATGCCGGCTATACCATCGGGTATGACAGCGCTGTTACCTTTGAGCATAAAGAATCTCCGAAAGGACGTCAACCACATTACCGGAAACTGGCTTCGCAATGGTTAAACAAGAGTAAGGTTGCGTGGCGTTACCTGCCGGCAAAATATTATCTCACCACAGCCATCGCCTGGAGCGGAGAATACCTCAAACATGCCATCAGCCATCCGGGTACTTTTTTTCGCACCTGGGGGCGGGTGCTGGCAGTTCCTTTCCGGGAAAAGAGAAGAACTGTTAGTGCCAAAGCCATGGAGTACCTGAAAATTGTAAAGGCCCGACTCTGGTATTGACTACCGGATCAGCAATCGCACACGAACCCATCAAAGCATTTTATAGAAATAAGGCCTGTTACGAATCATCCGTGGCAGGAGCGCGATACTACGGCATACATTGCCTGTATAACTGGCAAAGGAGTGCCAGTGAGCCGCACGGTGCGGACGAAATAAAAGTGTTGAAAGCAGAAAAGCGAGGAAGTAAACCGGGATAGCCGCCGCATACACTGCAGCATGGAGCAAAAGCCAGCCAACTCCAAATTGCTTACGGATACGTAACCAGCCACTCACAAGCAGCTGCAATCCCTTTCGGTCTGTCAGTTCTGTATATCCTCTGAAAGAAGAACCAAATGCTTCGCTGGCAGTCATCCCTACCAGGTGAATTACATGCAGGTCTCCATAGATCACCATTTTGCCCGTCTTATGCAACCGGCTGCACCATTCTATTTCTTCCGCGTAGAGAAAAAAATCTTCGTCCAGCAGACCGGCTTTTTCAATAGCCTCCTTTTTAACCATCAGGAAGGCGCCATTGATCCAGTCTACCTGCACTTCACCTTCTGCCTGTGCCACATTTGTCTTCTTCACCTTCAACAATAAACCTGCTGCCCTGATCAGGCGACCGAGATACGGCACACTCATGAGATGATTCAGTCCGCCTTTCATAAAGAGGTTGCCACTGATCTGTGATGTACGATCGGGATTGAGCAGTTGCACACCGGCGGCAATGGCGGTGCTCTGTAGCAGCCGTTCGGCACATCGCTCCACTGCATTCCTTTCATTAAGCGTATCTGAGTTGAGCAACAAAATGGCCCGACCTTCTGCCACCCGGATGCCGGCATTATTACCGCGGGCAAACCCACTGTTATATCCGGTCTGTATCCATTTCACCTGTGGAAAAGCGGTGCGGATAAGCATTTCGCTCTCATCGCCGGAGCCATTGTCAACCACAATTACCTCCATCTGCACCAGGCCGGTCGAAGGCAGCAGGGTGTGCAAACAATCCAGTACCAGCCGGGGTGATTTATAATTGACAATGATAACCGATAAATCCATATCTGCCTGTTTATGCCGCAGACTTCAAAGATAATCGATGCCAGTGGGTTTGAAGAGATCGCGCCTAACAACAATGGGCAAAAAATATCTACTTTTGAGTCTGTTCAAGCAGACTATATGACAGGTATTTCAAAAGATTTCAATCCCGGCATTACGCATCCGGCCTGGCTGATCAGGAGTCGTTTACTCAAAGGTATCCGCGCACATGCTGCTGAGCTGCATGGCCGACTCATGGATTTTGGGTGCGGATCCAAACCTTATCGTTCACTTTTTACCAACATCAGTGAATATATTGGCGTGGACTATGACAGCCCCGGTCATCCTCATACCAATGAAGATATTGATATATATTACGACGGTAAAACATTACCATTTCCCGACAATCATTTCGACAGCATTTTTACTACCGAGGTCTTTGAACACATTTTCAATCTCGCTGATATATTAAAAGAGCTGAACCGTGTATTAAGGCCGGGTGGAAAAATACTGATTACTTGTCCCTTTGCCATTTGCGAGCATGAAGTACCAAACGATTTTGCCCGCTACACTTCTTTTGCCATGGAAGATATGCTGGAGAAAAATAATTTTACCGTAACTCACCTGGGCAAAACCGGCAATGCCATTGAAACAATCTGGCAAATCCGTATCACCCACTGGCATCAGCATATTTTGCCCATTTTCCGCAAAATACCCGTGGTACGTTCCGGCATGCGGTTGCTAGTATATACAGGCATGAATTGTATGGCGGCATTCTGGAGCCGGGTATTGCCTAATTCCTATGATCTTTATCTAAATAACCTGGTACTGGCACAGAAAAACAGTTAAATGAAGATTGCAGTAATATCCATGATCAGAGAGCCGTGGGGAGGCAGTGAAGAACTATGGGCCAGTATGGCCAGTGAAGCTCTTTCTGAAGGCCATACCGTCATTCATTCGACTTTTATTTTTGACCGGAATTCTCCCAAAGAAGAAATGCTGATCAAAGAAGGGATGATTCATATTGGCCGAACAGGTTTTTTCAAACCGGGTCTGCCTGTGCCTGTACGTATACTGCGTAAATTTCTGCTACGTATACGGAACATTTTTTCAAATCCGTTTGCAGCTGTATTTGCTTTTAACCCAGATCTGGTTATTTATAACGGCACCTGTTATTCCATTGTTGGGGAAACGCACTTACTGCAAATACTGCGCAAGAAAAACACTCCCTATGTAATAATAGGTCAATTAAGCAGTGAAGACGGAAAGGAGATTACAGACAGGGAAGCTGTTGCTTTACGGGAAATATACAGGGAGGCAAAAAAGGTTTTTTTTGTAAGTAAGCGCGGCTATCAAAACGCCTGCAAACGCATTGACAGGCCGATCCCTAACGGACAGGTGATCCGAAACCCTGTTAATATCACGTCATTTGATACAGAACCCTTCCCTACTTCCGCTACTGCTCAACTGGCCATGGTTGGTCTGCTGCGTATCGTACACAAGGGACAGGACATAGCGTTGAAAGCGCTGGCGGGTGAAGCCTGGAAAAACAGGGACTGGCACCTGAATATTTATGGCAGTGGGGAGGATGAATCATTGCTTCGCCGACTTGTACAGGACCTGAATCTGCAAAACCGGGTAAGCTTTCATGGACGCGTACAGGATATACGGAGGCTTTGGGCAGACAATCAACTGTTATTGATGCCTTCGTTAATGGAAGGCATGCCCCTGGCAGTGGTAGAAGCTATGATTTGCGGGCGACCGGCCGTTGTAAGTGATGTGGGCGGGCATAAGGAATGGATCGAAGAAGGCGTACATGGCTGGATAGCCGGAACTCCGGCCGATTTTGCCAGTGCACTTGAAAAGGCCTGGATGCAGCGGGCGGAGTGGGAAGAAATGGGACTGCAGGCACACCGGCGCGCTATGCTGCTTTGCGATCCTGCTCCGGGCAAAACATTGTTGATGCTTCTTAAAAACATCATTCCGGCACAGGACCGGTAACTCCTGTAAAATGTAATAACTTGCCGACCTGACCGGTAATGGTGAACTATAAAATATGGAAGATTGAAAAAACTATTGTTCATAGTAGGTACCCGACCCGAAGCCATTAAAATGGCTCCTCTTATCCTTCTTTGCCGCCAGGAAAAAAACTTTGAAGTAAAACTTTGTATTACCGCCCAGCACAGAAGTATGCTGGATCAGGTACTTGATTTCTTTGAGATAAAGGCAGATTATGATCTGTCTGTTATGCAGCCAGGGCAGTCTCTTTTTACGCTCACAGCAAATTGCCTCAACGGCCTGGAACCTGTTTTGGAAACCGAAAACCCGGATCTGGTACTTGTACAGGGAGATACTACTACCGCTTTCGCCGGCGCCCTGGCTGCATATTATAAAAACAAAAAAATCGCTCATATTGAAGCTGGCCTCCGCAGCGGGAACAAACATTCCCCCTTTCCCGAAGAAGCCAATCGCCGTATGATCGGTACACTCGCCGATTTTCATTTTGCGCCTACAGCACAGGCCTGCCAACATCTAAACCATGAAAATATTACACAAAACGTTTTCCAGGTAGGCAATACAGTAATTGATGCCCTGTTGATGGGACTGGATAAGATACAACACGATCAGCGATATGCAGATCAGTTCCCTTATCTCAACCATATGGGTCGTATGGTCCTTATTACAGGACACCGCCGTGAAAGTTTTGGTAAGCCTTTTGAAGATTTTTGCGGTGCTGTAAGCCACCTGGCTCAACAGTATCCTGATGTAGAGTTTGTATACCCTGTGCACCTGAACCCCCAGGTGCAGGCTCCGGTTAAAAAGATCCTGGGTACGCAAGTAAATATTCACCTGATTGCCCCTGTAGCTTATCCTGAAATGATCTGGTTGATGCAGCGCTGTTATTTTGTGATCACCGACTCGGGTGGTGTGCAGGAAGAAGCGCCCAGCCTTGGCAAGCCGGTTCTGGTAATCCGGGAGGTAACAGAACGCATAGAAGGTATTGAAGCGGGCACCGCATTGCTGGTGGGAACCAATCCTGACCGTATCAAAGAACGCGCTATAGCCCTGCTGGATGATCAGGCTACTTATCATCAGATGGCCAATGCCGTTAACCCCTATGGAAATGGAACAACCTGCCGGCAGATTATCGATATTCTGAAAAAAAATCTATGAGCTCACCACTGGTTTCTATCATACTGCCCACATACAATGGCTCACGTTATATACGAACATCCATAGACAGTTGTCTCGGTCAAACCTATCAGCATTTTGAGCTCATAGTAGTAGACGACTGTTCTTCAGACAATACAGCCAGTATTGTGAAAGAATACACTGAAAAAGATAGCCGGGTAAAGTATATTAAAAACGAAACCAATAAAAAATTACCACTATCGCTCAATACTGGATTTGCTGCTGCACAGGGCGAACTGTTTACCTGGACATCTGACGACAATTATTATACACCGAATGCCATTGAAGTAATGGTGCAGGCATTGCAGCAGCATCCGCAAACGGGGCTGGTATATACTAATTATAAGACCATTGACGATGACGGTAATATTACGGGTGAGAAAATTTTTGGTGACGTAAATGAAAGTATGGTTACCTGGCTGGGAGCCGGAGCATGTTTTTTATATCAGGCCCAACTACATACAGAACTCAACGGATATGATGCTTCCGCATTCCTGATAGAAGATTATGATTTTTTTATACGCGCCCTGACCAAAACCCGTTTTCATTATATTAACCGTACTGATTTATACTATTACCGGCTTCATGGAGGATCACTCACCTCACTCTATGGTTTTTACAACTTCGACCTGCAAAAGATCGTAATTGAACGGCAACTCGGCAAACTAATTCCAATAGCTAGTCAACGCGACAAGGCACTCTGGTACCGGAAGTTTGCCATTTATTATGGGGTTTCAAAAAACAACAGTGCGCGAATGAATCATTATCTGCAGCTCTTGTTCAGTGTTTCTAAAAGTCAAACCTTCATAACCTCGTTCTATATAATATTCCTGAAGGTTGTGACCGGTATCCGAATCAGTTTTGTAGCTTTTGTAAAACTTTTGGCATTGTGTGCGGGGAGGAGAAAAAGAGAGGGTAGTTATTAAGAAAAATACAGTTTCTTAATAAAGCTGTATGTAGTACCCGTATAGTTATCTTGTGTCATTATTAACTACGCTGGCCCTCTGTAAGAAAATGTGCATAGGCTTTTTCAAGTCCTTTATTGATTGAGTAATGCCACTGCCATCCCAACGCTCTGATACGTGAGCTATCCATCAGTTTACGGGGCGTTCCATCCGGCTTACCGGCATCAAAACGAAGCTCCCCTGTGTAGCCAACTACTTTCCCAACTGAGTTAGCTAATTCTGCAATGGTCAATTCTTCTCCTGTACCAATATTAATAAACAACCGTTCATTAAAATGATTCATTAAGAAAACGCACCCATCGGCCAGATCATCAACATACATAAATTCCCGCAAGGGCTTACCACTTCCCCAAATTTCTACAAAAGGCGCATTCGCTACTTTAGCTTCATGAAACTTGCGAATCAGCGCCGGTATAACATGCGAGTTTTGCAGATGATAGTTATCCCCCTGCCCATACAGGTTGGTGGGCATAGCTGCAATAAAATTGCATCCGTACTGATCGTAATAGGTTTCGCACAACTTGATACCTGCAATCTTGGCAATGGCATAGGGCTCATTGGTAGGCTCAAGCAGGCCTGTCAGCAGATGTTCTTCTTTTAACGGTTGCGGAGCCAGTTTGGGATAAATACAGGAACTGCCGAGAAAAAGGAGTTTAACCACTTTGTAAACGTAGGCTGCATGGATAACATTGGCTTCCAATATGAGATTCTCATACAGGAAATCGGCCCGGTAGGTATTGTTAGCCATTATACCACCCACTTTTGCGGCCGCCAGAAATACATATTCGGGTTTTTCGGTGGCGAAAAAATCGTTTACAGCCTGCTGATTACGCAGATCCAGTTCGGCAGATGTGCGGGTAACAATCCGGGTAAATCCTTCTTGTTGCAATTTTCTTACGATAGCCGACCCAACCATTCCACGGTGTCCAGCCACATATATTTTACTGTTCTTATCCATCATTCAAATTGTCGCAGCGTTCTGAACCCTGATTGACGCAATACTATATCTTTCCGGAAATGTTGTATATCAGCTTCCATCATTTCTTTTACGAGTTCGGGCAGCGAGTAGCGGGCCTGCCAGCCCAGCTTCTCTTTTGCTTTGGCGGGATCACCCAAAAGCAGGTCTACTTCGGTAGGGCGGAAATAACGCTTATCCACTTCCACCACCACATCTCCTTTACGCAGGCTGATATCAGGAATAGACACGGCTGTAACCACGGCTCTTTCAGTTTCTCCCGAGCCCGAAAACTCAATGCTTACGCCGGCATGTGCAAATGCCAGTCGTACAAAATCACGTACGGTTGTAGTAACACCGGTAGCCACTACATAATCATCAGGCTCGGCCTGCTGCAGCATCAGCCACATAGCTTCTACATAATCGCGGGCATGTCCCCAGTCGCGTTGCGCATCGAGATTACCCAACCACAATTTTTTCTTTAGTCCCAATACTATCTCAGCGACTCCACGTGTTATTTTACGGCTAACAAAAGTTTCTCCGCGCAATGGACTTTCGTGATTGAAGAGTATTCCGTTGCAGGCATACATGCCGTAAGCCTCGCGGTAGTTGACCGTAATCCAGTAGGCATAAAGCTTAGCTACACCATAAGGAGAACGGGGGTAAAAAGGAGTCGTTTCAGACTGTGGTACAGCCTGTACTTTACCATAGAGTTCAGAGGTAGATGCCTGATAAATACGTGTCTTTTTCTCCAGACCCAGTATACGCACTGCTTCCAGTATACGAAGGGTACCGATTGCATCTGTATTGGCTACATACTCGGGTTCTTCAAAACTCACATGCACATGGCTCATTGCACCCAGGTTATATATCTCATCAGGCTGTACCTGCTGAATGATGCGGATAATATTGGTAGAGTCGGTCAAATCGCCATAATGCAGTATCATTCTGAGGTTACTCTCATGAGGGTCCTGATACAGATGATCTACACGTTGTGTATTAAGAAGAGAAGTACGCCTTTTAATACCATGTACTTCGTATCCCTTTTCGAGAAGAAGTTCTGCCAGATAAGCACCATCCTGTCCGGTAATACCCGTTATAAGGGCTTTCTTCATATCTGTTAAGCGTTTAGCCGCAAAGATACTCTTTTGGGCATTCAGAAAGATAGCCCATCCCCCTTACCTGATCAGTACAAACGTGCCTTTCCGGAATACCTCTTCTGAACAGAATGTTTTTGCCCGTATCATATATACGAATACGTCGCCATTTTGCTTAATACCCTTGTACGTTCCATCCCAGCAGGCCCGTGGGTCGGTCGTATAAAAAATACGCTCGCCCCACCGATTGTAAATACTGAATTCGAGTTTATCAATAGTACCCCAGTATTTTATTCCATAACAGTCATTCAAACCATCACCATTCGGAGTAAAGGCATTGGGCATAAGATAACTGCCCTCGTTTACTTTTTCTACTTTAACAACGACCGTATCTGCAGCCATGCATCCATTCGCATCTGTTCCCTTTACGACGTACGAAGTAGTGGCACGTGGGGTGGCTACAGGATTACGGATACCGGCATTCGTGAGCGTAGCTGCAGGCGACCATTCATACCTCAACGCTCCTGTTGCATTCAACTGGCTGCTTTCAAGTGTACAATCCAGATCATTGGAACGGGTGGCAGAAACAACCGGCCTGGGAAGTACAGTAACCTGAGTTGACAGGGTGGTAGATATATTACAAATCGTCTCCGTAATGGTTACCTGATATTGCGTCGTGAAGCCTGGACTCACGCTGGGATTCGGTACATAAATATTATCAATAGCGTTGTCCGCCGGAGACCACTGATAAGAATCTCCCCCACTTGCCTGTAGCTGAATGGTATCGGTACGGCAGATCCTTACCGGCGCATTAACCGTAAACACAGGCAACGGACGAAGAGCAACAGTTACGGAATCTCTGTACGAACAGGTATTGACATCTGTAATAGTCACGAAGTATTTGGTATCGGATGTGGGAGTAGCCACGGGATTGGACACAGTTGTACTGCTAAGTGTGGGATGTGGCGACCAACTGTATGAAACACCTCCGGAGACATATAATTGCGCCGTGGTGTTGTGGCAAATACTGGTATCGGGTGTAATGCCAATGGCAGGTTTCGTATAGATACTGATATCCACAGTATCTTTTGCCACACAACCATGAATAGTTGTGCCCGTTACAATATAGCGGGTATCGGCAGAGGGAGTGGCAACCGGATTAGAAATAGTTGTGCTACTAAGACCTGTTGCCGGAGTCCAGGCATAAGCAGCAGCTCCGGAAGCCTGCAATTGTACCTGGCCTTTTTCACAGATAGTGGTATCTGCATTTGCCTTCACCAAAGCTGTGTCTACGGAGATCTTTACTGAATCCCATCGGATCAGTACCGGCGCAAAAGAAATATCATCGAGTGCAAAATCATTACCCAGTACCTGCAGGTTCTTATTGACAATCGAAATAGTAGCTGTAGTATTTGAACCAGAATTCCAGGTGGTATAAAACTGAGCCCATGAACAGGTTGCGGGAGATCCTGTTAACTCCAGGCCAACCAGTTTGCCGTTAATAGAAAACTGCAGCTGAGCGGGACTGGCAGACGAAAGACTTTGAAGCCAGGAAGAAAAGGCATAATTCGTATTAGGTTGTACCGAAATGGTTTGTTTCCACACTTCTGCACCCAGGCTACCCGACCCATTTACAAGCATCATATTTCCGCTGCCGCCGCGACCAGAGCAGTTGGACAGTCCACTATGCCATGCCGGTACACTGGTTGCTATTGTATAAGTACCTTCATTAAGCCCGGAGGCCGGTGAATAATTATAAACCGATGAAAAGCCGGTGTTGCCCTGTGAAAAATCGCCGTTCTGAATCAGATTATTACCTTCTACCTCGGCTGTAAAGTAGTATACAATTTCGCCGGGCGTGGATGTAGTGGGATTAGCCAGTAAAGGATTATCGAGGTAATCTACCGGCTTCCAGCAAAAACTTAATACCGGTACAGTGCGCAACTGCTTAGTAGCCCCCAGGCAGATTGTTGTATCTGGAGTAATGATAAGGTCCTGCCACTGTATATCAACCGTAATAACTTTACGGACGGTATCTGCACACTGGCCGCTTCCGACTGTATATTTTATCATGTAATTGCCAGGACTGCTAAACGTATGAACCGGATTGAGGTTACCGGTGATGATGGTTCCATCTCCCATATCCCAGTAAGGATTGGTTTGTGTATTGCCAACACCGGAAAACTGATAAGTCAGGGTATTACACACATCCGCCGTATAATTAAAATCAAAATCTGCCACCTCCACATTCAGGCGGACGGCGAAGCTGTCCTTACATCCGTTTATGTCTGTGGCAACCAGTTTTACATCGTAGTTACCACTGGAAGTATAAGTATGACCTGCGTTTTGAGTAGTGGCAGTACCGCCATCACCAAATGTCCAGTTCCATGTTGCAACCGGAGCTACGTTTACATAAGCAAGACCTTCGAAAGTCCATTCCGGACAGGTAATTTTTGTCTCATGTATTCTGACCGAATCAATATTCTTTTTAAAGGGTGTGGTTGCAATGGGAAGACTCAGGTCATTCAACTGCAACCCGATTGAGCCTGCAGTAGCTCCCCATGCGTCATTTCCGGAGCCTGTATTGGTGCCATTAATCCCTCCTGTAATAGTCGCCGTAAGCGATGGTGTTGCCGTACCGGTAGTCCAGACTACGCCGCCACTACCGCCCCCGCCTGGTCCCAGTCGTCCTATACCCACAGCCACCATGTCGGCCCCTTTTCCTCCCCGTGCTACTGCAGTAGCTAGGTCTGTATACGTCTGGATACTGAGTAAAACAGCCCCTCCGCCACCTCCGCCGCCCATTCCTTCGTGACAATAGGTATTGGTACCATTGCAGGTGAATCCGGCATATCCGTCCGCCTTTATTGCATGTCCGTTAGCGACCAGTGTATTGGCCGTGACCAGGATGATGCCACCGCCATTTCCTCCGGATGCCTGAAAACCATCGGGATTATTGCTTTGCCCGGCGCCGCCGCCGCCGCCCAGAAAAACCCGGTTTTCTGTATTGGAATAGGGCAATGCTCTTCCGCCTATACCGCGATTATCAAAAGGAACGGTTGTATTGCAGGGAGCAAGATCATAATTATACCCCCCCATACCTCCTGTTGCTGCATTCGCACCTCCACCACCGCCTGAGTTATGCGAGTTCCCGCCGCCACCACCGTTTCCGAGAGCCCCCCGTCCAAAGGATTTAGCCACTGAAAGTTCTGCAATACCCTCCCCTTTTTGTGATGCCAGATCAGGATTGGGCGGATAAAAATACTGCGACTCATAGCAGTACATCGGTGAGGGATTCGAAAAAGGATCAATGCCACCACGAAACCCTTTACCACTCACATCCAGATCATGATTCAACGTAAGCGTGCCTGCCACATTATAGGCCAGCACACCCCCCACACGACCATCCCAGGGCAGACAGGTCATTGTCTTTGTGGTGGAATAATTCTGGTAATAAGGTACCCTTATAAGTTGCACACGCCCATCGGGAATATCATATGTACGAAGCATGATATTGCGCAACTCAATACGATTACCGGTTTTGCCTGCCACAAAATTATATTCATACTGGCCTGCATTGCGATAATCGCGAATGGTTCCAAATGCAGCGGTGTTGGTACTGTCGGCAACGGCACCTTTCATCTGCATGATAATAACCGTATCACCGATATTGAACCGGCTGGCATCGGATACAATAATTTCATTTTTACAACCCTGGTCCACCCCCAGCACCTCTGTATAATCGTTTACCACTATAGAATCAGGTTGAAGTAGTCGCGCACATGAATCTGCAACGAACGAGCAGTCTGGTATTGTCGCATTAATACTGGCACTACCTCCCAGCACACCATTCCAACTGGCATTGCCTTGTTTATTCAGTAAGTTGTCAAATGTATAATAAGCGAGTAATCCGGTTTGCGATCCGGGATTGGGGAGAGATGCGGACATATAGGTGCGTATCTGCGCCTGCGTACGGGCTACATTCCATATTCTCACTTCGTTGATATATCCAATCAGGTTTTCCTGATGTACCAGTGCGTCATACAGGCCTATACGTGTCTGAAAATTATTCTGGAACATATTCCCTGTACAGGCAACACTACTCATCAGAAATCCGTTCCTGTAAAACTTAAGCCGCGTACCATCGTAAACCATAGCGGCATGATATACCTTGTTTAACTCAATTTCGCAAATGGGAGGAGTGATAAAGTAGCCGTTAGTGGTGGTTATTTCGGCATTGTTGGGACGCAAAAGATAGTTTACATCAGGAGGATTGTTGTGTTTGGATACAAGATCACCTGCCCACACAGGTCCGCCTGTATAAGGAGCAGTACGCATAAAGACGGCCTCCACCGTAATCTGATTGCCGGGCACATCAAGGTCGCCCACACTTACATATGACTGATATGAAGGAAGATTGAGCCAGTTGTCGCAGGTTTGCGATAAAGCGGGGAAGAATAATCCTGAAAAAAATAGCAGGAAAACTACACGGATAAGGTACATAGCAGGTGGTGGCGGTTCTGGTTTAGAACGCTAAAATACACTATGTATTTCCTATCCGGAAGCTTTTGAAGGGCTTAAAGGTCCAAAATGCTCAAAAAATGCTTCATTCCCGCCCTTTTTTTCTCATCCAGCAGATAGCTTAGATGCAGTGTATAGTATTTCCGGAGATCGTAGAGAGGATAAGGGTTGGCGGCCACAATATCATCAATATGCGCCAGGCCCATCTGGTTGGCCGCATCAAAGCGGGAAATAAAGTCTTCGGGTAATGGCTTTGTGCTGATCCAGGCCGCAAATACAAAGGGCAGCCCCGTGATGGCTCTCCACTCGGTACCGAGATCATAAATAAATGTGGAGACCTTGCGCTGTTCGAGAGCCCGGTCGCCAATAACCAGCCCTGCTGTAGTCCCCTTGATTTTGTCGCGGTACGACTCATCGGTAGCCGGGATGATGGTGGGATGAATGCCCCATGACTCCCGCATGAGCCATTTCAATAAAGCGACCGAAGAGCGGCTCTGATAATCGAGATACACTTCACGGATTTCGTTCATGGGGACTTCACTAAAAAGACACACAGAGGCGATCTCACCTTCAGCACCAATACAATAATTACCAATTACATGATATTCGGGCAACTGAGGGATAGCAGCCACCGGAATCAGGCCCAGGTCAACCTCACCGTCCTTCAGCATCTGCGCCAGCCGCGCGGGATAAGCCCCTACCAGATCGATCTCACTGCGTATCGGCTCACGCTCCAGCCCGTAAATAAGCGGTTTTGTGTTTAGGTAATTCACAATCCCTACCCGTATCTTCTCCAAATTCGATTATTTTTGCGGCTGCAAAGTTAACCAACCTGCTATTCTTTTAAAAACAAATCATGGAACTCAGCTCCCTTACCGCCATATCAGCCATTGATGGCCGCTACCGCAAACAGGTACAACATCTTGACGAATTTTTCTCTGAATATGGCCTCATGAAATACAGGGTGCTGGTTGAGATCGAATACCTTCTTTTCCTGGAAAGGAAAAAATTTGTAAAACTGCCTGTCAAAGCTGCCCGACACCTGCAAAAACTGAAAACAGCATTTGGCCCCGAGCATGCACAGGAAATCAAACAGATAGAAGCCACCACCAATCACGATGTAAAGGCAGTAGAATATTTCCTGAAAAACGAACTGGATAAGGCCGAAGGCAGCGAAGCCAAAGAATGGGTTCACTTCGGCCTCACCTCGCAAGACATCAACAATACAGCTATCCCCCTTTCCTGGAAACATGCTATCGAATACGAGTATCTGCCCGGCCTGCTCAACCTCAATACCCAATTGCGCCTGCTGGCCAAAAACTGGATCGACATCCCCATGCTGGCCCATACCCATGGACAGCCGGCCAGCCCCACGCGCCTCGGCAAAGAGATCATGGTATTTGTAGAGCGTATCCAGAACCAGATAGAGCAGTTTATCGGCATTCCTTTTATGGGAAAATTTGGAGGTGCCACAGGCAATTTCAATGCTCACCATATCGCCTTCCCCAAAACTGACTGGATCAAATTTGGCAATGATTTTCTGCTCAGCATCGGCCTATCACGCCAGCAGTTTACCACCCAGATCGAACACTACGACAACCTGGCTGCCCACTTCGATTGCATGAAGCGGATCAACAATATCCTGATCGATTTCTGCCGCGATGTATGGACCTACATCTCCATGGAATATTTCAAACAAAAAACCATTAAGGGAGAAATAGGCTCATCGGCCATGCCGCACAAGGTAAACCCGATTGATTTTGAAAATGCCGAAGGCAACCTGGGTATTGCCAACGCCCTGCTTGAGCACCTGGCTGCCAAACTGCCGGTCTCACGCCTGCAGCGCGACCTGACCGACTCTACCGTACTCCGCAATATCGGTGTACCATTTGCCCATATCATCATCGCCTTTAAATCGATCGAAAAAGGATTGAGCAAACTGCTGCTCAATGAAGCACAACTGCAGCAGGACCTGGAAAACAACTGGGCTGTTGTTGCCGAAGCCATCCAAACGGTATTGCGCCGCGAAAAATACCCGCAGCCTTATGAGGCGCTCAAAGAACTGACACGCGGCAAAAATGCGATTGACCAGAAAGCCATTCACCAGTTTATCGACAAACTGGATATCAAGGCCACGCTCAAAAAAGAATTAAAGAAAATCAGTCCCCACAATTATACCGGTATCGTAGCCCGTGTTGATTAAATGAAAAGATAAAGGGCGGAAGGGGAAAGGCGGAAGGAAGGACACTGCTTTTATCTATGTACGGGAAGTATAAACCGGCAAAGGGTTTTGCCGGCATCTTCATATATTTCTACCTGCTCAAACCCGCATTTGAGCAGCACCTGCAGCGATGCCAGATTGCTCTGTTCGGCAATTGCGGCCAGCTCTTCAAGCCCCAGTTGTGCAAATGCATATTGTATACCTGCACGGGTAAGTTCTGTAGCATAACCCTTACCCCAGGCAGCCTGTACAATTGTAGCCCGGGTTGATTAAACTAAAAGGTAAAGGGTGGAAGGGGAAAGGCGGAAGGAAGGACACTGCTTTTATCTATGTGCCGGAAGTATAAACCGGCAGAGGGTTTTGCCGGCATCTTCATATATTTCTACCTGCTCAAACCCGCATTTGAGCAGCACCTGCAGCGATGCCAGATTGCTCTGTTCGGCAATTGCGGCCAGCTCTTCAAGCCCCAGTTGTGCAAATGCATATCGTATACCTGCACGGGTAAGTTCTGTAGCATAACCCTTACCCCAGGCGGCCTGTACAAAAGCATAGCCTAACTGGGTCTGTCCGGTACGCTCCAGCGGAATAATTGCAAAGTTGCCAATGAGCAACCCGGTTTCTTTTTCTTCCACTGCCAGACGCAGATCGAGTGAGCCGGGTGTATACCGGCTGATCACCTTTTCGAGAAACTCGCGGGTGCCGGCAAAAGTCTGTGGCGGCCTGATATACCGCATCACTTCTGCATCGCCAATGATACGGTGATAGGCATCCACATCAGTTGGTTGCAGGTGCCGCACAAGCAGACGAGGTGTTTCAAACAGCACCGCCATACATCAGTTTATTTATGAATTTCGGAAGTGAAATGGAATTCTATATCGGGATTGTTATTGCGTTCCGTATTCAGATACCATTCACTCTGGGCAAAATAGACCATGTGATCGTCTTTATCTGCTCCTATACTGGCTTGTTTGAACCGGGCAAAATCCTCCAGCTTTTTGGCATCCTTACTCGACAGCCAGCAGGCCTTGTAGAAAGGCAGCGCATTAAATACCACCGATGCACCATACTCATGCAGCAGGCGGTATTGAATCACTTCAAACTGGAGTTCACCCACACAGCCGATGATCTTTTTATTGCCGCCAAACTGGGTAAATAACTGCGCCACCCCTTCATCGGTCAGTTGCAGCAATCCTTTTTCCAGCTGTTTGGTCTTCATCGGATCCTTATTCACTACCTCTTTGAATATTTCGGGAGAGAAAGAAGGTATGCCGGTGAAAAAGAAATTTTCGCCTTCGGTCAGCGTATCACCGATCTTGAAGTTGCCGGTATCGAACAGGCCCACCACATCGCCCGCATAGGCATCTTCGATGATACTCTTATCGCGTGCCATAAAGCTGTAAGGATTGCTGAAGCGAACATCCTTATCGAGACGCACGTGATGAAAATATTTATTACGCTCAAAACGACCCGAGCATACACGGAAAAAGGCGATACGGTCGCGGTGGCGCGGGTCGAGGTTGGCATGTATCTTAAATACAAAACCACTCAGTTTTTCTTCCTCTACATCTACCAGCCGGGTATTGGTTTCGCGGCTGCGCGGAGTGGGTGCAATACGGATAAACGTATCGAGCATTTCCTTTACACCAAAATTGTTGATAGCACTGCCAAAGAAAACAGGAGCTACTTTACCCGCCAGGTAATCATCTACATTCAATGCACCATGCACGCCGTCTACCAGTTCTACATCTTCACGCAACTGGGCTGCATCTTTTTCGCCCAGTTTTTCATCGAGAATGCTTTCCTGCAGGTCGCTGATGGCAATACTGTCTTCATCGTCGCGGGTATTGGCGGTAAACAGGCGGAGGCTTTTATCGTGCAGGTTGTATACACCCTTAAATTCCTTACCACTGTTGATGGGCCAGGAAAGCGGATGCAGGGTAATAGACAGTTCTTTTTCTATTTCTTCCAGCAGGTCAAACCTGTTTTTACCATCGCGGTCCATTTTATTAATAAACACGATCACCGGCGTATCGCGCATTCGGCACACTTCCATCAGGCGGCGTGTTTGCTCTTCTACCCCATTTACACTATCAACCACGAGTATAACACTATCCACAGCGGTGAGGGTTCGGTAAGTATCTTCTGCAAAGTCTTTGTGACCGGGTGTATCGAGCAGGTTGATGAGGATATTATTGTACTCGAAGCTCATTACCGAAGTAGCGACCGAGATACCCCGCTGCCGCTCTATTTCCATAAAGTCGCTGGTAGCATGCTTTTTGATCTTATTACTTTTTACCGCACCGGCTACCTGGATGGCTCCGCCAAACAGGAGGAATTTTTCAGTAAGCGTAGTCTTACCGGCATCGGGGTGGCTGATGATAGCAAAGGTTCTGCGTCGTTGTATTTCGTTGTGATACTTCATGATTCTGATAAATAGTGGTCTGATCCGGCTTGCGGATGACTTTTGAGCCCGCAAATGTACGGTGGAATGCCCGAAAATGGGCGGTTTACAGCCGGTCGCTGTCCAGCCGCCCCGCTGATATAAAATCTTTCGTGGCACGGGGGTAAGCCCCTAAATTTGTTATATGATCCGCCGGACACTCGAGATTATCAGCAGCAGCCTCAAAATGGCCCTTCAGGAATTATGGAAAAATAAGCTCCGTACATTTCTGTCGCTGTTTGGTGTCACCATCGGCATCTTCTGTATCATAGGCGTGCTGGCAGTAGTTAACAGCCTGGAACAGAACATCAAAAACGAGGTCAACTCGCTTGGCACCAACACCATTTATATCGACAAATGGGAATATACCGGCGGAGGTCCCGACTATCCGTGGTGGCGGTATGTAAACCGTCCATCGCCCCGCTACGAAGAGGTAAAACAGATCAAGGAACGCACCCCTATTGCCAAATATGCCTCTTTCCGCATTACCACCCAGGACAATGTAGAGTATAAAGGGGCCACCCTCAGCGGAGTGAATCTCTATGGCATCAGCGAAGATTTTGATGACATTCAACCCTTTGAAGTACCGGTAGGCCGCTACCTGACGGATGCAGAGTTTGACCGCGGCAGCAATTCCATTGTTGTGGGCAATGATGTAGCTGAAAAAATCTTTGGTTCACCCGAGCAGGCTCTCGATAAAGAAGTGACCATCCGCGGCAAAAAATGCATCATCGTGGGGGTTATAAAAAAACAGGGTAAACAGATGATTGGCGGCTGGGACTTTGACCAGAGTGTGGTAATCGCCTTCAAGTTTGCCCGCACCATGATGAATGAACTGCGTACGGATCCCATCATCATGGTACAGGGCTATGAACAGTACAGCAGCAAGGCCCTCAAAGACAACCTGGCCGGCACTATGCGGGCTATCCATAAATTAAGCCCCACCAAAGACGACGATTTTGCACTCAACGACATCAATGACCTGAGCGAATCCATCAGCTCGGCCTTTGTAAGTCTTAATATCGGCGGCTGGGCTATTGCCGCCCTGTCACTTATTGTAGGCATGTTTGGCGTGGCCAATATCATGTTTGTAAGTGTACGCGAACGCACCGGCCAGATAGGATTAAAAATGGCCCTGGGTGCCAAAAGCCGGGTTATCCTCGCCGAGTTTCTGCTGGAGTCGGCCTTCCTTTGCATCATCGGCGGACTGATTGGTTTGTTGCTGGTATTTGTACTGACCAAAGTGCTCACCGGCGCCCTCGATTTCCCTGTATACATCTCCACTTCCAATATGCTGATGGCTATCGGCATCTGTATTCTGGTAGGTATTATTGCCGGTTTTATTCCCGCCTCGCAGGCAGCAAGAATGAATCCGGTGGTGGCGATACGGAGTAAGTAACTGTATAAAGAGTTTAAAGCGTTTAAAGGGTTTAAAGGGGCTTAAACATTTTAAACTCTTTAAACCCTTTATACTCTTTATACTTTTTATAATAGTTTTGCATCCGAATGACTTCTATCACCCTCCTCGCTATTGAATCAAGCTGCGATGAAACATCGGCAGCAGTTTGCCGTGACGGAAAAATACTTTCCAATTTCACCGCCACACAGGCTGTGCATGAAAAATATGGCGGCGTGGTACCGGAGCTGGCATCGCGCGCACATATGCAGAATATTGTGCCGGTTGTCAATACCGCACTGAAAGAAGCCGGCATAGCGATGCAGGAATTAAATGCTATTGCCTTTACCCAGGCACCGGGACTTATCGGATCATTGCTGGTAGGATCGCAGTTTGCCAAATCGCTTGCACAGGCCCTGCATATTCCGCTCATCGCTGTTCATCATATGCAGGCGCATGTAATTGCCAACCTGATAGAAGAACCCCAGCCAGCCTTTCCTTTTCTTTGCCTTACCGTGAGTGGCGGCCATACCCAGATCGTGCGTTGCGACTCACCCACACAGATGCAGGTGATCGGCGAAACCATCGATGATGCCGCCGGTGAAGCGTTCGATAAATCAGCCAAACTGCTGGGACTGCCTTACCCCGGCGGGCCATTGATCGACAAGTATGCCAAAGAAGGCGACCCAACCCGTTTCCGTTTTCCCGAACCACAAATACCAGGGCTCGACTTCAGCTTCAGCGGACTCAAAACCTCTATTCTTTATTTTCTGCAAAATGCAGGCACCAGCCTCGTATATAAAGAAGAATTCAGGGCTACAGAAGAGGCCCGCAAAGCGTTTATTGAAAATAATCTGGCCGATATCTGCGCCTCCATTCAGCAACGCATCATCAGCATCCTGCTCAATAAGCTGCAAAAAGCAGCGCGCGAAACCGGTATTAAACATTTGTGCCTGGCCGGCGGCGTATCGGCCAACAGCGGTCTGCGGCAGGCTTTTACTGAAATGGGAAAAGCCAATGGCTGGCATACACATATCCCCGCCTTTCAATACTGTACCGACAATGCCGGTATGATCGCTATGACGGCTTATTATAAGTTTATCGGACAGCAATTCAGCGATCTTAGCGTCACTGCTTCTGCCCGGGCTGAGTGGTAAATTATTTATTCAGCACCCGCTCTTATAGCCCCGTTTTGCTATCAACATTTTCATCACAAATACTACCTGTTTGGTCACAGCGTAACCTGTACTGCTGACCTATGCCGTATTCTTGCAGAAAGAAACAGTTATGCAGATTCAATGGCGGCGACATGAGATATTTCTGGCAGGCATTATTGCCTGTTGTTATATCCTGTCGGTATGGGTACGCGACTCCGGCGTTCCGCCTGCCATGCTGGAAGACATTTATGGCAGCAGCTTTAAACGGAGCGGCATGCCCTTTAATTATATCCGCAATGTGGGCGGTCCGGAAACGCTGATGGCAATTGTACTTTTTACCGGCCATCTGCTCCTCAACCTGCTACTCACCAAACGTTCCCTCTTTCAGCAGAATATAGTAAAGCTGCTGCCGAGGCTGGCATTAATCTTCTTACTGTTGCTGGGCGGTGCGTTTATTGTACAGTACTTCGAAGAGCAGTACCTCTATCATGGATCAAACAGTTACCGCCACTCGCTCACCTATGCTTTTGCCCGGGGAGGTAAGGCGATTATTCATATCCTGGTAGTGTATGTACCCTATCTCCTGCTGCGCGAGCTCATCATTCATTACCTGGAGCGGGAACACGGTCATCGCTCCTTCCGGATATGGTGTACCAATCACCTTACAGCCGGTGCGACTGCTTATTTTGCCATTTTCTTCTTTGCCATCTTTTTTGAACTTTTACGCATCAGGGCCTTCATGGTCGTCTATTGTTATGCAATTCCACCATTGATACTGGGCTTTTATGTTTGCCTTTTTGCCTTCTCCCGGCATAAGGGAGCACAGCTGTTTAAACAAAAGCAGGACCTGCTTCGTTACCTCACGCAGCTGCAGGTGCTGGTACTGGCGTTTGACTTATGGTACGTAATTGTAATGGAAGCAGGACGTCATTTTGTGCCGTTTCTGATCATCGTCACCCTCATTCAACTGATCGCCGCTCCTACTATGGCCTGGCTGGTCTATAATATACAGCGCAGCAAGATCGATATGCTGCAGGGACTGCAGGCAGAGCTGGGACAAACACAGGCAAGCCTGCAATCGCTGCGTGCACAAATCAATCCGCATTTTTTATTCAATGCACTCAACACCATTTATGGCCTGGCGCTACAGGAAGGAGCCAGCCAGACAGCAGAAGGTGCACAGAAGCTGGGCGAAATGATGCGGTTTATGCTTCATGAAAATGCTCAGGAAAAAATACCGCTGCAAAGAGAACTGGATTACCTGCGCAATTATATTCATCTGCAATTGTTGCGTACACAGCTAGCCCCTTCTATCCGCATAGATATCCAGCTGCCCGAAAAAGTACCCACAGCCGATATCCCACCCATGCTGCTGATACCATTTGTGGAAAATGCATTCAAACATGGTATCAGTCTCGAAAAGCCTTCTTTTATCCGGGTCACACTCACGGTGCATGAAGGCTCGCTGTTTCTGGATGTCCACAACTCTATCCATCAGCGCAGCGGGGAGGATACAGAAAGAATGAACAATGGCATAGGCCTCGTAAATGTGCAGAAAAGACTTGAACTGTTATATCCCGACCGGCATGAACTGATCATCCGCGCAGGCGTACACGAATACTTTATACACCTTACTGTTCAACTAAACTGACATGAAACGTTTCCTTTTATTATTCGGCCTGCTTTTTATCAGCAGCCAGATACTGCTCGCCCAGTTCACCCTGTCGGGCCATGTCAGGCAATGGGCGGGAGAGGATGCTTTAAACGTCAACATCCCTTTTATATACGGCTATTACAACGAACATAGCTACAACATACCTATCGACAGCCATGGAAACTTTCATACCAACCTTCCGGTATCTGAGCGAAAATTGATCTACCTGCAGCATGGCGGACAGTCTCACCTGATTATGGCCGAGCCAGGGGGCAGCCTGCAGATCAGCTGGGACAGTCTCCATGCTGCGCCGGAAGTTCTTCAGGGCAGCACAGCAAGCGTCAATCAGCTGTTGTGGAAACTGAACCTGAATAGTATTCCTTTCTTTATGCAGGAGGAGTCGGTCAAAAGCGACTATGCAAAAATTTCGCCTGATCACTGGACAGATTCTGTACGCCAACCCTGGAAAGCCCATTATGATGAACAGGTAAGGATGATCCGCCATTCGGAGCTGGACGATACGGATAAAAAATGGCTGCTGGCAGAAACTGAAGCCAACTTTAATCAGCAACTGTATTATTATGCAAGCGGGTACAGCAACTGGCCCAAAGAAGAACGGTTGCCGGTAATAGCTACGCTGTACGACTCCATTGCGGCGCCACAGGCTGCCGTATCACCCGCATTGCTTCAGCACTACTATGCCGACTCCTATACCCGCTATCTTGAGATGAAAGCATTCTATTATTACCTGCAGCACGGCAGCAGCAATGAAATATTGCTACCCTATTATCAGCAGCGCTTCGACTCACTCAACAACCAGATAAAAATCAACGGTAAGCCTTTTGTAAACTGGCTGCTCGTAAAAAACAGTTTTACGCCGGCAGCAGCTGAGACCTGGCTGGCGCAACAGGTATGGCTGCAGGGGCGTAATAAAGATCTCGCAACTTACCGGCAATTGTTTTCCGAATTCAAAAAAAATTATCCCCGCAGCCGCTGGATGAGCAGTCTTGCCGGTAAAGAGATACAACTGGAAAAACTGCTCGCCCAAAGCGGCAATGACACGAGTGTGAGACTTGTAGCCAACTATAAAGAGATACGGTCTATCTACAAAGTGCTGGAGCAACTGCGGGGAAAAGTAGTATACCTCGATATCTGGGGCACCTGGTGCGGTCCCTGCCGCATGGAACTGGCTTACACTCCGCAATTAAAGCAACGTTTTGCCGGAAAAGAGGTCGCATTTCTCTATCTCGATATGGACGATGATGAGAAAGACGGTAAATGGCGTGAGTTTATTAAGTTAAATGGTATGAGTGGCTGGCACCTGCGCAAAAACAAAACAGAAATAGAAACATTCTGGAAAGAACTGCTGCCCGCCGGTGCAAGCATTGGTTATCCCACTTATTTTATTTTTGATAAAAAGGGGAAACTGGCGGTGACGCAGGCATTGCGACCCAGCGACGGAGAAAAACTCTATGAGCAGATAGAAGAAGTGCTCAAACGTAAATGATCTGTATATTTAATTTTGCCATAGAAAAAAGAAGCTATGACCGCTATTGCTATCGATGATGAACCTATTGCACTGGAAGTGATCAAATCGCTGGCAGCCAAAGTTCCGTTTCTCGAGCTGAAGGCCTGCTATACCAATGCCATGACGGCGATGGCCAACCTGCAGGAAGACCGTCCCGACCTGATATTTCTCGACATCAAAATGCCGGATGTGAGCGGCATTGAATGGTTGCGTGCCGTAAAAGATCCTCCCCTGGTGATTTTTACCACCGCCTATAGTGAGCATGCTGTGGAAGGTTTTGAACTCGATGCGGCCGATTATTTATTAAAACCTTTTTCGCTGGTGCGGTTTCTGAAAGCCGTCAATAAAGCACAGGAATTGCTGCACCTGAAGCAACTCTCTGCTACCGGCAGCCCCAACCTGGGCGACATCTTTTTGCGCAGCGGCACAGAGCAGATAAGAGTGAACCTGGCCGACCTGCTGTATGTGCAGAGTGCGGGCAACTATGTGCAGTTTATTTTTACGGGCAGCAAATTGCTGAGCCGGCTTACGCTCAACGAAACGGAAGGCCTGCTCCCCTCGCGTCACTTTACCCGCATTCACCGTTCCTATATCGTAGCCAACAACCGCATTACACGGGCCGACAAAAACAGTATTTATATTGGCAATATCACCCTGCCCGTTGGCGCGGGTTATGCCGAGAAAGTAGCTACCCTGGTAAGGCCTATTGGCTAGGCAGTGCTTATCTTGCAGCTATTATTGCTGCACCATGGCCAATAGTTATTTTCAGTTCAAACAATTTACCATCTATCAGGATCGTGCTGCCATGAAGGTAACAACCGATGGCTGCCTTTTTGGTGCCTGGGTGGCGGACCTTGAACGAAAACGGCTCACTGACAAAACCACTGATACGCTACTACTCGATATCGGTACCGGCACGGGCCTGCTCAGCCTGATGATTGCCCAGCAATGCCCACATCTCATCACTGCTTTGGATATAGATGCAGCTGCGGCTGATCAGGCAAAAGAAAATGCCGCTGCTTCTCCCTGGGGTGATCGTATTACCGTATTGCAACAGGATATAAAAACCTGGCCGTCTCCGCCATTGTTTGAGAGCATTGTCTGCAATCCGCCTTTTTATGAAAATGAATGGCAATCGGATCGTGCTTCGCGAAATATGGCACACCACAGCAGCCACCTTACGCTGCAGGAACTGGTACAGGCTATTAACTCTTTAGTATCGCCCGGCGGACGATTATACCTGCTGCTGCCTTTTAAGCGCTGGTCTGCTGCACAGAATCTACTGAAAGAAAATGGATGGCATTTGCATCAGCTGTTATTTGCCCGGCAAACGCCGCGACATCAACCCTTCCGGGTGCTGATACAGGCCGGAAAAAATGCCGCCCAGCCAACCGAAGACGAAATCATTATTAAGAATGAAGAGAACGGGTACTCGGAGAGGTTTAATGAATTGTTGAAACCCTACTATTTGCAGATTTGAGAGAGCAATGTGCTGATATGCCGATGTGCTAATGTGCTAATGATTGACCAGCGGACTGAATTTAGTCAATAACTGACAGCCCCCTTTAAACGCTTTAAACTCTTTATACCCTTTATACTTTTAAACTCTTTATACTTTCAACTTTCTCCCGCATATTCTTTCAGATACGAATACTCCGCTGTGAGTTTACCATTTTCTGTCATCGTAGCACGGCTGATGAGTGCTGAGCCGCCTTTGACCAGGTCTTCGAGTACAAATTTGATGAGTTGTTCGCCAAAATACCGCGAAGCGTCGCGGGGAAGTTCATTGGGCAGGTTACCCACGGCCATTACGTCGATGGAGTTGTCGAGATAGGGAGCTGTTTTCTGCAGCGTATGGCGGTCTACTCCGTATACCGGATCGGCAATCGACTGATCGCCGAGATTGATGGGCACTGATCCATCGGCATCGTCGGTAATGTCGGCAATGGTGCGGATGATAAAGCCATCGCGGGCTACATCTGTTTTTTCAAAGAGGCGGGGCACATGCTTATCCCAGTACACCCCATTCATCAGAATATCGGTTTGCTCTGCATAAGGCAGAAATTTGCAGCCATATTCCTGTGGATGCTCATGAAAATGCTGACGGCTGTATTTACCTGTTTCCCGGTGTGCATACAGGTCTGCTCCCTTCAATTGCGTGTAGACCGGGTAGGCAAATCGGCGGCGCAGGTAATCTTCGGGTTCCACCTCATGAATGCCCATCAGGTTCATGATCTCGAGTATGCCATGCGCCACGCGGCCACTGCCCGTTACGGCAATTTTTACATTGGGCAGGCGCAGTCCGAAATAGGTGTGGATCAGTTCGCGGAAGCTGCGTTGTTTATACACGCGGTCTAATTGATATAAACCCGAGCGCTGGCCATAGGCCATCATGCCATTGTGTGCGCCGACCACGCCGGCAAAAAAACCAAAGCCAATGATGCGCTGGCCATCTTCGTGCTCCAGGCATTCATAGTCGATGAGGCGGATCTGCCGGTCGAGGATGGTACGGAGCAGTGGCTGGTTATAGGGTTGTTTCTTTTTGGTATGGGAAAAAAACAGGTAGGTTTTGCCGGCAATGAGTTGCGAAACGGGTACTTCTTTAATACCGAGCAGGATATCGCAATGCGACACATCTTCCATCACTTCGATGCCGGCCGATGTGTATTCGCGGTCGGTAAAGCAGCGGTCGGGCGAGGATTGTACAGCTATCTGTACATCCGTACTGTTTTTGAGGATCCATTTACATTGTGCCGGTGTAAGTGCCACCCGGTTATCGGCCGGGGTCTTGCCTTCGCGGATAAGTCCGATTTTAATCATATAGCCTGAGATCGTTGTGCTGAGAGGCAAAGTTGAGATTTCTGGCGGGTTTCACCAATTGATTCCTGAGAGTGGTTATAACATTTCGTGTAAGGCAGGCAATCGTATCTTTGCGGCATGGAACAGAAAGGGTGGAAAAAGGTATTGATGCAGGTGGGCCGCTGGCTGGGACGCATTTTTGTGCCCAAAAAGCGCTGTTGCCGGCCCTGATTCAAAATTTCGGGTACTGATTCCCTTCATTTTAGCCGGAATGCCGTAATATTGCAGCCCCTTATGCCCAGATGGCGGAACTGGTAGACGCGCTAGACTCAAAATCTGGTTTCAGCAATGGAGTGCAGGTTCGATTCCTGTTCTGGGCACGGTGATTAACAATTTGTCAAACAGGCCGCTTTAGTGGCCTGTTTTGTTTCTGGGGTATCCGTTTTGAAATAAAGATCATTCGGAAAATTTTGGCCCCGGCAACAACGCGTGATTTCCTGAAACATCGATATTCAAGTAAACATCGTTTTCTCATCGAATTTCATTTAAAAAAGCTGACGTCACTGTTGTTCCGGGAAGTCGTGGACTTATTCAAACCAATATTATCTAAAAATTATTGGGCAGATTCTGTATCATTTTCAAGTTACAAATCTGCAGAAACGAGAGTGTTACAAAAAGTGTGTCAGTTTGAAGTTTTGTAACTTTAAAACTAACACAAATGGAAATGAAAGACAAACAGTCATTTGACTTCGAAGCTTTCAAAAAGCAAGCGGCCAGCCGGATCAAAA
>Ga0209958_1000331_pt1 | contig 107274 bp, 86 predicted proteins | sample ThiBio_inoc_plan_FD_183942 | JGI IMG/M metagenome (GOLD analysis project Ga0209958, IMG submission 183942) | Wastewater bioreactor microbial communities from Cape Town, South Africa - Thiocy_inoc_plan (SPAdes) | ecosystem: Engineered > Bioremediation > Thiocyanate > Unclassified | place: South...
ATGCCGACCAGTTCGTCGCAGGTCTTGCGCGTGAGCTGGCGCATGCCCGGCCCCTCGGCGCCCAGCACCAGGGCCACGGGGCCTTTCAGGTCCACCTGGTACAGGGTCTTGCCGGCATCGCCGCTGGTGCCGATGACCCAGATGTTGCGCTCCTTCAGCTCGGTGAGCGTGCGCGCCAGGTTGGTCACCATGAAGTACGGCACTGTCTCGGCTGCGCCGCTGGCCACCTTGGCCACCGTGGCGTTGATGCCCACGGCATGGTCCTTGGGCGCGATCACGGCGTGCGCGCCCGCGCCATCGGCCACGCGCAGGCAGGCGCCGAGGTTGTGCGGGTCGGTCACGCCGTCGAGCACCAGCAGCAGCGGGTTGGCCACGCCGTCGGCTTCGAGCTGGTCGAGCAGTTCGTCCAGCGAGCGCTGCTGCGCCACCGCCTCCACGCGCGCGGCCACGCCCTGGTGGCCGTGGCTGCCGGCCAGCTTGGACAGGCGCAGGCCGTCGGCCTCGATCAGGCGCACCCCGGCCTCCTTGGCGCGCTCGATGAACTGCCGCATGCGCGCGTCGCGGCGCGTGGGCTCGTAGTAGATCTCGATGACGGATTGCGGCGCCGTCTTCAGGCGCACGCCCACGGCGTGGAAGCCGAACAGGACTTTGGGGGTGGAGGCAGACATGGGCGCGATTATCCGGCGGCACCGGCCGGGTAGACTTGCCTGTACCCCTCGCCCCCGCCGAAAAACCATGACAGAAGCACAGACCCCCTCCCCCGCCGCCGCCCTGCCCGAACCCCAGGCCGTGACACAGCCGCAGGGCATGGCCGCGCATTTCATCGTGCTCGCCATCGCCCCCGGCGCGGCGGCGGAAGACGCGGTGCGCGGCTTCCTGGGCAATGCGGCCGGCCTGGCGCGCAGCGTGGGCCGGCGCCTGCCGGAGCACCGGCTGTCGCTGGTCGTGGGCATTGGCTCGGATGCCTGGGACCGGCTCTTCGGCGCGCCCCGGCCCGCCGGCCTGCACCCGTTCAAGGAACTGCGCGGCAGCCGGCACCACGCGCCCGCCACGCCGGGCGACCTGCTGCTGCACATCCGCGCGCAGACCGTGGACATGTGCTTCGAGCTGGCCATGCAGGCCATGCGCGCGCTGGAGGGCGCGGTGCAGCCGGTGGACGAGGTGCACGGCTTTCGCTACTTCGACGCGCGCAGCATGGTGGGCTTCGTCGATGGCACCGAGAACCCCGAGGGCCGCGAGGCGCTGGAGGCCACCTGCATCGGCGCCGAGGACGCGGCCTTCGCCGGCGGCAGCTACGCCATCGTGCAGAAGTACCTGCACGACATGGCGGCCTGGAACGCCCTGCCGGCCGAGGAGCAGGAGCGCGTGATCGGCCGCACCAAGCACGACGACATCGAGCTGCCCGACGCGGTGAAGCCGGCCAACTCGCACGTCGCCCTGAACGTGGTCGAGGACGAAGACGGCAACGAGCTGGCCATCGTGCGCGCCAACCTGCCCTTCGCCACGCCCTCGCGCGGCGAGTACGGCACCTACTTCATCGGCTACGCGCGCGACCCGGCCGTGACCGAACAAATGCTGGCCAACATGTTCATCGGCCGCCCGCCGGGCAACCACGACCGCCTGCTCGACTACAGCCGCGCCGTGACCGGCACGCTGTTCTTCGTGCCCGCGCAGGCGCAGCTCGAAGCCCTGGCCGAAGGCAACCCCGCAGCGCCCGCGGCCGCCAGCACGCCAGGCCAGGCCAGCCAGGCCGCGCCGGTGCTGGCCATCGGCTCGCTCAAGGGCCAGCCGCAGTAATCTCTCCCGCCTGTTTGCCTTTTTTCTACGGAGTCCCGCCATGAACAACCTGCACCGTGCCCTCGCCCCCATTTCCGACGCCGCCTGGGCGCAGATCGAGGAAGAAGTCGCGCGCACCTTCCGCCGCAACCTTGCCGGCCGCCGCGCCGTGGACGTGGCGCTGGCCGAGGCCGGCGCCAAGTGCTCCGCCATCGGCACCGGGCACCTGGCCACGCTCGCGCCGCCGCAGCCCGGCGTGACGGCGCGCCAGCGCATCGTCAAGCCGCTGGTGGAGCTGCGCGTGCCGTTCGAGCTGTCGCGCGAGGCCATCGACGACGTGGAGCGCGGCGCCCAGGATTCGGACTGGCAGCCCGCCAAGGACGCGGCCGAGCAACTGGCCTACGCCGAGGACCGGGCCATCTTCCTGGGCTACGCGGCGGCGGGCATCGAGGGCATCCGCGAAGGCACGTCCAACGCCGTGCTGCCGCTGCCCACGGCCGCCACCGACTACCCCGACGCCATCGCCGCCGCGCTCAAGCAGCTCAAGCTGGCGGGCGTGGACGGCCCCTACGCCGCCGTGCTCGGCGCCGAGGTGTACACCGCGCTGCAGGAGGCCAACGACAGGGGCTACCCGGTCATCAACCACATCCAGCGCCTGATCGGCAGCGAGAACATCCTCTGGGCCCCGGCCATCGAAGGCGCCTACGTGCTCTCCACGCGCGGCGGCGACTTCGAGCTGCACCTGGGCAGCGACCTCGCCATCGGCTACCTGAGCCACAGCGAGACGCACGTGAAGCTGTACCTGGAGGAGACGCTCACCTTCCGCCTGCTGACGGCCGAGGCGGCGGTGGCGATCCTGCCAGCGCAAGCCTGACGCTTTAAGCCTTCAAGCGCGCAGCGCCCGCGCGTGGTGCGCCACGTGCTCGCCGATGAAGCTGGCGATGAAGTAGTAGCTGTGGTCGTAGCCCGGCCACAGGCGCAGCGTGAGCGGGTGGCCGGCCTGGCTGCAGGCGGCGCGCAGCAGCTCGGGCTGCAGTTGGGGCAGGAATTCGTCGTCCTCGCCCTGGTCCACGAGCAGCGGCAGGCGCTCCCGGGCCGTGGCGACCAGCGCCACCGCGTCGTGCGCGGCCCAGGCGGTGCGATCGTCGCCCAGGTAGGCAGCGAACACCTTCTGCCCCCACGGCACCTGCGAGGGCGCCACGATGGGCGCGAAGGCCGACACGCTGGCGTAGCGCCCCGGGTGGCGCAGCGCCAGCGTCAGCGCGCCATGCCCGCCCATGCTGTGGCCGAAGACCGCTCTTTTCTCCGTGGCGGGAAAGTGCTGCTCCACCAGCGCGGGCAGCTCGTTCACCACGTAGTCCTCCATGCGGAAGTGCGGCGCCCAGGGGGCCTGCGTGGCGTCGAGGTAGAAGCCCGCGCCCTGCCCCAGGTCGTAGCCCGGGTCGTCGGCCACATCCGCGCCGCGCGGGCTGGTGTCCGGCGCCACCAGGATCAGCCCGTGCTGCGCCGCGTGCTGCTGCGCGCCGGCCTTGGTGATGAAGTTCTGCTCCGTGCAGGTCAGGCCCGAAAGCCAGTACAGCACCGGGCAGCGCTCGCCCGCCAGGGCCGCGGGCGGCAGGTACACGCCCAGCCGCATTTCGCAGCCCAGCGCGCTGCTGGCATGCTTCCACACTTCCTGGCGGCCGCCGAAGCTGGCATGGTGTTCGATGCGTTCCATCGCTGATTTACTCCTGATTGAACCTAGAAACGGCAGTTGGACGCGCCCGCCAGTGCCGTGATCGGCGTGCCAGGCAAGGCGCGACGACGCGGCGGGCTCCTGCCCGCAAGGAGGAGCAACGCCGCATGGCGCGGCGAGCGCGGTGCTGGCGGGTGCGTAGCGCGTTCACCCCACAGGTAAGCGCCAACGAAGCAGCAAATGTCAGTATTCATGCGGCTCTTGTGAAGATGGCAAGCGGTCAACTGCCGTTTCTAGGTTGGATAGCTGCCAGCGCTTTCCTGGCAGGCGCTGGAGCCGTTTTTTGCTTGAAACCCAGGCGGCGATCAGGCGTAGTGCACCACGCTGCGGATCGACTTGCCCTCGTGCATCAGGTCGAAGGCTTCGTTGATGCCCGTCAGCGGCATGGTGTGCGTGACGAAGGGTTCGAGCTGGATCTTGCCCGCCATGGCGTCCTCCACCATGCCCGGCAGTTGCGAGCGGCCCTTGACGCCGCCGAAGGCCGTGCCCAGCCACTTGCGGCCCGTCACCAACTGGAACGGGCGCGTGGAGATCTCCTGCCCCGCGCCCGCCACGCCGATGATGACGCTCTGGCCCCAGCCGCGGTGCGCGCACTCCAGCGCCGCGCGCATGACATTGACGTTGCCGATGCACTCGAACGAATGATCCACGCCCCAGCCCGTCATCTCGACGATCACCTGCTGGATCGGCTTGTCGAAGTCCTTGGGGTTCACGCAGTCGGTCGCGCCGAAGGTGCGCGCCAGGTCGAACTTGCCCGGATTGGTGTCCACGGCGATGATGCGCCCGGCCTTGGCCAGCTGTGCGCCCTGGATCACCGCGAGGCCGATGCCGCCCAGGCCGAACACGGCCACCGTGTCGCCCTCCTGCACCTTGGCGGTGTTCTTCACCGCGCCCAGGCCCGTGGTCACGCCGCAGCCCAGCAGGCACACCTGCTCGGGGTTGGCATCGGGATGCACCTTGGCCAGCGACACCTCGGCCACCACCGTGTATTCGCTGAAGGTGGAGCAGCCCATGTAGTGGTAGACCGGCTGGCCGTTGTACGAGAAGCGCGTGGTGCCGTCGGGCATCACGCCCTTGCCCTGGGTGGCGCGCACGGCCACGCACAGGTTGGTCTTGCCGCTTTGGCAGAACAGGCATTCGCCGCACTCGGCGGTGTAGAGCGGGATCACATGGTCGCCGGGCTTGACGCTGGTCACGCCCTCGCCCACCTCGACGACGATGCCCGCGCCCTCGTGGCCCAGCACGGCGGGGAAGAGGCCCTCCGGGTCGTCGCCGCTCAGGGTGAAAGCATCGGTATGGCACACGCCGGTGTGGGTGATGCGCACCAGCACCTCGCCCTTTTGCGGCGGCGCCACGTCGATCTCGACGATTTGCAGCGGCTCTCCAGCCTTGAAGGCAACGGCGGCACGGGATTTCATGGACGGATCTCCTGGAAAAAGTTACTTGAGGAAGGAACGCGCCAGGCGCGAGAGGCGGTCGAGTTCGTCCGGCGCCCCGGCATGGCCGAAGGTCTCGCGCAGGTGGCTGTCGAACACCTCGGCCATCAGGCTGGTGGCGGCGCCACGCAGCGCGGCGAGTTGCTGCAGCAGCGCGCCGCACTCGGTGCCGGCCTGCACCGCGCGCTCCAGCGCGGCGGCCTGCCCCTGGATGCGGCGCAGGCGCGCGACGACGCGCTTCTTTTCTTCGGCGGAATGGGGCATGGCAGGCGCTCCGGCATCCACTGCACGGGATACATGGGGGGAGTATAGGGCTTATAGCGCTTTTTCATCAAGCGCAAGAAAGATAGTACTCAGGGGGAGTATCAGGCCACAGGCGCTGCTTCGTCGCTCGCCACGCGCCCGGCCTCGATGGTGATGCAGCGTTCGCACTGCGCGGCAATGCCTCGGTCGTGCGTCACCAGCACCAGGGTCGTGCCGCGTTCGCGGTTGAGGTCGAACATCAGGCGCATCACGCTCTCGCCGGTGGCGAAGTCCAGGCTGCCCGTGGGCTCGTCGGCCAGCAGCAACGCGGGCTGCACGACGAAGGCGCGCGCCAGCGCCACGCGCTGCTGTTCGCCGCCCGAGAGCACCTTGGGGTAGTGCCCCAGGCGCTGGCCCAGGCCCACGCGGCCCAGCATCTCGGTGGCCTGCCGGCGCGCGTCGCGCTGCCCGGCGAGTTCCAGCGGCAGCATCACGTTCTCCAGCGCCGTGAGGTTGCCCATGAGCTGGAAGCTCTGGAACACGAAGCCCACCTGGCGCGCGCGCAGCGCGGCGCGCGCGTCTTCATCCAGCGCGAACAGGTCCTGTCCATTCAGCCGCACGGTGCCGCGCGTGGGCGTATCCAGCCCGGCGATGATGGACAGCAGCGTGCTCTTGCCCGAGCCCGAGGCGCCGACGATGGCGGCGGTTTCCCGCGCCGCCAGCCGGAAATCGATATCCCGCAGAATGTCGAGCGTGCCGGTGGAATCCGACACCGACTTGAAGACATGCTCGACCGCGACCAGCGGCGGGGAAGTGGAATCAGACATGAAAGGCCTAGCGTGGTGATGGGAACGGTGGATCGGCGTGACTTTATCCTGAGCCTGGCAGCCGCCGCCGCGGGGGGGCATGCCGCCGCCGCCCAGGGCGCGCGCGGCGCCACCATCCTGGTGCTGGGCGACTCCATGAGCGCCGAGTACGGGCTGGCGCGCGGCACGGGCTGGGTCGCGCTGCTGACGCAGCGGCTGGCGCAGCAGAAGATCGCCGCCGAGGTGGTCAACGCCAGCATCAGCGGCGACACCACGGCCGGCGGCCGCGCACGCCTGCCCGCGCTGCTGGCCCAGCACCACCCCGGCATCGTGGTGATCGAACTGGGGGGCAACGACGCGCTGCGCGGCCTGCCGCTGCAGAGCACCGAGGACAACCTGACCGCCATGGCGCAGGCCGCCCGCCAGGCCGGCGCGCGCGTGCTGCTGGTGGGCATGCAGGTGCCGCCCAACTACGGCGCCGACTACACGCGCCGCTTCGCCGCGCTGTTCCAGACCGTCGCCCAGGCGCAGAAGGCGGCGCTGGTGCCCTTCCTGCTGCAGGGCGTAGCCGACGGGCCGGAGCCGACCAGGCTGTTCCAGGCCGACCGCATCCACCCCACGGCGCAGGCGCAGCCGACGATGCTGGACAACGTCTGGCCCGCCTTGAAGAAGCTACTCTGACGACACGGGCTCCATAGGCGCCATGGGTTCCAGCGCCGCGCGGTAGGCGTGCCAGCTCGCGTGGCCCAGCAGCGGCCCGGTCACCAGCAGGCCCGCGCCCCAGGGCCACAGCGACAGCCCCACCAGCAGCGTGATGAGCGCGCCCCACCAGAGCATGACGCCGGGGTTTTCCAGCACCACGCGCATGCTGGTGATGGCGGCGGTCATGGCGTCGGTGTCGCGGTCCAGGATCATGGGAATGGACACCACCGTGCTGGAAAACACCAGCGCCGCGAACGCGCCGCCCACCACCGTGTAGACCGCCACGAACTCCCAGTTCTCGGGATTGAACACAGCCTGCGCCACGCCCGTGGTGGACGGCATGCCGGTGTTGAAGAACACCGCGAACACCACCAGCGAGGCGCGCCCCCACAGCAGCTCCAGCACGATCAACACCAGCACCAGCATGCCCATGCTGCCCATGTGGCTGTGCCAGCACACCAGCGACTGGCCCAGGTGCGCCGCTTGGCCCGCCTCGTGGCGCCGGCTGGCGTCGTACAGCCCCATGGCCAGGAAAGGCCCGAGCAGCAGGCAGCCGCTGGCCATCGACATGGTGTATTCGGGCTGCGTGCGGAACACCCAGCCCAGCACGGCGGCCATGAGCCAGAAGCACGCGCCGTAGAACAGCCCCACGGCGGGCGCACGCGCCATATCGCGCAGGCCCAGGGCGAGCCAGCGCAGCGGCGCCCCCATGCCGAGGGAACGCAGCACCACGTGCGAGCTCCGTGGTGCGGGAGGTTGTGCAGCAGGGGCGGTCATGGCGGAAACCGGCGGCGCGGCGGCAGTGGCGGTGTGCCCACCTTAGCTGCGTTACGTATTGACGGCCATCAAGGAAACTACCGAGCTGGCACCTGATGGGCCAGCCTGCCCGCATCGCTGCCAAACAGTGGTGAAACAGGCCCTGGCGCTTATCTGGAACGCGCTGGCAGCTATCGAAACAGGAGTCCGCATCTGGTTCGTTGGCGCGCGTTCTTGTGCGCGGATCACGCCACCGCGCGCAGCACCTGCGGCGCGGCCATGGCGACCCGAATCAGGGTCTGCGCCGCCCCGGAAGGCTGGGATCGGCCTTGCTCCCAGTTCTGCAGCGTGCGCACCGACACACCCAGCAGCGCGGCGAATTGCGATTGCGACAGCCCCACCCGTGCGCGCGCATCGGCGGCATCCGGCAGCTTGACCTGCGTGGCACGTGCCGCACGGCCAGCCTTCATGTCGCGCACCGCTTCCAGCAGGTCGGCCTGGAAGGCTTGCATTTCAGGGTCGATCTTCTTGGGCATCGTCTATCTCCTCGCGCAAAGCCACCAGGAATTCCGTGGGAAGGTTGTCGAATTTGGCCTTGGTGTATCCGATCAGCAGCCATACCTGCCCATCTTCGGCGAGCACGTAGGTGATGATCCGCACACCGCCACGCTTGCCCTGCCCCGGACGTGACCAGCGCACCTTGCGCAGGCCGCCGGAGCCAACGATCACATCACCGGCCTGGGGATTGGCTGCAATCCAGTTGATGAACTCCGAGCGTTCACCATCGCCCCAAATGCCCTCCATCGTGCGAATGAATGCGCGGGTTTCGCTGACGGTGAGCATGGCTGGATCATACGCTAAAAGCGTATAGCCCCCCCGCGCCTGGGCAAAGCGCGCCATCCCAGGCGAGCGCACCCCGGCGGGTCATGCCGATTCGTTGCCAAACGCCAGCGCCAACGCCAGCGCGAGGTCGCGGCGCAGGTCCTCCTGCGCCTCCAGGCCGATGGAAAAGCGCACCACCGTGCCTGCGCGCAGGTGCGGCGTGGGCCGCTGGCGCATGCTGGCCAGGTCGTAGGGCATGACCAGGCTGATGGGCCCGCCCCAGCTATAGCCGATCTTGAACAGCCGCAGGCTGTCGCAGAAGCGGTCCACCTGCGCCTGGGTGTGGCGCGCGTGGATGACCACGCTGAACAGCCCCGCCGCCGCGTCCGCCGGGCCGCACAGCGCCTGCCAGTGCGCATGCCCGGGCGCGCCGGGCAGCGCGGGATGGAGCACCTGCGCCACGGCGGCCTGCGTGCCCAGCCAGCGCGCCAGTTCGCGCGCGGCCTGGTCGTGCGCGCGGTAGCGCAGCGCCATGCTGGGCAGCGCGCGCAGCACGGCCTCCGCGTCGTTGGCGCCCACGCCCAAGCCCAGGCGCATGTGGGCGAGCTTGATCTTCAGGTGCAGCGCCTCATCGCGCGTGACGATGCTGCCCATGAGCACGTCGCCGCCGCCGCTGGGGTACTTGGTGAGCGCGTGCGCCGACACGTCCACACCCAGGCTGCCGTCGCCGCACAGGTCGAACGGCGCGAAGGCCAGGCCCGCGCCCCAGGTGTTGTCCAGCGCCGTGCACACGCCGCGCGCGCGGCAGACGCGCACCAGCTCGGGTAGGTCGGGGAATTCGAGCGTGACCGAGCCCGGCGCCTCCAGCCACACCAGGCGCGTGGCGGGAGTGATCCTGGCGGCCAGATCCTGCGGGTCCATGGCGTCGTACAGCACGTGGCGGATGCCGTAGTGCGCCAGCTCCACCTCGGCCAGCGCCTTGTTCGGGCCGTAGGCGTTGTCGGGGATCAGCACCTCGTCGCCCGTGCGCAGCAGCGCCAGCGCCACGGTGGCCAGGGCGGCCAGCCCGCTGGGCACCAGCAGGCATTGCAGCCCGCCCTCCAGGGTGGCCAGGCGCTCTTCCAACTGGTAGGTGGTGGGGGTGCCGTGCAGGCCGTAGGTGTAGCCTGTCTTGTCCTTCCACTCGCGCTCGCGCATGGCGGCGACGTTGGGAAAAATGACCGTGGAAGCCTTGAAAACCCCGGGCTGGGGTGCCACGAAACCTTCGGGCGGCTGGTAGGGGTGGTGGACGATGCGGGTGCGAATGTCGGGCTTGGAATCGTTCATGCCCGCATCGTAGCGCGCGGCCCGCCAGGGCGCGCGCGCCGGTGCGGCATCAGCCCGCCTGCACGGTGAGCTGGTTGTTCACACCGCCCACGCCCTTCACGCCCTTGGCGATGCCGGTGGCGCGCTCCTTGGCCTGGGCCGTGGGCGCCGGGCCGCTGAGGGTGACCACGCCGCCCTTGGTATCCACGTTGATCTTCAGGGCACTCAGTTCGGGGTCCTTGGCCAAGCCGGCGGCCACCTGGGCGGTGATCGCGGCGTCGTCCGCCACACCCAGCGCCTTGCCGGCCGCATCCTTGGCGGCATCGCCAGCGTCCTTCAGGGCGGTCTCGGCCTTGGCGGCGCCGTCTTCCACCTTGGCGGTGGTGGTCTCCATGGCCTGTTCGGTCTTGCGCTGTGCGTCCGCAGCCACCTGCTCCGCCTTGTGCTGGGCGTCGGCGGCGGCCTGCTCGGTCTTGGCAACGGCGGCATCGAGCTTCTGGCCTACAGTCTGCTCCTCGTTGTTCTTGCCGCAGGCGGCCAAGCCCAGGGCCAGGGCACTGACGGCCAGGAGGCTCACCATGCGTTGGGTCGGTTGGCGGTAGTTCATGTGCATTACTCCTTGGTGCTCGTTGAAATGAAAATCCATGGCCGCACTGTACGGCCCCGCGCGGCCGCAGGCGGTCGGACGCCGCCGAATCGGCTGTAGGACGGGGCCGCATCCCCCCGCACAGGCGCTCGCGGCAAAGAGGCCCCGACAATCACGGCATGGCGCATGCATCCCTGACCCGCTGGTTTCCCTTCCTGGCCTGGCCCCGGCCCAGCCGCACCCTGCTGCGGGGCGAATTCTGGGCCGGCATCACCGTGGGGCTGATGCTGGTGCCGCAGGGCGTGGCCTACGCGCAGCTCGCGGGCATGCCGCTGGTGACGGGCATCTACGCCTCGCTCGTGCCCGCGCTGGTGGCCGTGCTGTGGAGCTCCTCCACGCGCCTGGGCGTCGGGCCCACGGCGCTGAGCAGCCTGCTCATCGGCACCTCGCTCACCGGGCTGGCCGAGCCCGGCAGCGCGCACTGGGTGGCGCTGGCGGTGTGGATCGCGCTGCTGTCGGGCCTGCTGCAGCTGGTGCTGGGCGCGGTGCGCTTCGGCTGGCTGCTGAACCTGGTGACTTCGCCGGTGCTCACCGGCTTCACGCAGGCGGCAGCGCTGCTCATCCTGGCCTCGCAACTGCCCGCGCTGCTCGGGCTGCGCACCACCTGGCATGCGCTGGCCGCGAGCCCGTCGCTGCACCATTTCGACCCGCTGGCAGCCAGCCTCGGCCTGGGCAGCCTGGCGCTGCTGCTGGGCGCGCGGCGCCTGCGTCCGGGCTTTCCCAGCGCGCTCGTGGTACTGGCGCTGGCGGGCGTGCTGGCGTGGGCCACGGGCTTCGCCGACCGCGGCGGCGCCGTGGTGGGCACGCTGCCCGAAGGGCTGCCCGCGCTCTACTGGCCCGGCTGGCCCAGCTGGGACGAACTCGGCAGCCTGCTCATGCCCGTGCTCATCATCACGCTGGTGAGCTTTCTGGAGACCGCCTCCAGCGCCAAGGTGGACCACCAGCGCAGCGGCACGCGCTGGAACGAGAACCAGGACCTGATCGCCCACGGCCTGGCCAAGATGAGTTCGGGCCTGTGCGGCAGCTTCGCCACCAGCGCCTCGTTCTCGCGCTCGGCCATCAACCTCTACGCGGGCGCGCAAAGCGGCTGGGCCACGCTGTTTTCCTGCGCGCTGGTGCTGGTCACGCTGCTGTGGCTCACGCCGCTGCTGTACCACGTGCCGCAGTCGGCGCTGGCGGCCCTGGTGGTGGTGGCCGTGGCCGGGCTGGTCCAGCCCGGCGCGCTGCTGCGGCTGTGGCGCGTCTCGCGCGTGGAGGCCGTCATCGGCGGCGTGACCTTTGCCCTCACGCTGGCCACGGCGCCACGCCTGTACTGGGGCGTGCTGGCCGGGCTGGTGATGAACCTGAGCCATTTCCTGTACCAGCGCCTGCACCCGCGCATCATCGAGGTCGGACTGCACCCCGACGGCAGCCTGCGCGACCGCCACCTGTGGCAACTGCCGCCGCTGGCGCCGCGCCTGCTGGCGCTGCGCATGGACGCGGCGCTGGACTTCGCCTCGGCCAGCAGCCTGGAGCGCCACGTGGCCGAACACCTGGCCGCACACCCCGAAGTGCGCCACCTGTGCCTCTTCGCCCAGCCCATCAACCGCATCGACGTGACGGGCGTGGAGGTGTTCGCGCGCCTGCGCGGCCTGCTGCGCACGCGCGCGGGCACGCTGCACGTCAGCGGCCTGAAGCTGCCCGTGCAGCAGACGCTGGAGCGCGCCGGCGCGCTCGCCCCGGGCCCGGACCTGGCGCTGTACCGGGCCGACGCCCAGGCCCTCGCCGCGCTGCGGGCGGGCGCCGAGCCCGGGACCCCGGCACAAGGCTGCTAAACTCAAGTTTCGTACTTTGTTGCACTTTGTGACCCAACCCGCAGTCCGCCCCCACGTGTTCTTGCACGACCTGCACCTTGCCACGGCGCATGCCCTGGTAGCGCAGGTCGGCGGCGACATGCCTGCGCTGCCCAGCGAGCCCCCGGCGCAGTACCTGCAGGCCCTGATCGACGGGCTGTGCGAGCTGTCGCTCAAGGACCCGCTGACCGGGCTGGCCAACCGCCGCTACCTCTACGCCACGCTCGACCGCGAGATCGACCGCGTGACCCGCGCGGGCGACTCGGCCCTGCTGCTGATGCTGGACATCGACCACTTCAAGCAGATCAACGACGCCCACGGCCACCTGGCGGGCGACCTGGTGCTGCAGTCGGTGGCGCGCACGCTCAACGCCTGCGTGCGGCCCATGGACACCATCGCGCGCTATGGCGGCGAGGAATTCGCCATCGTGCTGCCTTCGTGCCAGGCCAATTTCGCCCGCGTGGTGGGCGAGCGCGTGCGCCGCGCCATCGAATCGACGCCCATCCGCATCTCCCCCGTCGAGCAGGTGCACATCACCGTGAGCATCGGCGGCGCCTTCGCGCTGCAATGGATCCGCAGCACCAAGCAGCTGTGGGTGGAGCGCGCGGACCAGCAGCTGTACGTAGCCAAGCAGGCCGGGCGCAACCGCCTGAGCATCGCGGACCAACCCGACAGCACCGTGAGCGCCGAAGAGAAGAATATGCTGTTCGCCCCCGTCTTCACCCCTTCAGGCTGGGGCGAACTGCCCCCGCTTGACCCCCCAGGTAGCGTCAGATGAAAGCGACCGAGATGAGCGACGCACCATCCACCCCCTCCACCAACTCCGCGCAGGAGCCCCTGGCCCTGGGCACGGCGGCTGGCGCGCATGTCATTGCCGTCACCAGCGGCAAAGGCGGCGTCGGCAAAACCTTCATTTCCGCCAACCTGGCGGCGGCGTTGACGCGCCATGGCCTCAAGGTGCTGGTGCTCGACGCCGACCTGGGCCTGGCCAACCTCGACGTGGTGCTCAACCTGCACCCCAAGATCACGCTGCACGACGTGTTCACGGGCCGCGCCTCGCTGGAGGAGGCGGTGATCGAGGCGCCCGGCGGCTTCTCCGTGCTGCTGGCCGGCTCGGGCATGGTCGAGTACTCGCGCCTCACGCCCGAGGTGCGCAACCAGTTCATCAACGTGCTGCAGACGCTCACGCCGCGCTTCGACGTGGTGCTGCTCGACACCGGCGCGGGCATTTCCGACGTGGTGCTGTTCTCCGTGTCGCTGGCCGCCGAGGTGCTGATCGTGGCCACGCCCGAGCCCACCTCGCTGACCGACGCCTACGCCGCCATCAAGGTGCTGGCCACGCAGCAAAAGCGCCAGCACCTGCGCCTGGTGGTCAACCAAGCCGCGCGCGCGGGCGACGGCCGCGCCATCACCAGCCAGTTGCAGCAGGTGCTGAACCGCTTCGTCACCACCGACTCGGGCCGCCCGGTGCGGCTGCTGCACCTGGGCGACATTCCCGCCGACAACGCCGTGCGCGAGGCCGTGATGCGCCGCCAACTGCTGCTGCAGGGCGCCCCGGGCAGCCCGGCTTCGCTGGCCGTGGCGCAACTGGCCAACAAGATCCAGGCCACGCTGCTGAGCTGACGAGCGCTCTCAAAAAAATAGCTGCCAGCGCTTGATTGACAAGGGCTGGCAGCTTTTTTATGCCAAATCTCAGGACTTGAAACTCAGGGCTTGAAGCGCCGTGGCGGCAAGGCAATCCACTCCGTCTCGCCCGGCACCTGGCCCATGGCCTGCGCCTCCCAGTCCTGCGCCGCCTGCACGATGCGCTCCTTGCGGCTGGAGACGAAGTTCCACCAGATGTGGCGCGGCCCGTCCAGCGGCGCGCCGCCGATCACCACCCAGCGCCCGGGCGTGTGCGCCTGCACCTGAGCGCCCTGCCCCACGGGCAGCAGGCCCATGGTGCGCGCGGGCAAGGTCTGCCGCGCGCCATCCTGCAACTGCAGTTCCAGATCGGCATCGACGCAGTACAGCGCCATCTCCGGTGCCAGTGCGGGCAGCGCCAGCGCCTCCCCAGCGGGCAGGCGCACGTCGAGGTAAAGCGTCGGGCCCAGCGTCTGCACGGGCGAGGTCTGGCCCCAGGCCGTGCCCACCAGCACGCGCACCTGCGCCGCGCCCTGGCGCAGTTCGGGAATGGCCTCGGCAGGCGTATGCACGAACGCGGGCGCCGCTTCCTCGTGCGCGCGCGGCAGCGCCACCCACAGTTGCAGGCCATGGTTGACGTAGCTGCGCTGCGCCAGCGCGGGCGGACGGCGCTCGGAATGCACGATGCCGCGCCCGGCCGTCATCCAGTTGACCGCCCCGGGCGCGATCTCCTGCAGCGAGCCCAGGCTGTCGCGGTGCAGGATCGCGCCCTCAAACAGGTACGTCACCGTGGCCAGGCCGATGTGCGGGTGCGGGCGCACGTCGTGCTGGTCCTGCGGCTGCACCGTGACCGGGCCGAAATGGTCGAAGAACACGAACGGCCCCACCGACTGGCGCTGCAGGGACGGCAGCAGGCGACGCACGGTGAAGCCACCGCCCAGGTCCTTGGCATGGCCGCCGAGCTGCAGCACGGCGCTCACGGTTGGCGCAGCACCGTGGTGCTGATCTCGGTCGTCACCTGGGTCATGAGCTTGTGCACCGGGCACTTCTGCGCCACCGCCTCCAGTTCGGCCAGTTGCGCGTCGCTCAGGTCGCCGCTGACCTCCAGGCGCGTGGCCAGGCGGTAGGTGCCGCTGCGCTCGGCCGAGGCATCGCGCTCCACCACGGTGTGCACGTCCTCCACCGGCAGGCCCTTGCGGCGCGCGTACCACAGCAGCGTCAGCGCCTTGCAGGCGCCCAGGGCCGCGTCGTACAGGTCATGCGGGTTGGGGCCGCTGTCGTCGCCGCCCTCGGCGGCGGTGCCGTCCACGCGCAAGGCATGGCTGCGGATGGTCAGCGTCTGCGCCATGGGGGTGGCGCCGATGCGGTGCAATTCGATGGACATGGGGGTTCCTCCTGCAAAAACGGCGGCGCCCGGCTGCCGCCTGCACACACTGTAGCCGCAGCCTTCGAGCGGCGGACGGCAAGGGCCATGCCCCGGGCCCGCGCATCCACTCCCTGATGCAACTGCGGCCCGGCCTGCCTTGGCGCGTGTAGAGTGGCAGGCTGCAACGCATCCCTTCATGCGCCCGACGAAAGGCCCCGGAATGACCACACCCGCTTCCCGCACCCCCACCCCGCCGCGCCCGCCGGCGCGCCGCTTCGCCGTCATCGGTGCCGGCATGGCCGGCGTGGCCTGCGCGCGCACCCTCATGCAGGCGGGGCATGCCGTCAGCGTGTTCGAGCGCCAGGAGCACCCCGGCGGCCGCATGGCGACGCAGGAAACCCCTTTCGGCAGCTTCGACGCCGGCGCGCAGTACTTCACCGTGCGCGACGCCCGCTTCGAGCGCGCCCTGCAGACCGTGAACGGCCTGTGCCGCCCCTGGAGCGCCACCAGCCTGCGCGTGCTCGACGCCACGGGGCAGATGGTGGCCGCCGCCCCCGCGCCCGAGCCGCACTGGGTGGCGCAGCCGGGCATGCAGTCGCTGCTGGCGGCGTGGGCCGAGCCCATCGCCCAGGCCGGCAGCCTGCACACCGACACCCAGGCCGTGCGCCTGGAGCGCGACCGCCTGCGCCCGCAGGGCTGGCAACTGGCCTGCGAGGCCAGCGACGGCAGCGCCGCCGTGCACGCGGGCTTCGACGCCGTGCTGCTGGCCCTGCCCGCCCCCAAGGCCCACGCCCTGCTGCAGTCCAGCGGCGTGGACAGCACGCTGCAGGCGCCGCTGCACAGCGTGACCATCGCCCCGTGCTGGACCCTGATGCTGGCCTACCCCCAGGCCGTGCAGCCCGGCCTGACCACCCTGGGCCCGCAGTGGAACGCCGCGCGCAGCACGCACCACCGCATTGCCTGGCTGGCGCGCGAATCGAGCAAGCCCGGGCGCGGTCAGATCGAGCGCTGGACCGTGCAGGCCAGCCCCGAGTGGTCGCAGGAGCACTTCGACGACACGCCGCAGCGCGTGCAGGCCAAGCTGCAGCGGGCGTTTTCCGAGGTCACCGGCATCCATGCCGAGCCCGCGTGGAGCGACGTGCGCCGCTGGCGCCACGCCCGCACCCTCGCCCCGCTGGGCCGCAGCTACCTGTGGGACGGCGACACCGCCCTGGGCGCCTGCGGCGACTGGTGCCTGGGCCAGCGCGTCGAAGACGCCTTCATCTCAGGGCTGGAACTGGCCCTGGCCGTGGCTTGACGGCGCACGGCGGCTACACCGGCCGCTTCGCCCCCTCGCCCACCGGGCCGCTGCACGCCGGCTCCCTGGTGGCGGCGCTGGCCAGCTGGCTCGATGCGCGCGCGCACGGCGGCCGCTGGCTGGTGCGCATCGAGGACGTGGACACGCCGCGCTGCGTGCCCGGCGCAGGCGAGCGCATCCTGGCGCAACTGGCCGCCTGCGGCCTGCACCCCGACGCGCCGCCGCTGTGGCAGTCGCAGCGCAGCGCGCACTACCAGGCGGCGCTGGCGCGGCTGCAGGCCGCAGGCTGGGCCTACCCCTGCGCCTGCACGCGCAAGGAGATCGAGACCGCCTGGGCCGCCCAGGGCCTGGCGCATGAACGCCACGTGGAGCGCCCCTACCCCGGCACCTGCCGCGCGGGGCTGCGCGGGCGCAGTGCGCGCGCCTGGCGCTTCCACACCGCTGCTTATCAGAAAAAAGTGGCTCAAACCCTTACCCAGAAAGCGCAAGCAGCTCTCTTTTACATAGCAGATGACGGCCTGCACTGGCACGACCGCCGGCTCGGCGCGCAGCGGCAGGACGTGGCGCGCAGCGTGGGCGACTTCGTGCTGCGCCGCGCCGACGGCCTCTGGGCCTACCAGCTGGCCGTGGTGGTGGACGATGCGCAGCAGGGCGTGACCCACGTCGTGCGCGGCGAAGACCTGGCGGACAACACCCCGCGCCAGATGCTGCTGCAGCACGCCCTGGACGCGCCCGTGCCGCGCTACCTGCACACCCCGCTGGTGCGCACGGCCGATGGCGAGAAACTCTCCAAGCAGCACGGCGCCCCGGCGCTGGCGCTGCACGCGCCGCAGGCACCGCTCACAGCCCTGGGCGCCGCCGCCCAGGCGCTGGGCCTGGCCCCGGCGCCGTCCGGCGCCGCGAACCTGAGCGATGCGCTCGCGCACTGGATTCGTGTGTGGGCAGATATTTACAATCGGGCCCCGTGACTCCATCGTTTGCTTCCCCGGCCGCCTGCGGCCCCACGCTCCCCCAGGACACAGCGCCTGCGGGCCAGGCCCCTGCGGGCATCCCCTACCCCAAGGCCATCAAGAGCTTCGTGCGCCGCGCCGGCCGCACCACCGCGGCGCAGGCCAAGGCCTTTGCCGACCAGGGGCCGCGCTTCCTGCTGCCCTACAGCGCCGCGCCGCTGGACGCCACGGCCGCGTTCGGGCGCCAGGCGCCACTGGTCCTGGAGATCGGCTTCGGCATGGGCGAGGCCACGGCGCACATCGCGCGCGTGCGCCCCGGCGACAACTTCCTGTGCTGCGAAGTGCACGAGCCCGGCGTGGGCGCGCTGCTCAAGCGCATTGGCGAGCACGCCATCGGCAACATCCGCATCCTGCAGCACGACGCCGTGGAGGTGCTCGACCACATGCTGCCGCCCGGCAGCCTGGATGGCGTGCACATCTTCTTCCCCGACCCCTGGCACAAGAAGAAGCACAACAAGCGCCGCCTGATCCAGCCGCCGCTGGTGGCCAAGCTGGCGGCCCGGCTCAAGCCCGGCGGCTACCTGCACTGCGCCACCGACTGGCAGCCCTACGCCGAGCAGATGCTGGAAGTGCTCGGCGGCGAGCCCCTGCTGGCCAACACCGCCGATGGCTACGCCCCCCAGCCCGCCTACCGCCCCCTGACCAAGTTCGAGAACCGCGGCCTGCGGCTCGGCCATGGCGTATGGGATCTGGTCTTCATCCGCCGCGACATCGAAGACAGCATTCCGCCCCCCGGGCTGACATGAAAATGAGAAAACCCATTCTCCAGAACCTGGTGGAAATGACGGGCCTGCGCGACCACCTGCGGCTCGAATTGTCCGTGCTGTCCACGCTGCAGGCGCTGTCGGGCATCGTCGACATCCGGGCGCTGGAGCTGTTCACGCGCGAGGGCCAGACCTTCGTGCGGCCGCGCACCTGGCTGGAGCAGGGGCAGCTGCTGTCCAACGACGCGGAAGCGGCCCAGGATCCGCGCCGCGAGCCGCTGGAGCGCCACCCCGACCTGCAGGAGTGCATCGCCTCGCAAAGCGCCAGCGTGGTGCACGTGCCGCGGCGCGGGCGCTACGTGCTGTGGCTGCCGGTGTGGATGAACGACAAGGTCAGCACCTGCCTGGAGATCACCCAGTCGCGCGCCTTCTCGCAGCACCGCCTGGACGTGATCCTGGGCATTTTCCAGGTCTACAAGAACTACCAGAGCCTGCTGGACTACAGCGAGCGCGACGCGCTCACCGGCCTGTTCAACCGCAAGACCTTCGACGAGCAGTTCGCGCGCCACGCGGCCTCCGCCGCCCTGCTGCAGGGCGCGGAGCCCGGCGCCTCCTGCGCCGACGATGAGTACGGGCCACGCCAGCAGTGGCTGGCGGTCGTCGATATCGACCACTTCAAGCAGGTCAACGACCGCTTCGGCCACCTGTACGGCGACGAGGTGCTGATCCTCATGGCCAACCTGCTGCGCAGCTCGTTCCGCAGCCACGACCGCATCTTCCGCTTCGGCGGCGAGGAATTCGTGGTGCTGCTGCGCAACGCCACGCTGGAGACGGCGCGCAAGGCGTTCGAGCGCTTCCGTGAAACCGTGCAGGCCCACACCTTCCCGCAGGTCGGCCACGTGTCGGTGAGCATCGGCTTCGTCGGCACCTCCACGGGCTCGCCGGTGGAAATCCTCGGCCAGGCCGACCAGGCCCTGTACTTCGCCAAGGAGCATGGCCGCAACCAGGTGCATTACTACGACGACCTGGTGGCCGCCGGCCACCTGCAGACCAAGATGGCCCACGACGACGTCGAGCTTTTCTAGCCGAATCGGCCTCCAGCCCTTATCTGGCAAGCGCAAGAAGCTCTCATTTCAGGAGCACCCATATGAAAAGGCCCGCCCTGGCAAGGGGCGGGCCCAAGGGCGCAGCCGCGCGGCTTACAGGCGCTCGGCCACCCAGCCCTGCACCGCTGCCAGGGCCTGCGGCAGCGCGGCGGCATTGGTGCCGCCAGCCATGGCCATGTCGGGCTTGCCGCCGCCCTTGCCGCCAACCTGGCTGGCGACGAAGTTCACCAGCTCGCCGGCCTTGACCCGGCCCACGGCGTCGGACGTGACGCCCGCGGCCAGCTGCACCTTGTCGCCCTCGACGGCGGCCAGCACGATGGCGGCGCTCTTGAGCTTGTCCTTGAGCTTGTCCATGGTGTCGCGCAGCGTCTTGGCGTCGGCGCCTTCCAGGCGCGCGGCCAGCACCTTCAGGCCCTTGACCTCGACGGCCTGGCCCGCCAGCTCATCGCCCTGGCTGGAGGCCAGTTTGCCCTTGAGCGCGGCCAGTTCCTTTTCCAGCGCCTTGATCTGGTCCAGCGCGCCGCCGATGCGCGCCGTGAGTTCGGCCGCGGGGCTCTTGAGCGCGCTGGCGGCCTGGTTCACGGTGTCTTCGAGCTGCTGCAGGTAGGCCAGCGCGTTGGCGCCGGTCACGGCCTCGATGCGGCGCACGCCGGCGGCCACGCCGGATTCGCCCACGACCTTGAACAGGCCGATGTCGCCCGTGCGCTGCACGTGCGTGCCGCCGCACAGCTCACGGCTGGTGCCGATGTCGAGCACGCGCACGGTCTCGCCGTACTTCTCGCCGAACAGCATCATGGCGCCGGTCTTCTGCGCCGATTCGATGTCCATCACGCGGGCATCGGTGGCCGTGTTGGCCAGGATCTCGGCGTTCACGCGGGCTTCGATGTCGCGGATCTGCGCGTCCGTCACCGGCGCGTTGTGCGCGAAGTCGAAGCGCGTGCGCTCGGCGTTCACCAGCGAGCCCTTTTGCTGCACGTGCGCGCCCAGCACCTCGCGCAGCGCCTTGTGCATGATGTGCGTGACCGAGTGGTTGCGCATGGTCGCGGCGCGCAGCGCGGTATCCACCTGCGCCTGCACGGCGTCGCCCACGTTGAGCGTGCCGCTGGCGAGCACGCCATGGTGGCCGAACACGTCGGCCTTGATCTTTTGCGTATCGGCCACGGCGAAGCGCGCCGAGCCCGCACCGATCTCGCCCTGGTCGCCCACCTGGCCGCCGCTTTCGGCGTAGAACGGCGTGCGGTCGAGCACCACCACGCCGCTCTGGCCTTCCTTCAGCGCGGCCACACTGGTGCCGTCGGCGTAGAGCGCGACGATCTTGGCGGCTTCGGCCAGGTGCTCGTAGCCGGTGAAGGCATTCGCCACGCCGGTGTATTCCAGCGCGCGGTCCATCTTGAACTTGCCGGCGGCGCGGGCCTTGTTCTTCTGCGCGTCCATGGCGGCGTTGAAACCGGCCTCATCGACGCCGACGCCGCGCTCGCGGCATACGTCGTTGGTCAGGTCGAGCGGGAAGCCATAGGTATCGTGCAGCTTGAAGGCCACGTCGCCGGGCAGCACCTTCTCGCCGCCACCGAGCGCCGCGTCCAGGATTTCCATGCCGTTGGCGAGCGTCTCGAAGAAGCGCTCTTCCTCGGCCTTGAGGATCTCGGTGATGCGCTGCTCCTGCGCGCGCAGCTGGGGGTAGGCGTCACCCATCTGCTGCACGAGATCCTTCACGAGCTTGTGGAAGAACGGCGTCTTTTGGCCCAGCTTGTAGCCATGGCGGATGGCGCGGCGCACGATGCGGCGCTGCACGTAGCCACGGCCCTCGTTGCTGGGGATCACGCCATCGCTCACGAGGAACGAGGTGGCGCGGATGTGGTCGGCGATGACCTTGAGCGAGGGGTTGGCGAGGTCGGTGGTGTGCGTCTCGCGCGCCGCCGCCTTGATGAGCGCATCGAACAGGTCGATCTCGTAGTTGCTGTGCACGTGCTGCAGGATGGCGGCCAGGCGCTCCAGGCCCATGCCGGTGTCCACGCAGGGCGCGGGCAGCGGCGTGACGGAACCGTCCTCCTTCATGTCGAACTGCATGAACACGTTGTTCCAGATCTCGATGAAGCGGTCGCCGTCCTCGTCGGGGCTGCCCGGGGGGCCGCCGGGGATCTCGGGACCGTGGTCGTAGAAGATCTCGGAGCACGGGCCGCAGGGGCCGGTGTCGGCCATCATCCAGAAGTTGTCGCTCTTGTAGCGGCCGCCCTTGTTGTCGCCGATGCGGATCACGCGCTCGGGCGGCAGGCCGATTTCCTTGGTCCAGATGTCGTAGGCCTCGTCGTCCTCTTCGTACACCGTGGCCAGCAGGCGCTCCTTGGGCAGCTTGTAGACCTCGGTCAGCAGCTCCCAGGCCCATTGGAGCGACTCGCGCTTGAAGTAGTCGCCGAACGACCAGTTGCCCAGCATCTCGAAGAAGGTGTGGTGGCGCGCGGTGTAGCCCACGTTCTCCAGGTCGTTGTGCTTGCCGCCCGCGCGCAGGCAGGCCTGCACCGAGGTGGCGCGGTTGTAGGGCCGCTTGTCGGTGCCCAGGAACACGTCCTTGAACTGCACCATGCCCGAGTTGGTGAACATCAGCGTCGGGTCGTTGCCCGGCACCAGCGAACTGGAGGGCACCACCGTGTGGCCCTTGGATGCGAAGAAGTCCAGGAAGGTCTTGCGGATGTCGGCAACGCTTGCCGGAGGGGTAGAGGTCGTCATGGGGGCTCTGAAGGCGTCAGGCGGAATAACCGGACATTCTATCCAGCGGCGCACCGCCGCAGGCTCACTGCGCGTCCTGGCCGCCGCGCTCGATGCAGCGGTCGAGAAAGCGCCACAGGCGCTCGTCCTGGCTGAACGCCACGTTGAAGCGCAGCCACCCCGTGGGGCGCGGCTCCACCAGGAAGAGCTGGCCCGGCCCCAGCATGATGCCCTCGCCCGTGGCCTGCTGCGAGAGCACGGCGCTGTCGGGCAGGTCCGGGTGGCGCGCCCACAGGTACATGCCGGCCTCGGGCTCGTGGAACAGCTCGAAGCCGCGGCTGTCCAGGCTGCGGCCCACCTGGCGGTGCGCCTCGGCCAGGCGCTCGCGCACCGACCGCAGGTGCTTGCGCCAGCGCCCGTCGGTCACCACGCCGAAAGTGATGCGCTCGGTGATCTCGGACGAGGTCAGGCCCGAGATCATCTTGAGCTGCGTCAACGCATCGAGCAGGTCGCGCCGCGCCAGCAGGAAGCCGGTGCGCAGGTTGGGCGAGATGGTCTTGGAGTAGCTGCCGATATAGACCACGCGCTCCAATTGGTCGAAGCTCGCCAGCGACGAGCGCTGGCTGCCGTCCATGTCGGCGTAGAGGTCGTTCTCCACGATGGTCAGGCCGTGCTGCGCCGCCAGTTGCAGCAGCCGGTGCAGGTGCGCGACCGAGGCCATGGAGCACGTGGGGCTCTGCAGGCGCGGCTGGGTGAAGAACACGCGCGGGCGGTGCCGCACGAGCAGCGCCTCCAGCGCGGGCAGGTCGTAGCCCGTGGGCGTGCGCGGCACACCCAGCAGGTGGGCGCCGGCGGCGCGCAGCACGAACAGCAGGTTGGGGTAGCCGGGGTCGTCCACCAGCACCACGTCGCCCGGCTTGACGAGGCAGCGCGCGGCCAGATCCAGCGCCTGGCTGGAGCCCTGGGTGAGCAGCACCTGGTCGGCGTCCACGGCGAGCTGGTGCTCGGCCAGCGACTCGGCCACCACCATGCGCAGCGCCATGTGGCCCTGGGGCAGGCCGTAGCCGTCCAGCGCCGGGCCGTCGGTGGAGAGCTGGCGCAGGCTGCGGCGCACCGCATCGCCAAACAGCCAGTCGTGCGGCAGCCAGCCGCAGCCGGGCTTGAGCGGCAGGTTGCGGTTCTCGAAGATCTGCTTCAGGTACCAGGCCGCGTCGAAGCGCGGGCGCGGGCGCTGCGGCAGGGCGGCGCCGGGTGCCGCCGCGTCGTCGCGCCGCTTGACGAAGAAGCCCGCGTTGGCCCGCGAGACCAGCCAGCCCTGCGCGACCAGCCGGTCGTACGCCTCGACCACGGTGAACACGCTCACGCCGTGCGACGCGGCGAACGCGCGGATCGAAGGCAGCTTGGCCCCCGGCTTGAGCACCTGGCCAACGATCAGCCCGCGCAGCCCATCCACGATCTGGCTCACCAGCGGGGTCTGGAGGTCGGGGCTGAGATGGAGCATGGGTGAGCGGAAAAGGGGCGCATTGTGCACCGTGTTGGCGCGCCCCCCATCAGGGATTGCCTGTACAGGGGCCGCAACCTGCACAGTACGCAAAAACGATGCCGTGCGTGTACATGGCCCGATGGCGGGAGCGCTTCCAGAATCCGTTCCATTCCTTCACAGCCCGCACACACGCCATGCAGCAAGACCGCCACTTCACCAACGCCGCCCTCCTCGCCCGCCGCCACGCCGCCGTGGCGCGCGGCGTGGGACAGGCCCACGAAATCTTCGTCCAGCGCGCCCTCAACGCCGAGCTGTGGGACGTGGAGGGCCGCCGCTACATCGACTTCGCGGGCGGCATCGCCGTGCTCAACACCGGCCACCTGCACCCGCAGGTCATCGCCGCCGTGCAGCAGCAGCTGGAACGCTACACGCACACCTGCTTCCAGGTCGTGGCCTACGAACCCTACGTGGAGGTGTGCGAGCGCCTGAACACGCTGGCGCCCGGCGCAACGCCCAAGAAAAGCCTGCTGCTGACCACCGGCGCCGAGGCGGTGGAGAACGCCGTCAAGATCGCCCGCGCCCACACCAGGCGCCCCGGCGTGATCGCCTTCACCGGCGGCTACCACGGCCGCACCAACCTGACGCTGGGCCTGACCGGCAAGGTGGCGCCGTACAAGACGGGCTTCGGCCCCTTCCCCGGCGAGGTCTACCACGCCCTCTTTCCCAACCCGCTGCACGGCGTGAGCGTGCAGGACGCGCTGCACGCGGTGGAGCTGCTCTTCAAGAACGACGTGGAGCCCGAGCGCGTGGCGGCCTTCATCGTCGAGCCGGTGCAGGGCGAAGGCGGCTTCTACGTCGCGCCACCGGAGTTCATCGCCGGCCTCAAGGCGCTGGCCGAGCGCCACGGCATCCTGCTGATCGCCGACGAGGTGCAGACCGGCGCCGGCCGCACGGGCACCTGGTTCGCCTGCGAGCAGTGGCCGGTGGCGCCCGACCTCATCACCACGGCCAAGTCGCTGGCCGGGGGCTTCCCGCTCTCGGGCGTGGTGGGCCGCGCCGACGTGATGGACGCGCCCGCCCCCGGCGGCCTGGGCGGCACCTACGCCGGCAGCCCCGTAGCCTGCGCGGCGGCGCTGGCGGTGATCGACGCCTTCGCGCAGGAGCAACTGCTGGAGCGCAGCCGCGCCGTGGGCCAGCGCCTGGTGGCGGGCCTGCGCGCCCTTGCCACGCAGGAGCCCGCCATCGGGGACGTGCGCGGCCTGGGCGCCATGGTGGCCATCGAGCTGTTCGAGGGCGGCGACCGCGCCCGGCCCGATGCGGCGCTCACGAAAAAGGTGGTGGCCGAGGCGCTGCGGCGCGGGCTCATCCTGCTGTCGTGCGGCACCTACGGCAACGTGATCCGCGTGCTGGTGCCGCTCACCGCCTCCGACGCGCTGCTGGACGAGGGCCTGGACGTGCTGGCCGCGAGCTTCGCCGCCGTGCGCTGATGCCGGGAGCAGAACCCATGGCCATGGACCCCCTGGTGCGCTTCAGCGGCGTGCAAAAGACCTACGACGGCGAGCAGCTGGTGGTGCGCCAGCTCGACCTGGACATCCAGCGCGGCGAATTCCTGAGCCTGCTCGGCCCCTCGGGCTCGGGCAAGACCACCACGCTGATGATGCTGGCGGGGTTCGAGTCGCCCACGGCAGGCGACATCCTGCTGGGCGGCCGCCAGATCACCGGCGTGCCGCCGCACCGGCGCAACTTCGGCATGGTGTTCCAGAACTACGCGCTGTTCCCCCACCTCACGGTGGCGCAGAACGTGGCCTACCCGCTCACCGTGCGCAAGGTGCCCAAGGACGAACAGGCCCGGCGCGTGCAGAAGGCGCTGGACATGGTGCGCCTGGCGGGCCTCGGCGAGCGCCTGCCCGCGCGCCTGTCGGGCGGGCAGCAGCAGCGCGTGGCGCTGGCGCGCGCGCTGGTGTTCGAGCCGCAGCTGGTGCTGATGGACGAGCCCCTGGGCGCGCTCGACAAGCAGCTGCGCGAACACATGCAGATCGAGCTGAAGGAGCTGCACCGCCAGCTCGGCGTGACCTTCGTCTACGTCACGCACGACCAGGGCGAGGCCCTGACCATGAGCGACCGCGTGGCCGTGTTCAACGAGGGCGTGATCCAGCAGCTCGACGGCGTGGAGGCGCTCTACGAGACGCCCGCCAACCGCTTCGTCGCCGGCTTCGTGGGCGACAGCACCGTGCTGCGCGGCACGCTGCAAGGCCAGGGCGACGGCGCCACGCTGGTGCTGGCCAACGGCCAGCGCCTGCAGGGCATCAACGTCAACGGCGCGGCGCCCGGCGCCGTGGTGGAGGCCTGCATCCGCCCCGAGCGCATCGCCCTGCACGAAGGCCCGGACGGCGCCCCCGGCGTGCTGGCTGCCACCGTCACCGGCTCCATCTACCACGGCGACCACCTGCGCCTGCTGTGCTACGTGGGCGCGAGCCAGTCCGAGGCCACCGTGAAGCTGCCGCTGGCGCGCCACGGCGGGCTGCCCCACCCGCAGCCGGGCGAGGCGGTGCGGCTCGAATTCCCGGCCGCCGCGCTGCGCCTGTACGCGGCGTAGCCCGCCCCCATTTCCCCGTCCCCCCGCCCCCTCCGTCCCGCAACCTCCATACAGAAGGAAACCGCACCATGTCCCATCGCCTGATCGCCCTGGCAGCCGCCACGTGCCTCGCCCTGCCTGCCCTGGCGCAGCAGCAAATCACCGTCGTCAACTTCGGCGGGGCCAACGCCAACGCGCAGAAGAAGGCCTACTACGAGCCCATCGAGAAAGCCGGCATCAAGGTCGTGCCGGTGGAATACAACGGCGAGCAGGCCAAGATCAAGGCCATGGTCGAGACCCGCAAGGTCACCTGGGACGTGGTCGAGGTCGAATCGCCCGACGCCGTGCGCGGCTGCGACGAGGGCCTGTTCGAGAAGCTGGACTACAGCAAGATCGCGCCCAAGGCCGACTTCCTGCCCGCCGCCGTCACCGAATGCGCCGTGGGCGTGTTCGTCTGGTCCACCGTCATGGCCTACAACGGCGACAAGCTCAAGACCGCGCCCGCGAGCTGGGCCGACTTCTTCGACGTGGGCAAGATCCCCGGCAAGCGCGGCATGCGCAAGGGCGCGCGCTACAACCTGGAATTCGCCCTGCTGGCCGACGGCGTGGCCCCGGCCGACGTCTACAAGGTGTTGGCCACCAAGGCCGGTGCCGACCGCGCCTTCAAGAAGCTGACCGAGCTCAAGCCCCACATCCAGTGGTGGGAAGCGGGCGCCCAGGCGCCGCAGTTCCTGGTGGCGGGCGACGTGGCGCTGACCACCGTGTTCAACGGCCGCATCGACGCCGCCAACCGCGAGGGCCGCAACCTCAAAATCTACTGGCCCGGCGGCATCTACGACCTGGACTACTGGGTCATCCCCAAGGGCGCGCCCAACAAGGACGCCGCCTACAAGTTCATCGCCTTCGCCTCCCAGCCGGAAAACCAGGCCGTCTATGCCCAGAACATCGCCTACGGCCCCAGCAACACCAAGGCCCTGGCCCGGCTCGACGCCAAGGTACTGAACGACCTGCCCACCTCCCCGGCCAACGCCAAGGAAGCGCTGCAGTTCAGCGTGGGCTTCTGGGCCGACCAGGGCGAGGCGCTGGAAAAGCGCTTCGCCGCCTGGGCCACGCAGTAAGCCAGACGTTCAAAAAAGATAGCTGCCAGCGCTTGATTGGCAAAGGTTTCAGATGGTTTTCCATCTGAAACCCAGAAGAAGAAAGCGCAAGCAGCTCATTTTTATATAGCAGGAGCCCCGCCCCATGCATGCCCTCCCCGCCCCCGGCGCGCTGCGCCAGACCCTCTCGCGCGCCGAGGCGCGGCGCAAGTGGCGCGCCTTCGGCCTGACGCTGCCGCTGCTGGTCTTCCTGCTGCTCACGCTGCTGGTGCCCATCGTGGCGCTGCTGCAGCGCGCGGTGGAAAACCCCGAGGTGGCAGGCGCCCTGCCCGCCACGGTGCAGGCGCTGGCCGCCTGGGACCGCCAGGGCCTGCCCAGCCCCGGCGCCTACGCGGCGCTGGCGCTGGACCTGACGCGCCTGCCCGACAGCGCCGACGCCGGCGCCGTGGCGCGGCGGCTGAACGCCGAGCTGCCCGGCGCGCGCTCGCTCATCATGGGCGCCTTCCGCGCGCGGCCCTACGAAGGCACGGCCGACGCCATGCGCGCGCGGCTGCTGGAGGTGGATGCGCGCTGGGGCGAGGCCGCCATCTGGCAGGCCATTGCCAAGAACGGCACGCGCTGGACGCCGGACTACCTGCTCGCCTCCGTCGATCTGCACCGCGACGCCCACGGCCGCGTGGAACGCATGCCCGAGGAACAGCGCGCCTTCGGCGCCATCCTGGCGCGCACCTTCCACGTCAGCGCCGTGGTCACGCTGCTGTGCCTGCTGCTGGCCTACCCGCTCGCGTGGTGGCTGGCGCAGTTGCCCGCGCGCCAGGCGAACGTGCTGATGATCCTGGTGCTGGTGCCGTTCTGGACCTCCATCCTCGTGCGCGTGGCGGCGTGGATCGTGCTGCTGCAGTCCGAGGGGCTGGTGAACCGGGGGCTGATGGGCGCCGGACTCATCAGCGAGCCGCTGGCGCTGCTGTTCAACCGCACGGGCGTCATCATCTCCATGGTGCACATCCTGCTGCCGTTCATGATCCTGCCGCTGTACAGCGTGATGAAGAGCGTGCCGCCCACCTACGTGCGCGCCGCGGTGTCGCTGGGCAGCAGCCCGCTGGCAGCCTTCCTGCGCGTGTACGTGCCGCAGACCTACCCGGGCATCGGCGCAGGTGCGCTGCTGGTGTTCATCCTCTCCATCGGCTACTACGTCACGCCCGCGCTGCTGGGCGGCGCGGACGACCAGATGCTGAGCTACTACATCGCCCGCTACACCAACGTGGAAGTGAACTGGGGCATGGCCTGCGCCCTGGGCGCGCTGCTGCTGGCGGCCACCCTGGTGCTGTACGGCGTGTACCGCCGCATCGGCAAAGCCGACCTGGCCCTGGCCTGAAAGGAACGCCACATGCTGCCTGAATTCCCCCGCTACGCCACCTTCGCAGACAAGCTCGGCTGGTGGCTGCTGCGCGCCGCCTGCGTGGGCGTGCTCGTCTTCCTGCTGGCGCCCATCCTGGCCATCGTGCCGCTGTCGTTCTCCGACAGTTCCTTCCTCGCCTACCCGGTGCCGGGCTGGTCGCTCAAGTGGTACCGCAACCTGTTCGAGTCGGCCGAGTGGACGCGCGCCACGCGCAACAGCTTCATCGTCGCGCCCGCCGCCACGCTCATCGCCACCGTGCTCGGCACGCTGGCCGCCGTGGGCCTGTCGCGCGGCGACTTTCCCGGCAAAGGCCTGCTGATGGCCGTGCTGATCGCGCCCATGGTGGTGCCCATCATCGTCGTCGGCGTGGCCACCTACCTGTACTTCGCCCCGCTGGGCCTGGCGGACACGTACTTCGGCCTGATCGTGGTGCACGCCGCGCTGGGCGCGCCCTTCGTGCTGACCACGGTGCTGGCGACGCTCGCCAACTTCAACCACAACCTGGTGCGCGCCTCGCTGAGCCTGGGCGAGACGCCGTTCAACACCTTCTTCCGCATCACGCTGCCGGTGATCGCGCCGGGTGTCATCAGCGGCGCGCTGTTCGCCTTCGCCACCTCGTTCGACGAGGTGGTGGTCACGCTCTTCCTGGCCGGGGCCGAACAGGCCACGCTGCCGCGCCAGATGTTCACCGGCATCCGCGAGAACATCTCGCCCACCATCGCCGCCGTGGCCACGCTGCTGATCCTGTTCACCACCGCGCTGCTGCTGGCGTTGGAATGGCTGCGCGGGCGCAAGGCATGAAGGCCTTGCGCGCCCGCATCCACCGCGCGGCAGACCAGGGTGATAGCCTGCTGCCGCCCAACCCTTCCTGACCGTAGACTCCCGCCATGACCACACCCGCCTCTCCCCTCGCCCTCCTGGCCGATCCCGGCCTGCTCAAGACCGACGCGCTCATCGACGGCCAATGGGTCGCCGGCACCAGCCGCTTCGACGTGCACGACCCCGCCACCGGCGCCAGGCTGGCCGACGTGGCCAACCTGGGCGCCCAGGATGCGAAGGCCGCCATCGCCGCCGCCAACGCCGCATGGCCGGCCTGGCGCGCCAAGACCGTCAAGGAGCGCAGCGCCATCCTGCGCAGGTGGTACGACCTGCTCATGGCGAACCAGGACGACCTGGGCCGCCTCATGACCGCCGAGCAGGGCAAGCCCCTGCCCGAAGCCAAGGGCGAGGTGGCCTACGGCGCCAGCTTCGTCGAATGGTTCGCCGAGCAGGCCAAGCGCATCGACGGGGAAACGCTGCCCACCTTCGACAACAACAAGCGCCTGCTGGTGCTGCAGCAGCCCATCGGCGTGTGCGCGGCCATCACGCCGTGGAACTTTCCCCTGGCCATGATCACCCGCAAGGTGGCGCCCGCGCTGGCGGCGGGCTGCCCGGTGGTCATCAAGCCCGCCGAGCTGACCCCGCTCACCGCCCTGGCCGCCGCCGAGCTGGCGCAGCGCGCCGGCATGCCGCCCGGGGTGCTCAACGTCGTCACGGCCGACAGCGCGCAGTCCGTGGCCGTGGGCCAGGAACTGTGCGCCAGCGACGTGGTGCGCCACCTGTCGTTCACCGGCTCCACCGAGGTCGGCCGCATCCTGATGGCGCAGTGCGCGCCGACGGTGAAGAAGCTCTCGCTGGAGCTGGGCGGCAATGCCCCGTTCATCGTGTTCGACGACGCCGACCTCGACAGCGCCGTGGAAGGCGCCTTCGCCAGCAAGTACCGCAACGCGGGCCAGACCTGCGTGTGCTCGAACCGCTTCTACGTGCAGGCGGGCGTGTACGAGGAATTCGTGGCCCGCTTCGCCGCCAAGGTACGTACCACCAAGGTGGGCAACGGCTTCGAACCCGGGGTGAACCAGGGCCCGCTGATCGAGGAAGCGGCGCTGGCCAAGGTGCAGCGCCACCTCGACGACGCCCTGGCCAAGGGCGGCCGCGTGGTGGCGGGCGGCCAGCGCCTGCCCGGCCTGGGCAGCGGCCAGTTCTTCGAGCCCACCGTGGTGGCCGATGCCACGCCCGCCATGCTGTGCGCGCGCGAGGAAACCTTCGGCCCGTTCGCGCCCATCTTCCGCTTTGAGACCGAACAGGAGGCGGTGGACGCGGCCAACGCCACCGAATTCGGCCTCGCCAGCTACTTCTACAGCCGCGACATCGGGCGCATCTTCCGCGTGGGCGAAGCGCTGGAATACGGCATGGTGGGCGTGAACACCGGCATCATTTCCACCGAACACGTGCCCTTCGGCGGCGTCAAGCAATCGGGCCTCGGGCGCGAGGGCTCGCGCCACGGCATCACGGAGTACCTGGAGACCAAGTACCTGTGCGTGGGCGACATCGAAAAATAACCCTGCGCCGAGGAAAAACGCCACAGGCCAATGCTGGTGGCGTCAGGACGCGCTCAAAACACCTTGATCACCCGCAACTGGGTGAAGGTGCCCGACTTGGCGTTGCGCGAGTCGAAGGTTTTCATCACCTGGGCCGTGACGGCTGCGTCCAGCCCCGGGATCTTCGTCGTGAAGAAGACGCCAGCATTGGAACTGCGGAACCGGCTGGCGCCCCATGCGTTTCCGCTGTCGTCCTGGTACTGCTGCACCAGCACCGTGTGCACGCCAATGGCCCCCACAGGGGTCTTGTAAGCCAGCGCCCCTTCCAGACCGGCCCAGTTGCCGCTGCGCAGATCGTTGTCCTTGTTCCTCGTATTCCAGCCCAGCGTGATCTTGGCGGCACCGGCGAAATCTGGCGTAAAGAGATAGCCCACCTGCACTGCCGGGCGCAACGTATAGAAATTGCCGTAACCAATGTCCGGCCCGTCGCTGGCGCTGTACCGTCCGGTCGGAAGAACCAGCGAAACGCCGGCCAGTACCCGCAGCCTGTCATCGGTATATTGCCAGCCGCCCAGCAGTTCGATATCTCCGAGGCCGGACACTTCGCCGCTTTGGGCAGCCGCCTGCGCAGCAAGCCTTCCTTGGTAGGATGCGTTGAACTGGTTCTGCACCGCGGCCTGCGTCGACGCCGGGACGGCGGGGTTCCATTGGAGCGCGGGCGTCGCTGCGTTGGCCCCGAAGTTCTGCGTCTTCACGCCGTAGGGGACATTGATGCCCAGCGCGAGGCGCCCGCCGGCATAGCGGTCGGTGGTGACGTAGCCGATGGCCAGGTTGTAGACCTTGAACGTTCCATGAACGTCCACCTCGGCCGTGTTCGCCCCGTAGGTCGGATAGAGCGCGCTGGGGGCCGGGGCCGGCAAAGGCACCGTGCCGCCAGGCACCGGGCTCTTGAGCGTGTTGCCGTCGTTGCCCGTGATCTTGTTCACATTGATGTAAGTCATCGCGACGCCCATGGCCAGGCCAGACTGGTCTGGCGGGGCGAACACCTCGCCGCCCAGGCTGCCGGCAATGTTGTACCGGACCTGGAAATCTTCAGCCGCATGGGCAGTGCCGCCGAGCAGGCCCAGCAGGCCGAACGAGGCGATGGCGGAGGTTTTGGTGATGGGAAATGGCATGGTTGTCTCCTTTTTGGGGTTTGCCGATGGTTTCGCGTGAGAACTGTGCAGAGGCACCCCTCGGACCTGGCACGAGGCTCCGATGTCAAAGGGACGAGGGGGTAGCGCCTGCCGATTCAGTCGGGGGGGACTGGCAGGGGGTAATACGTCATGGAGAGCACGTGGCGATCGGAATCGCTCAGGCCATGCGGCAGGCCACCCGGCCCAGCGCCGCGATGCGCGCTTCGATCACATCGCCGGCCTGAACCGGCACCATCGGACCGAGTGCGCCGGAGAGAATCACCTCGCCGGCTTTCAGCCCCTGCCCCTGGGCCGCCATCGTGCGGGCCAGCCAGTACGCGGCGCGCAGGGGATGACCGAGACAAGCGGCGCCGGTGCCCACGGATACCGGCTCGCCGCCACGCGCCATCGCCATGCCCAGGTCGCCCAGGGGCAGCGCGCCGACGGCCACCGGCTGATCGCCCAGGACGTACAGGCCCGACGAAGCGTTGTCGGCCACGGTGTCAAAGAGCGTGATCTTCCAGTCGGTGATCGCGCTGTCGACGATCTCCAGCGCGGGCAGCGCATAGGCCAGGCCATTGAGGAATTCCGCATAGGTCGGCGCCTCGCCGTCGATGTCGCGCGCGACCACGAACGCCACCTCGGCCTCGACCTTGGGCTGGATCAGGCGTTCGCAGGGAATCTCGGCGCCATCGAGAAATTCCATATCATCGAACAGCACGCCGAAGTCCGGCTGATCGACGCCGAGTTGCTGCTGCACAGCCTTGGCCGTGAGGCCGATCTTCTTGCCGACGATGCGGCGGCCTTCGGCCACCCGCGCGGCCGTGTTGAGTTCGGCGACCCGATAGGCATCGGCCAGGCTGGAAAGCCCGAAGGCGGCCGACACGGGCGGCACGGGGATTCGTTGCAGCCGTGCCTGGCGCAGGGCCGAGGCAGCGGCCGTGACGGCATCGGTTGGATTCATGCAGACTCCAGGGTTTGCAAAGGGGCGCCATGGCCGTGGCGCATGGGCTGTCCGGTTGTCGCAGGCTCGCGTTCCAGCACCAGGACGTTCACGCCCTGCTGGCCCAGGGTATGCGCCAGCACGAGCCCCGTGGGGCCGAGCCCGGCGATGACGACGTCGTGCTCGATGGCGGCGGTCATGCCGCACCTCCCACCTGGTGCTCGCGCCGGGTCAGCGAGAGCAGGCCACGGCCGAACTGCCGGGCTTTCAGGCCCGCGGTCAGGTTTTCCGGGAAATGGCCCCACAGGCTGATGCCCTGGTAGGCCCCAGGCTGCCAGGCGGGCTCGTCTTCCTCGCTCACGGTGAGCGGATTCCAGCCCAGCTCGATCTCGAAATCCGACGGGGACTGCACGTAGAAGGACAGCTCCTTGTCGTTGGGATGCTGGCCGATGGCGCTGGCGATCGGATAGCCCAGCGCCCGGCACTGGCGGTAGCCCTGCACCACGTCGTCGAACGAGGCCGCCTGCAGGTTGAGATGGTGGATGCTCGTGCGCAGCGGATCGAGGCGCAGGCCGCGCGTCGAGGCGATCGCGATCGAATGGTGGCGCTCGTTGAGCCGCAGGAAGGCGAAGTCCATGGTCACGCCGTTCAGCCGGTCCTCGATGCGGTCGGAGAGGCGCGCATCGAAGGTTCTGGTCCAGAAGCGTTCCATCGCCTCGGGTTCGCGGCTGGTGATGGCCATGTGGCCGAGCCCGGACGCGCCCGTGACGAAACCGCTGGCGCGCATGCGCAAAGGCGCATCGGTCCGCTGGACGCAGGCCTCGGTGAACAGTTCGATGAACGTGCCCTTGGGCCCCTGGCAGCGCCAGCCCTCGTCGATGCCCCGCAGCGCGGCCTCGGGGCCGGACAGCCGAACGGGGGCCGGGCCCAGGGCGCGCAGGCGTGCCAGGGCCAGGCAGAGCGCATCGCAGTCGTCCATCTGCCAGCCCGTCGCCACCACGTCCTCGGCCGGGCCAGGGCGCACGACGATGCGGCGCTGGCGGTCGTCAACGCGCAGGGCCAAGGTGCCGTCGCTGGCGGCTTCCGCGTGAAGCCCCAGGCCTTGCGTGGCGAAGCGCTGCCATGCATCGAGCCGGCGCGACGCGATGAGCACGTAGCCGAGCCGCATGCGGCCAAAAAGGCTGCTGGTCATGCCGCGCTCTTCCCTTGGGGCTGCGGTTCGCGGGCGGTGGTGCCGGCTGCACGCCCGCAGAGCTTGGCAATCAGGTCCGAAGGCAAGGCCGGGATGGCGTTGCCGCGCCAGACGACGTGCTGGTCGCGCCGAACGATGAGCAGGGCGTGCTTGAAAGCCGGGTCGCCGCGGCGCGCCGGTACGTCCAGCAGCGCCAGCGGCATGCGGGCATCGCGCGCCGCAGCCAGCAGGGGTTCGACCGCCACGGCCGGGTCGAAGCGCAGCAGCGTGTAGGCCGTCCCCAGGTGGTCGTACACCGAGTCGTCCGGTGCCAGCCAGAAATGCGGCATCCGGCAGCCGGGGACGGTCGAAGGCGTCATGCTGCCCATGGTGTACGGCGGTGCCTTCTCGCCGTCGTAGGCGATGACGGGGGAGCCTTCGTAGTAGTAGCCGAAGTTCAGCCCTTCGGGCGCGAACTGCGGCACGTTGAGCTTGTGCAGCTTGGCACCGATCACCTTGCGCATCGCGATGCCCGCCGGATTGAAGCGCGATGCCAGGCTGGGCGGCACCGCGTTCTCCGCCATCACGTCCACCGTGTCCAGCATGCTTTGCATGGCCAGCCGCGAGACCTGCTCGGTGATGGGGTGCCGCTCGGCCTCATAGGCATCGAGCATGGCCGGGTCGGCCCAGCCTTCGAGCACGTTCGCCACCAGCCAGGCGATGTTCATGCCGTCCGCGATGCCTGCGTTCATGCCGTAGCCTGCAAAGGGCACCCACAGGTGCGCCGCATCGCCGGCCAGGAAGACGCGGCCATCCCGCAGGCGCGAGGCTACCATCCGGCGGCCGATCCAGTCCTCGTGGCTCAGGACTTCGTAGCGGAAGTCCTCCGGCACGCCCAGCAGGTCGCGGATCGAGCCGTGCAGGTCCAGCGCGTCGAAGTCGCTCGCGCCCGAAGGCACCTGGCGGTGCAGCAGCCAGGTGTCGGCACCGTCGATGGCGACGGCGACGCCGCGCACCTTGTGGTTGGCGATCCAGGTCATCCAGGCCGGCCTGCGGCCATCGAACAAGGCCTTGAGGCCCGGGGCGCGCACGAGGGTCGAGCGCATGCGGGCCAGTTCCGCATCGCCCTGAAGCCGCACGCCCATCGCATGCCGGATCACGCTGCGGCCGCCATCGGCGCCGATCAGATACTGGGCGGTCAGCGTCCGGGCCGCGCCTGTGCGGTCCTTCACCTGCACACGGACCTGCCCGGCGTCCTGCTCGTAGCCCAGCACCTCGGTGTCATGCAGGACGGTGATGCCCGGGGTGGCATGCATGCGGCGGGCAAGGATCGGGTTGAGGTAGAGCTGGCTTACGCGCACGAAGGGCTCGGGGGTTCTCCAGCCCGTGTCGGGAAAGCCCTTCGGGAAGGGATCGGGCCTGCGCTCGGCGCGTGACGGCAGGCCGATGCGCGTGAACTCGGGGCCGGCCACGCTGGAGGCGTAGACCACGTCGGTCGGAAAATCGTCAGGCAGTCCCGCGTCCCGCACCTGCTGCGCGATGCCGAAGCCGCGCAGCGTTTCCATCGTGCGCGAGGCCACCGTGTTGCACTTGGCGTCGGCGGGCCGATCGGCGGAACCCGCTTCCACGACCACGACGCCGATACCGCGGCTCGCCGCAGCGATGGCGGCACACATGCCGACCGGGCCGGCTCCGGCAATCAAGAGGGGCGCGTTCATGCTTTTTCTCCTGCGTCGAGGTGCTTGCGGGCGAAGGCGATGACGGCCGCATTGAATTCCGCAGACCGCTCCCACTGCACCCAATGCCCGGTCCGGCTGAAGAGGTAGACGTCGCAATGGAGCATGCGGCGCTGCAGCGATTGCGCCCCGCTGGGCCGGTTGACCAGGTCCTCGGTGCCCCAGAGCACCAGGGTGGGCGTCTGCAAAGAGGACAGCCGGGGGTCGCGCGTGAAGTCGATCAGCCTGAACTTCGGCAGGCCCTTGGGCCGCACCAGCGGCGGCTTGGCCACGACGGCCGGGTCCATGCTGGCCTGGAAGCGGGCGTCGATGACGCTGTCGGGAATCCGGCTGCCGTCATGGACGAGGTAGTTGCGGATGAAGACGCGCAGCTTCTCCTTGCTGGGGCCTTCGCCGGCGTAGTAATCAAGCAGGAGCTTGAGGCCCTTGGTCGGCAGGCTGCGGGTGGTGTCCACGCCGCCGGGGCCCATCAGCACCAGTCCGGCGATCCGTTCCGGTTGATCGAGCGCCATGCGCAGCGCGCAGGCACCGCCCAGGGAATTGCCCACCACGCAGGTGCGCCGGATCTTCAGATGGTCCAGCAAGGCCAGCATCGCCTTGGCGCAGTCGCCGAAAGGATCGGCACGGTCCAGCCCTTTCGTCGAGCCGCCGTAGCCCGGCATGTCCGGCACGATGACGCGGAAGTGGCGCGCCAGCTCGGCGATGTTGCGCTCGTAGTTGGGCACACCCGAGGCGCCCGGGCCGCCGCCGTGCAGCAGCACCAAGGGCTTGCCCGCGCCGGCTTCGGCGAAGTGGATGTCCTTGCCCGCGATGCGGACGGTCTGGGTCTTGAGGTCGGTCGAGGGAGGGCTGGCACTCATGGAAGGTTTGTGATGTCTTGATGTTCTCATAATGAGATATGTCTCATTATGAGAACATTGTCGTTTTCACCTAGACTCCTGCTTTTCTTTCTCTTGAGCCTTTCATCCCTACCTATGTCCAAGATGCCGAACGCCGACCATCGAACCCGGGTTGCCGCAGAGCGGCGGGAACGGATGCAGGCGCGGCTCGTCGAATGCGCCCTGGCCGTGTTTGCCGAAAAAGGCGTTGGCGCAAGCGTCATCCAGGACGTCATCGCCACCGCGGAAGTTTCACAAGGGACCTTCTACAACTACTTCAGGACCAATGACGAACTGCTGGCCGCCGTCGTGCAGGAACTGAGCAACGAACTGCTGGAAGGCATCGAGGGCGCGGTGAGCCGCTACGAAGATCCCGCCGCCCGCATCGCCCATGGCGTGCGGCTCTACCTCTACCGCGCAAGGGACTTTCCCTTGTTCGCGCGCTTCGTCGTGAGCGCCGCATTCCACCTGGCGAGCCCGAACAACCTCATCTATGAGTACCTGCCGCCCCACCTCGAAGCTGGCTTCGCTTCCGGCCATTTCGTGAGGATCCCTGTCGAGGTGGCCCTCGATCTGGTCAGCGGCTTCGCACTGGCGGCCATCGTCCGCTTGACGACCGGCGAGGTCGGCGGCGACTATCCGGAACAGGTGGTGTTGACACTGCTGCGTGCGCTCGGATTCGACGAGCAGAAAGCCCGCAACGTTGCGTTCGCGCCATTGGAACCCCTGCCCGTACCACCAATTTCGCTGATCTCCCGCGCTACGGCGCGACTCGATGCCTAGAGCGGAAACGATGCCTGTTGAACAAGCGGCTATGCCGCTTGTGTCGTGGACGGCCTCGATGCCGGTAGTGGGGCGCTGGCCAGTGCACGGGCTTCCGCACGAGACACGCCCAGTGAAACGAGCACCAGTTCGGCGGTGTCCGAACCCGCGTCGCGCCAGGTCTTGAAACCTTCCAGCACGACAAAGATCGCGCCCAATACCGAGCCCCCCAGCAAGCCGATGACGGAAGCGAGCTGCTCGGGCTGGAAGTGATACCTCCCGGTCTGCAGTCCCTCCATCAAGTCCAAGGCTGGCTGTCCCTTCCAAATCTGCTGCAGTGACGCGTTGCTGCAACCAAAGTGGGTCAGGAATCGCCCCCAGTGGGGCTCTTCGTGCGCCCGCCGGATGTAGAGCCGAATGCCGTTCGCCAGCCGCTGCGCGGGATCGGTAATTCCATCGAAGCCCGCCACAATCCGGTCATTCATCTCCTCGGCGAACTGCGCGGCGACCTCATCGAACAACCGGGCGGGATCGCTGAGATTGTTGTATACAGTGCCTCGGGCCACGCCTGCAGCATGGGCGAGTTCCCGCACGTTCACCTGGGTCACGCCCCGCTCGGCGAATAGCTTCAGCGCCGCAGCGTGAAGACGTTGCTGGGCTGCAGTCAGTGTTGTCACACGAATCGCTCCAATTTTCAAAATACGCTTGCAGTCACCAGCCTCCACCCAGCGCCTGATAGAGCTGCACGCTGGCGATGGCCTGCTCCATGCGCAACTGCGCCAAGGCATCCTCCGTTCGGGTGATCTCGACCCGGGCCTTCAGAACCTCGTCACGGGTCGCTTCTCCCGCATCGAACAGCAGTCGCTTCGATTCAGCAACGTGGCGAGACGCATCCAGGCTGCGCTCCAGCCCCGATATTCGAGCATCGAGCCCAAAGCGCATGCCATAGGCATTCTCCACGTCTTCCAGTGCCGCCAATACCGCTTTGTCGTAGTCGGCCACTGCGGCTTGCAATTGAGCATCGCCAGCACGGACATTCGCCTTCAGGCGACCGGCATTGAACAAGGGCAAGGAAACGCGCAGGCCCATCAGTCCTCCGAAACCGGAGACATCGGGAATGGTATCGAACGTCAGGCGCCCATCGCCACCCAGGAATACGATGCCGAAGCTGGGCAGCAGATCCGCCTTGAGGCGCTTGAGCTGCGCCACCCGAGCCTCCACCGCCCACAGCGCGGCACGTGCGTCCGGCCGGCGATTCAGGACGCTGGATGGCAGTTGACCGCTGGGCGGCGGCGGGACGGGCATGGCTTCGGACGCCAGCGCCGGCGCATGTTGTGGCGGCAGTCCGCACAGCACGGCCAGCCGGCGCAGACGTGTTTCAAACAGCGCTGCAAGATAAGGTCTCGCCGCCTGCTGTTCTTCCAGGTGGGCGCGCGTGAGGGCGACCTCGGCCGCCTTCACATGCCCCGCCGTGAAGCGGGCCTGCACATACCGGTGCAGTTCTTTGGTCGTGGCGATGGACTCGTCGAGGATCGCCAGGCGCTGACGCAGCGCGAGCGCCTGGCGGTAGTTTCCGGCGACCTCCGCCGCCACCAGGACGTGCGCGCCATGCAGCCTTTCCTCTGCGATGGCGGCTGCGGCGCGGGCGGCCTGCTCGTTGGCACGGTTGCCGCCGAATACGTCTGGCTCCCAAGCCGCGGACACACCGGCTCCGTAGCCTTTGACTTGGCTGGGGGGTGGAATGCTGGAGGTCAAGGGCGGCAGCATCGCGCGCCAAGGATCCTGATCCCGCCAGTCGATTTTCCCGGTGACGCCAGCCGCATTGGCGGAGAGCGTTGGGTACAGCGCGGACTCGGCCGCAGTGACCATCGCCCGGGCAGCTTCGAGGTTGGCCTGCGCGGTACGGATGTCGGGGTTCGCGGCCAGCGCCTGGTCTATCAGCGCGTGCATCGCCGGGTCGTTCCAGACATGCCACCACGCACGCACGTCCTGTTCGTCACCCGGCATACGCGCCACAGGCGCACTGAATGCCTGCGGCGGACTTGCCTGCGGGGAAGGAGGCTCGACATGAACAATGGAACTGCAGCCAGCAAGCAGGCCCAGCAGAAGCACGCAATGGGGAAGCGCAGAACAGCGCAGGAGTCTCATGATCAACCTTGTCTTGCCAGCATGGAACGGAAGCGCGACAGCGCGAGGCCGAGAAACAGTGCGCCAGACAGGGCAATGCCAATGATCTGCGCAGCGATGGTCTGGGCCCCGGCGCCTCGGTACAGCACCGCCTGCGAGAGTGCGACGAACTGGGTCGTGGGCAGAATTTGCACAATGCCCTGAAGCAGCACGGGCATGCTCTCTACGGGTGTGGCCGCGCCGGAAAGCAGATAGGAGATCGCATACACGGGCACCACCAGCAGACCGAACTGCGGCATGGTCGAAGTCAACGTGGCCAGCCACATGCCCAGCGCAGTGGTGGAGAACAGGTACAGCGACATCACGGCGGCGAACAGCAGCCAGGAGCCTGCGATGGGCACGCCCAGGCCGAGATGCACCACCAGCCACAGGGACAGCATCGAAGCTACCAGTATGACCAGACCGTTTGCAAGGATCTTGCCCATCGCGATTTCGCTCGCGCGCACCGGCATCACCAGCAGGTGTTCGATGGTGCCGTGCTCGCGCTCCCGGATGACCGCGGCTCCCACCAGGATGATCGATAGGATCGTGATGTTGGTGACGATCTGCATCACCGAAGTGAACCAGGACGATTCGTTGTTGGGATTGAAGTGCAGGCGGCTCTCGACAACGAGCGGCATCATCGATTGCAAATCACGCGAGCGCATCCAGGCCAGGGTCTCCACCAGGAAGATCTGCTGGAAATAGGCGGCGCCCAGACCTGCCTGCGTCATTGCGGTCGCGTCCACCAGCACCTGCACGCCCGGTCGGCGGCCCGCAAGCACGTCGGCCTCGAATCGCGGCGGAAACTGCACCACGAAGATATAGCGGCCCGCGTCCATGTCCGGCCCTGCCCGGTCGCGCGGGATTTCAACCGGCGTCTTGAAGTACGGCGGCAGGATCGCGTCTCGCAGCCGCAGGCTCAGTTGCGAGCGGTCATCATCGATCACTGCCACCGAGGCATTCGATACGTCGGCGCGAATGCCGTGCGCAATCGAAACGATGGCGGCCGTGAACGCGAACACGATCAATGCCATCAGGATGTAGTCGCGCATGACGCTGCGCAGTTCCTTGCCCACCAGCAGCCCGACATTGACCAGCCAGCGTCCCATCTCATGCCTCCTGCTTACGCAGAAAAAGCCGTGCGCCGACCAGGCAGATCAGCGCGGTCGCCGCCAGCATGAAATAGGCCTGGCCGAAGCTGGCGGGCCCCAACCCCTTGGAGAAAGTGCCCAGGCTGACCAATTGGAACCAGGTGGAAGGGAAGAACTGCCCCAGCCAATAGCTGGCTCCCGTCAGCGTCGAGACCGGGTACAGCAGGCCGGAGAAGTTGACCGAAGGGATGAGGCACAGCAACGCCGTACCGAAAATCGCCGCGACCTGCGAGCTGACCAGGGTCGACACCAGCAGCCCCAGCGCGGTGACCACCAGAACGAACAGCGCCCCGCCGAGAAACAGCGCCGCGAACGATCCCTTTAATGGCACGCCCAGCCACACCACAGTCAGCAGCACCAGCGTGAGAAAACTGAGAGCGGCCAGTACGGCATAGGGCAACTGCTTGCCGACCAGGAACTGGCCGACGCTGGCAGGAGACGCATAGAGATTGACGATGGAGCCAACCTCCTTTTCGCGCACTACGCCCAAGGCGGTGAGCATGGTAGGAATCAGGATCGTCGCCAGCATGAGCACGCCTGGCGCAATCGCATAGATGCTGCGGAAGTCCTGGTTGTAGACGAAGCGCGCCTCGACCCTGATCGGAAGCGCAGCCCCGACCTCCAGGGCCACCGGCTGCTGCCCGAGCAGCCTCCGTGTGTAGTCCAGGGTGATGGCATTGGCATAGGCACGCACATTGGCGGCGGTGAACGGCACGGCGCCGTCCACGGCGAAATCGACGACGGGTTGCCTGCCAGCCATCAGGTCGCGGCCGAAACCGGGCGGAATATCGATCAGCAAGCGCAGTTCTCCGTCACGCAACAGGTCATCCCCCCGCCCGCGGTCGGGCGGTGACGGCCTCTCGATGAAGTAGGGTGACCCCTGGAACTGCTCGATGAAGCCGCGGCTGGCTGCGGTGCGGTCATGGTCGAGCACCGCGAACGGAATGTTCGCCACGTCAAAGGAAATGCTGTAGGCGGCGATGATGCTCAACACGATCGGCCCCAGCAGGGCGAAGGCCAGGCGCTGGCGGTCCCGCGCCAGTTCGAGCGTCTCCCGGCGAGCGAAGGTCCATGCCATCGCCAGCCAGTGCCGCAAACCCGAACGCGGCGCGGATGCCGCTTCGCCGGGTCCGCGGGCGGCCTGCAGCGCCACGGCGGCACGCTCGTGGTCCGAAGCGTTCCCCTGTCTATCGGCCTCCACGTCGTCCAGGTAGGCGATGAAGGCCTCTTCCAGGTTGCCAAGGCCGCGCTGGCCCGCCAGATCGGCCGGCGTGCCAACCGCAAGCACCCGGCCCCGGTGCATCAGCGAGATGCGGTCACACCGCTCGGCCTCGTTCATGAAGTGCGTGGACACGAAGATGGTCACGCCCTTGTTACGCGAGAGCTCGGCCAGATGACGCCAGAACATGTCGCGCGCGGCGGGATCGACACCGGAAGTGGGCTCGTCCAGGATCAGGATTTCCGGCTGGTGCAGGCAGGCCGCGGCCAGTTGCAGGCGCTGGCGGATGCCCAGCGGCAGCGAGGAGGGCTGCAGATCCGCATACGGCTGCAACTCGAACTGCAGCAGCGCGCGCTCCACGACCGTTGCCGCCTCCTGCGCCGGTATTCGATACAGCCGCGCATGCAGCATCAGGTTGCGCCGCACGCTCAGTTCCTCATACAGCGAGAAAGCCTGCGACATATAGCCCACCCGCATGCGGGTCTCCATGTCGCCGTGGTGAATGGGCTGCCCGAGCAGTTCGGCGCTGCCGCTGGAGATGTCGAGCAGGCCCGTCAGCATCTTCATCGTGGTGCTCTTGCCGCAGCCGTTGGAGCCGAGGAAGCCGAAAATCTCGCCCCGTCCAATGCGGAAGCTGACATCGTCCACCGCGATGAAGTCGCCGAAGCGGCGGGTCAGATGGCTAGCCTGGATCGCCGGGGCGCCGCCAGGATCCTTCCAGGCAGGGATGGCCAGCTTTTCGGCGGGCGGGCGCCGCTCCGGGGGGAGAAACTGGGCATAAGCCTCCTCCAAGGTGGAGCAAGCCGTACGCTGCTTGAGTTCGTCGGGACTCCCCTGGGCGAGGATACGTCCATCGTCCATGGCCACCAACTGATCGAAGCGCTCGGCTTCGTCCATGTAGGCGGTGGAAATGACGACCGTCATATCCTTGCGCTCGCGGCGCAAATCGTCCACCAGCGCCCAGAATTGCCGACGCGACAGCGGATCCACCCCCGTGGTGGGCTCGTCCAGGATCAGCAAATCCGGGTCGTGCACCAGCGCGCAGCACAGCCCCAGTTTCTGCTTCATGCCGCCAGACAGCTTGCCCGCCGGACGGTCGGGAAAGGGCGCGAGGCCCGTGGCCTGCAGCAGGCGTTCGATACGGGCGTGCCGCTCGCCCGCATCCAGCCCGAACAGGCGGGCGAAGAAATCGACGTTCTCGTAAACGCTCAGGGTTGGATACAGGTTGTGGCCCAGGCCCTGCGGCATGAACGCCACACGCGAGGACAGGGCGCTGCGCTTGCGCGGGTCGGCAATGTCCTGACCGAGCACGCGTACCCGCCCCTGCTGCACGCGTTTGACGCCCGACACCAGGGCCAGCAAAGTCGATTTGCCGACTCCGTCCGGCCCCAGCAGGGCAATACTGGCACCAGCCGGCAGGGTCAGGGATACGTCCCGCAGAGCCACGGTACTGGAATAGCGATGGCCGAGCCCTTCCACCACCACCGCGCCCGGGGCTCCATCGCCGAAAGCGTGGGACGTCATCGCTGCTGGACCTGCAAGCCGACAGGCCAGGACTCGACGCTCGTGCGCACGTAGCCGTCGCCAATCACGCCGCCCTTGAGCTTGCCGTTGAACTCGCTCGCCACCTCACGCGGAACACGCAGCCTGACCCGGTAAACGAGATTCTGGCGTTCACTGGTGGTTTCAACGTACTTGGGCGTGAATTGCGCGTCGGAGTCAACCATATCGACGGTGGCGGGCAGTGCCCGGCCCTCGAAGCCCTCCAGCACAATGCGCGCCTCGTCACCGACCTTCAACGCCCCGGCCACCGCGGCGGGATAGAACACGGTCAGAGAGACATCCTGAGGATCCAGCAATACCGCCACCCGCCCGCCAGGCGGCAGCATGGCACCAGGCTCCACCAATCTGTATTCCACCCGTCCGGCGATGGGGGCGCGCAATTTCAGCCCATCGAGCATCGTCTGGATCAGTCTGATTTGCGCCCGGGCTTCATCTGCGGCATGTCCCGCAGTGGTCACCTGATTGCTGGAACCTGCCTGCGCCGCCGACTCCGCCTCAAACACGAGGCGGCGCTTGTCCAATTCCACGGCAGAAATCTCTTGCTGAGCCCGCAAGCCCTCCGCCTGCTGCCATTCGAGGCGCGCGAGCGCAACTTTGCGGGCCTGGGCATCCTGCCCGGACCGCGCGCGAGCCTGCTCGGAAAGTGCGCGCCCCAAAGCGGCCTCGGCCTGCGCCAGTTTCGCCAGGAGCTCATCGCCTTCCTGAGTCCCCAGGATCTGCCCTGCCTCCACCGGATCGCCTTCATGGACCTGCAACGTGACCAGACGCCCAGGGTACTTCGCCGCGACATCGATCCGGGTCAGTTCCAGACGTCCATTGGCCCGGTGAAAGCTCGCGGGCCAGGTATCCACGCGCTGATGCTTCCACCAGTACGTGGCGGTGAGCAGGGCCAATCCCGCAAGGGAAAGTACCAGTAAGAGTCGATTGCGCTGTGTCATGGGCGAGACGATGTAGGTTCAGCAAATTGCAATGAATTCTAGACGGAAAATGAAAAATTGAACACATGTGTTCAATTTAGTTGCAAATGTCGCATTCCTTGTAGCGGGTGCGCGATCTGTTCAACGTGTGGCAGTTCTACGAATCAGCCGGCCTGAGTGACAGCGTGGCCGAGTGCTTCGTGGCCTACCTCGCTGGGCACAATCGCCCGCCGCACGTATTGTTTCTTTGTCTTGAATAGAGAACATGCCTCGTAAACCACCCGTGGTCTTTCCACAGGAGCAACGCCTGCTCTCCGAGCTGGGGGAGCGGCTGCGCCTTGCTCGCAAGCGGCGCAAGCTGAGCAACGCGGTGGTGGCCCAGCGTGCGGGGGTTTCCAGAACCACCGTGTACAAGGTCGAGGCGGGTGATCCTGGCGCGACCTTGGGGGCCTATGTCCGAGTGCTGGCCGTGCTCGGCCTCGAAGGCGATCTCAATCTACTGGCCGCTAACGACCGGATCGGGCGCAAGCTGCAAGATCTGGCGCTAGAGCCGTCACCCGATGCCAGACGCCGAAAGGCCCACCCTTCGCCGGCCCAGAATCGCGAGGGGTCTGTATGAGCAAGCAGGACAACGCCCTGGAGGTCTGGCTGGACGATGACCTTGGCCCTCCCCGCCTGGTCGGCACGCTGGCTCATGACCGTGGCCAGACCCGCTTCCACTATGAACGAGACTGGCTCAACGGTTCCCGCGCCTTCGCGCTGGACCCCGACCTCTCCCTGGACGAGCACCCCTTCTTTACGAAGCCGGAACTGGGCAACTTCGGGATCTTCCTGGACTCATCGCCTGACCGCTGGGGCCAAACGCTGATGAAGCGCCGCGAGGCGCTGCAGGCCAAAGACGAGAAGCGGCCGCCCCGCACGCTCTACGCCAGGTACTTCCTCATTGGCGTGCAGGACCAGACCCGACAAGGCGCATTGCGCTTTCGCAGGCCGGGCACGGAAACCTTCCTCGGCGACGAGAAGATGGCGGCACCTCCGGTGACGACCTTGCGTGAACTGGAAGCGGTGGCCTTTTAGCTCAGCACCCGGCGCATCGACGACCTCGATGCCTTGCGTAGGTGGCTGGCGGTGCTCGCCGCACCGGGTGCCTCGCTGGGCGGGGCCAGGCCGAAGGCCAACTTCACCGAAGCCGACGGCTTGCTCTGGATCGCCAAGTTCCCTGCCCGCGACGATGACCGGGACGTTGGGGCCTGGGAGTACGTGGTTCACCAACTGGCCCGGAATGCTGGCGTGAATGTTCCACCCGCAAGGCTGATCAAGCTGGGCAACGACTTTCACACCTTCTGCGTACAGAGGTTCGATCGCGCGCATGGTGCCAGGCGCTTCTATGCCTCGGCGATGACGCTGCTGCGCAAGGCGCAGAGCGAGGGCACGAGCTACCTGGAACTGGCGCAGTTCATCCGCGCCCGGGGCGATGCGGAGCATGCAGGCGCAGACCTGGCACAACTGTTCCGCCGCGTGGCATTCAATCGCGGTCGGCAACCGGGACGATCACCTGCGCAACCACGGCTTCGTGTTTGGCAAGACAGGGTGGCGCCTCGCGCCAGCGTTTGATGTCAACCCGAACATCGACAAGGCGGAGCATGTCCTGAACATCGACGATGTCGACAACCGGCCGAGCCTGGAGACGGTTCTCAGCACTGCGGCGTTCTACGGGCTTGCGGACAGCCCTGCCCGGCAGGTGGTGGAAGAGGTGGCAGCAGCGGTCGATGGATGGCAGGACGCAGCGCGCAGGGCTGGCATCTCAGGCGCCGACATCGACCTGACGGCGGGGGCTTTCTCGGCCCACGCGGAGTTTCGTACGTCCGTAGGGCAGGCGGATGCAAACACTGTGCCGCTCCGGAGGTAGAGGAACCGGTTCCACGCCTGCGAATCCTGGCTTTCATGCCGTGGATGCGGGACGTCCTTCAGGTCGCATCAATGCGGTGAGCCGGATACCGCATTGTTGGCCCGAAAAATGTACTTGATTGGGTAAGCTGTGGGCAGATTCCACTGATTGCCAGCGCAAGCCCAGACGAAAAATTTCCTGTTATTTCAAAAACTTAGGAAACTTCTCAGAATCACACGGCGGGTGTGATTCTCAAAATGAGCGGGTGAAGGGAATCGAACCCTCGTATGAAGCTTGGGAAGCTGCCGTTCTACCATTGAACTACACCCGCAGAAGCACCGCATTATAGGTGCGGTGCGCCAGCCCGGCATCGATGTGCCGGAGAACATGCCGAAGCAGCGCCGCTCAGGCTGCGCAGGCACGCAGCGTCTTGGCGGCGGAGACCATGGCGCTCAGCGCCGGGATCACCTCCTCCCACTGGCGTGTCTTGAGGCCGCAGTCGGGGTTGACCCACAGGCGCCCGGCCGGCACGCGCTCGGCGGCCTTCTTCATGAGATGGACAATGTGCTCCTGCGTCGGGATGTTGGGCGAGTGGATGTCGTACACGCCGGGGCCGATCTCGTTGGGGTACTGGAAATTCTCGAAGGCGTCGAGCAGTTCCATGTCCGAACGGCTGGTCTCGATGGTGATCACGTCGGCATCCATCCCGGCGATCGACGCGATGATGTCGTTGAACTCCGAGTAGCACATGTGGGTGTGGATCTGCGTCTCGTCGCGCACGCCGTTGGCGGTGATGCGGAAGCTCTCCACCGCCCAGTCGAGGTATTCCTGCCATTGCGCGCGGCGCAGCGGCAGGCCCTCGCGCAGCGCCGCCTCGTCGATCTGGATCACGCGCACGCCGGCCTTCTCCAGGTCCAGCACCTCTTCGCGGATGGCCAGTGCCAGTTGTTTGCACGACGCCGAACGCGGCTGGTCGTCGCGCACGAAGGACCAGTTGAGGATGGTCACCGGGCCGGTGAGCATGCCCTTCATGGGCTTGTGGGTGAGCGACTGGGCGTAGGTGATCCATTCCACGGTCATGGCCTTGGGGCGGCTGATGTCGCCGAACAGGATCGGCGGCTTCACGCAGCGCGAGCCGTAGGACTGCACCCAGCCGAACTGGCTGAACGCATAGCCTTCGAGCTGCTCGCCGAAGTATTCGACCATGTCGTTGCGCTCGGCTTCGCCGTGCACCAGCACGTCCAGTTCCAGCTTCTCCTGCTCGCGCACGCTGCGCTCGATTTCAGCGCGCATCGCGGCCTGGTAGCCGGGGTAGTCCAGGCGGCCGGCCTTGAATTCGCTGCGCGCATGGCGGATCTGCGCGGTCTGCGGGAAGGAGCCGATGGTGGTCGTGGGATAGGCCGGCAGCTTCAGGAAAGCGGCCTGCTTGGCCGCACGCTTGGCGTAGGCGCTCTCGCGCTGGCCCAGGTCGGCACCGATGCGCGCCACCGCCGCCTGCACCGCCGGGTTGTGCACGCGCGGCGAGGCGCGGCGCGCGGCTAGCGCTGCGGCGTTGGCGGCCAGCTCCGCCTTGACCGCGTCACGCCCGTCGCGCAGCGCCTTGCCCAGCACGCGCAGCTCGCCCAGCTTCTGCAGCGCGAAGGCAAGCCAGGACTTGACCTCGGGGTCGAGCTTCTGTTCGCTGTCCAGGTCCACCGGCACGTGCAGCAGCGAGCACGACGGGGCGATCCACAGGCGCTCGCCCAGACGCTGGGCCAGCGGCTCGACCCAGTCGAGCACGGCCGCCAGGTCGGTCTTCCAGATGTTGCGCCCGTTGATGACACCCAGCGACAGCACCTTGTGCGCCGGCAGCAGGCCCAGCAGCGGCTGCACGCCGCCCTGGTCGTTGATGGCGTCCACGTGCAGGCCGGCCACCGGCAGGTTGGCGGCCAGGTAGGCGTTCTCCTGCAGTTGGCCAAAGTAGGTCGCCAGCAGGATCTTGACCTTGGCCGCCTTGAGGTGGTGGTAGGCGGTGTTGAAGGCGTGCTGCCAGTCGGCATCCAGCTCGGTCACGAGGATGGGTTCGTCGATCTGCACCCATTCCACGCCCTGCGCGGCCAGGGTGTCGAGCAGCTCGGCATAGACCGGCAGCAGGCGTTCCAGCAGCGCCAGCTTGTTCGAGTCGTCCTTGGCCTTGCCGATGGCCAGGTAGGTGACCGGGCCGACGATAACGGGCTTGGCGTTCACCCCCTGGGCCTGGGCTTCGGCCAGTTGCGCCAACAGGCGCGCGGCGTCGAGCTTGAACTGGGTGGCGGCGTTGAACTCGGGGACGATGTAGTGGTAGTTGGTGTCGAACCACTTGGTCATTTCGCCCGCGGCCACGCCGCCGCAGCAGGCGCTGTGGTCCTCGGTGCCCCGGGCCGAGCGGCCGCGCGCCACGCGGAAGTAGTTGTCCAGCGCGTCGCCGTGAAAGCCCTGCACGCGCTCGGGCAGGTTGCCGAGCAGGAAGCTGGTGTCCAGCACCTGGTCGTAGAACGAGAAGTCGCCCACGGGCACGAGGTCCAGGCCCGCCTGGTCCTGCCAGTGCCGCTGGCGCAGCTGGGCGCCCAGGGCCGTGAGTTCGTCGCGCGAGGAGGCGCCCTTCCAGTAGGACTCCAGCGCGAACTTCAGTTCGCGGCGGGCGCCGATGCGGGGAAAGCCAAGGTTGTGGATCGTCGTCATGTCGGTGTTCGTGAAAGCAGTAAACGGGAGGAAAACGAAGGAAACGGGCGCATGGTAGGCACTGCATTCGATGAAGTAAAATGTTCTTATTTCACGTATCGATCAATTTCATTCATACATCATGCTGGAACGCATCCATCTCGCCGTGGTGCAGGAGGTCGAGAAGCAAGGCTCGCTCACGGCCGCCGCCGACAAGCTGTGCGTCACCCAGTCGGCCCTGAGCCACAGCATGAAGAAGCTGGAGCAGCAGCTCGGCACCGACATCTGGCTGCGCGAAGGCCGCAGCCTGCGCCTGACGCAGGCCGGCCAGTACCTGCTGGCGGTGGCGGGCCGCGTGCTGCCGCAGCTCGACCTGGCCGAGGAGCGCCTGCGCCAGTTCGCCCAGGGCGAGCGCGGCAGCCTGCGCATCGGCATGGAGTGCCATCCGTGCTACCAGTGGCTGCTCAAGGTGGTGTCGCCCTACCTCGCCGCGTGGCCCGACGTGGACGTGGACGTGAAACAGAAATTCCAGTTCGGCGGCATCGGCGCGCTGCTGGGCTACGAGATCGACGTGCTGGTCACGCCCGACCCGCTGCACAAGCCCAGCCTACGCTTCGAGCCCGTGTTCGACTACGAGCAGGTGCTGGTGGTGGCGCGCGGCCACGCGCTGGCCCAGGCCCCGTACGCCAGGCCCGGGCAGCTCGCGCAGGAGGTGCTCATCACCTACCCCGTGGCCACCGACCGGCTCGACATCTACACCCAGTTCCTGCTGCCCGCGGGCATCACGCCACGGCGCCACAAGACCATCGAGACCACCGACATCATGCTGCAGATGGTGGCCAGCGGCCGCGGCGTGGCGGCGCTGCCGCGCTGGCTGGTGCAGGAGTACGCCACGCGCATGGACGTGGTGCCCGTGCGCCTGGGCCCCAAGGGCATCGCCAAGCAGATCCACCTGGGCATGCGCGAGGCCGACCTGGCCATCGACTACGTGCAGGACTTCATTTCCCAGGCCCGCAAGCCGGTCTGAAGCGCTGCTCCATGCTTCGTTTTCAGTAGCTGCTTGCGCTTGCCTGCAAAGGGTTTGCGCCGGTTTTCATGCAAAACAGGCGCCCTCCCCTCCCCGGCTAGTGTCGCGTCACAGTTCAAGTGTCGAAGGCTGCGCACAGCCATCGGAGTGCAGCGCAAGGCGCATTGCGCAGCCAATACCGAGCGTATTGGCAAGCAATGCAACGCGGCGATGCACTTCGAGGGCCAGCGCAGGCCGACACTTGGGCTGTGACGCGACACTAGGCGAATTCGATCAGCAGGTCCTTGGCCTCCACGCGGTCGCCCGGCGCCACCAGCACCTTGGCCACGGTGCCGTCGCGCTCGGCGCTGACGGCGTTCTCCATCTTCATGGCCTCAATGGACAGCAGCGGGCTGCCGCGCGTGACCTTCTGGCCCGGCTTGACCGCGACCGCCGCCACCGCCCCCGGCATGGGCGCGCCCACGTGCAGCGGGTTGCCCTCCTGCGCCTGGGCGCGCGCCTTGCGCAGCGCGCCCTCCTGGCCCGCGCGCTGGATGCGCACCGGCCGGGGCTGGCCGTTGAGTTCGAAGAACAGGCGCGTCTCACCGCTGTCCTTGTCCTCGGCCTGGCCGAGCAGGCGCACCACCAGGGTCTTGCCCTGGTCGATGTCCACGGCCATCTCGCCCTGCTCGGGCAGGCCGTAGAAGAACACCGGCGTGGGCAGCGCGGACACGTCGCCGTACTGGCGCCGGTGCGCCATGTACTCGGTGAACACCTTGGGGTACATGAGCCAGCTCGCCAGGTCGGCATCGCTGATGCGGTGGTCGGCGGCCTTGGCGGCCTTGGCGGCCCTGGCGCGCTCGGCCTCCAGGTCCACGGCGGGGATGTGCGCGCCCGCGCGGCCCTCGACGGCGCGCGCGCCCTTGAGGATGCGCTGCTGCACGCCGGCCGGAAAGCCGTCGGCCGGGTACCCCAGGTCGCCGCGCATGAAGGACACGACGGAATCGGGGAAGGAGATCTCCCGCCCGGGTTCCATCACGTCGGCCGCGGTGAGGTTGCCGGCGACCAGGAAGATCGCCATGTCGCCCACCACCTTGGACGAAGGCGTGACCTTGACGATGTCGCCGAACAGCTGGTTCACCTCGGCGTAGCTGCGCGCGATCTCGTCCCAGCGGCTGTCCAGCCCCATCGCGCGCGCCTGCTCGCGCAGGTTGGTGTACTGGCCGCCGGGCATCTCGTGACGGTACACGTCCGAGGTGCCGCTTCGGATGTCGGCCTCGAAGGGCGCGTAATAGCGCCGCACGCCCTCCCAGTAGCGCGAGAAGGGCTCGATGCGCGCCGGGGTCAAGCCGGTGTCGCGCCCGGTATGCGCCAGGCCCGCGATGATGGTGCCCAGGCTGGGCTGCGAGGTCAGGCCGCTCATGGCATCCATGGCGCCGTCCACGGCATCGGCCCCGGCCTCTGCGGCGGCCAGCACGCTGGCCACCGCGCCGCCGCTGGTGTCATGGGTGTGGAAGTGGATGGGCAGGCCCGTTTCCTCGCGCAGCGCCTTGACCAGCGCGCGCACGGCGGGCGGGCGGCACACGCCCGCCATGTCCTTGATGCCGATGATGTGCGCGCCGGCCTTTTCCAGTTGCCGGGCCATGTCCACGTAGTACCGGAGCTGGTACTTGGGGCGGCTGGCGTCGAACAGGTCGGCGGTGTAGCAGATGGTGCCCTCGCACAGCGCGCCGGTCTCGATCACGGCGTCCATGGCCACGCGCATGTTCTCCACCCAGTTGAGCGAGTCGAACACGCGGAACAGGTCGATCCCCTCCTTGGCCGCCTGCTGCACGAAGTAGCGCACCACGTTGTCGGCGTAGTTGGTGTAGCCCACGGCGTTGGCGCCGCGCAGCAGCATCTGCAGCAGCGTGTTGGGCACGGCGGCGCGCAGGCGGCGCAGGCGCTCCCACGGGTCTTCCTTGAGGAAACGCATGGCCACGTCGAAGGTCGCGCCGCCCCAGCATTCGAGCGAGAACAGCTCGGGCAGCAGGCGCGCGTAGTGCGGCGCGATGGCGGCCATGTCGGCCGTGCGCATGCGCGTGGCGAACAGGGACTGGTGCGCGTCGCGCATGGTGGTGTCGGTGAGCAGCGTGCGCTCCTGCGCGCGCATCCATTGCGCGAAGCCCTGCGCGCCGCGCTCGCGCAGTTCGTCGCGCGTGCCGCGCGGAACCTGCGCGCCGCGCTCCAGTTTTGGGAGCGCCGGCCGCGCCAGGGGCTGCGCGGGCGCGGCGCGGCCCTTCATCTCGGGGTTGCCGTTGACCACCACCTCGCCGACGAACTTCAGCAAACGGCTGGCGCGGTCCTTGCGCGGCGCGATCTGGAACAGCTCGGGCGTGGTGTCGAGGAAGCGCGTGGTGCACTCGCCACGCTTGAACAGCGGGTGTGCGATCACGTTCTCCAGGAAGGCCAGGTTGGTCGCCACGCCGCGGATGCGGAACTCGCGCAGCGCGCGGTCCATGCGCCGGATGGCTTCCTCGGGGTCGTGGCCGCGCGCCGTCACCTTGACCAGCAGCGAGTCGTAGTACGGCGTGATGACCGCGCCGCCGTAGGCCGTGCCCGCGTCGAGCCGGATGCCCGCGCCCGCCGCGCTGCGGTAGGCCGTGAGGCGCCCGTAGTCGGGCGCGAAGCCCTTCTCGGGGTCTTCGGTGGTCACGCGGCACTGCAGCGCGTGGCCCGAGAGGCGGATGTTTTGCTGCAGGGGCAGGTAGTCGTCCTCGCCGATGCGCGCGCCTTCCGTCACGCGGATCTGCGCCTTGACGATGTCCAGGCCCGTCACTTCCTCGGTCACGGTGTGCTCGACCTGGATGCGCGGGTTCACCTCGATGAAGTAGAAGCGGCCCGTGTCCGCGTCCATCAGGAACTCCACCGTGCCCGCGTGCGTGTAGTCCACGCCGCGCGCCAGCTTGAGGGCCGCCGCGCAGAGTTCGGCGCGCTGCGCGTCGTCCAGGTACGGCGCGGGCGCGCGCTCCACCACCTTCTGGTTGCGCCGCTGCACCGAGCAGTCGCGCTCGAACAGGTGCACCAGGTTGCCGTGCTGGTCGCCCAGCACCTGCACCTCGACGTGGCGCGCGCGCTGCACCAGCTTTTCCAGGTAGACCTCGCCGTTGCCAAAGGCGGCGATGGCCTCGCGCCGCGCGGCAGCGATCGAGGGCAGCAGCTCGGCCTCTTCGTGGATGGCGCGCATGCCGCGCCCTCCTCCCCCCCAGCTCGCCTTGAGCATCAGCGGATAGCCCACCTCGCGCGCGAGAAGCAGGCACGCATCGTCGTCCTCGGGCAGCGCGCCGGTGGCGGGCACCACGGGCACGTTCAGCCGCTCGGCCAGGGCACGCGCGGCCACCTTGTTGCCCAGCTCGCGCATCACTTCGGGCCGGGGGCCGATGAAGGCGATGCCCGCATCCGCGCAGGCCTGGGCGAACTCGGGGTTCTCCGACAGGAAGCCGTAGCCGGGGTGGATGGCATCGACGCCCGCGCGCCGGGCGATTTCCAGGATGCCCGCGATGTCGAGGTAGGCCTCGATGGGCCGCCGCCCCTCGCCCACGAGGTAGCTCTCATCGGCCTTGAAGCGGTGCAGCGCCAGCCGGTCCTCGCTGGCGTAGATGGCCACGGTGCGGATGCCCAGCTCGGCGGCGGCGCGCATGGCGCGGATGGCGATCTCGCCCCGGTTGGCAACGAGGATGCTCTGGATGGTCTTTTTCATGGTGGGAGCGCGTTGGAAAGTGGAAAGGCGCGGCTACGCGGCATCCGGCAGGCCCTGGTGGCGCGCCAGCCGCTGCCGCAGCACGTAGGGCAGGATGCCGCCATGGCGGTAGTAGGCCTCCTCGATCGCGGAGTCGATCCGCGCGCGCAGCGGCACCGTGGTCTGGTCGCCGTTGCGCCGCTGGATCACCAGGTCGAGGACCTGCCCGGTGTGCACGCCGCCCACGTCGCCAACCAGGTCGAACACCTCATCGCCCGCCAGGCCGAGCGACTGCGCGCTGGCGCCGTGCATGAATTCGAGCGGAAAAATGCCCATGCCGACCAGGTTGCTGCGGTGGATGCGCTCGAAGCTGCGGGCAATGACGGCCCGCACGCCAAGCAGGCGCGGCCCCTTGGCCGCCCAGTCGCGGCTGGAGCCGTTGCCGTACTCCTCCCCGGCGAACACGAGCATGGGCACGCCGTCGGCCGCGTACCGGGCCGCCGCGGCGAAGATGCTCATGCGCTCGCCGCCGGGCTGGTGCAGCGTGATGCTGCCCTGCTCGCCGCCTGCCATGAGGTTGCGGATGCGCAGGTGCGCGAAGCTGCTGCGCACCATCACCTTGTCCTGCGCACGCCGCGAGATGTAGCTGTTGAAATCCTCGGGCCGCACGCCCAGGGACATCAGGTACTGGCCCGACTCCGAGGACGGCGGAATCTCCCCGCCGGGGTTGATGTGGTCGGTCGTCACCGAGTCGCCCAGGATGGCGAGGGCGCGCGCGCCCCGGATGCCGGTGGCTTCGGGCAGTTGGGCGTCCACGCCGTCGAAGAACGGCGGGCGCTTCAGGTAGGTCGAACCGTCCGCCCACGTGAACAGGTCGCCCGCGGGGGCCGGCAGGCTGTCCCACAAGGGGTCCGACGGCGCGTGGGCCTGAATCTCCAGCACGTGGCGCGGGTCCTGGGCGAAGGGCAGGACCGCTTCCAGCTCCTCGGTGCTCGGCCAGATGTCGCGCAGGTAGACGGGCTGGCCATCGGCACCCTGGCCCAGGGGCTCGGTCGCGGGGTCGAGGTCGCTGCGGCCCGCGATGGCGAAGGCCACCACCAGGGGCGGGCTCATCAGGAAGTTGGCCTTGATGGCCTGGTGGATGCGGGCCTCGAAATTGCGGTTGCCCGACAGCACGGCGGCGACGGTGAGGCCGCCCTCCTGGATCTGCGCCATGATCTCCGGCGCCAGCGGGCCGGAGTTGCCCATGCAGGTGGCGCAGCCATAGCCCACGGCCTGGAAGCCCAGCGCGTCGAGGAACGATTCGAGCCCCGCCGCGCGCAGGTAGGCCGGGACCACGCGGGAACCCGGCGTGAAGGAGGTCTTGACGTGGGCGGCGGCACGCAGCCCCTTTTCCACTGCCTTGCGCGCCAGCAGCCCGGCGGCGAGCATCAGCCGCGCGTTCGATGTGTTGGTGCAGGAGGTGATGGCGGCCAGCACCACGTCGCCATGCTGCAATCCGGCCCGGCCATGGTCGCGGGACGCGCCCTCGGGAAGCAGTTGGCCCACGGCCTGCTTCAGGCCGGTGAGCGCAATGCGGTCCTGCGGGCGGGACGGGCCGGCCACGCTGGGCACGACCGCGCCCAGGTCGATGTGCACCGTGTCGCTGTAGTCGATGGTGCCGCGCGCGGGCATGCCGAACATGCCCTGGGCCTCGAAGTACGCGCGCAGCGCCGCCAGCTCGCGCGGCGTGCGGCCCACCGTTTTCAGGTAGCGCAGGGTGTTGTCATCAACCGGAAAGAAGGCTGCCGTGGCGCCGTATTCCGGCGCCATGTTCGAGATGGTGGCGCGGTCCGGCCCGGTCAGGCCCGCGGCGCCGTCGCCAAAGAATTCGACGAACTTGCCCACCACTTTTTTGGCGCGCAGCGCCTGCACCACGGTGAGCACGATGTCGGTGGCCAGCACACCGGGCTGCGGGGCGCCGGTCAGCTCCACGCCCACCACGTCGGGCGCGACCAGGTACATCGGCTGGCCCAGCATGGCCGCCTCGGCCTCGATGCCGCCCACGCCCCAGCCCAGCACGCCCACGCCGTTGATCATGGGCGTGTGGCTGTCGGTGCCGAGCAGCGAGTCGAAGTGGTACACGCCCTGCGCGTTGCGATGCACGCCGCGCGCCAGGCGCTCCATGTTCAGCTGGTGCACGATGCCGGCCCCCGGCGGAAAGATGCGGATGCCCTTGAAGGCGCCCGCCGCCCATTTCAGGAAGGAGTAGCGCTCGGCGTTGCGCTGGTACTCCAGCTCCATGTTCAGGCGCAGGGCATCCTTGGTGCCGGCATGCTCGACCAGGATGGAATGGTCCACCACCAGGTCCACCGGCACCATGGGTTCGATGTCGGCCGGCGCCATGCCCAGTTGCGCGGCGGCATCGCGCATGGCGGCCAGGTCGGCCAGCAGCGGCACGCCGGAGGAATCGGGCGCGATGACGCGCGCCACCACGAACGGGATTTCGTCCGTGCGCTCGCCCTTCGGCTGCCACGCGGCGAGCTGGCGCAGGTGGTGCTCCTGCACGCTGGCGCCGTCGATGTTGCGCAGGATGGACTCCAGCAGCACGCGCAGCGTGTGCGGAAGCCGGGAAATGGCGCCGAACCCCTGCGCTTCGAGCGCGGCCAGGGAATGGAACTGGCCCGCCGGTTCTCCGTCGATGGCGAGCGTGCGCAGGGTGTCTTGGGGGTGGAATGTCATCTGGCGGGAGGAAATGGCAGCCCCGGCTTGGAGTCCCGGGGCCTGGACCGTTTTGGGATCAGGTGTAGCGCTTTTCCAGCGCGTCCCATTCGTGCTTGCTGACCAGGCGCTGGCGCTCGGCGAACGGGGTGACAAGGCCGCTCGATTCCTGCACTTCCTTGGCGTCGCGCAGCGTGGTCAGCGCCTTTTGCATGCCCATCACCGCGCCCTGCAGCGCGGCGTTGGCGTACAGCACGATGCCGAAGCCCAGCTCGCCCAACTGCTCGGCATTGAAGATCGGCGTCTTGCCGCCGATCACCATGTTCATGAGCTGGGGCTTCGCCAGGCGCTGCGGCAGCGCGCGCACTTCCTCAGGTTTGGTCACGGCCTCGACGAAGAGGATGTCGGCGCCCGCCTCGGCGAACTTCTGCGCGCGCTCCACGGCGGCCTCGAAGCCGTGCGTGGCGGCGGCGTCGGTGCGCGCCATGATGAGGAAATCGGGGTCGCGCCGCGCATCGACGGCGGCCTTGATCTTGCTCACTGCTTCCTCGGTGGAAATCACTTCCTTGCCGCTGAAGTGGCCGCAGCGCTTGGGCGCCACTTGGTCTTCGAGCTGGATGCAGTCGGCCCCGGCGCGCTCCAGCGTGCGCACGGTGTGGACCACGTTCAGCGCGTTGCCAAAGCCCGTGTCGGCATCGACGATGAGCGGCACGTCCACCGCGTCGCGGATGCGCGCCGTGTGGTCGGCGATTTCGTGCAGGCCCATGAAGCCCTGGTCCGGCATGCCGAACCACATATTGGTCACGCCCGCGCCGGTCACGTAGATGGCCTGGAAGCCCAGGTCGGCGATCACCTTGGCCGACAGCGCGTTGAACGCGCCCGGAACGAGCAGGCCGTTGCGGGCCTCGACGAGTTGCTTGAGTTGCTTGCGGGTGGACATCCGTTGCTCCAATTTTTGATAAAAAAATAGCTGCCAGCCCTTATATGGCAAGCGCTGGCAGCTATGAAAACAGGAGTTTTTGCCATGTCTCCGAGGGAGAGCGCTCCTGCAGAAGAAACACGGTGCTAGCCAGGTACCCTCACCCAGCCTTCCATGAGGATGCGGGCGCTGCGGCTCATCACGGCCTTGGTGACCGTCCACTGGCCGTTGTCCTGTTTCGCCTCGGCGCCCACGCGCAGCGTGCCCGAGGGGTGGCCGAAGCGCACCGCCGCGCGTTCGCCGCCGCCCGCCGCCAGGTTCACCAGCGTGCCGGGAATGGCCGCCGCCGTGCCGATGGCCACGGCGCAGGTGCCCATCATGGCGTGGTGCAGCTTGCCCATGGACAGGGCGCGCACCAGCAGATCCACATCCGCCGCTGCGATGGTTTTACCGCTGGAGGCGGTGTAGTCCTTGGGCGGGCTGACGAAAGCGATCTTGGGCGTGTGCTGGCGCGTGGCGGCTTCCTCGGGGGTGTGGATCAGGCCCATGCGCAGCGCGCCGGCGACGCGGATTTGCTCGAAGCGCGCCAGTTGCGCCGGGTCGCCGTTGATGTCCTCGCGCAGCTCCGTGCCCTGGTAGCCGATGTCGGCGGCATTGACGAACACGGTGGGAATGCCCGCGTTGATCATGGTGGCCGGGAAGGCACCGACGCCCGGCACCTCCAGCGTATCGACCAGGTTGCCCGTGGGGAACATGGCCCCGCCCTCGTCGCCATCGTCCGACGGGTCCATGAACTCCAGCACGATTTCGGCGGCCGGAAAGGTCACGCCGTCCAGCTCGAAGCCGCCGGTTTCCTGCACCTGGCCGCCCGCCACGGGCACGTGGGCAATGATGGTCTTGCCGATGTTGGCCTGCCAGATGCGCACCACGCACACGCCGTGGTCCGGGATGCGGCCCGCCTCCACCAGGCCCGCGTGGATGGCGAACGCCCCGGCGGCGGTGGAGAGGTTGCCGCAGTTGCCGCTCCAGTCGACGAAGTCCTTGTCGATGGACACCTGCCCGTAGAGGTAGTCCACGTCATGCCCGGCGCGCGTGCTCTTGCTCAGGATGACGCACTTGCTGGTGCTGGAGGTGGCCCCGCCCATGCCGTCGATCTGCGCGCCGTACGGGTCGGGGCTGCCGATGACGCGCTGGAACAGCTTGTCGCGCGCCGGGCCGGGCTGGCGCGCGGCCTCGGGCAGGTCCTGCAGGCGGAAGAAGACGCCCTTGCTGGTGCCCCCGCGCAGGTAGGTGGCGGGGATGCGGATCTGGGGAAGGTGCTGGGTCATATCGATTTTGATAGCTGCTCGCGCTTGTCTGACAAGGCTTCAGAGCGTGTTCACGATCTCGCGCGAAGGAGTGCGGGATGCGGATCGGGATGGGCTGCTAGGCGCAAACCGCAGCAATAGCCTTGCTATTGCGAGGATTTGCAACAACGCAGACCGCCCGATTCCGCGCCTGCACACCCGCGTGGAGATCGTGAACACGCTCTCAAGCCCGATTGGATGCCAAGAAGTCTTGCGCGAAGCGCTGCAGCACGCCGCCCGCTTCGTAGACCGAGACTTCCTCGGCGGTGTCGAGGCGGCAGGTGGTGGCCACGCGGTCGGTCTGGCCGTTTTGGCGGTGGATGACCAGCGTGAGGTCGGCGCGCGGCTCCAGCTTGCCTTCCACATCGTAGGTCTCGGTGCCATCGAGCTGCAGCGTCAGGCGGTTCACGCCCGGCTTGAACTCCAGCGGCAGCACGCCCATGCCGATGAGGTTGGTGCGGTGGATGCGCTCGAAGCCCTCGGCCACCACCGTCTCCACGCCTGCCAGGCGCACGCCCTTGGCGGCCCAGTCGCGGCTGGAACCCTGGCCGTAGTCGGCGCCGGCGATGATGATGAGCGGCTGGCGGCGGTTCAGGTACGCCTCGATGGCCTCCCACATGCGCACCACCTTGCCCTCGGGCTCGATGCGCGCCAGCGACCCCTTCTTCACCTGGCCATCGACCACGGCCATCTCGTTGACGAGCTGCGGGTTGGCGAAGGTGGCGCGCATCGCGGTCAGGTGGTCGCCGCGGTGCGTGGCGTAGGAGTTGAAGTCCTCCTCCGGCAGGCCCATCTTGTGCAGGTACTCGCCCGCGGCGCTGTCCAGCAGGATGGCGTTGGACGGCGACAGGTGGTCGGTGGTGATGTTGTCGGGCAGCAGGGCCAGCGGGCGCATGCCCTTGAGCGTGCGCGGGAAGGCCGCCAGCGCGCCCACGCCTTCCGTGTCCCAGTACGGCGGGCGGCGGATGTAGGTGGACTGCGGGCGCCAGTCGTACTGCGGCGCCGCCTTTTCACCGTCGTCCTTGCGGATGGCGAACATGGGCTCGTACACGGCGCGGAACTGCTCGGGCTTGACGGCGCGGGCCACGATGGCATCAATCTCCTCGTCGCTGGGCCAGATGTCCTTGAGGCGGATCTCCTTGCCATCCACCACCTTCAGCACATCGTTCTCGATGTCGAAGCGCACCGTGCCCGCGATCGCATAGGCCACCACCAGCGGCGGCGAGGCCAGGAACGCCTGCTTGGCATACGGGTGGATGCGCCCGTCGAAGTTGCGGTTGCCCGAGAGCACGGCCGTGGCGTACAGGTCGCGGTCGATGATCTCCTGCTGGATCTTGGGGTCGAGCGCGCCGCTCATGCCGTTGCAGGTGGTGCAGGCGAAGGCGACGATGCCGAAGCCGAGCTTTTCCAGGTCGCCGAGCAGGTTCGCTTCCTTCAAATACAGCTCCACGGCCTTCGAGCCGGGCGCCAGCGAGGTCTTGACCCAGGGCTTGCGCACCAGGCCCAGGCGGTTGGCGTTGCGCGCCAGCAGCGCGGCCGCGATGACGTTGCGCGGGTTGCTGGTGTTGGTGCAGCTGGTGATGGCGGCGATGATGACGGCGCCATCGGGCATCAGCCCCTCGGCCTCCTCGGCGCGGGCCATTTCGAGCTTGACGGCGCCAGCGATGCCGCGGTCCACCAGTGCCGAGGTGGGCAGGCGGCGGTGCGGGTTGCTCGGGCCGGCCATGTTGCGCACCACGCTGGAGAGGTCGAACGCGAGCACGCGCTCGTACTCGGCGGTCTTCAGGTCGTCGGCCCAGAAGCCGGCGGCCTTGGCGTAGGTTTCCACCAACTGCACCTGTTCGGGGCTGCGGTCGGTCAGGCGCAGGTAGGCCGTGGTCTGCGCATCGATGAAGAACAGCGCGGCGGTGGCGCCGTACTCGGGGCACATGTTCGAGATGGTGGCGCGGTCGCCGATCGACAGGCTGTCCGCGCCCTCGCCGAAGAACTCCACGTACGCACCCACGACCTTCTCCTTGCGCAGGAATTCGGTCAGCGCGAGGGCAATGTCGGTGGCGGTGATGCCCGGCTGGCGCTTGCCGGTGAGCCTGACGCCCACGATGTCGGGCAGGCGCATCCACGAGGCGCGGCCCAGCATCACGTTCTCGGCCTCCAGCCCGCCCACGCCCACTGCGATCACGCCCAGCGCATCGACGTGCGGCGTGTGGCTGTCGGTGCCCACGCAGGTGTCGGGGAAGGCCACGCTGCCCTCCTCGTCCTTCTGCACGTAGACCACGGGCGACATCTTCTCCAGGTTGATCTGGTGCATGATCCCGTTCCCCGCCGGGATCACGTCCACGTTGGCGAAGGCCTTCTTCGTCCACTCGATGAAGTGGAAGCGGTCCTCGTTGCGGCGGTCCTCGATTTCGCGGTTCTTGCGGAAGGCGTCGGGGTCGAAGCCGCCGCACTCCACGGCCAGCGAGTGATCGACGATCAACTGCACCGGCACCACGGGATTGACGGCAGCCGGGTCGCCGCCCTCCTTCGCAATCGCGTCGCGCAGGCCCGCCAGATCGACCAGCGCGGTCTGGCCCAGGATGTCGTGGCACACCACGCGCACGGGGAACCACGGAAAGTCGATCTCGCGCTTGCGCTCGATGAGCTGGCGCAGGTAGCCGGCCAACTGCGCCGGGTCGGCGCGGCGCACCAGGTTCTCGGCGTGCACGCGCGCCGTGTAGGGCAGCCTGGCCCAGGCGCCGGGTTGGAGGGCATCGACGGCCTCGCGCGCGTCGAAGTACTGCAGGGACGTGCCGGGAAGGGGTTTGCGGTGGGCGGTGTTCGTCATGGGGCGGGCAGGTTCACTATTCTTCTGATAGCTGCTGGCGCTTGTCCACAGCCATTTTCAGCATGAAATTACGCTGAAAATGGCTTCTGGAAAGCGCTGGCAGCTATGGTTTTTGTCAGAGGCGCTCCTCGATGGGCACGAACTTCTGGTCTTCCGGCCCGGTGTAGTTGGCGCTGGGGCGGATGATCTTGTTGTCCACGCGCTGCTCGATCACGTGCGCGGCCCAGCCGCTGGTGCGCGCGATGACGAACAGCGGCGTGAACATGGCGGTGGGCACCTGCATCATGTGGTAGCTCACGGCGCTGAACCAGTCGAGGTTGGGGAACATCTTCTTGACTTCCCACATCACGGATTCGAGCCGCTCGGCGATGTCGTACATCTTGGTGCTGCCCGCCTCATCCGACAGGCGCTTGGCCACGCCCTTGATGATGACGTTGCGCGGGTCGCTCACGGTGTACACCGGGTGGCCGAAGCCGATCACCACCTCCTTGGCCTCGACGCGGCGGCGGATGTCGGCCTCGGCTTGGCCGGGGTTGTCGTAGCGCTTCTGGATCTCGAACGCCACCTCGTTGGCGCCGCCGTGCTTGGGGCCGCGCAGCGCGCCAATGGCGCCCGAAATGCTCGAATACATGTCGCTGCCCGTGCCGGCGATGACGCGCGCGGTGAAGGTGGAGGCGTTGAACTCGTGCTCGGCGTACAGGTTCAGCGAGGTGTGCATGGCGCGCACCCAGCCCTCGGAGGGCGGTGCGCCGTGCAGCAGGTGCAGGAAGTGGCCGCCAATGGAGTCGTCATCCGTCTCCACCTCGATGCGGCGGCCCGAATTGCTGAAGTGGTACCAGTACAGCAGCATGCTGCCCAGGCTGGCCATCAGGCGGTCGGCAATGTCGCGCGCGCCCGGCAGGTTGTGGTCGTCCTTCTCGGGCAGCGCGCAGCCCAGGGCCGAAACGCCGGTGCGCATCACGTCCATCGGGTGGCTGGCGGCGGGCAGTTGCTCCAGCGCGGCCTTCACGCTGCCAGGCAGGCCGCGCAGGGCGCGGAGCTTGGCCTTGTAGGCCTTGAGTTCGGCGCGCGTGGGCAGCTTGCCGTGCACCAGCAGGTGGGCGATTTCCTCGAACTCGCACACCTCGGCGATGTCCAGGATGTCGTAGCCGCGGTAGTGCAGGTCGTTGCCCGTGCGGCCCACGGTGCACAGGGCGGTGTTGCCAGCCGTGACGCCAGACAGGGCGACGGACTTCTTGACTTTGGGGGCTGCCACGGTCTCGGCGGTGGGGGTGCTCATGGTTGGGTCTCCTGGTTGCGATAAGAACATGCGATGGCGACGGGACGGCCGGCGGCATCCACCGCCACCATCTCGAACACCCCTTTCAACACCTCCTCGGGCGGAATGCCCGGCTGGTCCGCCAGCCCGGTCACGCACACGGTCATGGAGCTGCGGCCCACGCGGCTGACCCAGCCACGCAGCGTGAGCTGGCTGCCGACCGGCACAGGCGCGAGGAAATCCACGCCCGTCACGCCGGCCATCACCACCTCGCGCTGCGCCAGGCCGCGCGCGGCCAGAAAGGCGGCCTGCGCCATCAGCTGCAGGCCCTGCCCGGCAAACAAGGTGCCGTGGTGGTTGGCCCGCGCCGGCAGCACCAGTTCGCGCGTCTCTACGGTTCCTGGGGGTGTTGTCATGCTTCGCAATTTACGCAGAATAGAGCCCCAGGAACAGGGCTGAAAAGGCGAAATCTTGCGAAACAAAACCCCGCGAATTGCGAATTCTGCGAACAACACGACCACCCAAACCCGAGGAGCAGCGGCATGAAAAAAACCTTCATGGGCGTCAAGCTGCGCAAGCTGCGCGCCGAGCGCGGCCTGTCGCAGATCGCGCTGGCCCAGGCGCTGGGCCTCTCGCCCAGCTACTTGAACCAGATCGAGCAGAACCAGCGCCCGCTCACCGTGCAGGTGCTGCTCAAGCTGCACCGCACGCTGGGCGTGGACATCCAGCAGTTCTCAGAGGATGAAGAGGCGCGCCTGATCGCCGGCCTGCGGGAGGCCCTGGCCGACGCCGCCGAGCCCGTGGCCGTGCCCGAGCTGCAGGAGGTGGCGGCGCAGATGCCCGCGCTGGGCCGCGCCGTCATCGCCCTGCACCGCCGCGCGCTGGAGGCGCAGGAGCGCCTGGAAACCCTGGCGCTGCGCCTGGGCGACGGCCGCTCCGACATCGTGGACAGCGTGGCCCCCGCGCGCGCCATGCCCTTCGAGGTGGTGCGCGACTTCTTCTTCGCGCACCAGAACCACTTCGACGCCGTGGACCGCGCCGCCGAGGCCCTGGCGCAAGACGCCCCGCGCGTGCACGGCGGGCGCCTGGGCGAATGGCTGGCGCAGCGCCTGCAGCAGCGCCACGGCGTGCGCGTGGTACTGACCAGCGATGGCCCGGGCGCGGAAAGCGCCGAGGGCAGCAAGCGCCGCTTCGACCCCGGCCAGCGCACGCTGCAGCTGGCCTCCACGCTGGAGCCCGCGCAGCAGGCCTTCCAGCTCGCCACGCAACTGGCGCTGCTGGAGGTGGCCGACACCATCGACCAGCTCACCGACGCCCCGCCCTTCGCGCACGACCCCGCCTCGCGCAAGCTCGCCCGCGTGGGCCTGGCCAACTACTTCGCCGGGGCGCTGCTGCTGCCCTACGGCGTGTTCCTGGAAGCCGCCGAGGCGCTGCGCTACGACATCGACCTGCTGGAGCAGCGCTTCGGCGTGGGCTTCGAGACCGTGTGCCACCGCCTGTCCACGCTGCAGCGCCTGGGCACGCCGGGCGTGCCGTTCTTCTTCATCCGCGTGGACCGCGCGGGCAACATCAGCAAGCGCCAGTCGGCCACGCACTTCCACTTCAGCCGCACCGGCGGCACCTGCCCGCTGTGGAACGTGTACGAGGCCTTCGGCCAGCCCGAGCGCGTGCTGCGCCAGCTCGCCAGCATGCCCGACGGGCGCAAGTACCTGTGGATCGCGCGCACCGTGAGCGGCGGCCGGCGCGGCTACGGCGCGCCGCGCAAGACCTTTTCAGTGGGCCTGGGCTGCGACATCCGCCACGCCCCGCGCCTGGTCTACGCCAAGGGCCTGGACCTGAACGACCCCGGGGCCGCCACCCCCATCGGCATGGGCTGCAAGGTGTGCGAACGCGAAGCCTGCCCGCAGCGGGCGTTTCCGTATATCGGGCGGGGGCTGGAGGTGGATGAGAACCAGAGCCGGTTTGCGCCGTATGGGGCGGTGTAGGGAGCGCTGGTTTTCGGGGGGAAAAGATGGCAGGTTTCGGCCAGGAGCGGCCACTCACCATCGGCCGCTTATTGGCTCTTTATTGAAGATCCGTTAGTCGGTATTGGCCAGTGCCGATCTTCACCAAGATCTTCTGTCCGCACAAGCTGCTTATTGTGCGGCCCGCAAGGCCCTCAATGGAGTCATCCAAATCGCCGGCAACCAACACTTCTCGCAGCCATTGCTCCATCTGGGATTTCGTGGCTACTGTCGCCCCGCAGCGCATCCGAAACTCGACGACCGTAGTGGCAAGGTCCAGAACAGGCACTTCGGTCATCCCACACACAGAGCCATGCGAGCGCGGAAATTGGAAATCGCCGACCAATGCCGCCACTTTGATCAGCGATTGCCCTCGTGTACTTGATCGCATGACCCCCAATTCAGCAGCCTGCAGGTCGATCGCGGAGATCCTGGCCTGATCCAATGGAGAGGTCAGGCAAGTCAGACATGTGCCACGCACGTCATGCGGTGTCGTAGTGTCGCATTTGACACAAGGGAGGAGGTAGCAGTCGGTCAGCTCGTTGCGCACCAGATCGATCCCGGAGATGGAAAGGCTTGTCGAAAGCGAGAGCCACCAGCCCCAGAACTGAACTCCCCGGTTGGTCCACCGCGTGCCGCCTTCATAAACCCATCGCCTCCATCGACTTGCGTAGAAAAATCTTTCGCCAAAGATTTCGTGCCTTCCGGTCGCACCAGCGAATCTCGACACTTTGTTGGCGATGAATCGCGGGTCCGGATCACAGGCATCCTGAGCAAGCACCTTTGCGCGATCGATCTTCTCCAAGCCCTGGCGCAGGAAATCCGACTTCACACCGCTCAGACCCACGAGCAATTCGATAGGTACGATGATGTGAGCACGCGTGGTGGCTCGCCCGAGCGCACAAGCCAATGTCGTGTCGTCCATGTCGAAGCCCGCCACGACGATGACGACGGGCTTCTCCATGCCTCGATACGCCGAGATCGTGGATTGAGAAACATCGATCCCCTCAAGCGCCCCGGAGAACTGACTGAGCACGATCATGTCCTGCTTAAGGACGCCAGCCTTAAAAAGATCCGCCGTCAAGGCCCGAATACTCTTGGAGACATCCTTGCTGATGGTTCTGGACAAGTCTTCGCTGGAGATCGGGCGAGCGCAGTTCACCTCATGTCGTGGCGGCCGCATCTCCATCATCCTCTGGGTAATGCCGCCTGGATTCCGGTAGACCGTCGCCAAATAGAAGAATCGCTCGTCGTAGGTGTCTTCCAGGAATCGGTAGGAACTGCCCTTTTCGATACCTGGAAGCACCTGAAGCTCATCGGCAAAGACGAACTTGCGCGCGTTAGCGAAATGGTCGCGTAGCGCCAAATGATCGGCCTCGTTGAGCGCCTGGGCCTCGTCGATGATCAGCACCGCGTACTGGTGATCCACCTTCCCATGCAGGGCCAGGTGATGTTCGTCATAGTTGGGCTCGCTGAAGCTGTCATCCCTGTTCCGCTTGCTCAGGGATTCGCAGTAAGAGTGAAAGGTCTGAACCGTGACTGCCTGGCCGAGATGGCTCAACTGAGCGGCCACCTTTTGCGTGATATGGCGATTCTTCAGAAGGAAGAGTGCCTTGATGCCCTTGTTCGCGAACTGTTCGGCAAGAGAGCGGGCAATGAGTGTCTTCCCGCTGCCTGAGAACCCCGCGATCAGCCTCTGATCGGTGTCGAAACACAATGCCACTTGATTCGCCTGTTTCTCGTCAAGTCGAAGCCACAACTCGCCGTCCGCGACGATTTTGCGTCCGAGATACCCGTCCTGAGCTTCCCGAGGCCAGACAGCGTTGAGGAATCGATCAATCTCACGGCTAAAGTCTGTCTGGTTGTTATAGCTCAACGCGGCTTTCCAGTGCTCCATCAGTTGCCTGATGCGCGAGGGCAGGTCCCGACGATGTTTCTGCAAGATCAGGATGCCGTCGGAGAGCGACCGGTGAAGCGGCATATACGCACTGGCGATCTGAGAGCTGTCAAGATCGATGTCCGGGAAGTGCACCGCGTAGCCAACTGGGCACTTCATCTGCCACGACTTCAACATCTCGACGAGAACGAAGGTGTTGTCCTTAGCCTGAGTCAGGGGATCGACTTCGTATCCCTCACGCTCGTGAATGAATCGAACGCCCGAAGGCGTGTACCGCCCCGCCTTCGTCTCAATGCAAAGCATGCCCAACTCCGCATGCAGGATCACAAAGTCCACCTCTCCGGACAGATGCTTCCTGGCCAAAGAGACCTGCAGATACTCCTGCAGCTCCTGCGAGTACACACGCTTGGTTCTGCCTCGCAGCCAGGGCAGCGAATGGATGACGGTGAACCTATCATCGAGTGCTGCCAGCTCCTGAAAGAGGGTGAATTCGCCTTTGCTGCGAAATTCCGCGTGATCGAGTGTTGGAAAGAACTTGGCCATGAATGGAGAAAACGCTATGTCGATTCAAAGTATGCCGTGCGCCACCGATTTTTTTGTTAAAGAAGCTTCAAACGCCTCGGGGCCGAAATACGATGGGCTGGCATGCAGTGCCGCCCCTGTTACGGTTTGGCGTTGCGAGCTTGGGGCGTGATGGCTGCAGTGGCCGGAGTGGCTCAGCGAAAGTCTTGGCCGGCCTCACGCAATCAGCTCCTGAGAGGTGTGTTCGCGCTCGGTCGGCAGCTTTACGGCAGCGAGATCCTGTGGAAGGATGTCTCTTCAGGGTCGCTTCCCGCCACACAACCCTACCCCAACCCCCTCAACCCCAACCCACTCTCAAACCCCCGCCCCTCCCCCGTCACCGGATCGACAAACTCCAGCCGCCGCGCCAGCAATTGCAGCGGATTGGAATAGTCCCCCTCCGGCGGATCATTCACCTCGGGGTAGAACGCATCCCCGCGCAGCGGCAGCCCCAGCGCGTTCATGTGCACGCGCAGCTGGTGGCGCTTGCCGGTGATGGGCTCCAGCCGGTAGCGCGCCCAGGGGGCGGCCACCTCCAGCACGTCGATGCGCGTGTGGGCGTTGGGCTCGCCGGGCACTTCGTGCATGCGGAAGAACTGCGGGCTTTCCTCGATGCGGCTGATGCGCTCGCACGGGAACGCGAGTTCCGGCCGCCACGGCGCCACGGCCTCGTACACCTTGTGCACGCTGCGCTCGCGGAACAGCGCCTGGTAGCGCCCGCGCGTGGCGCGCTGCACCGAGAACAGCACCAGCCCGGCGGTGTCGCGGTCGATGCGGTGGATGGGCGACAGCTCGGGCAGGCCCAGCTTGCGCTTGAGGCGCACCAGCAGCGTGTGCTGCAGATAGGCCCCGGTGGGCACCACGGGCAGGAAGTGCGGCTTGTCGGCCACCACCAGGTGTTCGTCCTGGAACAGCACGCTTTCCTCGAACGGGATGGCGGCCTCGTGCGCCAGCGCGCGGTAGTAGTACAGGCGCAGGCCGGGCACGGCGGGCCGCTCAGGGGTGGCGCGCTGGCCGTGTTCGTCCACCACGTCGCCCGCGGCCATGCGGCGCACCCAGTCGTCGCGGTGCACGGCGGGCAGGCGCTGGGCCAGGAAGTCGAGCAGGCTGCCCTCCACGCGCGAGGGCAGCGCCACGCAGCTCGGGCTCACGCCGTCGCGCAGCGGCAGAACGCGGGGGTCGTGCGGGTTGTGCATGGAGTCGATGGTTTCAGATTTGATAGCTGCCAGCGCTTGGCTGGCAAGGGCTGGAGGCCATTTTCATGCACAACGCCCTGCGCGCGTGCCTCACACGCCGGCCAGCCACTGGCCGCAGGCATCGCACCAGTCGGCCACGGCGGCGTCGCCCGCGCTGGCGCGCTCGGCCAGCCGGGGCCAGCGCCGCTGCACGGCGTTGACCAGGGCCTGCAACTGCCACAGGGCTTCGCCCCCGACCAGGGCCAGCTCGGCCAGGCCCTGGCCGTCGCCCTGCAGCAGGGGCAACATGTCGGCCAGCTGGCGCGGGTGCGAGCCGGCCTCGGTCAGGGCTTTTTGCAGCGCCGCCAGGCGGGCGTCGATGAAGGCGCCAGCTTCGGGCATGCCCGCCGCCAGGGGCGCGCGCAGTTGCGCCCAGCGCGCAAACGCCTGGGCCAGCGCGCTGGCGTGCTGCTCGGCCTCGTGCTGCATGGCCTGCGGGTCGGCGCCCGTGGTGCTGGCATCGGCCAGCAGCGGCAGCACCAGCGCCACCAGCGGCGCGGGGAATTTGCGGTGGTTCAGCCGCAGCGTGAGCGACAGGCGCTGGGCCGGGTGGTCGGCGTATTTATCGAAGAAGGCAGCCACCACCTCGGCCAGCAGCAGCACCTGGCCCATGGCGGAGATGCGCGCGCCCTCCAGGCCGCGCGGGTAGCCGGTGCCGTCCATGCGCTCATGGTGCTCCAGCACCGCCTGCGCCACGGCGGGCGGGTAGTCCGGCTGGGCGCGTACCAGCAGCATGGCGGTGACGGGGTGGGCCACCAGGTGCTTGCGCCCGGCGCCGGCCACCTTGTGCGCCGGGTCGCGCCAGATGGGGTCCATGTGCAGCACGCCGATGTCGTGCAGCAGCGCCGCGGCGGCCAGGGGCGCGCAGCCCGGCGCGTCCAGGCCGCTTTGCAGGCCCAGGTACAGGGCCACCAGCATCACGCCCACGCTGTGCGCGAGCAGCGCGGGCTGCTGCTCGCGCATCACCGTCAGCTTGAAGGCCATGGGCGCGGGCAGCGGCAGGGCCGCCAGCGGGGCCAGCAGCCGCGCCTCGCCGCCCACGGCCTGGGCCATGCGCTGCAGCAGGGGCTCCTGGCAGCGCTGGCGCGCCAGGGCGGCAATGGCGGGCAGGTCCACGGCGTTCTCGGCGCTCAGGTGGCCGTCGATGCCGTCCTGCAGGCGGTGCTGCACCAGCCGGTCGTACAGCCGCGCGTCAATGCGCGCGCCCTTTTCCACCAGCTTGATGCCGCTGTCGTTGTAGATGGCGCTGTGCGCCACCACCGGGCAGCGCTCGGCCATGTCGGTCACGGACTGCAGGTAGTGCGGGCCGTCGGGCGGCGGCGCGTTCAGGTCGATGGGTGGGGTGGCAGCCATGGGCGGAGGATTCTCAGAAACCGGCGCGGCCCCAGCGCGGGCAGCCGCGCAAGGGCCTCAGCCGGCCGCGCCGCCCCGCCGCGCTGGCTGCGTCCCCCTCCCGGAGCGCGAAGCGCGTAGAGAGAGGGGGAAGGCGCCGAAGGCGACTCAGGGGGTGTCGCATCTCAAACTTCGGGCACGATGGCCTCGGCCCAGTCGTACAGCGCGCTCAGGATGTCGTGGGCGCGTTCGTCCTCGCGCTCCTCGGCCTGCTCCATGCGCTGGTCGATGCGGTCGAACAGCGCCTGCACCGTGAGCGCACCGCCCTGCCCCTGCAGCAGGCAGGCCGCGCAGTGCTGCTGCCAGCGCTGCTGCTCGGCGGCCGAGAGCGTTTGCGGAAAGTTGCGCGCACGGTAGCGAAACAGCAGCTCGCCCAGGCGCGGGTCGTCGAAGCCGGTGCGCGCGTGCGCCAGCTCGGCGCCGGAGAGCTGGCGCAGCTGCGCCAGGCGCCGCCGGTCCTCGTTGCCGACGAAGCCGCCGTACAGGTCCTGCTCCACGTCGGGCGCGCCCTCCTGCGGGCGCTCGAACACCGCGGCCCAGGTGGCGCTCAGGTCGGGCAGCGCGCGCGCGGCCTGCGCGTGCCGGGCGGCGCGCTCCACGTCGATGCCCCAGCGCTGCGCCAGCGCGGGCGTGAGGGTATTGAGGTTGCCCACCACCATGGGCGACTTGTTCAAGTGCACGCTCTTGAGCGGCAGCCGCGTCACGCCCTCGGGCAGTTCCGCCTGGCGCGTGAACAGGCGCAGGCGGATGTCCTCGGGGCGCAGCGTGGCCAGCTCGGCGGGGTCGTGCGCCAGATCCCAGGCCAGCAGCTCGTTCTTGTTGGTGGGGTGGCTGGCCAGGGGCCACATCAGGGCCATGCAGCCCTGCTGCGCCGGAAACATGCCCGAGATGTGCAGAAAAGGCCGTGCCGTCTGCGCCGTGGCGGGCAGGCGCAGCTCGGCCATCACGCGGTCCTTCTTGTGCAGGCCCAGGGCGAAGTCGAACAGCCGGGGGTTGTGCTGGCGCACCAGCCGCGCCAGGGCGATGGTGGCGCGCACGTCCGAGAGCGCGTCGTGCGCGGCCTCGTGCGCCAGGCCATTGGCCTTGGAGAGGTCTTCCAGCCGGAAGCTGGGCGCACCGTCCTCCTTGGTGGGCCAGCGGATGCCGTCGGGGCGCAGCGCGTAGGCCATGCGCACCACGTCCAGCAAATCCCAGCGGCCGCACTGGTTCTGCCACTCGCGCGCGTAGGGGTCGATGAGGTTGCGCCAGAACATGAAGCGCGTGATCTCATCGTCGAAGCGGATGGTGTTGTAGCCCACGCCGATGGTGCCGGGGCGCGCCAGCTCGGCCTCGATGCGCGCGGCGAATTCGTGCTCGGGCACGCCGCGCTCCATGCACAGCTGGGGCGTGATGCCGGTGATGAGGCAGGACTCGGGGTCGGGCAGATAGTCGTTGGCGGGCTGGCAGTACAGCATCAGCGGTTCGCCGATCTCGTTCAGCTCGGCATCGGTGCGGATGCCTGCGAACTGCGCGGGCCGGTCGCGGCGCGTGTTGGCGCCAAAGGTTTCGTAGTCGTGCCAGAGGAAGGTGTGCATGGAGGAAAAAACGCTGCCCGGCGCCAAGGCGCAAAGCGCCAAGTATGCCGGGTGCGGGCGCCGCCCGGTGCGCGCGGGAATGTAGCGCGCAAATACTGATATTAATTCTCATTTGCTATGCTCGCGCCCCATGCGCACGCCGGCCCGCCTCTCCCTCCTTGACGAATTCCCCTTGCGGTACGACGCGCTCGTGCGCTTTCTGCGCCACCGCACGCGCAACGGCGACGACGCGCGCGAAATCGCCCACGAGACCTGGCTGCGCCTGGCCGAGCAGCGCGGCGCGGCGGGCGGGCACGTGGAGGATGCCGTGAAGGACGCGCGCGCCTACCTGTGCACCGCCGCCGCGCACATCGGCCTGGACCGCCAGCGCCGCGCGCAATGGCTGCACGGCCATGCGCAGGAAAACGCCGCCACCGGCGCCGCCGCCAGCCACGCCCCGGACGTGGCCGACGGCCTCATGTACCGGCAGGCGCTGGCCGCCGTCGAAGCGGCGCTGGCCGCCCTGCCCGCGCGCACGCGCGAAGCCTTCCTGGCCCACCGCGTGCAGGGCGAAAGCCAAGGGGCCATCGCCGCGCGGCTGGGCGTATCGCTGGGCGCCATCGAGCGCGACCTGGCCGCCGCCGGCGACCGCATCGAAGCCGCCCTGCACCACTGGCGCGGCGACCCGCGCCCGCAGGCCCGCGCCAAGGGGCGGCGCAAGAGCCTGGCCTCGCTGCTCGCCCTGGGCGGCTTCGGCGTGGCGGGCGCTCTCGGCTGGCGCCTGTGGCACGACCAGGCGCTGCGCTGGGACGGCAGCTACGCCGCCGCGCGCGGGCGCGGCCTGGCCCAGCCGCTGCCGGACGGCTCCAGCCTCACGCTCGACGCGCAAAGCCGCATCGCCTTCGCCTACGACGCCCGCCGCCGCGGCGCGCGGCTGCTCGAAGGCGCGGCCTTCTTCGCCGTGCAGCACGATGCGCAGCGGCCCTTCGTGGTGCAGGCGCTGGACGTGACGGTCACCGTGCTGGGCACGCGCTTCGGCGTGGAGATCGAGCCCAGCGGCGCCGTGCTGGTGCAGGTCGAATCCGGGCGCGTGCGCGTGGAGCGTGGCGGCGCCACGCTGGCCGGCGGCCTGGGCGCGGGCGAGGGCCTGCGCGTCACGCCCGGCGGCACGCCCGAGGCCGTACCCGGCACCGCCGCGCCCTGGCGCCACGGCCGCCTGCACTTCGACGCCGTGCCGCTGGACGAGGCCGCGGCACGCCTGGCGCGCTATGCCCGCTTCGACCTGCGCACCGACGCCCGCGCCGCGCGGCTGCGCATCAGCGGCACGGTGGAAATCGCTGAGGCGGCCGACTGGCTGCAGGCGCTGCCCAGCGTGCTGCCCGTGCGCGTGGTGCGCGAAAGCGGCGGGGGCATGCTGCTGGCGGGGCGGTAAATAAGCCTCCAGCCCTTACCCATCAAGCGCTGGCAGCTATCAAATTGATATTATTTACGGCCCAGCGCAAAAAAACCTTCAGGGTTTTCGCATCTCGTTCGTCCAGCAAGGTGAAAGCCAACATTTCACCCTGAACGAAGGACTCACCCGCCATGCGATCCCCCGCCACCCTGCCCCACACCCTGCGCCTGCGCGGCGTTGCCCATGCCGCCATGGCGGCGGCCCTGGCGCTGCAGCTGCAGTGCGCCGCCGCGCAGACCGCGCGCTTCGACATTCCGGCCCAGCCCCTGGCCCCGGCGCTCGCCGCGCTGGCGGCGCAGGCCGGGCTGCAACTGGCGTTCGCGCCGGAGCTTGCGGCGGGCCGCCAGGCCCCGGCCGTGCAGGGCACGCACGACGTGGCCGACGCGCTGCGCGCGCTGCTGGCTGGCTCGGGCCTGCAGGGCCGCGTACAGGGGCGCACGCTGGTGGTGGAGCGCCCGGCGCGCACCGGCGCCACGCTGGACGAAGTGACGGTGCGCGCCAGCACCGAGCCCGAGAGCGCCACGGGGCCGCTGCGCGGCTACGCGGCCCGGCGCAGCGCCACCGGCACCAAGACGGACACCCCGATTCTGGAAACGCCGCAGTCCCTCAGCGTCGTCGGCGCCGAGGAAATCGAGACGCTCAAGGCGCAGAGCCTGCAGGACGCGCTGGGCTACGTGGCCGGCATCAGCCGCACCGAGGGGCTGGACCGCACGACCGACGGCATCTTCCTGCGCGGCTTCCAGTCGAGCAACGTGGGCACCTACCTGCGCGACGGCACGCCCTACACCGTCAATTACTACAACGGCAGGCAGGAGCCGTATGGGCTGGAGCGCATCGAGGTGCTCAAGGGCGCGGCCTCGGTGCTCTACGGCGCCTCGGCGCCGGGCGGCATCATCAACACCGTGAGCAAGCGCCCCACCACGGAGCGGCTGCGCGAGCTGAACCTGGAGCTGGGCAGCTTCGCGCGCAAGCAGGTGTCGGGCGACTTCGGCGGCGCGCTGGACGCGGATGGCGAGTGGTCTTACCGGCTCACGTTCCTGGCGCGCGAAAGCGACAGCTTCATCAACCATGTGCCCGACGACCGCACCTACTTCGCCCCGGCGCTCAAGTGGCAGCCCAGCGCGCGCACCTCGCTGACCCTGCTGGGCGAGTACCACCAGGACAAGACGGCCTATGTCTACGGGCTACCGGGCCCCGGCACCGTGCTGCCCAACGCCAACGGGCCCATGCCGCGCAATCTCTACACGGGAGAGCCCGGTTACGACAAGTTCCACCTCACGCGCTACTCCGTGGGCTACCTGCTGGAGCACGCCTTCAACGAACGCTTCACGCTGCGCCACAACCTGCGCTACTACCACGCGCAGAACGCCTACAACAATGCGGGGATCTGGGGCCTGGCGAGCGACCAGCGCACCACGCTGGATCGCGATGCCCAGGATCGCTGGGACCGCTCCTCGGCCACGAACATCGACACCTCGCTGCAGTACCAGGGCACGCATGGCAGCGTGCAGCACACGGCCCTCATCGGCTTCGACTATTCGACACCACGGCACGAAACCGAGCGCTACAACCGCAGCGGCAAGCCCCTCGATTACTACGCGCCCGTCTATGGCCAGCCCCTGGGCCCCGCAGTGCCTGCAGGGAATTCCTCGACCTTGCAGACCAAGCGCATGGGCCTGTACCTGCAGGACCAGATGAAGATCGGCGAGAAATGGGTGCTGCTGCTGGGCGGGCGCTACGACACGCTGCGCTACGACGAGCGCGCCTTCTTCACGGGTGAGAAGTGGGCCGATGGCGAGAAAAGCAACGCCTTCACGGGCCGCGCGGGCCTGGTCTATCTGGGCGAGGGCGGCGTCGCGCCCTTCTTGAGCTACAGCGAATCCTACGAGCCCACCGAAGGCCGCGACCGCGAGGGCCGCCGCTTCAAGCCGACCACCGGCACGCAGATCGAGGCCGGCGTGCGCTGGCAGCCGCCGGGCGCGGACACGCTGGTGTCGGCAGCCGTGTACCAGCTCACGCGCGACAACCTCACGGTGACCGACCCCGAGGACCCGAACTACGCCATCCAGCACGGCCGGGTGCGCTCGCGCGGGGCCGAGCTGGAGGCGCGCACGCGCGTCGGGCGCAACGCCCACCTGATCGCCGCCTATGCCTACACTGACGCGCGCACCGTGCGCGCCAGCCCGCTGCAGCCCGCGCAGGAAGGCGCGCGCTCGATCGCCGTGCCCTACCACCAGGTCTCGCTGTGGGCCGACTACGACTTCGGCGCCTTCGGCCTGCCGGGGCTGAAGGTGGGCGCGGGCGTGCGCCACATGGGCGAGGCGCGCGGCATGGCGCACGGCACGCCCGTCTCCGTGCCCTCGTTCACGCTGTTCGACGCCATGGTCGGCTACCACACCGGCCCGTGGCGCTTCGCGCTGAACCTCAGCAACCTGGCCGACAAGACCTACATCGGCAGTTGCGCCATGTACGGCTGCTTCTACGGGGAGCCGCGCAAGCTCATCGGCACGGCCACCTACCGCTGGTAACGCGCACGGCCCGGGCGGGGGACAATCCACGCATGCACCCTGCCCCCTCCCCCCGTTCCTTCTGGCCCCTGGCCGCGCTGGCCCTCGCCCTCGCGGGTTGCGCCAGCGCCCCCGCGCCCCAAGCCTCCGCCCCGGCCGTCCCCGCCGCCCCCCTGCCCGCGCCTGCCGGCACGGCACCGGCGGAGCCCGACGCGCAGCAGGCGGGCTTCGCCGCCTGGCTGGCCGAGGTGGAGCGCGAGGCCCTCGCCCAGGGCCTGCGCCCGGCCACCGTGCGCCAGGCGCTGGGCAGCGCCCAGCTGCTGCCGCGCGTGATCGCGCTCGACCGCGCGCAGCCCGAGTTCACACGCACGCCCTGGGCCTACCTGGACGCCGCCGTCTCGCCCCAGCGCATCGCCCAGGGCCAGGCCCAGCGCGCCGCGCACCGGGCGGCGCTGGAGGCCGCCGCCACGCGCTACGGCGTGCCCAGCGCCATCGTCACCGCCATCTGGGGCATGGAGAGCAACTACGGGCAGAACTTCGGCAGCTTCCGCACCGTGGACGCGCTGGCCACGCTCGGCTTCGAGGGGCGGCGGCGCGCCTGGGCGCGGCGCGAGCTGCTGGCGGCGCTGCGCATCCTCGACCAGGGCGACATCGCGCCCGAGCGCATGCAGGGCTCGTGGGCCGGCGCCATGGGGCACACGCAGTTCCTGCCCTCGGTGTTCCTGGCCTATGCGGTAGATGCCGATGGCGATGGCCGCCGCGACATCTGGGGCAGCGTGCCCGACGTGGCCGCCTCCACCGCGCACTACCTGGCGCGCTCGGGCTGGCGCGGCGGCGAGCCCTGGGGCGTGGAGGTGCAACTGCCCCCGGGCTTCGACTACGCGCGCGCCGGGCTGGCCGGGGTGCGCCAGGCCAGCGCCGCCTGGGCGGCCGAGGGCGTGCGCAGCCTGGACGGCACCGCGCTGCCCGCGCTGGAGGGGGCCGCGCTGCTCACCCCGGCGGGCGCGCGCGGCCCGGCGGTGCTGGTGGGGGCGAACTTCCGGGCGCTGCTGCGCTACAACAATTCCGAGAACTACGCGCTGGCCGTGGGCCTGCTGGCGCGCCAGATCGACGGCGGCACCGGCCTGCAGGCGCCCTGGCCGCGCGAGGAGGCGGCGCTGTCGCGCGCCGAGGTGAAGGCGCTGCAGCAGGCGCTGAACGAGCAGGGCTACGATGCCGGCGCGCCCGACGGCGTGATCGGCCCGGCCACGCGCGCGGCGCTGCGCCGCTACCAGCAAGGCCAGGGCCTGGTGGCCGACGGCTTCGCCACCCAGGCGCTGCTGCGGCGCATCGTGCCGCCCCCGCAGGAATCAGGGCAAAAATAGGCCCCAGCGCTTGACTGGCAAGCGCTGGCAGCTCTTCTTTCAATAGCACAACCCAGGGCGGCTTCGGCCCTGGCGCGGCGCTGCGCGCGCACTGGACAAAACGTCCAGTGCCGCGCCCCGCAACTGGACACCTTCCCCCAGGACAGGCCCGCGGCGGCGCACCACAATGCGCCCGACGCCACCGCCACGCCGCCACCGCCATGTCCCAGAACGCCCACACCCTGACCCTGTTCTTCGAGCCGCCGCTGCTGCACCGCCAGTTCCAGTTGCTGCTGCAGTACCTGCAGCGCGACGACGCCGGCAACACCGCGCGCTGGGCGCAGGAGCTGGGCGGGGTGGATGCCGCCCAGCTGTGGGACGCCCCGGCGCGCTTCAACCACTGGTTCGCCGGCCACCGCACGCACCTGGTCTACGGGTTCGAGACCGGCACCTCGGCCCCCGTGCCCTGGGCGCTGCTGGAGCACCTGGGCCGGCACGGCCTGCGGGCCGCGGTGATGGAGGTGTTCTACGACCAGGTGTGCGAGCGCGAGCGCTACCACATCGACGCGGGCCAGTGGATCGGCCACCGCGAATGGCTGGCGCGCCACCCGCAGCACCGCGCGCTGATCGACCCCGAGGGCGGCATCTACCCGCCCGAGGGCGCCGCGCCCGGCCCGGCGCCCAACCCGGCGCCGGACTGCACCCTGAGCGACCCGGCGCGGCCCACCCCCGTGGCGCAGGTGGCGGCGCAGCAGGCCACGCAGGCGCGCGAGGCCCGGGAGACCGTGCAGGCCCTCGCCGGCTTGGCGGCGGAGCTGCGCGGCAAAGGGGTGTCCCCCGTGGAGGCCGTGGCGGGTTTCGCCGTGCTGGGCGCGGGGCTCAAGGGGCTGTGGCACGCCGTGCTGTTCACCATCGTCACGGCGCTGCTGTTCAAGGGCCTGTGGCTCTGGCTGGGCCTGGGCCTGCTGCTGGCCGTGGCCTGGCCCCTGTTCTACATGCACCGCGCACGCCAGCGCTGGGAGGGCGACGGCGATGACGACGACGAAAGCGCTAGCGATGGCGATGGCGGCACCGCCCCCAAGCCCTGACGCCCCGTGCGCAACCAACCTGGAGATGAAACCATGCTGACACCGATCGAGTGGTGGGGCGGACTGCTTTTCGTGCTGGGCTTCGCCTGCTGGCGCGCCATGCTGCAGCCCGATGGGGCGGCGGACGATGCCGGCCCGGACGACCGCTTTCCCTGGCTGGTCCACCTGACCTTCCTGGCCCCGGGCGTGGTGCTGGCAGGCTACTTCTACCCGCTGCAGGCGCCCGCGCTGCAGTACGCCTACGCCGCCACGCTCGCGCTGGCCGTGGCGCTGCTGCTGTGGCACGCGGGCATGGAAGTGCGGGACTGGCGCCGCGCCGGCCCCGAGGCGGAGCCGGGCGATGGCATGGCCACTTTTCTGGGCTTCGCCATGCTCTACAGTCCATTGCTCGCGGCCTGCGTTCTGGGCTGCATCAAGGCCTGGCCGCTGCTGCGGCCCTGGCTCTGAACCACCCCTGCCCCCCCAGACCATGGCCGAGGATTCCTTTTCGCACCTGCTTTCGCTGTACATGCGCCGCATTCGCGCCAGCGCCTCGGGCGTGGCCACCGAGATCGGCCTGAGCCGCGAGGCGGTGAACAACTGGCGCAACGGCGTCTCGCTGCCCAACGCGCGCTCGCGCGACCGGCTGGCCGCGTGCGCCGCCTACCTGCGCCTGACCGAGGCCGAGACCAACCGCCTGTTCTTCGCGGCCGGGTTCGCGGCGGAGTTTCCGCTGCAGGCCGAGCCGCAGGCGGGGGTGCCGTTCGCCGGGTTCATGGACCGGCTGCTGGCGCAGCTGGCCCAGGCCGCGCCCTACCCCATCACCATGCTGCTGTCGCAGGCGCACTGGGGGCAGCCGCCGTTCCGCCAGGAGCTGCTGCTGCGCGCGCGGGCGCACTATGGCGCCGACGCGGTGCTGCACATCCAGCCGCCCTACAGCACCAGCACCGCGCCCGAGGAGTACTTCGCCGCCCTGGGCCGGCAATGCGGCCTCGGCGACATCGATTCCGACTGCGCGTTCGAGAGCCGGCTGGAGCAGCGCCTGCTGGCCGGCGGGCGCCTGTTCTGCCTGGTGAGCCGCTTCGAGCAGGGCACGGCGGCGCTGCGCGAGTCGCTGGCGGGCATTCTGCGCAGCCTCAGCGAAATGCACAGCAGCCGCCTGCACCTGCTGCTGTGCGGCGGCGAGGCCCTGGCCGACCTGAAGTACCGCAGCGGCGACCTGTCGCTGCTCAACATCGCCCAAGTGCACTACTGGCCCGAACCCACGCTGGACGACGTGGCGCTGATGGCGCACCAGCGCTGGCCCGGCGTGGACTGGCCCCGGCCCACGCTGCAGGCGCTGCTGGAGGCCAGCGGCGGCCACCCCGCGCTGATCGACGACGGCCTGCAGTGGCTGTGCGCCCAGGGGCCGGTGCAGGCGCACACGGCGCGGGCGCCGCTGCACGCCCACCTGGCCGCCAGCCCGCGCCTGTGGCAGACCCTGCTGGCGCTGGCCCGCCAGCCCGGCCTGCCACCGCGCCTGGCACAGTTGCTGCAGGCCCCCACGCTGGGGCGCGCACGCCCCTATCTGCAGGACGACGTGCTGCGCACGCTGTTCTGGGGCAACCTCATCCACGCGCGCCCGGCCGAGGGCGGCGCGCAGTTGCACTGGCGCTGCGACACCGTGCGCGCGGCCGCCCGGGCGGTGCTGGAATCCTGCGCGGCATGAGCCCCGTCCTGTCCTGGCCAGTGCTGCGCGGCCTGGTGCTCGCCGTGCTCACCTGGCTCGTGGTCAGCGCGGTGCTGCTGCCGCAGTACAACCCGTTCACGCGCAAGAGCGCCCTGGGCGCCGCCCAGGCCGGGGCGGTATGGGCCGAGATTGCGCAATGGCGCCTGGCCCTCAGCGAGGCCGTGGCGCAGGAAGACGAATGGCCCGCCGACCTGCAGGCCCTCGCACCCCCGCATCTGCCGGGCCTGGTGCAGGTGTCCTCGCCCGCCCCCTACCAGCTTGGCATGCGCGTCGCCGACCGCCCGGAGCTCGGCGCACTGGCCGGCACGCAGGTGCTGCTGCGCATGGACGCGCCCTCGCGCCACTGGTCCTGCCGCGCGGGCCAGCCCGCCCCGCCGCCGCGCCTGCTGCCGCTGAACTGCGAGCGCGCAGACAGCAGCGGCAGCGCCCCTGCAGAGGAATACGACCCGTTCGGCTGGCTGCGCACCCTGATGCTGGTGTGCGCCGGCGTGTTCCTGGCCGCAGGCGCGCTGTGGCTGCTGCGCCACCCGCTCATCGGGCCGGCGCAGTTGCGGCCCGCGCGGCTGCGCCGCACCCCGCTGGAGCGGCTGGCGCCGCTGGACCGGCTGCTGCGCTGGACCGGCCGCCTGCGCGCCACGCTGGTGGCCGCCGCCATCTCGCCGCGCGACTGGCAGCGGGCGCTGCGCTACACCCAGGCCAACCCCACGGCACGCGCCCAGGCCCTGGCCGAGCGCGTGGCCGCGCGCTGCCAGGCGGCGCAGGACTGGCCCCTGCCCGGCCACGTGTTCGTCTGGACCTTCGCGCCGGACATGCCCGTGGCGCTGGACCGCTGCGTGGCCTACTTTCCGCCGCCGGAGCTGAGCGCCTCCTCGCTGGTGCAGCGCCTGCGCACCCTGACCACCGGGGCCGACGTGCTGCTGGTCTGCGCACCGCATAGCGACGAGACGCCGCTGCACGCGCTGGCGGGCTACACCGCCGACCGGGCCAACCTGCACGTGCTGCTCGACAGCCCGAGCCAGACGGAATGGCTGCTGGCGCCCGACGCGCAGGCGGTGCTGCTGCGGGTGCTGACGGAGCAGTTGCGCGTCACGCGCATCTCGCCCTACCAGACGCGCGGCGGCGTCACGCGCGAGGACGCCTTCTTCGGCCGCGAACGCCTGCTGGCGCGCATCCTCGGGCGCGAGCCCGCCAACTACCTGGTGGTGGGCGGGCGCCAGCTGGGCAAGAGCAGCCTGCTCAAGGCCGTGCAGCGGCGCCTGCGCGACCACCCGCAGATCGTGTGCCACTACGTCTCGCTGCGCGACCACCGGCTGGCGCCGCGCCTGGCGGCGCAGTTCGCGCTGGACGTGCATACGCCGCTGGACGGCGTGATCGCCCACCTGCAGGCGCAGGACCCGCGCAAACGCATCTACCTGCTGGTGGACGAGGCCGACCAGTTCTTCCGCGACCAGTCGCGCAGCCACTACGCCGGGCTGGCCGCGCTGCGCGCGCTCAGCGACGAAGGGCGCTGCTGCTTCATCCTGGCGGGCTTCTGGGACCTGTACGAAGCGGCGGTGCTCGACTACCAGTCGCCGCTGCGCAACTTCGGCGAGGTGCTGGCCATCGGCGCGCTGGAGCACGACGCCTGCCTGCGCCTGGCGACCGAGCCGCTGCAGCGGCTGCGCCTGGCGTTCGCCCACCCGGGGCTGGCCGAGCGCCTGGCGCAGGCCAGCGGCCAGCGCGCCAACCTGGTGTCGATCCTGTGCCAGGAATGCCTGGAGGCCCTGCAAGGCGGCGAGCGCGCCATCGAACTGCGCCACCTGAACCAGGCCCTGGCGTCGCAGGCCGTGCAGGACACCCTGGCCGGCTGGAGCCGCCTGAGCAGCGACCCCACGGCCTGCCGCCTGGACCGCATCGCCGTCTACCACACGGCCCGGCACGGCTGCACCGGCCTGGCGCCGCTCAACGCCCTGCTGGAAGCCCACGGCATTGCCGGCCAGGCGCGTGCGCTGCAAACGTCGCTGGCCCGGCTGCAGTTGGCCTACGTGCTGCGGCGCCAGGAGGCGGAGTACCGCTTCGCCGTGCCGCTGCTGCAGCAGCAGTTCGAGCCCAGCGAGGTCGAAGTGCTGCTGGCACAGGAGCTTCAGGCACTGGCGCGGGGCTGACAAGCGCTCTTTTTTCAATAGCTGCTGGCGCTTGCCCAGCAAGGGGAAAAGCCACTTTTTATAAAAAAACCGCAGCGGGTGCTGCGGTTTTCTGCGGAGGCGGGCGGAGGTCAGTCCGCCGTCGCTTCCTCGGGCTCGGCGGGCTCCGACTTGGCGCCACGCTCCTTCTTCGCCAGCGACTGGATGTCCAGCAGCACCTCGGAGGTCTCCACGCCCTTGTCATCCGTCTTGTGCGCAATGTCCACCGACAGGCGGCCGCCCTCGGTCAGGCGGCCGAACAGCAGCTCGTCGGCCAGCGCGCGGCGGATGGTGTCCTGGATCAGGCGCTGCATCGGGCGCGCGCCCATCAGCGGATCGAACCCCTTCTTGGCCAGGTGCTTGCGCAGATCGTCGGTGAAGGTGACTTCCACCTTCTTCTCGGCGAGCTGGGTTTCGAGCTGCAGCAGGAACTTGTCCACCACGCGCAGGATGATCTGCTCGTCCAGCGGCTTGAAGCTGACGATGGCGTCCAGCCGGTTGCGGAACTCGGGCGTGAACAGGCGCTTGATGTCGCCCATCTCGTCGCCCGCCTGGCGCGGGTTGGTGAAGCCGATGGTGGCCTTGTTCATGGTCTCGGCGCCCGCGTTCGTCGTCATGATGATGATGATGTTGCGGAAGTCGGCCTTGCGCCCGTTGTTGTCCGTCAGCGTGCCGTGGTCCATGACCTGCAGCAGCACGTTGAAGATGTCCGGATGCGCCTTCTCGATCTCGTCGAGCAGCAGCACGGCGTGCGGCTTCTTGGTGATGGCCTCGGTCAAGAGGCCGCCCTGGTCAAAGCCGACATAGCCCGGGGGCGCGCCGATCAGGCGGCTCACGGCGTGGCGCTCCATGTACTCCGACATGTCGAAGCGGATCAGGTCCACGCCCATGATGTAGGCGAGCTGCTTGGCGGCTTCGGTCTTGCCCACGCCCGTGGGGCCGCTGAACAGGAACGAGCCGATCGGCTTGTCGCCCTTGCCCAGGCCCGAGCGCGCCATCTTCACGCTGCTGGCCAGCACCTCCAGCGCCTTGTCCTGGCCGAACACCACGCTCTTGAGGTCGCGCTCCAGCGTCTGCAGCTTGCTGCGGTCGTCGTTGCTCACGTTCGCGGGCGGGATGCGCGCGATCTTCGCGACGATTTCCTCGATCTCGGTCTTGCCGATGGTCTTCTTGCGCTTGCTCGGCGCGAGGATGCGCTGCGCCGCGCCAGCTTCGTCGATCACGTCGATGGCCTTGTCGGGCAGATGCCGGTCGTTGATGTACTTGGCCGACAGCTCGGCGGCGGCCTGCAGCGCGGCGGCGGCGTACTTGACGCTGTGGTGCTCCTCGAAACGCGATTTCAGGCCCTTGAGGATCTCGATGGTCTCGGCCACCGTGGGCTCGACCACGTCCACCTTCTGGAAGCGGCGCGACAGCGCGGCGTCCTTCTCGAAGATGCCGCGGTACTCGGTGAAGGTGGTGGCGCCAATGCACTTGAGCTGGCCCGACGACAGCGCGGGCTTGAGCAGGTTGCTCGCGTCCAGCGTGCCGCCCGACGCGGCGCCGGCGCCGATCAGCGTGTGGATCTCGTCGATGAACAGGATGGCGTGCGGCTTGTCCTTGAGGCTCTTGAGCACGCCCTTGAGGCGCTGCTCGAAATCGCCACGGTACTTGGTGCCCGCCAGCAGCGCGCCCATGTCGAGCGCGTAGACGTTGGCCTCCAGCAGCACCTCGGGCACGGTGCCTTCGGTGATGCGCCAGGCCAGGCCCTCGGCGATGGCCGTCTTGCCCACGCCGGCCTCGCCCACCAGCAGCGGGTTGTTCTTGCGGCGGCGGCACAGGATCTGGATGGTGCGCTCGACCTCGTAGTCGCGCCCGATCAGCGGATCGATCTTGCCTTCCTTGGCGGCCTGGTTGAGGTTCTGCGTGTACTGCTCCAGCGGCGAAGCTTTCTCGCTGCCGCGCTCGCCCTGCGGGCCGCCGTCCTCGCCATCGCCCTGGCTCTCGGGCTTGGGCGGCTCGGACGGCTCGCCCTTCTTGATGCCGTGGGCGATGTAGTTGACCACGTCCAGGCGCGTGACGCCCTGCTGGTGCAGGTAGTACACGGCGTGCGAGTCCTTCTCGCCGAAGATGGCCACGAGCACGTTGGCGCCGGTGACTTCCTTCTTGCCGTTGCCGGTGGACTGCACGTGCATGATGGCGCGCTGGATGACGCGCTGGAAGCCCAGCGTGGGCTGGGTGTCGACCTCGTCGGTGCCCGCCACCTGGGGGGTGTTGTCCTTGATGAAGTTGGACAGCGACGCGCGCAGATCGTCGATCTGCGCGGCGCAGGCGCGCAGCACCTCGGCTGCGCTGGGGTTATCGAGCAATGCAAGCAACAGATGCTCCACGGTGATGAACTCGTGGCGCTGCTGACGGGCCTCTACGAAGGCCATGTGCAAGCTGACTTCCAGTTCCTGGGCAATCATGTGAGAACTCCTTTGTGCTTGCGTTGGGATGACTTTATTTCAGGGCCAAAGGCCTTTTATTCAACAGGCTCACTGACGGCCTGCAGCGGATGGCCGGCCTGGTGGGCGGCGGCCAGCACCTGCTCCACCTTGGTGGCGGCCACGTCGCGCGAGTACACGCCGCAGACGCCTTTGCCGTCGAGGTGGATCCTGAGCATGATCTGCGTGGCGGTCTCGCGGTCCTTGCCGAAAAACTCCTGCAGCACGACGACCACGAACTCCATCGGCGTGTAGTCGTCGTTGAGCATGAGCACCTGGTACATCCGGGGCGGATCGGTCCGCTGGGTGCGCCGCTCCAGCACCACCGAGCCGCCGTCGTCCACGGCGGGGCTGCGCACGGGAGGCGCAGGTGGAAGGGACGGAGGGGTCGTTGCCATGAAATTCATTCTAGCGAGCGCCGCGCGGCGCATGAGCGGGTAAGAGTGGTGCCATTCGGGCGCTTTTCAAGCCATGCGGGCCATTTTGCGGCCGGGCCGGTTTCATTTTGAATGAAATCGGCCTCAAACGCTTATCCAGAGAGCGCAAGCAGCTATTAAAAGATGAGTGATTCTAGTCGTACACCACGCTGACGCTGCCCGCGCCGGCCTGGGCCGTCCAGGCGGCAAGCGCGGCGTCGCTGGGGTAGAAGCGGCTGCCCTCGCCCAGTTGCAGCTCGGCCTCGGCCGCGCCCTGGGGGGCGGCGCAGCGCAGGCCCAGGCGGATGCGCAGGCCATGCTGCAGCTCGCCGTGCTCCGTGGCCTCGCTCTGCGGCGGGAACTCGCGCAGCAGCCGCGCCACGTCGGGCGCCTTGTCGCCCATGCGCACGTGCAGGTAGCGGCCGAACTTGCAGCGCGCGGCGGCCAGGCTCCACACCTGCTGCGCCTTCACGCGCAGGCCGCCGCTGAAGTGGTCGAGCTGCAGGCGGCCGCTGATGACCACGAATTCGTCGTCCTTGAGCAGGTCGCGGTGCTGGTTCAGCAGCGCCTCGTCCACCGAGGCCTCGATGGCGCGCGACTTGTCGTCGAGCCTGAACAGCGCCAGCCGCCCGCGCTGGCCGTTGATGACGCGCAGGTCGCTGATGATGCCCGAGAGCAGTTGCGGCTCGCGGCTGTCCTGCAGCTCGCTGATGCGCGTGCGCACGAAGCGGCGCACCTCGCCCTCGACCTCGTCGAACAGGTGGCCCGAGAGGTAGAAGCCGATGGCCGTCTTTTCCTGCATCAGCCGCTCCTTGATGCCCCAGGGCAGCGCGCCCACCAGATCCGGCTCCTGCGTGCTGGAGCCGTGGGCGTCCTCGCCCATCATGTCGAACAGGCCGCCCTGGTTGGCGTTGGCGATCTGGGCGTTGGCGAAGTCGAAGGCGCGGTCGATCGACGCCACCAGCTCGGCGCGGTTCAGGTGCAGGGCATCGAACGCGCCGGCCTTGATCAGCGCCTCCACCGTGCGCTTGTTGATGCGCTGGCGGTCCACGCGCACGCAGAAGTCGAACAGGCTCTTGAACGGGCCGCGCGTGCCGCCCTGCGGCCCCACGCCCTGCCCTTCGCGCGCCGCGACGATGGCCTCGATGGCCTGCTGCCCCGTGCCCTTGACGGCGCCCAGGCCGTAGCGGATCACCTTGTCGGTCACCGGCTCGAAGCGGTACACGCCGCGGTTCACGTCGGGCGGCTCGAACGACAGGCCCTCGCGCAGCGCATCTTCATAGAGCACCTTGAGCTTGTCGGTGTCGTCCATTTCCACCGTCATGTTGGCGCAGAAGAACTCGGCGGTGTAGTGCACCTTGAGCCAGCCGGTGTGGTAGGCCAGCAGCGAGTAGGCGGCGGCGTGCGACTTGTTGAAGCCGTAGCCCGCGAACTTCTCCATCAGGTCGAACACTTCGTCGGCCTTGTCCTGGGCTATGCCCTTCTCGGCCGCGCCCTTGCGGAAGATGGCGCGGTGTTCGGCCATTTCCTCGGCCTTCTTCTTGCCCATGGCGCGGCGCAGCATGTCGGCGCCGCCGAGCGAGTAGCCGCCCAGCACCTGCGCGGTCTGCATCACCTGCTCCTGGTACACCATGATGCCGTAGGTCTCGGCCAGCACCGGCTCGACCAGCGGGTGCGGGTACTCCACCACCTCCTTGCCGTGCTTGCGGTTCACGAAGCTGGGGATCAGGTCCATCGGCCCCGGGCGGTACAGCGCGTTCAGGGCGATCAGGTCTTCCAGGCGGCTGGGCTTGGCCTCTTTCAGCATGCCCTGCATGCCGCGGCTTTCAAACTGGAACACGGCCTCGGTGCGCCCCTCGGAGAACAGGCGGTAGGTGGGCCCGTCGTCCAGCGGAATGTTCTCGTAGGCGAAGTTCTCCTGGCCCTTGTGGCGCTTCATGATGAACTCGCGCGCGATCTCCAGGATGGTCAGCGTGGCCAGGCCCAGGAAGTCGAACTTCACTAGGCCGATGGCCTCCACGTCGTCCTTGTCGTACTGGCTCACCGCCGATTCGCTGCCAGGCTGCTGGTACAGCGGGCAAAAATCCGTGAGCTTGCCCGGCGCGATCAGCACGCCCCCGGCGTGCATGCCGATGTTGCGCGTCATGCCTTCGAGCCTTTGCGCCATCTCGATGATGGTGCGCACGTCCTCTTCCTTGCGCACGCGCTCGTAGAGCATGGGCTCCAGCTCCAGCGCGTAGTTGTTCTTGTCGCCGTCCTTCTTCGGCTCGGGCGGGTAGGCCAGCGTGTAGGTCTGGCCGGGCTTGCCGGGCACCAGTTTGGAGATGCCGTCGCAGAACGTATAGCTCATGTCCATCACGCGGCCCACGTCGCGGATGGCGGCCTTGGCCGCCATGGTGCCGAAGGTGGCGATCTGGCTCACGGCGTCCTTGCCGTACTTCTCCTTCACGTAGTCGATCACGCGGTCGCGGTTGGCCTGGCAGAAGTCGATGTCGAAGTCGGGCATCGACACCCGTTCCGGGTTCAGGAAGCGCTCGAACAGCAGGTTGTACTGCAGCGGATCGAGGTCGGTGATCTTGAGCGCGTAGGCCACGAGCGAGCCTGCGCCCGAGCCCCGGCCCGGCCCCACGGGGCAGCCGTTGGCCTTGGCCCACTGGATGAAGTCGCCCACGATGAGAAAGTAGCCCGGAAAGCCCATCTTGAGAATGGTGCCCAGCTCGAACTCCAGCCGGTCCACGTAGCGCGGGCGCTGCTTCTCGCGCTCCGCCTCGTTGGGATACAGGTGCAGCAGGCGCTCGTTCAGGCCCTCGTGCGAGGCGTAGCGGAAATACTCCTCGATCGGCATGCCGTTGGGCGTGGGGAAGTCCGGCAGTTGCGGCTTGCCCAGCACCAGCGTGAGGCTGCAGCGCCGCGCGATCTCCACGGTGTTTTCCAGCGCCGACGGCAGGTCGGCGAACAGCGCCTGCATCTGCGCCGTGGTCTTGAAATACTGCTCGCGCGTGAAGCGGCGCACGCGGCGCGGGTTGGCCAGGATCTCGCCCTCGGCGATGCACACGCGCGCCTCGTGGGCCTCGTATTCGTCCTCGGCCAGGAACTGGATCGGGTGCGTGGCCACCACCGGCAACTGCAGGCGCGCCGCCAGCGGTACGGCCGCCGCCACGTGGGCCTCGTCGTCGGGGCGCCCGGCGCGCTGCAGCTCGATGTAGAAGCGGTGCGGGAACAGCCCCGCCAGGCGCAGCGCCAGCGCGGCCGCGCCGGCTTCGTCGCCGCGCAGCAGCGCCTGCCCGACCGGGCCGGCCTGCGCGCCGGACAGGGCGATCAGGCCCTCGCCCAGCTCCTCCAGCCAGGCCCAGGTGCAGACGGCCAGGTTCTTGACCACATTGCGCGTCCAGGCCCGGGCCAGCAGTTCGGAGAGGTTCAGGTAGCCCTGCTTGCCCTGCACCAGCAGCAGCAGGCGCGAAGGCGCGCCGCCACCGCCGGCCGGGTCTTCGAGGAAGACCTCGGCGCCCAGCACGGGCTTGACGCCCTTGCCGCGGTTTTCCTTGTAGAACTTGATGGCGCCGAACAGGTTGTTGAGGTCGGTGACCGCCATGGCGGGCTGGCGGTCGGCGGCGGCGGCCTTGGCCAGTTCGTCGATGCGGGTGGTGCCGTCGACGACGGAAAATTCGGTGTGCAGGCGCAGATGGACAAACATCCCGCCATTGTAGAAACCCGCCCTGTCCGCCCGGCCCGGGCCAGCGGCAAGCCCTCGTGGCAGGCCGGTACAATGGCCGTTTCGCCTGCCCGCAGGCCGCCTCGTTCATCCACCGGAAAGCCCTCCTGCCATGCTGCGTGCTCCCCTGCCCCTTCTTTCGGCCCTGCTGGCCGCCGGCCTGATCGCCGGCTGCTCCAGCACCAGCGAGGACAAGACGGCAAACTGGAGCCCCGACAGGATCTATTCCGAAGCCCGCGAAGAGATGACCGGCGGCGCCTACGACAAGGCCGTGCCGCTGCTGGAGAAGCTCGAAGGCCGCGCCGCAGGCACGCCGCTGGCGCAACAGGCGCAGCTCGACAAGGCGTACTCGCAGTTCAAGAGCGGCGAAAAGGCCCAGGCCATCGCCACGCTGGACCGCTTTCTCAAGCTGCACCCCGCCAGCCCCGCTGCCGACTACGCGCTGTACCTGCGCGGCCTGGTGAACTTCAACGACAACCTGGGCATGTTCTCGTGGCTGTCGCGCCAGGACCTGTCCGAGCGCGACCAGAAGGCGGCCAAGGACTCGTTCGAGTCGTTCCGCGAGCTGACGACGCGCTTTCCCGACTCGCGCTACGCGCCCGACGCGCGCCAGCGCATGACCTACATCGTCAATGCACTGGCCCAGTACGAGGTGCACGTGGCGCGCTACTACTACGAGCGCGGCGCCTACGTGGCCGCGGTGGGCCGCGCGCAGCAGGCCATCAGCGACTACCAGAACGTGCCTGCCACGGAAGAGGCGCTGTACATCCTGATCCGCTCCTACGACGCGCTGGGCATGACCCAGCTGCGCGACGACGCCACGCGCGTGATGAACACCTCGTACCCCGAGAGCAGCTACGTCAAGGGCGGCTTCAAGGCGCGCGAGAACCCGTGGTGGAAGTTCTGGTAACCCAGCGCTACACCCGCTTGACGCGCCTGCGGTAGTCGCCCACGTTGTTGCCGCTGATCGCGGTGGCCTGCGTGCCACGCACTTCGCTCACCTTCACGTCCGCCTGCATGCCCGATACCGGCTGGGCCGTGATCGCGGTTTCGCGCTCGAAGGCGTGCGACTTGTCGGTGTTGCGGTAGTAGCGGTACAGCATCCAGTACAGCCCGGCGGCGCTGGCCGGGCCCATCGCGAGCAAGAGGAGTGTGCTGTCGTTGTCCATGCTCAGCGTCCTATGAACCAGAGGGCCAGGCCCTCGACGATAGTGCCGACGGTGAGCGCGGCGGTGATCAGCTTCCACTGCTGCACCGGCACGCTGCCCATGGTCTTACCGGTACGGCCGTTCACCGCGATGTAGTGCAGCATGCCGCCTTTGCCGCCCTGCTGGTACGAGTACAGCCACACCGGCAAGTACATCGCCACCCAGCGCGTGCCATGCACGTCGAGGTGCTCCTGCTCCCAGCGCACACCCCGGTCGTAGCCGCGCACCGCGGACTGCACCTGCGCGCGGGCGATGGAGAGCAGCTGGTCCTCCAGGCGCGGGCGCAGCTGCTCCACGTCGCGGTCGCGCTTCTCGGAGCTGTAGCCCATGAGGTAGGAGGCGTTCCATTTCACCGCGTTCTTGGTGTCGAACGGCAGGATGGCGTTGATGACGTTGTTGGTGTTGGCCTGGGTGTCGAGGTTGCCGCGCGCGGCGTTGGATTCCATGGTCAGGTCGTCCACCGTGAAATCCACGTGCCGCCGTACCTGGTACACGTCGGCGTCGTAGTAGGTCTTCTGGTCCTTGCCCTCGCCACGCGTGTAGCGGCGCGTCTCCACCTCGCCGTAGCCGGCCACGTCGGCGCTGGCGTTGGCGTCCACCACCATGTAGGGCAGGTACACACCCAGCACGTTCTCGGGCGCGAACTCTTCCTTGAACGCCTTGAGCGCGAACATCTGGCGCTTGCCCACGAACTGGCGGATGCGCGCCACCGCATCGTCCTTCTGGATGTGGAAGGGCAGCACCGCGTCGGGCACGGCGCCGTTGTCGATCTGCTCGTTCACGCCCAGCACGTGGCGGCACCAGTGGCAGCGCGCGGTCATCGCGTTCTCGGTGTTGACCACCACCTCGGCGCCGCAGCCGCTGCACTTGAAGGTGCGCAGGCTGGCCGCGTCGGCGCTGATGTCCTGGGCGCCGGAGGCGACCTGCGTGCCCTTGAGCTCGCCGATGCCTTCGCCCAGGCCGAATTCCTCCTCCACGCGCGCCGCCGTCCATTGGTGGCGGCAGAACAGGCAGATGAGCTGGTCGGTGCCCGCGCGCTGGCGGATCTCGGTGGAGCCGCACTTGGGGCAGTGGTTGAGGCCGTCCTTGAGCTCCTTGGACGCGGTGTCGATGGCCACCGGGTCAGGCGCCTGCAGCTCGTCGCGGATCGGCCCGGGCAGCGTGGCCGGGTCGATGGGAAACTGGCCCGGCACGGGTGGTACGTCCTGCGGCGAGCCCGGGCCGGTGGGTAGCGGCGGCTTGGTGGTCACAGCCCCAGCGCCTTGGCCTTGACCGCGTCGTAGTCGGCCTGCGTGATCAGGCCCGCGTCGAGCATCTGCTTGGCCTTGGTGAGCTTGGCGATGGGGTCGTCCGCCGCCGGTGCCGCCGCAGCCGGTGCGGGCGCGGGCGCCACGGGCTGCTGCAAGCCCGCCAGCCCGCCCAGGCCGCCGGTGGCGATGCCCATGCCCATGAGCCCGCCCACGCCGGCGTTCTGCCCGGCGGACTGGATGCCCGCCGCCACCGAGGCCTGCAGGTTGGAATTGCCGCGCGCGCCGGAGAGCGCGTCGGCGCGCTGCACGGTCTTGAGCAGTTCGCGGGTAGTGGCGTCGTACTCGATGGAGACGATGGCGGTCTTGGCGATGACCAGGCCGCGGTCCGAGCGCCACTGGTAGGCGTTCTCGACCACGGCGGACAGGCTCTGCGCGAAGCCCACCGCGTCCTGCTGGATCTTGGTGATGCGGTTGCCCTTGGCCGGGTCGTTGGTGTACAGGCTGAACGCGGGCGCGAGCGAGCCCACCACCTCGTTGAACAACTGGCTGGCCGCCGCGTTGTCGAGGTCGGTGAAGTCGAACACCTGGCCGGGCTGCAGGTACGCGGCAGGCACGAAGTTCTTCACGAACAGGATCGGATCGACGATCTTGAGCGTGTAGCTGCCGCGCGTGATGGCGCCGACCTGCGTGTTCAGGAAGCCGTCGTCCCAGTAGATCTCGGACTGCGTGCCGAAGCGGTTGTCCGGCAGCTCTTTCAGCGACACGAAGAACGCCGTCTGCTGCGAACCCGGCTGGCCGCCGAACTTGAAGCGCTCCCAGCTCTGCTTGACGAGCGAATCGACGAAGCCGCCGCCGGTGAAGATGGACTGTGAATTGATGTCGTTCGAGTTCCACTCGTAGCCGCCCGGCTCGGAGGCGAAGCCGGTGATGGCCCCGTCCTGGAACAGCAGCAGGCCATAGCCCTCGGGCACCACGATCTTGGAGCCGTTGGTGATGATGTTGGTGGAGCCCCGGGTGTTGGAGCCGCGCCCGGCGTTGGTGCCGCGCGGCACGGCCGCGAACAGCGCCGCCGTGGACGGCAGGCCGTCCGGCACCGTCAAGAAATCCTTCCACTGGTCGGCCAGCGCGCCGCCAATGGAACCAACCGCTGCCTGGATGAGACCCATGATGTATTCCCTTGTGTCTGTACCGCCCGGATGGGCCGTGCCGGCAAAAGCATAAACGAAACCAGGGGGTCGCATCCCGCAGTCCAGCCATCAAAAAAAGGAGCTGCCAGCGCTTGCCTATTCCCGGTTTCAGATGGTTTTCATACTGAAACCCAGCAATATCAAGCGCTGGCAGCTCCTTTTTTCGAAGCGCCGCACACCGGCGGCACACCCACCGGAGTGCGCGTGCCGTTCACGGCCTCACTGCAGCAGCGGCACGCCGGTCTTGGACTGGATTTCCTCGAACGTCACGCCGGGCGCGAGCTCCACCAGTTTCAGGCCCTGGGGCGTGACGTCCATCACACCCAGGTCGGTGATGATGCGGTTGACCACGCCCACGCCGGTCAGCGGCAGCGTGCAAGCGGGCAGGATCTTCAGGTCGGTGGTGCCATCCTTCTTCTTGGCCACGTGCTCCATGAGCACGATCACGCGCTTGACGCCCGCCACCAGGTCCATGGCGCCGCCCATGCCCTTGACCATCTTGCCGGGGATCATCCAGTTGGCCAGGTCGCCCTTCTCGCTCACCTGCATGGCGCCGAGGATCGACAGGTTGATCTTGCCGCCGCGGATCATGGCGAACGACTGGTCGCTGCCGAAGATGGCCGAGCCGGGAATCGTGGTCACGGTCTGCTTGCCGGCGTTGATCAGGTCGGCGTCCACCTGCTCCTCCGTCGGGAACGGGCCGATGCCCAGCATGCCGTTCTCGGACTGCAGCCACACCTCCTTGTCGCCCGTGTGGTTGGCCACCAGCGTGGGGATGCCAATCCCCAGGTTCACGTAGAAGCCGTCTTCCAGCTCTTGCGCCGCGCGCGCGGCCATTTGGTCTTGCGTCCAGGGCATGGTTCAGGCTCCTTGCTTTTCAGTGATGGTGCGCTTCTCGATGCGCTTCTCGGGGTTCGGGTTGTGCACGATGCGGTGCACGTAGATGCCGGGCAAGTGGATGTCGTCGGGCGCCAGCTCGCCCACCTCGACGATCTTCTCCACTTCCACGATGCAGACCTTGCCCGCCGTGGCGGCGGCCGGGTTGAAGTTGCGCGCCGTCAGGTTGAAGCGCAGGTTGCCCGACTTGTCGGCCACGTCGGCCTTCACCAGCGACACCTCGGGCACCAGCGAGCGCTCCATCACGTAGGTCTCGCCGTCGAATTCGCGCAGTTCCTTGCCCTCGGCCACGATGGTGCCCACGCCGGTCTTGGTGAAGAACGCCGGAATGCCCGCGCCGCCCGCGCGCAGCTTCTCGGCCAGCGTGCCCTGGGGCGTGAACTCCAGCTCCAGCTCGCCCGCCAGGTACTGGCGCTCGAATTCCTTGTTCTCGCCCACGTAGGACGAAATCATCTTCTTGATCTGGCGCGTCTCCAGCAGCTTGCCCAGGCCGAAGCCATCCACGCCGGCGTTGTTCGACACCACGGTCAGGTTCTTCACGCCGCTGTCGCGCAAGGCGTCGATCAGCGCCTCGGGAATGCCGCACAGGCCGAAGCCGCCCACGGCCAGCAACTGGCCATCGGCAACCACGCCCTCGAGCGCAGCGGCTGCACTGGGATAGAGCTTGTTCACGAATGTCTCCTCATAGGGGTGGGATAAAAGGTATGCGCTACGATACTACGTATGCGAATAAGTAGTTTCTCGTAAAGAATTACACCATGGAGACAGATTACCAACTGGCCTTCGAGCTGGCCCCGGTGGGCCTGGTGTTATCACGCAACCGTGCCATGGTGGACTGCAACCGCCATGTCTGCGACATGTTCGGCGCCTCGCGCGAACTGATGGTGGGGCAGTCGTTCCAGATCCTGTACCCCAGCGCCGACGAATACGAGCGCCTGGGCGCGCACATGGCCCCCATCCTCAACGCCAAGGGCTACTACAGCGACAACCGCATCATGAAGCGCGCCAACGGCGAGCTGTTCTGGTGCCACGTCACCGGGCGCTCGCTGCACCGCGAGGACCCGCACGCCGCCGGCATCTGGAGTTTCGAGGACCTGAGCGCCCAGCGCCCCGTGAAGGCCGACCTCACGGGCCGCGAGCGCGAGGTGGCGGCGCGGCTGCTGGAGGGCCTGACCTCGAAGGAGATCGGCAAGATCCTCAACATCAGCCACCGCACGGTGGAAATCTACCGCGCGCGGCTCATGCGCAAATACGGCGCATCCACCGCGGCGGACCTGGTGCACAAGCTCGTGGCTTGAAGAAAATGTGAGCGGCTGGCGCTTGCCTGGCAAGGGTTTAAAGCCGAAAAGCATCTGCTTTCACCCGGGCGGCCGATTTTCTTGCGCGCTACCGCCGCTTCCCGCGCAGGCCGGCAAACCGCGCCACAATCACCGCCCTATGCAAGCGAATACCCGCCTCAACGAACGCCGCCTGGCTGACGCCTGGGAAGAACTGCACACCCAGGCCCACAACGGCAACCCTTTGCAACCGGACTCCAACCGCCTGGCCTTCGCCGACCCGGAGTTCCTGTTCCGCCGCGAAACGCGCGGCATCCGCTTTCAGCTGGAAATGCTCAAGCCCGACCTGGAGCAGTCGGCCCAGGGCATCGAGAACACCGTGGTGGTGTACGGCAGCGCGCGCTTCGTCTCGCACGAAGAGGCCACGCGCCAGGTGGCCGAGGCCGAAGCCAGCGGCGACGCCCAGCGCATCGCGCTGGCCCGGCGCGCGCTGCGCAACGCGGCGTACTACGAACAGGCGCGCCAGTTCGCGCGCCTGGTGGCCGAGCACAGCCAGCACCAGCCACCCGAGGACCGCATCTACGTCTGCACCGGCGGCGGCCCGGGCATCATGGAGGCGGCCAACCGGGGCGCGCACGACGCGGGCCAACCCACCATCGGGCTGAACATCGTGCTGCCGCACGAGCAGCACGGCAACCCGTACATCACGCCGTCGCTGAGCTTCAAGTTCCACTACTTCGCGCTGCGCAAGATGCATTTCATGATCCGCGCGAAGGCGCTGGTGGCCTTTCCCGGCGGGTTCGGCACGCTGGACGAGCTGTTCGAGGTGCTAACCCTGGTGCAGACGCGCAAGGCCAAGCCGGTGCCCATCGTGCTGTTCGGCAAGGCGTTCTGGAGCCGCTTTCTCCACTTCGACGTGCTGGTGGAGGAAGGCACCATCGCGCCCGAGGACCTGGGGCTGTTCCACATCACCGACGACCCGCAGGACGCCTGGGCCACCATCCAGCAGTTCTACGCGCTGTAAGCGCGCTCAGTCCGCCTCCTCGCCGCGCGCGGCTTCCACCAGGGCCGGCTGCAGGGCCTTGGCGGGCTTGATGCCCAGTTCCTTGAGCATCTCGGCGCGGCGGATCACGTTGCCGCGGTTCTTGCTGAGCTTGTTGAAGGCCTTGTGGTAGGCGTCCTGCGCCTGCCCCAGGCTCTTGCCCACCTTTTCCAGCTCCTCGACGAAGGCCGTGAGGTGGTCGTACAGGTCGGCGCCGCGCTGGGCGATTTCCTGGGCGTTGCGCGTCTGCGCCTCCTGGCGCCACAGGTGCGCCACGGTACGCAGCACGAACAGCAGCGTGGACGGGCTGACGAGCAGCACGTTGCGGTTCCAGGCGTCGCTGTAGAGCTGGTTGTCCGCCGTCACGGCGAGCATGAAGGCAGGCTCGATGGGCACGAACATGAGCACGAAGTCGAGCGACTGCAGCGCGTAGAGCTGCTGGTAGTTGCGCTCGGCCAGGCCCTTGATGTGCTGGCGCACCGAGTCGAGGTGGCGGCGCTGCGCGCCGACGCGCACGGCTTCGTCGTCGGCATGGGCCCATTCCTCGTAGGCCAGCAGCGAGGCCTTGGCGTCGATGACGAGGTGGCGGTCTTCGGGCAGGTGGATCACCACGTCGGGCTGGGCGCGCGAGCCATCGGCGCGCAGGTGGTTTTCCTGCACGTCGTACTCGAAGCCCTTGCGCAGGCCGGCCGACTCCAGCACCCGCTCCAGGATCAGTTCGCCCCAGTTGCCCTGGGCCTTGGTGGAGCCCTTGAGCGCCTGGGTCAGGTTCCGGGCGTCCTCGCTCAAGGTCTGGTTGAGCTGCAGCAGCTGGCGCACCTGCTGCGCCAGCGCCGAGCGCTGCTTGCCCTCGGCGTCGTAGAACTGCTCCACGCGCCCCTGGAAGTCGGCCAGGCGCGAGCGCAGCGGGTCGAGCAGTTGGCCCAGGCTCTGCTGGTTCTGCTCGGCGAAGCGGCGGCTTTTTTCTTCCAGGATGTCGCTGGCCAGGCTCTTGAACTGGTGCGTGAGGGCTTCGCGCGCCTCGGTGAGCAGCGCCAGCTTGTCGTGCGCGGCGCGGCGTTCGGCCTCCAGCTGCGTGGCCTGGGCGGCCAGCTGGGTCTGCAACTGGCTGGCGTGCTCCTGTGCCATCTGCAGTGCGCCCCGATCCTGCTGCAGCTCGGCCAGCAGGGCCAGGCGTTCAGACTCCAGCCCACGCACGCGCTCCTGGGCCGCCGCCAGTTGCGCGCCAGCCTGCGCCTGCTGGGCCAGGCCGGCCTCGCGCTGGGCCTGCGCCTGGGCCGCGGCGGCCTCGGCCGCGCCGCGCGCACGCGCCGCACCGGCCAGCCAGCCCAGCAGCAGCGCCACGGCCGCGCACAGCGCCGCGACCCCGAGGGCCATGGAAAACGGCATCATGGCGGATTCACTCTCATTTCAATAGCTTCCAGCGCTTGCTGGGCAAGGTCTAGAGCCTGTTTTCATGCAAATTTTCAGACGGGGCACGCGAGCTGGTTCACCGGGGTCAGCGGGCCACGTCCGTCGAAGAAGGCGATCAGGTTGTCGGCCGCCAGGTTGGCCATGGCGCGGCGCGTGGCCACGGTGGCGCTGGCGATGTGGGGCGTCAGCACCACGTTGGGCAGCGTGAGCAGGTCGGGGTGGACGGCGGGCTCGCCCTCGAACACGTCCAGCCCCGCAGCGGCCAGGCGCCCTTCGCGCAGCGCGGCGGCCAGCGCCGCGTCGTCCACGATGCCACCGCGCGCGATATTCACCAGCGTGGCGGTGGGCTTCATCCGGGCCAACTCCTGCGCGCCGATGGTGTGGTGGTTGCCCGGGGTATAGGGCAGCACCAGCACCACGTGGTCGGCGTTGGCCAGCAGCACGTCCTTGCCCACGTGGCGCGCCTTGCACTCGGCCTCCAGCGCGGGCGGCAGGCGCGTGCGGTTGTGGTACAGCACTTCCATGCCGAAACCGTGCGCGGCGCGGCGCGCGATGCCCTGGCCGATGCGCCCCATGCCGATGATGCCCAGCGTGCTGCCGTGCACCTCGGAGCCGGCCAGCAGGTCGTAGCGCCAGTCCTTCCACTGGCCCGCGCGCAGGTAGCGCTCGCCCTCGGTGATGCGGCGCGCCGCCGCCATGAGCAGCGCGAAGCCGAAGTCGGCCGTGGTGTCGGTCAGCACGTCGGGCGTGTTGGTGCCCTGCACGCCGGCGGCCGTCATCGCGGCCACGTCGAAGTTGTTGTAGCCCACGGCCATGTTGGCCACGACGCGCAGGCGCGGGCAGGCGGCGAGCAGCGCCGCGTCGATGCGCTGCGCCCCGGTGGTAAGCGCGCCGTCCTTGTCGGCGAGCCGCTCGGCCAGCTCGGCCGGGCTCCAGCGCGCATCGTCCTGGTTGGCCTGCACCTCGAAATGCTGCGCCAGGCGCTCCAAGGTCTCGGGGAAGATGGCCTGCGCCACCAGGATGCGGGGTTTGTCCATGTCGCCCTCCTCGTGCATTCAGCGGAAAAAGATCACCGTCATCACGATGAACAACGGCACCAGGATGGCGCCGGACCACAGCATGTAGCCGAAGAAGCTGGGCATCTTCACGCCCCGGTCCTCGGCGATGGCCTTGACCATCAGGTTCGGCGCGTTGCCGATGTAGGTGTTGGCGCCCATGAACACGGCCCCGGCCGAGATGGCGGCCAGCGTGGGCGCCATCTGCGCCATCAGCGTGGCGGCATCGCCTCCAGCGGTGTTGAAGAACACCAGGTAGGTGGGCGCGTTGTCGAGGAAGGACGAGAGCACGCCCGTGGCCCAGAAGTACATGGCGGGGTCGGGCGAGCCATCGGGGCGCGTCACGGCGCGGATGATGGCGCCGAACGGCCCCTCGGTGCCGGCCTTCAGCATGGCGATGACCGGGATGATGGTCAGGAAGATGCCGGCGAACAGCTTGGCCACTTCCTGCATCGGCCCCCAGTTGAACTGGTTGGCCGCGTGCACCGCCTTGGGCGTGAGCGCCAGGGACGCCAGGGTGACCAGGATCAGCCCCACGTCGCGTACCAGGCCGGGCAGGCCGACCTCGGTGCCCGCCACGTCGAACGCGATGCCGGGTTTCCAGAAGCCGCTGAGCAGCACCAGCGCCACCACCACGCCCAGCAGCGCGAAGTTGACCTTGCCGTCGAAGCCGAAGCCCTTGGTATCGGGCGTGGGATCGACGCGGCGCAGTTCGTCGCGCTGGCGGAAGAACCAGCTGTCCAGGGCATAGAACAGCGCCAGCAGCACCCCCACCAGGAACAGCGTCTCGGGGAACACATGCTGCATGGTCCAGAAAAAGTCCACGCCCTTGAGGAAGCCCAGGAACAGCGGCGGATCGCCCAGCGGCGTGAGCGAGCCCCCGGCGTTGGACACGATGAAGATGAAGAACACCACCACGTGGGCGATGTGCTTGCGGTGGTCGTTGGCGCGGATCAGCGGCCGGATCAGCAGCATGGACGCGCCCGTGGTGCCCATGAAGCTGGCCAGCACCGCCCCCAGGGCCAGGATGCCCGTGTTCAGCGCCGGGGAGCCATGCAGGTTGCCGCGGATGTAGATGCCGCCCGCCACAGTGAAAAGCGCAGCCAGCAGGATGACGAAAGGCACGTACTCCGCCAGCAGCGCATGCACTAGGTTCACGCCCGCTACGCCGGGCCCAAACACCAGCGCGAACGGCAACAGAAAAGCCAGCGCCCAGGCGGCAGCCACCTTGCCGAAATGGTGGTGCCAGAACACTGGCGCCAGCAGCGGCATCAGCGCTATCGACAACAGAATGCCGGCGAAGGGAACGCCCCACAGCAGCGACAGCGCACCGCCATCCAGTTCAGCAGCCCCCGCCCAAGCCGGGGCCATGCAGCAGGCGGCCGCGGCCAGCCAGCGCCAATACGTCATGAGAAGTCTCCTTGAGGTTGTCAAGTTGCGCCGGGGATGTCGAACACCTGGCGCAGGTAGGCCAGGTATTTTTCATCGTCGCACATGCCCTTGCCAGGGGTATCCGAGAGCTTGGCCACGGGCTGGCCGTTGCAGCGCGTCATCTTGATGACGACCTGCAACGGCTCGTAGCCCAGATCGTTGGTCAGGTTGGTGCCAATGCCGAAGGCCAGTTGGCAACGGCCATGGAAGCGCCGGAACAGCTCGATGGTGCGCGGCACCGTGAGCGCGTCGCTGAAGATCAGCGTCTTGGTCAGCGGATCGACGCGGTTGTCGCGGTAGTGCTGCAGCAGGCGCTCGCCCCAGGCGAACGGGTCGCCGCTGTCATGGCGCGCGCCGTCGAACAGCTTGCAGAAATACAGGTCGAAGTCGCGCAGGAAGGCGCTCATGCCATACACGTCCGACAGGGCGATGCCCAGGTCGCCCCGGTACTCCTTGGCCCAGACCTCGAAGCCGAAGACCTGGCTGTCGCGCAGCCGGGGCCCCAGCGCCTGGCAGGCCTGCAGGTACTCATGCGCCATGGTGCCCAGCGGCGTCAGACCCAGCTTCATGGCGTACAGCACGTTGCTGGTGCCCGCGAACTGGCCATGCGTGCCCGTGCCCAGGCGCGCGCACAGCACGCGCAGCACCTCTTCATGCCAGGCCCGCGAGAAGCGCCGGCGCGTGCCGTAGTCGGCAATCTTCAGTTCCGCCAGGCCGGATTCCTGGAGCTGGCCGATCTTCGCGTCGAGCCGGCGGCGGCCCTCGGGGAAATCGGGCACTTTCTGCGTATTGCGGAAATACACCTCGTTGACGATGGCCAGCACCGGAATCTCGAACAGGATGGTGTGCAGCCACGGCCCCTGGATGGTGATGTCGATCTCGCCGGAGGGCAAAGGCGTGACCTGGACATATTTTTCGCCCAGCTTGAACAGCCCGAGAAAATCGACGAAATCGCTTTTGATGAAACGCAGCGAACGCAGATAGGCCAGTTCGGCATCCTGGAAACGCAGGCTGCACAGCGCGCGGATCTCATCCCGGATTTCACTCGCCAGGGGCGCCAGCGCAACGCCGGCATTGCGGCAGCGAAAGCGGTACTCGACCTGGGCGCCCGGAAACTGGTGCAGCACCACCTGCATCATCGTGAATTTGTACAGGTCGGTGTCGAGCAGGCTGGTAATGATCATGGCGGCAAAAGGGGGCTCGGCGCGCGGCCCCGCGCAGGCGAAGGGACAGTGTAGGCCATCCCCCCGCAACGGCGTGCCCAGGGGGAATGGCTCAGGGCTGCAGCGCCTGCAGCACCTCGCGCAGGCGCTGCGGCAGCGCCACGGGCCGGCGCGTGGCACGGTCCACGTACACATGCACGAAATGGCCGGACGCGGCGCTCAGCGGCTCATCGGCGGCGAACAACCCCAGCTCGTAGCGCACGCTGGAGGTGCCGACATGCGCCACGCGAATGCCCGCATCCACCACCTGCGGGAAGGCCAGTGGCGCGAAATAGTTGCACTGCGTCTCGATCACCAGCCCGATGGTCTGCCCGCCGTGGATGTCGAGCGCACCCTGCTCAATCAGGTGGGCGTTCACCGCCGTATCGAACCAGCTGTAATAAACGACGTTGTTCACATGGCCATAGACGTCGTTGTCCATCCAGCGGGTGCCAATGGCCTTGAAGGCCCGGAAAGCGCTGCGGGGCTCGGGCGCGCGGCGCGGCGCGGCAATAGGGGTTGCAGTGGTCATGGCAAACGATTGTGCCAGTGCAGGCCGGCACCGCCAGGCCGGGGCGGCGCGCCATGACGCCACCGCGACAAATACCGTTTTTTGATATGCGCATCTAATATTTGCTGCACCGCAGCATGGATATTGCATTTCCCGCGCACACCGCTACAATTCACCCCATGCTGCACTGCAACATGAGTCAAAGACTCCATGTCAGCGCAGATCTCTTGAAACCACCCGGGCTCACCCCCTTTCTTTTGGAGATATCCCATGTCGCTGACCGCAGAGCAAATCCTGGCCTCCCACAAAGCCAACGTCGAAACCCTGTTCGGCCTGACCAGCAAGGCCTTCGAAGGCGTCGAGAAGCTCGTCGAGCTGAACGTCACCGCCTCGCGCGCCGCCCTGAACGAAGCCGCCAACCACGCCCAGGCCGTGCTGAGCGTGAAGGACGTGCAGGAGCTGCTGGCACTGCAAGCCAACATGTTCCAGCCGCTGGCCGAGAAGACCGCCGCCTACAGCCGCCACCTGTACGACATCGCCGCCGGCACCGGCGCCGAATTCGGCAAGGCCCTGGAATCCAAGACGGCCGAAGCCCAGCAAAGCTTCGCCACCCTGGTGGACAACGCCGCCAAGAATGCACCCGCCGGCTCGGAAACCGCCGTCGCCGTGATGAAGAGCGCCGTGTCGGCCGCCACCAACGCCTTCGAGTCGGTGCAAAAGGCCGTGAAGCAGGCTTCCGACGTGGCCGAAGCCAACTTCAACGCCGTGGCCAACACAGCCACCAAGGCTGCAACGCCCCGCAAGCGTTAATCAGTGTGTTGTCTGGAGTGCACACTCTAGGCAACCCACAGGGATTACCCTGATAATCGAACCATTGCCCTGAGCCTCTCGTTTCAGGGCCCCAGTTGTCTCCTTGGATCCTCTCGAAACCCCCGTTTCAAGGATCCCTTCCAAGCCCGGTGTTCGCACTGGGCTTTTTTTTGCCCGGCCCGCCCGCCCGGGCACACGGCGGGCCTGCGCGACAATGGCGCCTTGCCTTTGCCCACCGCCTGCCGCATGCCGACTCCCCTGCCCTGGCTCGAACCCCGCGACGCCTTTCCGGACCCCGAGCAGGCATGGGGCCCCAAAGACCCGGTTCCCGGCCTGCTCGCCGCGGGCGGTGCGCTCGACACGGCACACCTGCGCACGGCCTACGGGCGCGGCATCTTCCCCTGGTTCAACGAGGGACAGCCCATCCTCTGGTGGTCGCCCGACCCGCGCATGGTGCTCCCCCCGGCGCAATTCCGGCTGCACCAGTCGCTGCGCCGCACGTTGAGGAAATTCCGCGCCGATCCGCGCTGCGCGGTGCGCGTGGACCACGACTTCGGCGCCGTGGTCCGCGCCTGCGCATCCACGCCCCGCGAAGGGCAGGACGGCACCTGGATCCTGCCGCGCATGGTTGCCGCGTACGAGGCATTCCACGCCGCCGGCCACGCGCACAGCGTCGAGACCTGGGTCGATGGCCAGCTCGTCGGCGGGCTGTACTTCATCGCGCTGGGGCGCGCGGTGTTCGGCGAGTCGATGTTCGCCCACGCGACCGATGCCTCGAAGATCGCGCTGTCGGCCCTGGTGTGCCTGTGCCTGCGCCACGGGGTCGAACTGATCGACTGCCAGCAGAACACCCGCCACCTGGCCTCGCTGGGCGCACGCGAGATCCCGCGCGCGCAATTCCTGCGCACCATCGCGCGCACGCAGCACGCGCCCAGCCCTGGCTGGGCCTTCGACCCCGTATACTGGGACGCGCTTTTGCCCCCCGCCCAAGCCATGGCACCCACGGCATGACGCAACTCAACGATCTTCCGCTGCAAACGCTGCAGTTCTACGCCACCGCGGCCTACCCCTGCAGCTATTTGCCGGACCGCCAGGCGCGCTCGCAGGTGGCCACGCCCAGCCACCTGATCCAGTCCAGCGTCTACTCCGACCTGGTGGCCCAGGGCTTCCGGCGCAGCGGCATGTTCACCTACCGCCCCTACTGCGACGGCTGCAAGGCCTGCACCCCGCTGCGCGTGCTGGCGCATGAATTCACCCCCGACCGCAGCCAGCGCCGCGCCTGGGCGCGCCATGCGCACCTGCAGGCGCGCGTGCTGCGGCTGTGCTACCTGCCCGAGCACTACCAGCTCTACCTGCGCTACCAGCAGAGCCGCCACGCCGGCGGCGGCATGGACCACGACAGCATCGACCAGTACACCCAGTTCCTGCTGCAAAGCCGCGTGAACTCGCGCCTGGTGGAATTCCGCGAGCCCGGCACGGGCGACGGCCCCGGCGCGCTGAAGATGGTGTCCATCCTCGACGTGCTCGACGATGGCATCTCCGCCGTCTACACCTTCTACGAGCCCGAGGACAAGGCCAGCTACGGCACCTTCAACGTGCTGTGGCAGATCGAGCAGGCGCGCCAGCTCGGCCTGCCCCATGCCTACCTGGGCTACTGGATCGCGCAGAGCCCGAAGATGCGCTACAAGGCCCGCTTCCTGCCGCACGAGGTGCGCAGCGACGGGCTGTGGCAGCGGGTGGAACGCGCCCAGCGCGAAGACATTTCATAGGGTAAAATTTCGCTTTTGCGCCTTGCATTGCCTCCATGCGAAAAAGCGACCCTGACATCCCCACCCAGCCCAGCGTCCAGGTTCTGGAACGCATGTTCACGCTGATCGATGTCCTGGCCTCGCGCGAAGAAGCGATTTCGCTCAAGGAAATCAGCGAACGCACGGGCCTGCATCCCTCCACGGCGCACCGCATCCTCAACGACCTGGCCATCGGCCGCTTCGTGGACCGGCCCGAGTCGGGCAGCTACCGCCTGGGCATGCGCCTGCTGGAGCTGGGCAACCTGGTCAAGGCACGCCTGTCGGTGCGCGACGCGGCCCTGACGCCGATGCGCAACCTGCACAAGCAGATCCAGCAGCCCGTGAACCTCAGCGTGCGCCAGGGCGACGAGATCGTCTACGTGGAGCGCGCCTACAGCGAGCGCTCGGGCATGCAGGTGGTGCGCGCCATCGGCGGCCGCGCGCCGCTGCACCTCACCTCCACGGGCAAGCTGTTCCTGGCCGTGGAAGACCCGCAGCGCGTGCGCGCCTACGCCACGCGCACCGGCCTGCCCGGCCATACGCACAACAGCATCACCCAGCTGCCCGTGCTGGAGCGCGAACTGGCCAAGGCGCGCCAGTACGGCATGGCGCGCGACAACGAGGAGCTGGAACTCGGCGTGCGCTGCATGGCCGCCGGCGTGTTCGACGACCAGGGCAAGCTGGTGGCGGGGCTGTCGATCTCCGCCCCTGCCGACCGGCTGGACGAAGGCTGGCTGCCCAAGCTGCAGGCCACGGCGCGGGAAATCTCCACCGCGCTCGGCTACCAGGAAGGCAGCACCCCGCCCATGGGGCTGGGCAACTGACCTGCCCCGCCGCGCTGGCGCTTTCTTTTCGATAGCTGCCAGCGCTTGCCAGCAAAGGGCTGGCGGCCATTTTTCCTGCTAATCAGTGCAAGACGTCAACGCCGCCAGCGCGCCGCCGGGTGGCGCTGCGGCAGGCGGTCGCCAGCGCCAAAGAGCTGCTGGCGCAGCGTGCCGCCCTCGTAGCCGGTGCGGTAGCGCCCCCGGTTTTGCAGCTCCGGCACGACCAGCGTGGCGAAGTCCTCCCAGGTTTCGGGCACGACGAGGCGCGTGAGGTTGAAGCCGTCGATCTCGCCCACGTCCACCCAGCGCTCCAGTTCATCGGCCACCTGCGCCGCATCGCCGACGATGGTGGTGTAGCGGCTGCCCAGCGTGAACTGTTCCAGCAGCTTGCGCCGGGTGGTCCAGCCCTGCTGCCGGGCCGCCGCGGCCGCCGACTGGATGGCATTGCTCTGGCCGAAGGCAATCGGTTCGTCGAGCCCGTAGCGCGCGAAATCCACCCCGGTGCTGGCGGCGAAATGCGCCAGGCCGCCCTCGGCGCTCGCGTGGGCCTGGTACTCGGCGTATTTCTCCTGCGCCTCGGCCTCGGTGCGGCCGGGCACCACGGCCACGCCGACGTAGATCTTGATGTCGTCGGGCTGGCGGCCCGCATCCACCGCCGCCTGGCGCAACTGGCGCGAGGCCTCGCGCGCGGCCTCGGGCGTGCGCGCGCCGATGAAGACGCCCTCGGCATGCTGGCCGGCAAAGCGCAACCCGCGCGCCGACGTGCCAGCCTGGAACAGCACCGGCGTGCGCTGGGGCGACGGCGCGCTCATGTGGATGGCGTTGGCGCGGTAGAACGGCCCCTCGTGCACCACCGGGTGCACCTTCCCGGGCAGCGCGTGGATGCGCCGCGCCTTGTCGGCAATGACGGCACCGTCCTCCCAGCTTCCCTCCCACAGCTTGTACGACAGCGCCAGGAAATCGTCGGCGCGGTCGTAGCGGCTGTCGTGCTCGGCCAGGCCGTCCTGGCCCAGGCCGCGCGCGCCGCTGTCCACGTAGCCGGTGACGATGTTCCAGCCAATGCGCCCCTGGGTGAGCTGGTCCAGCGTCGTCACGTCGCGCGCGAAGGCGTAGGGGCTGTGCGCCCCCACGGTGGCCGTGACGCCGAAGCCGATGTGCTGCGTCACCGCCGCCATGGCCGACACCAGCAGCCACGGGTTGTTCACCGGCAGCTGGATGGCCTCGCGCAGCGTCAAATCCACGCCGCCCTGGTAGACGTCGTAGTAGCCGATCACGTCGGCGATGAAGATGCCGTCGAACAGGCCGCGCTCCAGCACCTGCGCGATGTTCGTCCAATACTGCAGCGTGCCGTGCTGCGTGGACTGGTCGCGCGGGTGCGTCCACAGGCCGTGGTGGATGTGCCCCACGCAGTTCATGTTGAAGGCGTTCACGTGGATGTGCTTCTTGCGGGCCATGGCCGTCGTCTTTCTTGGAGCGGGGATGGGAATCAGATCGCGCCGTGGCGCGGCGGGCGCACGCCGTTGAGCACGTAGTTGCCCACGGCGTGGTACTTCCAGCGCACGGGGTCGTGCAGCGTGTGCACGCGGGCGTTGCGCCAGAAGCGGTCCAGGCCGTGTGCGGCCAGCGTGGCGCCGCTGCCGCCCAGCTCGAACAGCTTGCTGCCCGCCAGCAGGCTGGCGCTGGTGCTCAGGGCCTTGGCCCCCGCCACGGCCACCGAGGCGGCGGCCACGCTGTCGTCGGTGGGCAGGCGCTGGGCCGCGTCCACCGCCAGGGCGGCGCGGGCGATCAGCGCGTCGGCGGCGCGCAGGCGCACGTGCACGTTGCCCAGTTGCTGCAACAGCAGCGGGTCCTGCGTGGCGCTGTCCACGCTGGCGTCGATCCAGGGCCGCGCGTGCTCGCGGATGAACGGCAGGGCGGCCTGCAGCGCGCCATGGCCGATGCCCGCGTCCAGCGCCGCGTGGATGATCTGCGCGAACGGCCCGATGGTGGTGGGCCGCTCGAACGAGGCGGTGAACGGCACCACCCATTCGGGCTCGACGCGCACCCGCTCGAACTGCACCGAGCCGCTGCCGGTCACGCGCTGGCCGAAGCCGTCCCAATCGTCGATCACCGTCACGCCGGGCGCGCTGCGCGGCACGAACACCAGGTACTGGCGCTCTCCCTGCGCCTCCTGCGCGCTCACCAGCGTGGGAATCCAGTGCGCGAAGATGGCGCCGGTGCAATAGAACTTCTGCCCCTGCACAAACCAGCCGCCGGGCTCGCGCAGCAGCTGCGTGCGGCGCTTGAAGTCCTTGTGCCCGATCTCGGCCAGCGCATTGCCCAGGCGCTCGCCGCGCAGCACGCGGCCATAGAAGAACGCCTTCTGCGCGCTGGAGCCGCCCACGCGCAGCGCTTCCAGCGCGTAGTAGTGGTTCTGCGGGATGTGGCCGAAGTTGCCGTCGGCCGCAGCGACCAGCGCGACGACCTGCGTCAGCACGCCGGTGGACACGCCCGCGCCGCCGTACTCGCGCGGCACGGTGATGCCCCACAGGCCGCTCTGGCTGAAGCGCTCCACTTCCCGCCACGGCAGGGTGCGGTCGCGGTCGCGCGCCTGGGCGCCCGGGGCAATCTCCTGGGCGAACCGGCGCGCGGCCTCCAGGGCTTCCTCGGCGTTGCGGATCACCTGCGTGCCCTGCCGCGGCGCCGAAGCCGGCACGGGCTGCGGCCTCGGCGCGGGCGCAGCCAGGGCAAGGGGCACGGCACGGGCCGCGGGTACTGTCGTCGTGTCTGTCATGCGAATTCCTAGTTCCACTGGTGGCGCCGGGGCAGCGCGCCGTTGAGCAGGTAGTTGCCCAGCAGGTGGTATTTCCAGCGCACGGGGTCGTGCAGCGTATGCACGCGGGCGTTGCGCCAATGGCGGTCGAGGTGGTGCGCGGCGCGGCTGGCGGCCGAGCCGGCCAGGGCGAACAGTTGCTCGCTGGCCTGCAGCGCAGCCTCGGTGGTGAGGATCTTGGCCTCGGCCACGGCCACCGAGGCGCGCGCGCTGGCCTGCGCGTCCACGGGCTGGCGCGCCAGCGCATCGAGCGTGCGCGCCGTCTCCAGCAG